>ORMF011924383.1_pt1 | contig 11227 bp, 13 predicted proteins | sample 1779871 | NCBI WGS metagenome assembly ORMF01 (sample SAMEA104232316, study PRJEB22302) | groundwater metagenome | biome: forest; feature: aquifer; material: groundwater | place: USA | collected 2011-08-07 | depth 5.4 m
CCACGATCCTCTGGTGCTACACCCGCAACCCTGCGTTTAAGAAAGACAAGGACTACCATGTATCGGCTGATTTAACCGGCCAAGCCAACCACCTTGGGGTCACCATCGAAGCCGACATTATTAAGCAGAAGCTTCCTGAAAATAACGGCGGCTTTAATGCGCTTAATGTGGAATCCAGCTACGGCAAGACAGACAAGCGGATTTATACAGACCTATCCAGCGACAACCCCATCGACCTTTGCCGCTACCAAGTGCTCAACTGCTATGCTGGCCGCATGGGATTGATCAACTCCGGCGGCGCTTCAGGCAAGAATGACTTGACTGACGCCACGAAGACTGCGGTAATCAATAAGCGCGCCTGCGGCATGGGATTGATCAGCGGCCGTAAAGCTTTTCAGCGGCCGATGAAAGAAGGGGTTGAGCTCTTAAACGCGATTCAGGACGTCTATCTTTGCAAGGACGTCACCGTCGCCTAGTTTATCCAGGCAAAAGGAGGCAGCCGATGCAACGTAAAACAGTTCTCGTAGGCGCACTGGCAATAAGCGCCATTACCGGCTGTGTCAGCCATCAGGCCCGCGCCATACTGGCAAGCACCGATCCCGCCTCCCAGCTATCAGCGACGGTGACTTTCACCAAGATTGAAAGCGGCGTTAGGGCGGTTATCAAAGTAGCGGGCGCTCCCCCGGGATCCCACGCGATTCATATTCACGAGCATGGCCAATGCGGGGACATGGGTAAAGCGGCGGGCGGCCATTTTAATCCGGTGAATGTTAAGCACGGCTTCCTGCCGAAAGACGGCCCAGCAGAAGCGCATGCCGGCGACATGGGAAACATTGCGGTGGATGCGTCTGGGTATGGGTCGCTCACGCTTGAACTGCCAGGCCTGACGCTGGATGAGGGCCTTGAAGGAATCGTAGGCCGCGCGGTTGTACTGCACGAAAAACAGGATGACTTCGGCCAACCTACAGGCAACGCAGGCGGTCGCATCGCCTGCGGCGTCATCGAAGCGGAAAAATAACCGATTTTTCTAAACTAGTATTTTACTGAACAGCCGTAAGATTTTGTCTGGGCAACAGAAACCGGTTTGCTTGCCAGCGCTTCATTCAGCGCCTGGCGGACATAATTAACCGCCGTCTTCACGTCATCGGGGTCTGCGGTAGGCTTGTCATCAATCGCCCCTGCGTAAATCAAAACACCTGCCGGATTAATGATAAACATATGCGGCGTTGTCTTGGCTCCGTATAAACGGCCTACGGCGCCGTCGGAATCCAGCAGAATCGCCGTCGCCGCATTGTTCTCTTCCTGCTGAAAAACATGGGCTTGTTCCGGGGTTAAATGGCCTTGCTTGCCGGCTGCTGAAGAATCAATCGAAAGCCATACCACTCCTTTGCTTGTCATTTCCCTTTGAAGGGCCTGCATATTTCCGGTTCCGTAGTGTTTGCGGACAAACGGGCACTCCGGATTGAACCACTCCAGCACCACAAACTTTCCCTTGAAAGAATCCAGGGACTGCGCATTTCCATTCGAATCCTGCAAAGAAAAAGCCGGTGCTGTTTGGCTTGCTGCCGCTTCTGCGCAAACCTGTTTTGCGCACGGCAAGCTGACAGCAAGTATGCCTAATGATAAGAAAAGGGTGCGACGCATGGGCAAGCTCCTAGGGGTTTGATCTTACGAACGCGACAATGAATTTACTTTACTAGGAAATGGGGTGGGAAGCAATCAGAAGAGAGCGGGCCGGCTTATTTTTCCTGCTTCCAGGAAGAAGTCGTCACACGCCTGGCCCCGCTGCCCGCCATCCATATGGGCCAATTGTAAGTCACGTCCTTTAAATGTTCATCGTAATGCAGTGTCGTTTCCATGAGAAGCATTTGTTGTGAAATGACCGCCCCGAACATTTCAACCGGCGCTTCTCCCGTGCCGGTGCCTAAACCCGTCGTAACGGTAGGCGAGTATATAGTGCCGTATATTTTTACTCCATCATGGATGTGCCGGTTCGTTGAAGTGCCCAGATCCGGCGCCTGATAGAGCCGCAAATTTTCCGCAAGCTTGCCCTTGCCGCGCATTTCTCCGTCATGGGCCACGTTGATATTTCTAAAGTATAAATCCACAGGCCCTTGGGTCCCCTCCAACACGCCGCCTTTTTCCCCGGAAAAACAGCAACCCGAATCGTATTCGCCTGTTCGAATGACTCCCTGGCCCACCGTTAAGGTAGCTGCTCCCAAAGTCGTGCTGCTGCTGACCTTCAAAATGTTATTGACGCGCAGGTACCTCAGATTCGGCAGCTCAAGCTTGTAGCCAGGATTTACGGTCAGGTTGTTGTAACAAAGATGGGTTGCGTCCATACGGACCACCCGTTGTCCAGTAACGGGGTCTGTCAATTGCTCTGCTGGCGGCAGCGAGAGCCACACATTTTTTACATTAACGGAGTTGATTGTGCTGGAACAGGTATAATCCGGCGTTGTCGCGGTAAGAAATGTTTTGGCAGGAACGTTGGTGAGCTGATCCGGGTGCGGAAGCGTGCCGCCACTTTGATAAGTCGTAATGTTTTCTGGCACGCTGTCCAACCAAGAAGTGACAATCTCCCCTCCGGCTGTGTGAGCCCCCCCGTAAAGGATCGAATTGCCAAAAATAGTGATGGCTTTGTCGCCAGGATTGCTCGGATTTCCGTCGTTCAGGCTATAGGACGTTGCGACCAACCCATTGGACGCCCGGTTGAGCTGCGCGCTTCCGAATGGATCCATATAAGAAGCCCCGTAATCTCCATGGGTCGAATCATAACTGTCGACGATTGAGGCTCCCTGCATCCATACTCCTGGGGCATTCGCTGGAAAGCTCGTTGGATTCATGGTTCCGTAGCCAGCTTGTTGATAAGGAGAGTTGATGGCTATTTGCTGTAGATCAACCCGAATTTTGGTGCGCGTGCCGCTAGCGGTATGGATGCCTATTGAAACGATTTCAGGCGTATTAGCCTTGTAATTGTTCACTACGACGGTGGCTGTATTATTCGGGCTCGTGCCGGCTGCTGTGGGATCCTCTTGCAACGTTACGGTCTTGGCAACGCACGGAGGAGCTGTGCAGTCTACGTTAGTCGCGCCGTCAGACCAGCCGTTTCCGGTAAAATACGCGCCGCCGAAATTAAATTCCCAAATGGCATCCTGGGCTCCTGCCTCGGCGGTCGCCAAGGCAATGGCGCGGCCATCGACAAAGCTCTGCATCCGCTGCTGATTAATGATAGTGAGCACTTCAAGGTTGCCTATAAACAGCATCGAGGTGGTCAACAGCAGTGCCAGTGCAATATTGCCTTGCTTTTTCCTCTTGAGATTCAGACGCCGCATCGCAGCTTCCTTGGCAAACAAAGAAAAATGCCGGATCGCCTTTGTGTTTCGGCAACCCGGCTATCCGTTCAGTCAACCGTTTCGGCAACCCGGCTATCCTGACGAGGACCCGTAGCTTTGCGTCCCACCCTTACGGGTGGTTTGCCTTTATCGTACTCTGTTACAAAATTACCCTATTGACGGCAAAAACGTCAAGAGAGAGGCGCAATTTATTGCCCGCGGAGGCGGTTGAAAACGATCACGCGCCCGCTGCTTTGGCTGGAACCGGTGCCTCTTTGCAATGTCAGGTCGGTTTGGACAAAGCGGGCTGCCGCAGGCGGCGGACCCGGGCTAAAAACCAAATTCGCCACGGATACCCTATCATACGTCAGCACCCGCGGCGTGCTGACAGGAGCAACCGGGGGGCAGGCGTCAAGAAGGAGCCGTTCCAACTGGCCGCTGTTATTTTTATAGACCACGAAATTATAGGTCGTCGGCCCGTTGGTCACAATGGCCGGCGCATCCAGAATCAATCCGCCGGATGCGTAAGTGTAGATACCGCAGTTAGCCTCCCACCTGCTTCTCGCATGATGGATATCGCGCTCCAGTTGTTCCAATGAGTTTTGCAGCTGGTTGGTAACTGACGTGTGGTTCGTCAACACTTGATGTGTGTTGGTCATGAGCAGAAAAAGCGTCCCCAGCACAGCACCCATTATCAAGACGCTGGCGGCGGTTACCAGCAATTCGACCAGCGTGAAGCCGTATTGCCTAAGCTGTTGTTGCCGCATCATGGCGCTGTGACCAGGGTGTTGAGAAACTGTATGCGCCGGCGGCCATGGGGATCGATCCAGCTAATGCTGACAGTGATGGTCCTGATATCAGGTGTGGACTCGCTGATGCGATAACGGAACTCGTTAAAAATAATAGCTGATTGGACGTCGGGCAACTGGGATGTCAGAGGAATCACACTCGGCAAAGTGCCGGTGACGGTTGTCCAGGGACAAGCAGCCAAACTGGCATAAGGCTGGTCCTGCAGAAATTCCAACTCATATTGAAGCACGCCTTTCGTAATCAAGAAGCGCAGCCGCGCTTCCCTGGCGACGCGCAAGCTCGTGAAGTTGGTATGGAGGAGCCATAAGATGCCTCCTGCCACAAGCAGGATCATAATTAACAGTTCAATAAGCGTAAAGCCTTGCCGCGATCGCAGGGTCAGTGTCTTAAGCATTCTTTAGCTATGTTCTGAAAGCCATCGCTCGCAGTCAATCGCCGCCATGCAGCCGCTGCCTGCTGCGGTAACCGCCTGCCTGTACTTCTTATCTTGGACATCGCCGCAGGCAAAAACGCCGGCAACCGAGGTTTGCGTTGAACCGGGCTTGGTGACGATATAACCGTCCTTGTCCGTTTGCAGTTGGCTGCCGAACATGCCGGTATTCGGCGTAAAACCGATAGCATAAAAAACACCGCCGCAAGCGAGGTCGCGCGTTTTTCCGGTGACCGTATCTTTAACCCGTACCGCAGAAACCGCTTCATCCCCCAAAACATCTTCAAGCGACGTGTTCCAGACCATTTCAATCTTTGGGTGTTTGAGCACGCGCTCCTGCATGATTTTGGAAGCGCGCAACGAATCGCGCCGGTGCACCAAATAAACTTTGGAGGCAAATTTAGTAAGAAACGTCGCCTCTTCGCAGGCAGAGTCGCCGCCGCCGACAACCACCAGTTCCTTATTCCGAAAAATGGGCAGCGCTCCGTCGCACACAGCACACGCCGACATGCCGCTGTTCCAGAGCCGTTTTTCGCCGGGCAAATGAAGCCGTTTGGCGGTTGCCCCGGTTGCAACGATGATGGCCTTTGTTTGCACCGAATGCGCTGAAGAAGCAACGGTGAAAGGCTGCTTCGCAAGGTCCACCTGGGTCACGTCCTCGGTGGTGATGCGCGTACCAAACCGCTCACTTTGCTTGCGCATATTAGCCATTAATTCCTGGCCATCCACGCCGTGAGGAAACCCCGGAAAATTCTCAACTTCGGTTGTGGTCATCAACTGCCCGCCGGGAATGCCGCCGGATGAAAACCCCTCGAACATAAGCGGCTTAAGGTTTGCCCGGGCGGCGTAAATGGCCGCGGTGTGGCCTGCCGGCCCTGAACCGATGATAACAACTTGCTCAGACATTAAGGAATCCTTTTTATCGACTTCTTAAAATGGGGTCTGACCCCCGCTTCAAGCTTGGGGTCTGACCCCATTAGCGCTCAGGCGGCGTGTTTTTGCCGGCTTCTTGGCTGCTTTCTTCTTGGCTCCCAAGATTTGCTTCCGGTTGCTCCAAACGCGCTTCCAAAAGCTTGAGCCCCTTTAACAGCTCCCGCTGTTGTTTCTCTAATTGTACAACTTGCCGTTCAAGATTATCAATACGCCCGTCTACCTGCCCAAATCGCATGCGCACCTGCCCAAACTTCATGCTGATGTATTCCTCGAAGGAGGCTGGCGCGATGCGCCCATCCTTATCTTGATGAATGGGCCAATCATTGGGAAGCAGCAACTGGTGCGACCCTTCCGTCCTGGTAACCACCCGGTCATCGGTCATCGGATCCGAGGTTTCTGACAGCCCTTCCGCAGCAGCAGGCGCAGCTGCCGCCATGAATGCTGCCATCATGAAAGCAAACCAGGATACCATTCCTCAATACCTGACGAGAGATGCCACGCGGTGGGGCTTAAGCCGTTCGCGGCCTTTCAGGGCGGTAAGCTCAATAAGAAAAGCGAGTTCAATGATTTTTCCGCCGCACTGCTGGATCAGCTCAATGGTAGCCCCCATGGTCCCGCCGGTTGCCAACAAATCGTCAACCAGCACTACACGGGCACCAGGCACTATTGCGTCTTGGTGCATCTCCAGCGTATCCTGGCCATACTCCAATGAATAAGACGCGCGATGGGTATGGTGCGGAAGCTTGCCCTTCTTGCGCACAGGCACCAACCCGACACCCAGCGTAAAAGCCAGGGCTGAGCCCACAATCAATCCGCGCGACTCGATGGCAACCACGGCATCAGGCCGCTTTTTTTGATAACGGCCAGCCAAAGCGCGGATCGCTCTGCGAAAAACAGGGCCCCGTTGCAGCAAAGGCGTGATATCACGAAACAAAATCCCTTTTGCCGGAAAATCCGGAATGTCCCGGATATGTTGTTTGAGCTTAAGCGGGTCGCTCATCGCAGCCAGCCTATTAAGGCAATAACCGCCGCCAGCCCCACACGATCCCAGCCGAAGGGTGCCAACCCATTGCGCGTAAGATGATGGATAAACGCCTTAATCGCTATCGCAGCCACAATGCCCGCAGCTGCATAGCCGCATAAAATAGAAACCCAGCCCATTTGCCCGACAAGCAAGCTTCCGCCTTTGACAAGGTCTAACAGCGTGGCTGCCCCTAACACCGGAACCGCCAGCAAGAAACTGTATTCCGCCGCCATTGTCGCCGGCCAGCCCAAGGTCAACCCCGCCAGGATAGTAACCATGGAGCGCGACGTGCCTGGCCAAAGTGCTAAGCATTGAATGCAGCCGATAAATAGCGCTTCTTTAAAGGTAACTGTGTGCAATGTTTTATCTGTTGAGGGCTGCCGGCCGGCAAACCAACGCTCAGAAAGGATCATTAAAACTCCACCCAATGCAAGCGCCCACACCACAGGCCACGTGCTGAAAAGGTGGTCTTTGATCGCTTTGCGCAAAAATATTCCGGCAACAGCAGCGGGGGAAAAACTGATAGCCAAACTGAACAACAGCTGCCGGCCGCGGGCGTTTCTGCCAAGCAATCCTTCCCACATCGCACCCAGGTGCGTGCGGTACAAACCTAGCACCGCAGCCAGGGCCCCGGCTTGAATCACCACCTCAAACGTTTTGGCAGCGTCGCCATGCAGCTGCAAAACACGGGCCGCCAAAATAAGGTGCCCGGTGGATGAAACCGGAAGAAACTCCGTCAACCCTTCCACTATTCCCAGTATTGTTGCTTGCCAGGGGTGCATGGTTACAGCGGCTTTTCCGAATGCATGGGCAGCTCCACAATAAAGCGGCTGCCCTGGCCCAGCTCGCTTTCCACCCAAATTTTTCCTCCATGAAGCTCAATAATATCTTTGGCAATGGGCAGCCCTAATCCTGACCCCTCTTCGGACTGGTCGCCCACGCGCTCAAATTTGTCAAAAACACGCTGAAGGTCTGAGGAGGCGATGCCGCGGCCGGTATCGCTGACTTCCAACTGAAAAGCATTTCCGTCTTGCGTCAGGCGCACGCGGATCTCGCCATGATCGGTATACTTAACCGCATTGCTGACTAGGTTGAGAAAAACCTGCTGTATCCGGTCGCGGTCGCCCATGATCTTTGCAGGCTCCGGAGGGAGCTCCATAAAGAGCGTTAAGCCGCGCTCTTTAATCAAGCCGGTATAAAGCTGCTGCACCGCTTTCAATAATTCCTGCAATACCACCTCTTCCTTGGCCAGCTTAAGCTTTCCCGACTCAATCCTCGCCAATTCAAGCAGGTCACGGATAAGGCGCACCAGGCGGTTGACTTCCTTCTGGCACATAGCAAGCGGCTCCCGCTGATCTTGAGTTAAGTCTCCGTGCAGGCCGTCTGCCAGATTATCCAGCGCCCCTTTAAATACAGCGAGCGGGGCGCGCATTTCATGGGCCACATTGCTGACAAACCCGGCTTGCGCCTCGTTAAGCTTGGTGAGCTTTACATTGGTTTCCACGAGCTGGTGGATGACGTCGCGGATAAGCTGATGGCCGGCGAGCAAACCCAAAAGAGCGATGATCAGCGCCAAAAGAAAGAACATCCCGTTCATGCCTTCAAGGACCTGGATTGAGAAAAAGCGCACGGTAATCAGGTAGAAACAGGTCAAGAGCGGAATAATGCTCATCAAGCTGAAAGCGATATTAAACCGGGACATGATCTTGCCCGCGGAAACAACAGGTTCGGTTTTAGGTGTTTTCGGCATCAAGTTTAATGTTTGGAGAGCGGTGAAAACCGCTGATCAATGACTGAGCGTTCGCCATTGTAAACATGAATCCGCAGCTCTACCCCGGTCAACCGCGCATCGGCGTTTATTTCAATCCGGATAGGGGCTGTTGCCGTTACCACAACAGGCACGCGCGCAAAAGTTTCAATGATAAACGGCAGCCGGCTGATGGCGTGAAACTCATGCTGGCCAGGCACCAGATAAAAAAGCTGTTGGTCGCCGCTTTTAAGCGTCACGTGTTCTTTCTGGTCGTTCCAGAAAATTTCCGCACGCAGCGTACTGCCAAACGCCTGGTTAAACGCCACGTTTACCGGAACCGTGCCTATCGGCGCCTCTGAACGCGGGGCCACCGGAGCCACGGATTCGACGATAACCGGCCGGGCAACGCTTTCTGTCGGCGTAGCATCCATGCGCATGACCCTGGCTTGCTCAGATATCACAATGCCGGTGGACGACCCGACCCGCCAGGCAGGAGGCTCTTTGGGGCCAATAGACTGTAGCACGACAACTGTTTTGCCTTGATTGAGCTTGGCAATTACTTGTGTAATGTTTTTGGGGATGACCCCTTTAGGCAAGAAAAGCGTCACTGTTTTTTCATCGCCGGGGCTAAGCTTGTCTGGGTAGGCCAGGAAATCCACTTCTTTAATCTGAGTAACGCGGCCGTCATCTGTCTTGACCGTGTACTCATCTACTAAAGCGCTCATCGGAATAACCACGCTGCTCTGGTTGGAAAAAGTCAGGGTGAGCGATTGCTCCATATTGCCATGGACCACCCAGCCTTGCACGCTGACTTCTTCGCTGCTTTGTTGGGCGCCTGAAGATGCGACAGCTACCTGGGTCACCGCCCGGCCTGAGAAAAGATGCTCCCGGGTAACCGCCCCGCAACCCAACAAGGTTAAAGAAGCTGCAAGGAGCAGCCGGAGCGATAAACGGCGCGGCATAAACTTTATCTTACGCGTTTTGCGCACCTCGTTCTAATTACGCCATGCGCCTGCGGCGCATCAACTCAATGATCCCATCCGTAGCCGCCAAGCAAATGAGGATAGCCAGATAGATCAGATGTTTTGTTTTATCGCCTTGAGTATAGAGCTCATGCTCCTGCCAGATTTCTTCACGCAAGTAGAGTGCGATCAGAAAAACCAAAACCCAGATGTCTGTTTTCCATTCCTTGCTGGCAAAAATACCCTGCCAACTCCATTGGCCGTTGCGGATTTTGTAGGGCACTAAACTGGGCATCCAGGAAGCTACCGACTTTTTATAAAGCGTGAAGGCCTCACCGCACTCATCGAGCAGCGTACGCTCTTCCTCTTCCATTTTCCGGCGATAGATAATAACCAGCGCAACAGCGCCTAAAATAATCACCAGGGGATGCCCCACAATCATGCCGATCCCTAAGGCGATGACAAAAGTCCCGACATAAAGCGGGTGCCGGACATGGGCATAAGGGCCCGCCGTGATCAGGCGGCCTATCTTTGCCTCTGCGCTTGATGTTCCGGTGTAGTTGACTTTCTGATGGCCCACATAACCGTTGGCCCAAAGCCGGATAAACAAACCGAAAAGAACAACGGGCACGCCTATTCGAAACTGCCTATCCGAAGAAGCGGCTAAAAGAAAAACCAGCGGTATCAGAGCATACATGATAAGAAACCGTGGGCGCGTCCACTTGGCCATATTATTTATCCCACTTATCCCAGCTTATGCGACTTTTTCAAAGAAAAAACAGTTCCGTAGAATAATAAAATGGCCGCCGACAGGCCCAATGTCTTCAACAGGTGGAGCTTAAGCCCGTCAAAACCGTAAAACCAGAGCATGCGCCAAACAGGAAACAACGCCAAGCCGAACAACACACCCACCAGCGTGCTTAAATCCTGGCGCAGCGCCCGCTTCCAGTTATAGCGCATGTCTTCGAATGATTTCGGAAACCCGTGAAAATTCGGGATAAAAGCCGGCACGTGCCGGCAGTATTCCTCAAATTCCTTGCCGAATTTTCCGCGCAGGAAATTCTCCTCGGTGGCCACGATTGCGGCATAAATGTAAAAGAAGAGCGGGATGATGGTCACATACGCCATGGGGGCGCGGGCGATGAGGCACATGCCGATTACGATGAGGATATTGCCGACGTACATCGGATTGCGCGATAAGCCGTAAACGCCGCCTTGCACCAGGCGGCTGGCCCAAACCTGCTTGTTTTTTCCGCCGCGCTCGATATATTCAAAACCGATGGTGGTCAGGCGTATCAGCTCGCCCAACACGGCGGTAAAGATGCCCAACAAGCCCAGCCGGCGGTCCAGCGCGAGATCATTCCATAAAACCTGCGGGCGCATGCCCAGGGTGACAGCGAGAATCACAGTGGGAAAAAGCGCATTGCGATACTTAAAAAAGAAGTCCCCTGAGGCGATTAACCACTTCGTCATTTAATGGCGATCAGCCCGCAAAAGTTGTACCACTTAAAGAACAGTTCGCAGTGACTGAAGCCGTTCTTCGTCAGCAGTTCCATGTTCTCTTCGACCCGGTAAGGAATCAACACGTTCTCAAGCGCTTCCCGCTTCTGGCTGATTTCCAAGTCAGAGTAGCCGTTGCGCTGCTTGAACGCGTAGTAGTACTTGATGAAGAAACGGTTGAGCGTCGAGTCTTTGCTTAAGACTTTCTCGATCAGCACCAGGCAGCCGTCTTTGCGCGTGCCTTTGGCGATGTTCTGGATGAGCTTCTCCCGGTAAAGCGGGCGGACAAACTGCAAGGTCAGGTTCATGATGACGAGGGAGGCGTTCTCAATATGGACCGGCTGATTCAAATCCGCGCACTGCAGTTCGTATTCGCGCGTAACACCGTGCTGGGTCAATTTTTCCCTCGCCTTATCCAGCATGGCTTGCGAAGAATCCACGCCCACAAACCGCACCCCTTGCTTGACCAAGCGGTCTAAGGCG
>ORMF010182859.1_pt1 | contig 11226 bp, 17 predicted proteins | sample 1779871 | NCBI WGS metagenome assembly ORMF01 (sample SAMEA104232316, study PRJEB22302) | groundwater metagenome | biome: forest; feature: aquifer; material: groundwater | place: USA | collected 2011-08-07 | depth 5.4 m
AAGACCTATTGCAAAAAATCTGGCCAAGTCCAGTAAGTGTCATTCTGGCTTGTCCAGAATCCAAATTCCAGTATCTCCACAGAGGTACAAAAACTCTGGCTTTTAGGATGCCGAAAAATAAGGATTTATTGGAGCTTTTAGAGAGGGTCGGACCCTTGGTTGCCCCCTCTGCTAATTTTGAAGGAGGAAAACCTGCTGAAAATATTAAAGAGGCAAAAAAATACTTTGGGGATAATGTTCTATATGTTGATGGAGGAAAATTGACTGGAAAACCATCAACACTAATTGATTTGATAGGAAGTAAACCTAAGGTAGTCAGACAGGGAGCTTTTTTGTTAAAATACTAAACGTGCGGGTGTAATTCAGTGGTAGAATGTCACTTTTCCAAAGTGAACGTCGTGGGTTCGAGTCCCATCACCCGCTCCAGATGAAACTGGAAGGCTATAATTAGCCTGTTTAGGTTGTTCTAGCAGTCCATCTTTGAGTCCGACCCTAACACCGTCTCCCGCTCCAAATTGATTAAATTTAAAATTTAGCCTCAAAAAAGTTTGATGTAAGTTCTCCAAAGTCTGATAAAATGCATTAGGAGCTGGTCATAGAAGTCGAGTTCAAAATGATTTGCATCTTGACAAAAATTAAGAAATATTGTTAAATATGCTTATGTATACAATAACAATCTCACTACCTAGTCAAATCACCAAAAGAGTTGATGATGAAGCAAAGAAAGAAGGTTTTGCTACCCGTTCTGAATTTATTAGAAGTTTATTGAGAAAATACTTTGCTCAGGAACTAGAGTTTGAGAGCTTTGAAAAAACTTCCCTAAATGAAGTAAGAATGGAATTGGCAAGAACCGGTAAATATAGTGAAAAATTTATTAAGAGCGTGATTGGAGGATTGGCAAAATCCTCACAATATGAAGGTTAAAACACTCCGTAAGGATCTTCAGAAATACCTTGTCAAAAGAAATCTTCCAAAAAAATTTAATAAACAACTTGAGTTATTCAAGGATAATCCTAAACATCCTTCTTTAAATACAGAAAGATTAGAACCTAGAAGTCTCAAGATTTATTCCTTTAGAATAGACAGAAAATACAGAGTTATTTTTATCCTAATAAGTTCTAATGAGGTAGAGATTGTTGATATTAATGATCATTATCAATAGTTTGATAGACCATCATTATAATTTGCGTCTCCCGCTCTTAGCGTACGTCACCTCCTCCATAAAGTGTTATTAACCCAGCTGAGGGACCTTCCAAACTATAAACAGAAAAGTAAACAATTCCTCCTGGAGTTGCAGCTCTATATATTTGTGAGTTGGGTCCCATTTTATCAACAACACTTTCAGGTAATCCCATATCGATAAGGCTGGCTTTAGTAGCAACGGAAATTCCGATAGAAGTTTCTTGACCTGTTAATGGATTTGTTACTATAACCCCGGCTGTAGCATTTGCATTTGGAATAATCCCATCAAGATAGTCAGTTACTTCATTTATGCCACCAGCTAACTCTGCCAACAATCCTCCCGAAGCAATCATGAGTACACCTATTAATCTACGAGCTGTTGGAGTTACTTTTTCTGCTGCTTTAAGTAAGGAACGTTTATCTTTAACTGATTGCCCAGCATCTTCCTTTGTTTGACTAGCTTCGCTCATATTTTTCTCCAGAAGTTATTTAAGCTCTGATAAATCTTTATCCAGTGTGGTTAGATCAGCATCCAACTCTGTTGTGCTTACTTCTGTTGATTTTAGCTCTGTATTTAAAGTCTCAAAATTATTAGTGGATGCTGCACTTTCAGGCTGAGTTGGGGTTGCAGGCTTTCTATTCATCATGAAATATGCACCTGTACCTATTAAAATTAGTAAAATAAGAGCTAATATAATCCAAAGTTTTTTCTTTGAGTCACCCTCTTTTTGATCAGTAACTACATTTCCAGATGCCTGAGGAGCTGTGTTTACAGGTTGTGTAGGTGTAGTTTGTTGAGCTGTTACAGGTTGGGTTGGTGCAACTGGTTGATTATTTTCCATTTGTACCTCCTAATGTTGACATTGAAGTTGAAATTGCATTGGCTACAGCTTGTCTTGCTGCAACAACTAGTGCCTTAGTTGCCTTCAAGTCCTGTTCTAATTTCATTCTGACAGATTTTGCCTCTTGCCCCACTTTAGATTCAGAAGTAATAACTACATTATAGTCCTGGGCAGATTGGGAAGCCACTGCTTCTTTTGCACTTGTTATTGCTGCTTGTGCTGCTGTAATAGCAGATTTTGCTTGGGTAGTATCTTTTTCTGTTACCCCGTTTACCCTAGTTTGTAATTTATTTAATATTTCTGTCATCTTATCCAAATGTTTGGACATTTGTTGAGTCATTCTTAAATTAATTGCTGACAACTGATCATTTATCTTTGTTGTAAGAGCAGCCCTAGTTTTATCTTTAAAAGTGGCTACTTTCTCTTTAAAAGCAGCCTCACGGGAAGCAATCTTTTCTTTCCTTTCTGTTAGTGCAGCAGTGCGGGAGGCAGCTTTGGTTTCAATAGTAGCTTTTCTTGTCTCTACTCTTTGTTGAAGTTTTTCTGCTGCTGTAGTTTGTGCAGAGATTATCTGAGGAGTAATTAAGAAAGTTAAGGCAATAATCTGAGCAGTTAAAATTTTCTTCACTATCCTAGGTTACCAGTATTACTAATTTCTTGTCAAGTAAGATTGCGCCCCCAGAGGGATGTCTGCTTCGCATAGCATAGTGCACTTCGTTTGCACTATGAACGACCCCCAATAAAGTAAACTTGCCTTGGAACTTGCGCCCCCAGAGGGATTCGAACCCCCGACCACTTCGTTAGAACCGAAATGCTCTATCCACTGAGCTATGGGGGCAAGTTTACGCCTGCTCTTAAATAGTTATACACCGAAGGCGGAACTATCGCAAGCTCAGCTTATCCACTGAGCTACAGGCGCTTAAGTTTGGATTCTAATAATTTTACCAGATAGTTTGAATTTATGTAACCTTAACTGTATAATCTAGAGTTTATATGGGAAAAGAAAATAGTTATGATAGAACTCAGGTTTGTGCCTACTATGTTAGGGATAATGGTAATTGTACCTTTATGTTAAGCGAGGTTAACAAGGAGAGAGAACAACCAGATCTTCTTTCTATAACTGAAACTGAAAACCGTGGAATCAGATATGTTTGCACAGCTAGATTAAATAATATGGGTTCTCTTTCACTAGAGGCTATTGAATCACAAAAGAACTGCACAAGTTACCAAGCAAGGGGACATGTAGGCCATGTAAGCGGTATAAGAGTAAGAATGAGATTCTAGATCTTAAATCTTCTGTCAGCTATGAATGAGTTTGGTTTTCTCCTGATTTTTTCTGTGTCCAGTAATATTCCTCTTTGGAGAGTAAATTCACCAAATCTATTGTTAATTTTGTCCAAAGCTTGAATAATTTTTTCTTGTTTTAAAGACTCATCTAAAAAAGTCAGACTTTGTGGAGTAGTAGGTCTAAGATTTGAAATAGAAACACCTAATAATCTAATTTTTTTACCATCCCAAGTCTGGTGAAATATTTTCCATCCAGCTTTAAATATTTCCAGCCCATCATCTGGATAGGGAATAGTTATTTGCATCCTCTCTCCCGTAAATACACCCCCGAGGTGTAACTGCATTTCTTCACCTCGGGGGTGAAATGCCTGACGATACCAACAAGAAACAGTTCTGCCAACTAATTTTTTAGATCTTAAGCGTCTCCCCACAAGTTCTGTAAGTTTAAGAAGAAGTTGTTTTATCTCAACCAGATTATCAGTATCGTGATCTATTGTATGTCTGTGGCCAATGCTTTTTACCTCCTCTTTTTCATAGAAAGGCACAATTGGATCATGATTTATGCCACGGCAGGCTTCATATAAAAACTGCCCATAACTTTTAAATTCTAGTAATAAAACCTCAAGTGGAGCTGCTCTGAGTGATTTAAAACTAAATATTCCCATTTTGTTTAATCTTTTTTTAATCCTAAATCCAATTCCACAAATCTCATCTAAGGGTATTTTGTCCAAAACTTTCATGGCTTCAATTTCATTTTCCATAACAACTAACCCATCTGGCTTTTGTAAAGATCCTGCCAGTTTTGCCATTAGTTTGTTATATGAAATACCAATAGAACAACTTATCCACTCACCTATTTCTGTCCTAATTCTCCTTTTAATATCAAGGGCAATCTTAATCACCATCTCATAGTTCTCGACCTCGCAGGTCTTACGCATGCGACCTGTGAGGTCTAAAGCTAGAAATACTTCATCTATAGAAAATATTTCTACCAAAGGGGAATAATCTTTAATAATATTTAAAAATTTAGTAGTAGTGCTTAAATACTTATCAGAATCTCCTTGGACCAGGATGATTTCTGGGCAAAGCCTTTTAGCCTCATATAGATGCATCCCAGTTCTAACTCCAAACTTTTTTGCCTCAACTGAGGCAGCACCTATGACTGTTCTTTGCATTCTGTCACCACCAGTTACCCCAATAGGTTTACCTCTGAGCCTTGGATTAGCCTGCTGCTCAACAGTAGCAAAGTAGGAGTTAAAGTCTATGTGTAATATAGTTTTATTCATATAAGATCTCTTGACGAAGTTATCTAATTGGTTTAGATTAATAACTGTATGCCAGGTGAACGTGTACCCGATCCTGCTATTCTAGCCCAAATCACTCAAGAGGCTCAAGCTATGCATCGTGAGCCTATTCCTACTGATTCTCCTTTTGTTCAAGAGGCAGAAATACAGTTTAGAAGACTTACCGAGGCTTTAGAGAGAAGACATTCTCTCATTCTTCCTCCACCTCTTCCAAAAACCACTTCAAATGAGTGATATCAAACTTTAACCGGTAAGCAAAGCTTGAAAACTTCGTTTTAACAATCCCCTTCTTCAATTGCTTCTAGATACCACTTAAGAGAATGTAGGTCAAAACGAAGTTTATAGAAATTACCACTTGAGGACACTGAAAAGTGATAAAACAATTTATCTCCATCTTTGCTTGTATGGACAAGGTTTACTTTATCTATTTTAATTTGTCTGTTTTTCCAGAAAAATATATGAGGTTGAATTAAACTATTTTTAAAAAATACCCAGACATTAATAGGTTCTGAAATTTCTAGCATACTTTATTATTACCCAAATAAGACCCGAAAAACAATAAGGAAATTAAAGTAGTTTAAGGGCTTTAACAGAGGATCGGATTATTAAACTATAATGTTCACGGTCTGGATTGTAATCAATCTCATCATTATTATGCTTAAGACCATATTGGGCCTTAGCAATCTCTCTTATTAAAAATTCTTCAGCCTTTCTACGTTGTACTGCACTTTTAAGATCAAATACTTGCCCTGCATTAGATATATCATCCAGTAATACTTTTCCATAATTATTTGGATTTGGAGATGTAGGGTTAAGATATTCATACCACATCCTAGTCCGTTCTGCCTTTATAAGATCTAAGATACTTTCCAAAGCCATTTCTTCATTATTTGCAAATATTTGCCAGTTTGCTACTTTATCAGGAAATGGTGTTGAGGGTCTTGCATTCCATGATTGATAACCTATATTGTCAGGACTCGCAGCCCGATAGTATCTCATTACTCTTCTACTTATTTCCCACTCATTCATAACAAGTTAGTTTAATACATTATAGGCTAAGTAACAAGGTCTTACATAGAGGTGGTAAAATAGACAGTTCTATGAAAGGTTTCAGGTTACAGATTGTAGGGTACAGTATTTTGTTTTTCCTGTTCACTATAGCCCATCCACTGTCCACAGCTTATGCAGTTACTGATCCTCTACAAGTTCCTAATAATAAATTTGGTGTTCATATTATTTCTACTAGTGATGAAGAGCTAAACATGGCTGCAAGTTTGGTTAATTCTACCAATGGTGATTGGGGTTATGTGACTTTAGTTATAGAAGATCATGATAGGGATACTAAAAAGTGGCAGAAAGTTTTTGATAAATTAAGAACTTTACACCTTATTCCTATTGTTAGGCTTGCTACTCACCCGGTTGGAAATGCTTGGGTAAAACCCAGTGAGTCTGAGCCACAAAATTGGGCAGATTTTTTAAATTCCTTAAATTGGCCAGCTCAAAATAGATATGTGGTCGTTTATAACGAGCCTAACCACGCTCTTGAATGGGGTGGATCTGTTGATCCTATCTATTATGCTCAAGTATTAAACCAAACAATAGATTCCCTAAAAGCAAAAAGTGATGATTTCTTTGTTTTGAATGCAGGTTTTGATGCCTCAGCTCCATCTGAAACACCAAATTATCAGGATCAGTTAACTTTTATGCAGACCATGCAAAACACTGTTCCAGGTATTTTTGAAAAACTGGATGGGTGGGTTTCTCATTCATATCCTAATCCTGGATTTGTGGGTTTACCTACAGGTAACGGGCGCGGTAGCGTGAGAACTTGGCTTTGGGAAGAGCAGGTACTGAGAAATTTAGGAATTAAGAAAGATCTTCCTATATTTATTACAGAAACAGGCTGGAAACATGCAGAGGGACAAATTTATAATCCTAATTTTCCTACAGCAGAAGTTACTGGCAACCATTATAAAATAGCTTTTGAAAATGCTTGGAATGATCCTAAGATTGTAGCTGTCACACCATTTATATTAAATTATCCTCAACCTCCTTTTGATCATTTTACTCTTCAAAACACAGCTAGTTTTGAGGTTCTACAAAAAATTGCTAAAAATATTGGTCAGCCTTTTCAACAAACTCTTGCTCAATTTTCCTCAGTTCCTTTTCCAACTGTAACCTTGGTTAATCAAACTTATCCTGTAAAATTAACTGTTAAAAATATTGGTCAATCTATTTGGGGAGAAAAAGGACCAATCAGATTAGTTGCTCAAAAAGGTAGTGAGTTAGGGATTTCAGCTTTAAGTTTGCCCCAAGGTTTTAAAATCTCACCAGGAGAAGAATATACTTTTGAGTTTAATGTCAAGGCGCCTCAAAGTGGTCATTATGAGGCTATATTAAACATGTACCAAGGTGATTATGAGTTTGAAAATGGACCAATAAAACTTAATTTTGAAGCCCAAAGTGAATTCATGTTATTTGCTAAAAAGCATTTACCTAAAATATTACAACCTTTAGCGCAAAAGTTAGACGATACTCTTATAAACCGTAAGTTGACATATTCTGATATAAATGATCATAGTTGACCAAACATGAAGTTGGGTATATAGTTACAAGACCTGTTAAAAACTATTATCGCAAGATTTTAGTTTTGTAAGCCCCTTAAAAGGCTAACAGCGACAGGTTCTCTAAGAAATCCCCGTAAGGGGATTTTTTAGTGGGTCGAACCCGCGAACTTGTTCAGTGCGAAGAATTCTATTCTGAGCGCCAAGCTTTGCTCAGTGCTCTGAAATTAAAACCGCTTTTTCTACTTTTACTTTTCCGTATTCCTCTTTTGGAAAAATAAAGGATAAGGGATCGTCGAGTACCCTCATTTTGTAAGTATCTGATACTTCCTCAGCAATTGCCTCATTCACCCTATAGAGCAAATTTCTATAGCTTGGAGAAAGAGTCATAAATGTAGAATCAGCAAATACTATTTTAGGCTCAGCTTGTTCCCAAATAACAATCTCTCCTTTTCTGTGTTGTATTAAAGTGGGTCGTGGGGGGTTAAAAGTAAACTTAAAGGCATTTCCTGGAAGCACTACATCTTTTGGTGCTTCTTCCTCCATTACAACCGGAATGATCTTGGTTGCAAAATCCATCCAACGCGAAGTTCCTAGTTGAGGAAGGCTTCTGGCATAAAAACTTACTATTTGTAAGGCTGTATCCTTAAGGTTAGCTCTTTTCCAATCTATATGCTCTACTAGGACCTCTGCCATAGCACTACAATAACTGGAATGAAGCTACAAAATCAAGTACAATATATGGGTTTGGTGGCTGTAGCTCAACGGTAGAGCGTCAGTTTGTGGAACTGAATGTCGGGGGTTCAACTCCCCTCAGCCACCCCAGACGGGACGGTATTAGGGTCAAAGCCTTGAATAGCATGATATATCGGGCTAATCTTAGGGCGCAATGTACCAGAATAGTCCCAATTCAAGATTATACTTATCCATTTTAGTATCCTCATTGATTATTTGTGCTCTGGTTATCTTAACTTCAATCATAGCGTTTTGCTATCGCAATAAGTTTTCTCTTAGTTCCATACTCAAACATTATACTTCAATCGTTTACTGTTAATGGGTTCGAACTGTGTCTATAGTGCTGGAGTAGCTTTCTGTTCTATCTTATTTACTCTTTTTTCCAAATTATCAAATTCTTCCCTTGTTGGAGTATCATCTTCTAAATACAAGAGTTGTTTACCCACTTTATCAATCCTGGTAGTTAAGTTCTTCTCAACCCGATCTATTCTGTTTTCTAATCCGTCTATCCTACCTTCTAATTTTTCATCTAGTTTATCAATTTTTCCCAAAACTTCTTGTCTGAAGTTACTTTGTCCGTTAATAATTAATTGAAGCATTTTCTGAGTGTCATCCATATAACTATCATAATGCTAAGAAATTAAAATAACAAGATCTATCCGCCAACAATTCATTTGGTTCAGGGACTATTAACGGTTTCCTTACCTGATTATGAAAAAGTAGACTTATCCCAGGAGACCACCCAAGTACTTCTTTAATTATTTTCCTGGACTATAAACGGCATGGGTTTATTTTGTACTTTTGAAAGAATATCCTGAATGATTTCACTATATTTTCTGGGGCTTGCCACATTTAATAAATAAACTTGCTCTTTTAGTGCAGGGTCATATAACTCAATTGTCCCGTAATCTAAAAGTACTCCTAAAAAGGACTGGTCAAGTTTAGCTCCCTCTACAAAATTACAGGCATATTTTTGTTCTTTTCTGTTAAAAATTCCACTATGTTTAATCACGCCTTCCTTAGAAACTTCAGTATATTCAGAATTCCATTTTAAGGCAATGAAAATTACTATTACAATATTTACTAAAAAACCTCCAACTAAAGCTATAAGATACAGGCTTGATGAGTCAGCAGAACCTATATATAAACTCAGATAAGAAAATAAAATACCAATAAGGAAAATCGATAATCCAAACATAGCCTCAGTAAAAATAAGCCGGATAATGATTAAGACTATACTTTCTCTGAGGACTAGTTTTCCTATCTGTAATTCCCTTTTTTCCTTTGGCTCACTGTTTCCATTTGCAGCTGTTTTAAACCTTGTATCTATCCTTGCAATCAGTTCCTCAGCAACGAAAGGTTTACTTATATAATCATCCACACCTATCTGTAATCCATGTACAACATCAGAACTTTGTTTTTTTTCTGTCAAGGCAATAACAATAATATTAGGATGGTCCTTTTTGATTTTTACACAAACTGTTTCACCACTTACCTTTGGCAATCCAAAATCAAGCAATACTAAATCCGGAAAATATTTTTCTACTGCTTCTAGAGCCTCAGCCCCGTCAGCTGCCTCTGCTACCCTGAAGTTATTAGCAGCTAGCACTTTTTTTAAAATGCCTCTTAGGTTATCATCATCCTCAACAATGAGGATAGTTTTTTGCACTATGTGAATTATAACATTGTATTATTAAGAATAACTCTGTTATATTTTGCTTAAAGCTGTATGAAAAACAACCGAGTTCCTAAAGACAGGTTATATAACCGCGTATATGATTATTCTAAAAGATATCTCTCGTTTAAGCGGAAATTTACCAAGTTATTGATTAAGATTGTACTCAACTTACTTTTTGGGATACTTATATATTTTTCAATTATTTTTTATAAAGATAATCCTGATAAGGTGTTACTTTCTCTTTTTATAGCAGGTGTAATTATTGCAGATTTTTTGGTAAATCTGGCCTTAGAAGATAGTGAAATAAAAAAATTAAGAAGGCAGGAAAAAACATATGCCCGGACATTTATTTTACTAAATAATGACTATAGATTAGCCCAGCGGGATATAAAATCTAGGGATGAATTCCTTTCCATAGTCTCACATGAGCTAAAAACCCCTCTTACTACAATGCTTTTAAAGCTTCACAACGAACTAAATAATATACAAAACGCATCTCTGGCAAATTTTTCAGTTCACGAATTATTGTTAGTTTTAAAAAATTCAGAGCAGCAAATAAAGTGGTTAAAATCAATGATTAACGATTTGGTAGACGTCTCACTTATTACAACAGGAAGGATAAACTTGCAACTTGAGGATGCTGATCTGGTTAATATAACAAAACAGGTAAATATGAGCTTTTCTGAGGTTCTGAAAAGAAAAAAATACAAGGTAAAGATTAATGCAGAAGGACCTGTTATTGGAAAATGGGATAAAGCAAGACTAGAACAGGTAATTACAAATCTCTTCTCCAATGCAGTAAAATATGGTGAAGGTAAGCAAATTGATGTTCAAGTTATAAAGCATAGAAATAAAGGAAAATTTATTATTAAAGATAGCGGTATTGGCATATCTTCCGGAGAACAAAAGGTGATCTTCGATCTTTTTAAAAGGACTCCCGGATCGGAGAAATATAAACAGGGTTTAGGTGTTGGTCTATTTATAGCCTCTCAAATAATTAAAATACACGGTGGAAATATTAAGGTTTCAAGTAGCCTGAATAAGGGCACAAGTTTTATTGTTGAACTACCTCTTAATAAATGAATTTAGGCAGTATGATCACTTACTCTACTTGCTTCATCTGTTCTTTCTTTAAGGTGAATAACCCGTTCACTAATCATTACATCACGCTTGGTTTGACCAGAAAATAAAAACTTTAAAGTTTGATCAAAAGTAACCCATGATAAAACACTGTCTTCAGAGGGGTCAAAATTGAGGGTTCTACCCACCTCAGCATAGAAGACAAAATTAACTTTATCCAGCGTGTCATGAAAGTAATCATAGACAGGATAGATTTGCTTAGGCTTAAGATTGATGTTTAATTTCTGTTGCACTATCCGTTGGAAAGTAGCTTGGGCTTCTTCTCCCTCTAAACTTTCTCCACCTAGCATAGACCAGGAAGATACTTCATCATCTATTTGAGGAGATTGTAGCAAGAGAATTTGATGTTTCCTTAGATTATAAAGAAATCCGCTTGCATAAAAGGAGGTTTGCACTGTGGTAGTATAACACAATTTTTGGAACAATATCCTTCTGCTTGCTTAATACATTTATCACAAGAGATAAAATGTCTCTTTTTTTTACAATATAAATTA
>ORMF011098325.1_pt1 | contig 11219 bp, 7 predicted proteins | sample 1779871 | NCBI WGS metagenome assembly ORMF01 (sample SAMEA104232316, study PRJEB22302) | groundwater metagenome | biome: forest; feature: aquifer; material: groundwater | place: USA | collected 2011-08-07 | depth 5.4 m
AAGCGCATCGGGTGGCTCCTGCTCCTGCTCCTCGCCGCGTCGCTCACGAGCCAGGTGATGGGCGCCTTCCAGGACGCGATCGCGTCGACCGTGGCGCTGGCGCTGTTCGTGCCGTTGATCATCGGCACGGGCGGCAACGCCGGCTCCCAGACGACGTCGATGGTGATCCGGGCGCTGGCCGTGGGCGACGTCGAGCGCGGGGACGCCCGGCGCGTGCTGTGGCGAGAGCTGCGCACCGGCCTGTTGATGGGCCCGTTGGTCGCGCTTGCCGCCTTCGGCGTGGCCCTCGCGCAAACCCGCGACGTCCGCGTCGGAGGAATCGTCGCGGGCGCCGTGGGTGCCGTGCTCGTGTGGTCGACGTCCGTCGGCGCACTCCTGCCATTCGCCGCGGCACGGCTGCGGTTCGACCCCACGGTCGTGTCCGGGCCGGTGATGAGCACCCTCGTCGACTCGACCGGACTGCTCATCTACTTCTCGATCGCCCGGGCCGTGCTGCGTGGCTGACCTGGGCGTCGCGTGCCGGTACACGGCCGGGTCGCGGGGTCTTGGCCGAACGGGTACCCGTGCTATAGTGCCGGTCCATCGACAGGCCATAATCCCGGGAGGGGATCGATGCGCATTCTGACGCGCGGCGACATGGACGGGATGACCGCCTCGCTGCTGCTCACGCTCGTGGAGCAGATCCGCGAGATCCACTTCGCCCACCCCAAGGACGTCCAGGACGGCCTCGTCGAGGCCGACGCGCAGGACATCGTCGTCAACCTCCCCTATATCAAGGGATGCGGGATGTGGTTCGACCACCACGTCTCGGAGAGCGTGAAGCTCGAGGCGATCGGCGAGTTCAAGGGTGCGTTCCAGGTCGCCCCGAGCGCAGCGCGCGTCGTCTACAACCACTTCAAGTCGCCGAAGTTCGACGCCTACATGGAGTTGCTCGAGGCCACGGACCGGCTCGACGCGGCCCAGCTCACGGCGGACGAGGTGGCGAACCCGAAGGGCTGGATCCTCCTCGGCCTCACGCTGGACCCGCGCACGGGCCTGGGCCCCGAGTTCCGCAAGTACTTCCGATGGCTGGTCGAGTACGCCAAGGAAGTGTCGATCGACAAGGTGCTGGCCCACCCCGAGGTCGCGAAGCGCTGCCAGAAGGTGATCGACGAGCAGAAGCAGTTCAAGCTGTTCCTCGCGCAGCACGCGCGGCTCGAGGACACCGTGATCGTCACCGACCTCCGCGGGCACGAGGGCGAGGCGCCGGTCGGTAACCGGTTCCTCGTGTACAGCCTGTTCCCCGAGGCCAACGTCGAAGCCCGGATCTTTGCCGGCAAGAGCGGCTCGACCGTCGTCGCGCTCGGCCACAGTATCTTCAACCGCACGTGCAACGTGAACATCGGCAAGCTGTGCGCGAGCTACGGGGGCGGTGGCCACCGCGGCGCCGGGACCTGCCAGCTGGAAACGGGGCGCGCCGACGAGCAGATCACCGAGATCCTCGAGATCCTGAAGACGAATCTCGCGTCTTAGTACGGGGTCGCGAGCGCGAGTTGTCCGCGCGAGGGACACCGTAGGGCTCGGCGATCCGGGCGCTCAGCGTAGGCTCGGGCCATGCCCGACTCCGACCACGCCGACGTCGATCCCGAGCTCATCCACCACTTCGCCGACCGCGGCGTGCGCATGGATGTCGAGCGCGCACCTGACGGTGCGCGCTGGCTGCTCCAGCGCCCGGCGTACCTCGCGGCGGTCGTCGCACTCGCGGACTCCGCACTGGCGGCGCAACTCGATTTCGTCGATGCCGACTACTCGCCGACCCGACTACTCGACGAGCTGTGGCGTGAGCGAGAGAGCGACCTCTCGGTGCGAATCCCATGGCGCGAGGCCCCAGGCGGCGAGCCGATCGAGGTGCTCCTGCTCGGTGAGCATCAATCCCAGCCGGAACCGTTGATCACGCCACGCGTGCTGTTTCACCAGGGGCGTGTGTGGGACAAGGAGCGCCTGGCCGGCGCCGGGGCTCGCGGGACGCCGTGCTGCGTGTGCTCCGCGCGAAGTTCGGCACGGTGCCCGACCGTATCGAGCAACACGTGCGCGCAACTCGCGACAGCGCACGGCTCGACCACTGGCTCGTGGCGGTCGTGACGGCCCCATCACTCGAGGCGGTCGGGTTCGACTCGTGAGCCGCGTGTCCTATGCGATCCCGCCCATCGCCCGCTCGTAGTCGTCGACATCCAGGTCGCTTCCCAGCACGAGCGGCACGCGCTGATGCAGCGACGTCGGCTCGAGGTCCAGGATCGCGTGGCGTCCCGTCGTGGCGCGCCCGCCCGCCGCACGGGCCACGAAGCCCAGTGGGTTGCCCTCGTAAAGCAGGCGCAGCTTGGGCTTGGCCTCACCTTCGCGCGAGCAGTCGCTCGGGTACAGGAACACGCCGCCCTGCAACAGGATTCGGTGAAAATCGGCGACGAGCGCGCCCACGTAGCGCGAGCTCTTCCCCCGACGTCGACTCGCCACGAACTCGCGCGTCACCGGGTCCCACGTGTGCGCATTGCCCTCGTTGGCCGAGTACACCTTGCCGCGCGCGGGCATCATGATCGACGGATGCGAGCGCAGGAACTCCCCGACCCGCGTGTCGAGCGTGAAGCCGTCCACCCGCCCCGGGAACGCGAGCACGAGCTGCGTGGCCGAGCTGTACAGGCAGTATCCCGCGCACACCTGCTCGCGCCCGGGGCGCATCAGGTCCGCCAGCGTGCCCGGGGTGCCCCGCGGGCTGGTGCGGCGGTACACGGCGAAGATCGTGCCCGTCGCGATGCCCGCGTCGATGTTCCCCGAGCCGTCGAGCGGGTCGAACAGCACGGCGTACTTGCCGCGCGCGGACTGCACCGGCATTGGAATCGGCGCCTCGTGCTCCTCGCTCGCGAGCGCACACACCTGCCCCGAATGCACGAGCGCCGCCGTGATCAACCGGTCGGCGAGCACGTCGATCTTCTTCTGGTCCTCGCCCTGGTGGCTGGTGCTGCCCGCGTCCCCGTGCAGATCGGCGAGACCCGCGCGCCCGAGGTCGCGGCTGATCTGCTTGAGGGCGAGCGCCAGGTCCCCCAGCAAGCGCGCGAGGTCGGGCGCGTCGGGGCCGGCATGCTCGTCGAGGTGCAACGCGAGGTTGGTCGGGAAGCTCATGGGCGTCTCGCTCGGAGTCCGTGGCGGGTGAGTGTAGCCGACTCCTCCGCGCGCGACGCGGCCCAGGGGGTATCCTCGTCCTCGTGGTCACTCCAATCGCCACCCGCGACGAGCTCGTCTCCGGCTGGGGCCGCTTCGGCCCACGTCGCGCGCGCGTCGCGCGGCCGGACCGCGCCGGGCGCGTGGGCCTGGCGCTCGACGCGCTCGGCGGTGCGGCGATCCCGCGCGGCGCCGGGCGCGGCTACGGCGACGTCGCCACGGGCGAGCGCATCCTGTCCTCGACCGCGCTCGACCGACTGCTCGGCTTCGACCCCGAAACCGGCGTCCTCGTGGCCGAGGCGGGCGTCCCACTCGGAACGCTCGTCGAGGTGTTCTTGCCGAAGGGTTGGTTTCCGCGCGCCATGCCCGGCACGCGCCACGCGACGCTCGGCGGCGCGGTCGCGGCCGACGTCCACGGCAAGAACCACGCCGGGACCGGCGCGTTTGGGGACTCGGTCCGCACGCTCGCCGTGCGGCTCGCTTCGGGCGAGCGAGTGCGTGTCGGAATGGAGCTCGAGCCGGACCTGTTCGCCGCCACCGTGGGCGGGCTCGGCCTCACGGGGGTCATCGAGGAGGTGGAGGTCGGGCTCGCACGCGTGCCCTCCGCGTGGATCGCGCACCGGCGCGTGCCGACCGTGGACCTCGCCGACACGCTCGCGACCCTGCGCGCCGCACCCGAGCCCTACGCCGCGGCGTGGATCGACGCGCGCCGCGCCGCCCGCGGCCGTGGCTACGTCAGCGCCGGCGACTGGGCGCCGGCCGAGGTCGTGCGCGCCGCCGGGATCGCGGAACCGTTTGCGCTCGCGCCACCGCGCGACCGCGCGCTGCCGTTCGTACCGCCGGGCTGGGCTCTCAACCGCGCCGTGCTCGCCGTTCACAACGCCCGGACGTACGCCCGCGCAGCGGCGGCCGGGCTCACGGACCCGTGGTCATTCTTCGCGCCGCTCGACGCCATCGCCGATTGGAACCGGCTCTACGGGCGACGCGGCCTCGTGCAGCACCAGTGTGCGCTCCCCGACGTCACGGCCGACGCCGCAGTCGCGGAGCTCCTGGGCGCCCTCGCTGCGTCGGGCCGGCCGTGTTTCCTCGCCACTCTCAAGCGCCTGGGTCGCGTCGGCCGCGGCATGCTGTCGTTTCCCCTGCCGGGCATCACCCTGGCGCTCGACCTCAAGGCCGCGCCGCGCGAGCTCGCGCTGATGGAGGCGCTGGACGCGATCGTGCTCTCCCACGGCGGCCGGCTGTACCTCGCCAAGGACGCACGGGCGAGCGCGTCGACCGTGCGCGCGATGGAGGGAGAGCGACTCGAGCGCTTCCTCGCCGCGAAGCGCACGGTCGATCCCACGAGCCGGTTCGCGAGCGACCTGTCGCGCCGTCTCGGGTGGACGCCATGAGCGACCAGTGGGACGTCGTGATCGGCGCGACCTCGGGAATCGGGATGTCCCTCGCGCGCGACCTCGCGCGCGCCGGTCGGCGGCTCGTGATCACCGGGAGCGACGGAGACGAGCTCGATCGGTGCGCACGCGACCTGGCGCTTCGCGGGTCGCCCGAGGTGCGCGCCGTGGTCGCGGACGCGCGCGATCCTGCCACCCACGAGGCGTGGGTGCGCACGTTCGACGATCCGGCACGCGTCGTCGACCGCGTGGTGTTGCTGACCGGGCTGTTGGGCGACATGGATGCCGCCAAGGTCGACGCGTCGCGAGCGAGAGAGATCTTCGACGTCAACGTCACCGGTGCCCTCGCGTTGCTGCACCCCGTCGCGCGAGCGCTCGCGAAGGCGGGTCGAGGGCGCATCGCGATCGTGGGCTCGGTGGCCGGTGACCGAGGCCGCGCGAGCAACTACCCGTATGGCGCGGCGAAGGCGGCGGTCGCGGCCTGGGCGGAAGGACTGCGTGGGGAGCTGTTCCGGCACGGCGTCCACGTGTGCCTGGTAAAGCCGGGCTTCGTCGACACCGCGATGACGTACGGGCGGCCCGGCATGTTCCTGGTTGCGACGCCGGAGGCGATCGCTCGCGGCATCCTGCGCGCGCTCGATCGCCGGGCGGACGTCGCCTACCTGCCGTGGTTCTGGGGCCCGATCCTGTGGGCGATCCGGATGATCCCGACGCGCGTGTTCAAGCGGCTCCGACTGTAGGCCCGTTACTTCCCGCCCCCCGGCCGCAGGTCGGCCAGCAGCTTGCGCGCGGCCTCGACCTGCGGGCTCGCGGGAAACTCGAGGAGCAGCTCGTCGAGCGCCTCCGCGGCGTCCTGCGCGCGGTCGGCCTTGCGCAGCGCGGTCGCAGTGGCGAGCAAGCGGCTCGCCCCATTCACGCGCCGATCCTTCGCATGCGCCGCGGCGTACGCGGGCTCACGCAGCACGCGATACACCTCGGCACGCGCGGCGGCAGCCGAGGGCGTGTCGAGCTCGGCGCAGCCCTCGTAGAGCGCCATCGCCTCGAGCCACTCGCCGGCGCGCTCACGCGCGCGTCCCCGCGTCAACATCTCGGCGGCGTCCCGGTGGACCTTGGCAGGATCGACCTTGGGCTCGACCTTGGGGCACTCCTCGACAGCCCCGAACGTGCACAGCTTTCCGTGAAGCCCTTCGGACGTGGCCAACAGCCACGTGGCGCTCCGACTCACGCGAGAGATCCGAACTTCGTCGATCAGCCCGAAGAAGTGCTGGTTCGCGTACCCGGGATTGTTGCCGAGATGGATCGGCAGGTTCTCTTGCGCGATCGGTCCGTCCAGGGAGTCGGACTTGACCAGGGCCCCGTCCTGATACAGGCGCGCGAGGTGACCGTCGTAGGTGCCGGCGCCGTGGTACCAGGTGTCCTTGGAAAGCGAGTGGTCCGCCAGCACGACCGCGGTCTTCACCCCGGCCTGCGCGATTGCCCGCTGCCGGTACCGCAGCACCTGGTTGTGAACGTTGAGCATCCACGTGTGGTCGCTGTCGGCTGGGCCCTTGGACTTGCTGATCAACCGCCGATCGGCGTGCTCGTGGGTCAGGAAGAACGCCTCGAGGCTCATCTGCTCGCCCTCGACGTTCCACCGTCCGAGGTCGATGTGCTCGTTGTCCTCCTGCTTGCCGTTGAAGAACGGCACGGGGCGGCCGCCGGGCCCGAGGTCGTTCCGGCGCGAGCCGACGCGCACCCCGAGACTGTGGTAGCGACCGAGGCTGTCAACGTACGGGCCCTCGGTCTGGGCCAGGTGGTACACGGCCACGTACCCCGCGCTCCACACCTGGGCGGGCTCACTGCCGGGACCGGGCTTACCCGATCCGAAGTACATCCAGAACCAGCAATCCGCCCCGAGAGGCGGGATCCGCGCCAGGCGGACGTGGACCTCCTCCCCTCGCTCGGGGTCCCACCAGGGCACGTCGTGAGGCAGCACCGTCTTTCCGTCGGCCGCGACGAAGCGCAGGGCGGTCTTCCGCAAGCGTTCCCAGCCGGGCGTATCCGGCCCGAGGCGGAGCGGGACGGGGAACCCCACGAGCGCCTCGTTGCCCGGATTGGCGACGGAGATCTTGACGCGATACGGCCACTTGGGGTCCCACCACGGGTCGTCGGCGAACGCGGGGCCTCCCGCAACGAGCACGGCCAGGACGATCCACGCTCTCATCGACGCCTCCCGCTCGCAACGCGGAAGCCTAGGCTCGGGTGGGTCTCGAGCGGACCCGACGCGACGCGGCGCGCCGAGGCCCGCGCCTCCCACGTTCCCCCGTCCCAGCCTCCACCGCCATGCACGTACACCGCCCCCTCGGCCCGTCGCCACTCTCGCACGTTGCCCGCCAGGTCCGAGACACCGTAGGGCGAGACGTCGCGGGCGAGGGCACCCGCGGGCCGTGTCCCAACGGCGCGCGCGCCGCGCTTCCAGTCCAGATAGAAGCGCGCGTGCCACGCCGCAACGGTACCCAGCACCTCGCCCGCGGCCAGACTCGCGGTCGCGGCGAGGTTCGGCGCGTCGAACGCGTCGCCCCACGGGTAGACGAGGCCATAGGCCCCACGGGCCGCCTTTTCGGCCTGCGCCTGGTCCGGCAGGTCGAGGCCGAGCCACGCCGCGTAGGCCGCGGCCGCGTGGTACGAGACGCAGACGACGGGGTGATCCCGGCGGTGCGCGGGCGGCTCGGCCCCGGTCCAGTCGGCGAGGTACCCGGGGCCGCCGTGTTTGGTTGCGAGGGCACCGCCGGGGCACCACTCGGCGTGGACCTGTAGGAATGCCGCGTACTGCGCGTTGGTGACCTCGTGCTTTCCGATCCAGTACCCATCGAGGTGCTCGCGCGCCTCGGGCTCCTCGTCTGCGAACCAGCCCGCGGGCACGTCCGAAAATGCGGTCTTCAGCGCTTCGGCCGTTTCCCTGCGCCCACGCGTGTAGCGCCCGGCGCTCACCCACACGAGCACGCCGCCCTTCGCGTGGCGCACCTCCATGAATCCCTGGGGGTTCTTTCCCTGGATCGTGAACCCAGGCGGCGACTCCCCGTGCTCCTCGTCCGCCGGATCGATCGCATAGCCCTTGTAGGTCCCGACTAGAGCCCGCTGCGCGGTTGGCAACGCGCGCGCCGCCCACGCCGCCCGGTTGGCGGGCGAGAGCTCCGCGATGGGCACGGTGCGCCGAACGTCCTGCCAGGCATCGCCCGACCCATGCGCCACCCGGAACACGAGCGCGACGCCCTCGCCGTCCACGCGCTCCACGGTGGCGGTCCAGCGGGGGAACTCGGCGACGGGAAGGACGGCGTCCACCTTGGCGGCGGCCAGCCACGCGGCCTCCACGGCCTCCACCGCGGCGAGCTCGACGAGGCGGGTGTCGCTCGCCGCCCGCTCGAGCGCGGGAGCGAACCGGGGCTCGGCGCGAAGCGCGCGAAGAGCCGCGAGCGCCGGCTCGATCTCGCGGTGTTTGAGGAGCGCGTGCGCCTCCGTCAGGGCGCGATCTCCGTCGTCGTCGCGCACGACCACCTCGAAGGTCTTGGCCTTCGCGACGAGGTCCTGGATCAGCGCGGCGAGGTCGTCCTCGAGCTCGTCGAGGCCCCAGCGCGGCAGCCGCTCGAGAGCCTGCTTGCCGCCCTCGAGCTGGCTTGCGGTGACCACTCCGTCGACGATCGCCCGCCCCGCCTTGGCGTAGGCGGCGCGAGCAGCAGTGACGAGAGTCGTGCGCTCGGCCGTGACGATCGCGTCGACCTTGGCCTGGGGGGCACCGGTCGGTGGAGCGGCGCGCAGCCCGTCGAGGACCGTGCGAGCGTCGTCGTAGCGTCCGGCCTGCACGTGGGCGGCAATGGACTTCGTGGCCGCCGCGAGCAAGGCTTCGAACGCCGGTGGTGGCGGGTCCTTGGGGATCGGCCGGGCCTCCGGAATCGGCTCCTTGGTCGAAGGGCGCTCGACGGGAGCAACCGGGCCGTTGCTCGGAGGCCACGCGATCCAGACGACGAGCGCGAGGGCCGCCACGCCGACGGCCCCGATGGGCGCCCACGGTGTTCGCGCGGGGGGCCGCGTCACCGCCGCGCGCCGGGACGAGGCACGGCGTGCAGGCCCCGCCTCGGGTACACGGCGCGACGCCGGAGGCGCCGCGGGCGCTGCGGCGGCGGCACCGCCGTCACGGAGGCGGCCGATCGCGGCAAGCGCCTCGTCCATCGTGGCGTACCGCCCCTCCGGTTTCTTCGCCGTCATCTTCGCGAGCACGGCATCGAGACCCGCGGGAAAGCCCTTTCCGAGGGGGGGCAGGGGCTCGAGCAGCACGGCCATCAGGGTCGTCATGATCTGCGGCCGCTGAAAGGGCGACGAACCGGTCAGCAGCGCGTAGAGGGTCACGCCGAGGGAGTAGACATCGGCGCGAACGTCGACCTTGTTGCCCTCGGCCTGCTCGGGCGACATGTACGCCGGCGTACCGAGCATCATGCCGGTCGCGGACAGGGAGCTCGCGCCCGCCTCGTCGCGCGCCAGCCCGAAGTCGGCGAGCTTGAGCTGGTCGTCCCGGGTGAGCAGCAGGTTGTCGGGCTTGACGTCGCGGTGGATGATGCCCGCCGCGTGCGCCGCGCCGAGCGCGCTACCAGCGTCGTGAACGAGGCGCAGGGCCAGCGGCACGTCCAGCTTGCCTTCGCGGTCCAGCCGCGCCTGGACCGACTCGCCCGTCACGAGCTCCTGGATCATGAAGTACGTGCCGCCCTCCGACGCGACGTCGAGGACGCGAACGACGTCGGGGTGGCTCAGACGCGCGGCGGCGCGAGCCTCGCGGAGGAAGCGCTCGCGGCTCGTGTGGTCGGCCGCCATCGCGAACGGCAGGATCTTGATCGCGACGTCGTGCTCGAGGGTGAGATGGCGTCCGACGTACACCGCGCCCATGCCGCCCTGGCCGAGCTTGCGGAGCACCTTGCAACCACCGAGCTCACGACCGAGAAACGGGTCGGTGAGGTCGGGTACGTGCTCGACGACCTCGCCCGCGACGGTGGACTTGTCCGGAGCGTCGTCCCGGCGCCACCCGCAGCGCGCGCAGTCGGGGTCGTGGCGCTGGCCGGCGCGCAGGGCGACCTCGCCGCACACACTGCAGGCGCGGTACAGATCGTGGTGCAGCTCCTCGAGCTGGGTGAGCTGCGCGGGCGAGATGGCGCCCGCCTTGACGAGCGCCTCGGCGAGCGGCGGGCGCTCCGCGAGTGGGACGGCCTGCCGCGCCGCATCGTGGGCGAGGAGCGTCTCCTTGTCGACGAAGCCCTTCTCGACCGCGAGCCGCGCGACAGTCTGGTCCGCGCGGCGCTCGAGCGCACGCGGGTCCGTGCGCAGGAGCGCGGCGCGGAGCGTCGCGTAGATCCGCTCCTGGCCGGGGTGGTCGAGGAGCCCCTCCTCGACGAGCGCGCGAGACAACGAGCCCGACGCGCGCGATGCGCACGCCGCAACCTTGGCCTCGTCGACCAACCCGAGACGTACGGCCAGACGGGCCACGTGTTGCCGGAAGGCGTCGTGCACGGGGGAAGTATGGCGATCGGAGGTTGGAGCGGCAAGACCGGGGGCCCACCGGCAGCCGGGAGATGCACGCCTGACGTTCCGCACGTCTCGTCCGTATCACGTTCGTCCACCTTGCGCGCTCCCCCACCGTCGTGCCAAGCTAGGACTCTTTGCCCACCGACGTCTGCCACCTGAGGACTCCCCGCGATGAACCGATCGCTCTCACTCGCCCTCCTGCTCGCCGCGCTCGCTCCGCTGTCGTTCGCGGACCCCGAGCCCGAGGGCCCCAACTACGACGCCATCGTCAAAGACCACCAGCACGCCACGGGCCTGCTCGAGACGTTCAGCAAGGTGGACGAGAAGACCCAGGTCACGACGCACCTCGCGCTCGTGCCGAAGGACCTGCTCGGGAAGGACTGCCTGTTCGCGATCAGCATGTCGCGCGGGCCGTGGACCGGCATCCTGTGGAACGAGCTCACCGTGCGCTGGGAGGTCCGCGGCACGTCGCTCTTGCTGGTCGAGCCCTCGACCGCGTTCCGCGCCGCGGAGGGCACGCCCCTCGCCAGCTCGGTCGCGCGCACGCACGTCGAGCGCATCGTCGCGACCACGCCGATCGTCGCGCGCTCGGGCGACGGCGGGGCCCTGTTCGACGCCACGGCGCTGTTCGGCCAGCAGGACCTGGCCGAGCTCGCCGAGGGCCTCGGTGAGCCCAACCCCGAGCTCGCTCGCATCGACAGCGTGAAGACCTTCCCCGACAACTGCGAGATTGCCGCCGACCAGGCGTTCCGCCAGGGCCCGCGCGCGACCCCCGTTCGCGTCCACTACAGCCTGCGTCGCGTCCCCGAGACCTCGTATCGCGCGCGCGCGGCCGACGAGCGCATCGGGTACTTCACCGTCGTCGCCCGCGACTACGCCAAGTCCCCGGACGCCAAGAGCGTGTTCAGTCGCCTCGTGACCCGCTGGCACCTCGAGAAAGCGGACGACACGCTCGAGCTCTCGCCGCCCAAGCAGCCGATCGTCTGGTACATCGAGAAGACCGTCCCCTTCCGCTACCGCCGCTACATCCGCGAAGGGATCCTCGCCTGGAACAAGGCGTTCGAGCAGATCGGCTTCGTCGACGCGGTC
>ORMF012685610.1_pt1 | contig 11217 bp, 15 predicted proteins | sample 1779871 | NCBI WGS metagenome assembly ORMF01 (sample SAMEA104232316, study PRJEB22302) | groundwater metagenome | biome: forest; feature: aquifer; material: groundwater | place: USA | collected 2011-08-07 | depth 5.4 m
GGGGGCGGGCGGAAGAACTAGAAGCATGAAGCCGTCCGGCCGAGCCGAAAGCTGCGCGAGATTCGCGTCGAAGACACATCGGATTTGGAGATCGGCCAGGAGATATCCGTCTCAGATGTCTTCGAAGAGGGCGACCTCGTCAAGGTCTCCGGTATTTCGAAGGGCAAGGGGTTTGCGGGCGTCGTGAAGCGGTACCACTTCCATGGGGGTGATATGGGCCACGGCTCGATGATCCATAGAAAGCCGCAGTCGAGCGGGGCAACGGACGCCGCACGCACATTCAAGGGCCAGCGGAAACCGGGTCATATGGGCGCAAAGACCGTTTCCGTGCGCGGGTTGACCGTGTGGCAGGTTGACGGCGACAAGAATCTGCTCCTCATTCGAGGCGCTGTTCCCGGGGCAAACGGCGGACTGCTCACGATCAGCAAGATTTAGGAGACGACCGATGACCGATATACCGCTCTATAACATGAAAGGCGATGACGTCGGGCGCCTGGACCTTCCGGAAGACGTGTTTGGCGTCGAGCCGAATGTGTCGCTCATGCATCAGGCGGTAGCCACCGAGGAGGCAAATCGCCGCCAGGGCACCGCGGATACGAAAACCCGGGCGGAGATTCGGGGCGGCGGCAAGAAGCCCTGGCGCCAAAAAGGTACGGGCCGCGCGCGGCAGGGGAGCACCCGAGCGCCCCACTGGCGGCATGGCGGCGTGGTATTCGGTCCCCACCCTCGGTCGTACACGAAGGCATTCCCAAAGCAGATGCGGCGCGGCGCGCTGCGCTCGGCGCTTTCATCAAGGGTACTCGACGGTGGGATCATTGGGATCGATGCGCTGAAACTGGATGGCGATCAGCCCTCGACCAGGGCGGCCGTCACGGTCCTAAACGCGCTGCCGCTCGCCCGTGAAGTCCGGACTAAGCGTTTCGAAAATGAAGAGCGAGTGATAGGGACGCGGACAGTATCTCACAAGGTGCTGCTGATCGTCCCCGAGCACGACGCAATACTGCTTAAGTCGATCCGGAATATTCCGTACGTTACGCTGCGGCACGCGCCGAACTTTTCGGTTCGGGACGTCCTGGCGGCGGGCCGGGTGGTCCTGGTTAAGGCCGCAATCGTGTCGATCCAAGCCACGCTGTCGGGAACTTCCAAGAGTGCGGAGGCCGCAGCATCATGAGAGATCCGTTTACAATCATCGAGCGGCCCCTGCTAACGGAAAAGAGCATGGACCAGAGCCACCACGGAAAATACACATTCCGCGTAGCCAAAGACGCCAACAAAGTGGAGATCCGCGACGCGGTGCACCGAATTTTCAAGGTCGACGTGGTCAAGGTCAATACGCTGAATGTCAAAGGCAAGAAGCGGCGCGTCGGACGGTTCAAAGAAGGCAAAACGGTGGACTGGAAGAAGGCCATCGTGACCCTGAAGGCCGGCCAGAGCATCACGATGTTTGAGGGCCTATAGAGGTTGAGCCATTGAGCGATTGAGTGATTGAGCGAAGGACTGATCAATCACCCAATCACCCGATCATACAATCACCCAATGGAGTGAGCCGATGCCACTTAGACAATATAAACCGACCACGCCGAGCCGGCGGTTCCGGACAGTATCGACTTTCGAGGAGATTACGGAGACAAAGCCGGAGAAGTCGCTGCTTGCCCCGCTCAAGAGCAGTGGCGGGCGGAACTCACAGGGCAAGATCACCGCGCGGTTTCGCGGGGGCGGGAACAAGCGGAAGTACCGGATCATCGATTTCAAGCGCGACAAAACCGAGGTCCCGGGAAAGGTTGCTACGATCGAGTACGATCCGAACCGTTCGTCCCGTATCGCTTTGATCAACTATGCCGATGGCGAGAAGCGGTACATTATCGCGCCGGTAGGCCTTAAGGTCGGGGACAAGATCATCGCGAGCGAATCGGCGGACATAAAGCCAGGCAACTGCCTTCCGCTAAAGAATATCCCGGTCGGTACGGTCATTCATAACCTGGAGATGACGCTCGGCAAAGGCGGCCAGCTCGTACGCAGCGCCGGTGCGGGCGCGCAGCTCATGGCCAAAGAGGGCAAGTATGCCCAGGTGCGCCTGCCGTCGAGCGAAGTCCGTTTGGTGCTCATTGAGTGCAAGGCGACGATCGGCCAGGTCGGAAACGTGGACCATGAAAACGAGTCCATGGGCAAGGCAGGGAAGACTCGGTGGCTTGGCAAGAGAGGTCACGTTCGCGGCGTAACCATGAACCCGAGGGACCATCCCCATGGCGGGGGCGAGGGAAAGTCTCCGGTGGGCCGCAAGAAGGGCCCCGCGACGCCAACCGGCAAGCCGGCGCTGGGTTACAAGACTCGGCGGAATAAGTCGACAACCAAGTTCATCGTCCGCAAGCGCGGAGCGAAATGAGGACGTACGTGATCGGTATCGGTCGTAAGGGCGAAGCGATTGCACGGAGTTCCTTTCGTTCAATCGGAGGGGTATCGCGCAATCGCTTCGCCCCTACATACCAACGCGGCACTTAGGAGAGATTATGGGTCGTTCCTTAAAGAAGGGGCCGTACGCGGACCCTAAGCTGATGAAGAAGGTCGAAGATATGAATGCGCGCGGCGAGAAGAAGGCGATCAAGACCTGGTCCCGCCGCTCCACGATCTTCCCGCTCTTTATCGGACACACGTTCATGGTGCACGATGGCCGGAAGCATATCCCGGTCTTTGTAACGGAGAACATGGTGGGCCATAAGCTGGGAGAGTTTGCAGTCACGCGCCTCTTCCGTGGCCACGCCGGCCAGAACGTGGAGCGACGGGCGAAGATAGCATAAGTCAGGCGTGAGGCGTGTGGCGTGAGACGCATGAAGTTGGTCAACGCGCCGTTTGTCTGATGCCCTCGGCCGACTTGGGAGTGTGAAATGGGAAAACAAGCGACGCCGTCAAAATTTGGAGAGAAACAAGCAGGAGCTACCGCCAAGTTTGTACGCGTGCCGCCGCGAAAGGCGCGGCTCGTTGTTGACGCGGTGCGCGGCAAATATGTTTCGGATGCGCTGGCGATTCTGAAGTTCGTGCCGAATTTCGCTGCCCGCGCTATCGAGGATGTCATCGAGTCGGCCGTCGCGAATGCGGAGAACGGACGTCCGATCTCGGAAGAAACGGGCAAGCAGCTGCCTCCGCTGATCGTCGACAACCTGAGGTTGGTTCGCGCATTCATCGACGAAGGGCCGCGCATCAAGCGGCTCCAGCCGCGTGCACAGGGACGGGCGTATCGTATCGTCAAACGGATGTGCCACATCAGTGTGATCGTCGAAGAGGTCTTGCCGAAGCCGAAACCGGCCCGCAAGCCCAAGCCGAAACGCGTACTGCCCGCAGCCAAGACGGCCGCAAAGCCCGCAGCTGCAAAGAAGGCCGCCCCGAAGAAAGTGGATGAAAAGCCGGTCGAAGAGCTGGTCATCGAGCAGGCCATTGCTGAAGAGGCCATGGTGACGGCGCCGGATGATGGTGCGGTCAACGTCGAGACACAGGCGGAGATCGCAGAAGCGTCCGCGCCCGCGAAAGATGTCGCCACAGCCGCGGAATCTCCGGAGGCTGAAGCGGAAGCCGCAGGGGAAGCCGAGGTAGAGACGTCCGTGCCGGAAGTAGCCGGTGAGTCTGAAGCGGTCGCTACTGACGAAACAGCGACCACCGACGAAGAAACAATTGAAGCGAAGAAAGAGTAGCCGGCTCGATCTTGGATTGTAATTCGACAGTCCACGATCGAAAATCAAAGGGGGTTCGTTTTGGGACAGAAAATCCATCCTATCGGTTTTCGGATCGGCGTGATCCGCGACTGGGAGAGCAAGTGGTACCTGGATAAGGGATATGCGGAGGCGCTCTACGAAGACCACCGCATTCGCACCTGGGTTAAGAAGCGGCTGGCGAACGCCGCGATCTCACGAGTCGAGATCGATAGGCCGGGCGGCAAGGTAAAGGTTACGCTGCATACGGCGAAACCGGGCATCATCATCGGCCGCGGCGGCAAGGGCGTGGACGATATAAAGGCCCAGCTAGAGGTGCTTACAAAGCGGCAGGTACACGTCAACGTTCAGGAGATTCGCCATCCCGATATCGATGCACAGCTCGTGGCCGAATCGGTGGCCCAGCAGATTGAAAAGCGTATCGCCTACAAGCGGGCCATGCGCCAATCGATCATGCGCGCCATGAAGCTCGGCGTGAAAGGCATCCGCGTGATGTGCGCGGGACGTCTGGCCGGCGCGGAAATGGCGCGGCGGGAGCATATGCGCGACGGCAAGATTCCGCTGCATACCCTCCGGGCCGATATTGATTACGGTTTCGCTGAGTCCGCAACGACCTACGGAAACATTGGGATCAAGGTCTGGATTTATAAGGGCGACGTCCTTCCGGGCGGCCAGAGATTGACCGAGGCGGAGATCGTTCCGCGCCGTGAAGCCCTGCGGGCCGAGCGAGGCGACCGGGGAGATCGCGGCGGACGAGGCGGCGGACGAGGCGGACGAGGAAGTGGTGGCGGCGGGCGCGGGCGGCGTGGTGAGGGAGGTTAGTTCGTTATGTTGATGCCCAAGAAGGTCAAATTCCGGAAGCATCATCGCGGACATCGCCGTGGTAAGGCGAGCGGCGGCGTAAACCTGGATTTCGGCGATTACGGCCTCCAGGCGCTGGAGTCTTGCTGGATGACCGCCAACCAGATCGAAGCGGCCCGAATTGCCATGACTCGGCACATCAAGCGCGGCGGAAAGATTTGGATTCGCGTCTTTCCGGACAAGCCATATACGAAGAAGCCGGCGGAGACCCGGATGGGCAGCGGCAAAGGCGCTCCGGAGGGATGGGTCGCCGTCGTAAAGCCGGGCCGGATGTTATTTGAGATGGCGGGCGTGACCGAAGAGCTTGCAAGGGAAGCCATGCGGCTTGCGAGCCATAAGCTGCCGATCGACGTGAAGTTCGTGGCGCGCGAGAAGCCGACGGGAGAGCGTGAAGACGAGCTGGTCATTCCAATCGTTCCGGCACGAGCCACTGCGGCGCCAACGGAAGCTACACAGGAAACGACGTTTGAGCAGCCAATCCCGGATTCTCCGGCGGCGACAGCACAGGTACATATATTGGAAGACGAAACACCGCCCGAGGAGGGCGGAGGAAGTCCGGCCGTGATTGAGGTGGAGCCGCCCGCCGTCGAGGAACCGGCGCAGGAATCAGTTTCCACCGAGGTGACAGAAAGCGGGGAGTCCGATGGCGGAAGCTAAACAGCGGCAAAACCTGGAAAACTTGCGGAACATGAGCGCCCAGGAGCTGGCCGATGAGCTTGCAAACCAGCGGTTCCGGCTGTTCAATCTGCGCCGCGAGCACACGACCAAACAGCTTGAGAATACTGCCGCCCTGCACGTGGCAAAGAAGCAGATCGCCAGGATTCTGACACTTCAACGAGAGCGGGAGCTGGCAGCTAAATAGGGAGAGTTTTGATGGCTCGAAAGAAAACGGAAGAGACAGCAGCGGAAGAGACGACTGCCCCAGCGGCGGTGGCAACTGAAGAGACCGCCGCTGCAGAGACTGAAGCAGAACCAGCGCCTGAGGCTGTAGTCGCGCCGTCCGCAATCGCGGTCGAGGATACTGTCGCAGGAGCCGCCGATGATACCGCGCCGGAACCGGTGGCCGAAGCTGCTCCGGAGGCAGCCGAGGAGCCTATAGCCGAGGCATCTGACGAAGCCGCGCCGGAGATCACTGAACCGACCGCGGAAGCCCCGGCCAAACCGGCTCGGGCTCGTCGCACCGCCAAGACTGCTGAAGAGCCGGCAGCGGAAGCGGTTGCCGCACCTGTCGAGGAGGCCGTGACCGCACCGGCAGAAGAGGCGGTAGCCGCACCGGTCGAAGAACCTGCCGCTCCGGCAAAGAGAGCGACCCCCGCGCCAAAGCGGGCAGCGCCAAAGAAGTCCGCGGCTCCGCCTGCCCCTAGGCCGGGATCGGGGCGCCCGCGCCGCAAGACCCGGATCGGGGTCGTCCGCAGCAACAAAATGATCCAGACTGTGGTCGTGGCGATTGAATCCAGGATCCGGCATCCGCTTTACGGCAAAACGATCCGTCGGACGACCAAGTTTAAGGCGCACGACCAGAACAGCGAATGCGGTCCGGGCGATACCGTGGAGATCATGGAGACCCGGCCGATCTCCAGAGAGAAACGCTGGCGTGTCGTAAGGATCGTCGAGAAAGCGAAGTAAGCAACGGAAGCCCTGGAGTGATGGAGTGGTGGAGTATTGGAGTGCCGGACGGAAATCGCCAATACTCCATCACTCCAGTACTCTAATACTCCAAACTTGAACGGAGTGAGTGATGATACAGCCATATACCAGGCTGCGCGCGGCGGACAACAGCGGCGCCAGAGAGATAATGTGCATCCGCGTGCTGAAGGGTTCGAACTGCATGGATGCGCGCGTTGGCGATGTGATCGTCGGCGTCGTTAAGTCTGCCACCCCGGGACAGCAGGTGAAGAAGAGTGAAGTCGTGCGGTGTGTGGTAGTACGGACGAAACAGCCGATCCGGCGCGCTGATGGATCGGTGCTCCGGTTCGACGACAATGCAGCCGTGGTGATCAATAACGCGCTTGAGCCGCGGGGCACACGTGTATTCGGTCCGGTTGCCCGAGAGCTGCGCGACAAGAATTTCATGCGAATCATCTCGCTTGCTCCGGAGGTGCTGTGATGGGTGAAAGGCAGAAGCCCGGGATCTATCCGGCGAAACTTCGGATCAAAAAGGGCGACGAAGTGATGGTCATTTCCGGCAAGGACAAGGGAAAGACCGGACAGATCATCCGTGCTTATCCCAAGAAGAACCAGATCCTCGTCGCGGGGATCAACATAATCACGCGACATCAAAAAGCGCGGCAGACGGGCCGCGCAGGCCGATCGGGAGCTCAGAACGTGCAGGAGGGCGGCCGCATCCAAAAGCCCGCGCCGCTGTTCGTGCCGAAAGTGATGCTCATGTGCCCGCAGTGCCACCGGCCCACGCGAGTGGGATACGACTATAACGACGGAGACGGAAAGCTGTCATCCCGCAAGTTCCGCGTCTGCAAACACCCGGACTGTGGGAAAAGAATAGACTGATTTGAGTGATGGAGTAGTGGAGTGATGGAGCCCCAGGCTCAATACTCCAGTACTCCAATACTCCAACACTCCTGGGGGTGAGATTATGCCTCGACTGAAGGATGCTTATAATTCGGACATCGCGCCCTCGCTGCTGAAGGAGTTCAGCTACGATAACGTCATGCAGGTGCCGCGCCTGGAGAAGATCGTGCTGAACATGGGTGTCGGCCATGCCGGCCAAACCGGCGGCGATTCCAAACTGCTGGACAATGCCATGCGTGACATGTCGATTATTGCAGGGCAGAAACCGTGCGTTACGCGCGCCAAGAAGTCGATCTCGAATTTCAAACTCCGCGCAGGCGCCCGCATCGGCTGCAAGATCACACTCCGAGGCACCATTATGTGGGAGTTTCTGGATCGGCTGGTGAGTACTGCACTCCCAAGAGTTCGAGACTTCCAGGGTATCAATCCCAACTCGTTTGACGGGCGCGGCAACTTTGCCATGGGCGTCAAGGAGCAGCTGATCTTCCCGGAGGTCGACTACGACAAGATCGACAAAGTCCGCGGGATGGACATCATCATCTGCACGACGGCCCGATCGGATGAAGAAGCCCGGGCCCTGCTCAAGGGACTCGGGATGCCGTTCAGAAGCAAGTGAGCTTAATGCGTAATGCGTGATGAAGTAGCCATGGGTGATTACACTTTACGATTTACGAATTAATCGTCAGGGACACTGAATGAACAAGTACGGCATAGAAGCCATACGCAATATTGGGCTTTTCGGCCACCAGGGATCCGGCAAGACCTCGCTGGCCGAGGCCATGCTGTTTACCGCCGGCGGCGTCGACCGAATGGGCCGAACGGACGATGGAGCAGCGACTACCGACTTCGATCCGGAAGAGGTCCGACGCCATATCAGCATCAACGTCGGACTCGCGCCCTGCGAATGGCATGGGAAGAAGATCAACGTTATTGATGTTCCGGGCTATCTGGACTTTCAAGGCGAAGTGCGCGCCGCTCTTCGCGTTGTGGACGCGGCGATCCTCGTGACGCCTGCGCAAAACGACGTGGAAGTGGGATTCGAGATTGCCTGGGAGGCTGCCGCCGCCGGTAATTGTGCGAGGGCGGTCTTCGTGAACAAAATGGACCGGGAGAACGCGGACTATTTCTCCGTAGTCGAAAGGCTGCGCTCGCGCTATGGCAATGCCATCGCACCGGTACAGATTCCGATCGGCCAGGCCGACAAGTTTTCCGGGATCGTTGACCTCATACATATGAAGGCGTACACCGGTGTGGGCAAGGAGTTCAAAGAGGTTCCGATCCCAGCCGATCTGCAATCGACTGCGGATGCATACAGGGAAAAACTCGTCGAATCCGCTGCGGAAGGCGACGATGCGCTCTTGGAAAAGTATTTAGATACCGAGTCCCTTACCGAGGACGAGGTCCTTCACGGACTGCACGAAGGTATCGATGCGGGACGAGTCGTGCCGGTGGTCTGCGGATCGGCTGCCCAGAATATGGGCGCGGCAGCCCTTATGAATCTGGTCGTTGAGGCGTTCCCGAACCCGACGGAAGTCCCGCCGGCAACCGGCAAGACACCGAACGGTCAAGAGGAAACACGCAAACCATCGCCTGCCGAGCCGCTCAGCGCATTAGTTTTTAAGACGCTTGCCGATCCGTTCGTCGGTCAGCTGACTTATTTCCGAGTGTTTTCAGGCGTCTTCAAATCCGACTCACATCTGTGGAATTCAGTTTCGGGCAAGGACGAGCGTATCGGGCAGCTCTATTTCGTGAAAGGGAAAAACCAGGAACCGTCGTCGGAAATCAGTGCCGGGGATATCGGTGCGGTCGCGAAACTTGCGGCAACAAAGACCGGCGATACGCTCTGTGACCAGAGCAAACTGATAATCCTGGATCCCATTTCGTTCCCGAAACCGATCTATGAGATCGCCGTTCACGCGAAGACGAAAGTCGACGAAGACAAGATGGGGCCGGCATTGCAGCGAGTGGCTTCCGAAGATCCGGCCTTCACTTTTCGGCGGGACCCGGCCACCGGCCAGACGGTGATGAGCGGAATGGGAGAGACCCATCTGAACATCGTCGTCGAGAAATTGAAGAAGTTCGGGGCAAATGTGGACATCATTCCGCTCAAGGTTCCATATCGTGAGACGATTCAGACCAAGGCGGAAGGCCAGGGCAAACACAAGAAGCAGAGCGGCGGACGCGGCCAGTATGGTGATTGCTGGATCCGGATGGAACCGCTTCCGCGCGGGGGCGGTTTCGAATATGTGGACGCCATCGTCGGCGGATCGATCCCGCGCCAGTATCTGCCGGCGATCGAAAAGGGTATTGTCGAGGCAATGTCGACCGGAATACTGGCGGGCAACCAGGTCGTGGATATCAAATGTACGTGCTACGATGGATCGTACCACGACGTGGACTCGTCGGAGCAGGCGTTTAGGATGGCAGGCATCCTCGCATTTAATGGCGTCGCCGCCAAGGCCAGCCCCGTGATTCTCGAACCGATCGTCATGGTGTCGATCACGGTGCCGGAAGGTATGATGGGCGATGTCATGAGCGATCTTTCCGGTAAACGCGGCCGGATTGTGGGAACGGACTCGATTGGACATGGCCGCACCGTTGTACGCGCGACCGCGCCCCAAGCGGAAATGCTCCGTTATGCGATCGACCTGCGATCCATTTCCAGGGGCCGCGGAACGTTCGAGATCGAACCGTCTCACTATGAGGAGGTACCGACGCACATCGCACAGCAGATAATTGCGGACTATCAGAAACAGAGAAAAGAAGACACGCATTAGAACTCAGTAATCAGTTATCAGTGAACAGTTATCGGTAGGGACTAGCTCGAGACCACCGATCACTGTCCACTTGCACAATCGTTACCAGTCCCGCGAACACCGGGGCTCCGACGGGAGGAAAACAGTTTGGCAAAGACTTCACTAATCGTAAAATGTCGGCGAAAGCCCAAGTTCGCCGTCCGAGGGTATACGCGCTGCAACATATGCGGGCGGCCGCGGGGTGTTATGCGCAAATTCGCCTTCTGCCGAATCTGCTTCCGAGAAAACGCGCACCGCGGGGTCATCCCTGGTGTGACTAAGTCGAGCTGGTAGGAGGAAAAATAAATGGCCTACACAACCGACCCGGTCGCCGACCTCTTGACGCGCATCCGAAATGCAAATCGGGCATACCATGAGTCGCTCATGGTGGCCGGCAGCAAGCTGAAGCTGGAGATTGTGCGTATACTCAAGGATGAAGGCTTCATAAAGGCGTATGAGGTGATCCCGGATCCGAAACAGGATCAGATCAAGGTGACGTTGTCATACGGGCCCAAGAGAGAAAAAGTCATTACGGACCTGAAGCGCGTCAGTCGGCCTGGACTGCGGGTATACGCCGGTCATGGCAAGATGCCCCGGGTATTGCGCGGATTGGGGATCGCCATCGTCACGACCTCTCAAGGCGTGATGACGGATAAGGAAGCGCGACGCCGCGAGATCGGCGGCGAGGTGCTGTGTTACGTTTGGTAAGCAGTGAGTTGTGAATGGTGAGTGGTGAGTGGTTGGATATGACAACTCACCACGAACCACTAACCACTCACAGGGGAGCTGGAATATGTCACGAATTGGCAAACGTCCAATACCACTTCCGAGCGGAGTTGAAATAACCCTCGGGCAGGGTGAAGTCACCGTCAAGGGGCCCAAAGGCACACTGACGAAGTCGCTGCACCCGGACATGCTTTTGAAAATAGAAGACAGAGCGCTCGTGGTGGACCGCCCTTCGGAAAGCAAAGAGCATCGTTCATTGCACGGGCTGACGCGCACGCTCGTCGCCAACATGGTCGAAGGAGTCTCGAACGGCTACGCCAAGACGCTGGACGTACATGGCGTAGGATACAGGACAGGACTTGCCGGCAGGAACCTGACGATCGCCGTCGGCTATTCGCACGGCATAGAGATTCCGCCAAGACCAGGTATCGAGTTCGAAGCCGGTGTCGAGGCAGCCACGCGTGTCCCGTTCATTATCGTGAAAGGGATCGACAAGGAGCTCGTCGGTCAGACGGCCGCGCAGATCCGCATGATCCGAAAACCTGAGCCGTATAAGGGCAAGGGGATGCGCTACCGAGGCGAGCAGATCCGCCGAAAGGCAGGAA
>ORMF012696971.1_pt1 | contig 11217 bp, 10 predicted proteins | sample 1779871 | NCBI WGS metagenome assembly ORMF01 (sample SAMEA104232316, study PRJEB22302) | groundwater metagenome | biome: forest; feature: aquifer; material: groundwater | place: USA | collected 2011-08-07 | depth 5.4 m
GACACTGGTGCCGCTTTCCGTGTATACTGCGCACAGGTTTGTGAAAGTAGAAATTGGTCTGGCGCGGGGCAAAACGCGCTACGATAAACGGGTCAGCCTGCGGAAACGGGAGACCGACCGAGAAATCCGTCGCACCTTAAAACGTTAGTAAACCATCCCCGCGGGGAGCTTGGCTGCCAGCTAACCGCGGGGGGTGTTTACCTTCGATAGCGCACGTACGCTTGCTTTTGGCAGGTGGCAGTTGTTGGTCTGCCTTAAAAAATCAGCACTCTACAAATGCTAAATCATTTGTCGCCAAGGTGAGGAACGCTTTTGCTTTCAACACCTTGGTACCCGTGTTGGCCTAAAAACCGACGCCGTTCATTGGAGCGACACTCGATAGCTCCACCTGAACGTCATTTATCGAGCATGGCAGTGGGCCCGTTCCGCCCCGTTGCCGAGATACTGGAACACCCTGACGTGGATTTTTGAGCCGCTCTATCCGCATCAGTACCAGCGGCTCTGAACCTGGACCCGGGAGTGGGCAGCGTCGCTAGACACGGGTGTAAACCCCGTCACCTCCACCATGAAGTACATGCTCGTTCGCACTCGCATGACTTCATGGCGCCGCCACGATAGTTGTTAGATTTTGACATTCGAGCATTAGCTGTGCGAACATGTACTTTATGGTGCCCTGAAGTGGTGCTGGAACACCTACTTCAGGGCAAGTACCTATGCACTATGTTTACGTATTGCTGAGCCTCAGAGATAAAAAATTTTACATCGGCTATTCCTCCGACCTTAAAGTTCGTTTGAAAGCCCATAACTCTGGTGCTGTACCTTCAACTAAGCTGAGGAGACCCTTGAAGCTTGTTTTCTACGAAGCGTACCTAAGTAAAGCCGACGCGGTTCGTAGGGAACAGTATTTCAAGACTAATCCTGGCAAGAAGACACTAGGGTTAATGCTGAGAAGTTCTGTGCGTAGTATTTAACCAAACCACGTTGATCAACCGTCCGCGCTACCGCGTCAACCAGTACATCCGCGTTCCCCAGCTCCAGCTCATTGATGAACTGGGCAAGCCCTTAGGAATCGTTCCGACGGTGGAAGCGTTAAAGCTCTCGCACGAACGGGGCCTGGATTTGGTTGAGGTTAACCCCACTGCCAACCCACCTATTGCCAAACTCATTGACTTTGGCCAGTTCCAGTACAAGCAGCAGAAGCAGATTCAAGTGCAGAAGGCCAAAGCGAAAAAGGTAGGCCTCAAGGGTATTCGCATCTCGCTCAAAATTGGCGAGCACGATAAGCAAATGCGGATGAGCCAAGCGCAAAAGTTCTTGGACGAAGGGCACCGCGTGCGGGTGGAGATGATATTGCGGGGCCGCGAAAAATCACGCGGGGACCTGGCCCGTGAGATTATGGAAAAGTTTATCAAAGAACTTGGTGAGCAGGTGGTAGTGGAGGTGCCGTTCTCTCGGGCGGGCGGCAACGTCAGCATGCAGGTAGCGAAGAAGAAGTAGGGCGGAGTTGGGAATTATGAATAGTGAATCACGTCGCGGGGTTCTTTATTCATAATTCGTAATTCATGATTCACGTACACTTTCTATGAAGGTAAAAACGCACAAAGCCAGTGCCAAGCGCTTCCGCGTGACGCGAACAGGCAAGTTTATGAAGCGCACCGCCGGCCAGGACCACTTTAACGCCCGTGAGTCGGGTGTTACCACGCGCAGTAAACGCCGCGACGTGGAGGTGGCCAAGGTCAACCTGCCAGCACTCAAAAAGCTTATCAACCGGAGCTAGCTCGTATGCTCTCTTACTCTATACTTTTACTTTATATATGGCACGCGTAAAACGAGGCATGATGCACGCCAAGCGGCGTAAGAACTTACTCAAGCGCACCAAGGGGTACCGCTGGGGCCGCAAGAGCAAGATAACGCTGGCTAAGGTAGCCACGCACAAGGCCGGGCAGCACGCCTTTGCCCACCGGCGGGACAAGAAGGGCGATTTCCGAGCCCTCTGGCAGGTGCAGCTCAACGCGGCAGTGCGGGAGCACGGCCTTTCCTACAGCAAGTTTATTGGGCTTTTGAAAAAGGCTAAAATAGAGCTAGACCGTAAGGTTATGGTACAGCTGGCGCAAGACTACCCGGCCGTATTTGCCAAGCTGGTAGAAGCGGTGAAGAAGTAGGACATTGTCGCTAGGTTAAAGCACCCCAAATTTCTGGGGGTGCTTTTGTTATAGCTGATCTTTTAGGATTTTTATAAATTAGGAAAAACCTCTATACTTAAGAACGTTATGCTCAGCCTCAAGCTCCACAAGGAAGTGGCCCAAGCCGCTCTGAAGCACTACCAGCTCACCCCCGACGAGGTGGATGTTGCTCTGACGCGCGACTTGAGCCACGGCGACTACACCACCAACGTGGCCCTCAAGGTGGCCAGCAAGTGGGGAGTTATACCGCGTGAGGCAGCTCAAACTATACTGGACGAGCTTAAAAACTCACACTTCATCGCTAAGCAGGTAGCCAAGGTCGAGCTGGCCGGCCCGGGGTTTATCAACTTTACCTTGAAGCCCGAGGTGCTCCTCAAAGCGCTGGAGGCTGTGCGAGTGGCGCAGGTTGAGCCGGTCTGGAAGGGCCAGCGGGTCGTCGTTGAGTACTCCTCGCCCAACATTGCCAAGCCTATGCACATTGGGCACCTGCGCTCCACTATTATCGGCGCGGCGGTAGCTAACCTGTACGAGGAGCTGGGGGCCAAGGCCATTCGCATCAACCACCTCGGCGACTGGGGCACGCAGTTCGGCAAGCTCATCGCCGCCTTCAAACTATGGGGCAACCGTGCTGCGGTACACCAGCACCCCATTGAAGAGCTCCTCAAGCTCTACGTGAAGTTCCATGAGGTGATGAAAGAGCAACCGGACTTAGAACGCCGAGGTCAAGAAGAGTTTAAGAAATTGGAGGGGGGAGATAGGAAAAACCGGAGTCTGTGGCTGTGGTTCCGCACCGAGTCGCTCCGCGAGTTCAGCGCGCTCTACCAGCGCTTGGGGGTAACGTTTAGCCACATTACCGGCGAGAGCTTTTACGAGCGGCAGCTGCCGGGGTTGGTGGCCTACTTCCTCAAGCGGAAACTGGCGGTTAAGAACGTCGACGGTTCGGTGGTGGCCCACCTGGAGGGTGAGGGCTTGCCACCGGCTCTCATACAAAAATCAGACGGCGTTTCGCTCTACGCCACGCGCGACCTGGCCGCCATTCACTACCGCGTGCAGCATTACAAGCCGAACCTAATACTCTATGTGGTGGGGAATGAGCAGGCACTGCACTTTGAGCAGGTGTTTGCTTGCGCCGAGCACGCCGGTTTCGTGCCCCACACCAAGCTCGAACATTTGAAGAACGGCCTGGTCTTAGGGGAGGACGGCCTAAAGCTCGCCACGCGCGAAGGCAAAATCATCAAACTCGACGATGTGCTGGAGGAAGCCGTCACCCGCGCCCGGGCGATTGTCGACAAGAAAAACTTCAAGCTCGCGCCTAAGGTAAAAGCGCAGGTGGCGGAGGTGGTAGGAGTGGGGGCGCTGAAGTACAACGACCTGTCCCAAAACAGGCACACGGACATTACCTTCAACTGGGACAAAATGTTAGCCTTTGACGGCAACAGCGGACCGTACCTGCAGTACACCTACGTGCGCCTTAAGAGCATTCTGCGCAAGGCGCTGGGCGGCAAGAAGTCAGCGCGAGTACCGAAGCTGAAACTAGCCGTGCTCCAGAGCTTGACTCCGGCCGATGTCAACATGCTGCGGCTCACGACGCGGTACCCGGAGGCCATTCTCCGGGCCGCCCAGGAGAACGGTCCGCACCTCCTGGCGCAGTACCTCTATGAGCTGGCCACGGCCACCAACTCGTTCTACCACGGCTCACCGGTGCTCAACGCTCGCGAGCCCGTGCGCGCCTTCCGGCTGCACCTGATTGCCGCTGTGGCCGAGGTGCTGAAGCACGGCCTGGCTATCTTAGGTATTGGCGTGGTGGAGCGGATGTAGGTTTTGGTTTTTAGCCCTAGCATAAACAAACCCTTCCGACATACACCGGAAGGGTTTTTGTTTTGCTGATGGAGGGGCACTTTACTCCTCCTTTTCCTCGGGGAAATAGAAGCTAAGTTTTTCGGCCCGCTCTAAAATTATAAGAGCATCGATGACCTTGCTGCGCGCGATAGCTTGTACCTCTATTTCGGCGGCCTGGAACCGCTCACCCCGGTCGGGTACTTGGATGGTGCAGAGGATAGCGGTGTGTGAAACTAGTTCCAGTTGCTTTTTTAACTCTTGTAGTTGCCCCAACGTTTGAGGCTCTCTAAATGTGACGCCTATTCTGCTCATGGTTCCCTCAGTGTTGTTATGTTTTCGTTAACTATGGTATTAATTTAGCCAAATCTAGCACAAGGTAGCAGAGCTGTCAATGGTTGCGAAGTGGTGAAAAATTAAGTATCCTACAGCTACTATGCTGAAGTTTCCCGAGCTCGAGGAGAAGGTACTGGCCTTTTGGAGCGAGCACAAGATTTTTGAAAAATCCCTCGCTAAACCGAGTCCGGCGGGTAGTTTTGTTTTTTGGGAAGGACCCCCGACTGCCAACGGCCAGCCTGGCCTGCACCACGTGTTGGCCCGGGCGTTCAAGGACCTTATCCCGCGCTATAAAACCATGCGCGGCTTCCGCGTTACCCGCAAAGCCGGCTGGGACACGCAAGGCCTGCCAGTGGAGCTGCAGGTGGAAAAAGAGCTCAAGTTCAAAGGCAAGCCAGACATTGAAGCTTACGGCGTTCGCGAGTTCAACGCCAAGTGCAAGGCGGATGTGTGGAAGTACAAAGCGGACTGGGAAAAACTAACGGAGCGCATGGGCTACTGGCTAGACCTGGAACACCCCTACGTAACCTACGAGAACTACTACATAGAGAGCTTGTGGTGGATTTTTAAGCAGGTGGATAAAGCTGGGCTGTTGTACCAGGACTATAAAGTTCTGCCGCACTGCCCGCGCTGCGGCACCGCTCTGTCATCTCACGAAGTAGCGCAGGGGTACCAGAGTATAAAAGATACCGCGGTGTACGTGAAGTTTAAAGTGATGGAACCACAGAAACACGGCCTGCCAGAAAATACTTATATATTGTCATGGACAACAACGCCATGGACTTTACCAGGGAATGTAGCATTAGCTGTTAATGATAAAATTGAATATGTCATTTCAACTCGTGAGACAGAACGAGGCTCGGAATCGTTTATATTAGCAGAAGATATTTATGAAAAGCAGGGCCATTTATTTAAACCAGAAGCGGATTTTATAGCACCAAAAAATTATCTGCCGCAAGTTGTCAAAGGTATTAAATTAGTTGGTTTAAAGTACGAACCGTTGTTTGATATTAAGCCTTTGCAAAACGATAAGTCTCACCGTGTGTACGCGGCCGATTTTGTGACCACTACCGATGGCACTGGCGTGGTACATACGGCGGTGATGTATGGTGAGGACGATTTTAACCTTGGCACGCAAGTTGGGCTGCCCAAACACCACACGGTTGATGAAGCGGGCAAGTTTACCAAAGACGTGCCACAGTGGGCAGGGAAGTTTGTAAAAAATGCGGAAGTGGAAAAGGGGATTATAGCCGACCTCAAAGAGCGGGGCCTTTTGTTTAAGGAAGAGCAGTACACGCACGACTACCCGTTTTGCTGGCGCTGCTCTACACCGCTCCTGTACTACGCCAAGCCGTCGTGGTTCATAAAAATGTCGAGCTTGCGCGCTGACCTGCAGGCGGCGAATGATAACATAAATTGGTACCCAGATCACATTAAGCACGGCCGGTTTGGTGAGTGGTTGGAGGGGGTGAAAGATTGGGCCATCAGCCGTGAGCGGTACTGGGGCACGCCGCTACCTATTTGGATTTGTAGTAATGCTGATTGCAAGCACCATGTAGTCATTGAGAGCTTGGCCGAGCTTGGGGAAACATCAGGCCAAAAATTTGCTGCTGATTTTGACCTGCACCGACCGTTCATTGACGAGGTAAAGTGGCCATGCCAGAAGTGTAAAGGTAAGGGTGAAATGAGGCGCGTGCCGGAAGTGGCAGATTGCTGGTTCGACAGCGGCAGTATGCCCTTTGCGCAGTGGGGCTATCCGCACACCTCTGGCAGCAAAGAGCAGTTGGCCGAGCACTACCCAGCGGACTATATTTCCGAGGCCATAGACCAAACGCGCGGCTGGTTTTACACCTTGCTGGCGGTGGCGACGCTGCTTAAAAAAGCTGGGGCCATAAAAACTATTCCGCCGTACAAAAATGTCATCTGCCTTGGGCACATTAACGATAAGCATGGGCAAAAAATGTCCAAGTCCAAGGGCAACGTTACCGACCCGTGGGAGATTATCAACACCTACGGCGTGGACGCGCTCCGGTTTCACTTCTACACCGCTAACCAGTCCGGTGAGCCGAAGGATTTTGACCTTGCCGACGTGGACAGCGTGGTAAAAAAGACGCTGCTCATTTTGATGAACTGTCTGGCCTTCTACGAGTTGTATGAGGATAAGGCCGAAGCGCCGCGCGTCCCGCCCAAGTCTGGGAACGTACTGGATAAGTGGGTGCTGGCACTATGGCAGAAGACGGTGAACGAGGTTACCGAGGCTTTGGACAAGTACCAGGTAACCGAGGCGGGTCGGGCGCTGGCTGGTTTTGTGACCGAACTTTCCACTTGGTACGTGCGTAGGAGCCGCGACCGGTTTAAAGAGGAAGGGTTGGATGCCGGCCTAGCGCGTACGACCTTAGGATACATTTTACGGCAGGTAGCAATTGCCTTAGCGCCATTTACGCCGTTTGTAGCCGAGGAGCTTTACGGCCGCGTACGCGGCGGGCTTGAGTCTGTGCACCTAGAGGATTGGCCTAAGATTGAAGAGGTTGATAGCGGCGTACTTGATGAGATGGCAAATGCTAGAAAAGTGGTCGAGGAAGCATTAGCTGAACGCGCTAAGGAAAACATTAAAATTCGACAGCCGTTATCAAAACTATCTACCACAGTTGCTTTTAGTAGGGATTTTGACGTTATTGTTGGTCAGGAGGTAAATGTACGAGAGGTAGTCCATGGAGATATTACTAAGCTCTACACTGAAATTGATGAATCGCTCAAGAACGAAGGTCTGGTGCGTGAATTTGTGCGCCAGGTCAATGCGCTTAGGAAAAAGCAGGGGCTCACCATACAAGATAAGGTAGTGCTGAAGGTTGGCGCTGATGAAGCGGTGGGTACAATTTTATCGGCCAGTCGCGAGGCTATTCTCAAGGGTGCACTGGCGCGCGAATTTGAGGTAAGCGCTGGTAAAAAATATTCTGCGGCCATTGACCTGGAGGGCGTTACCGTAACCGTCGCCATAGAAGTTTAAGTTCCGATATGTCCACCTACCTGGCCACTGGTTTGGTGCTCCATTCGCGGCCCTTCCGCGAGGGCGACAGGTTGTACACCCTCTACACCGCGCGGCACGGAAAACTAGAGCTCATTGCCGCCGGTAGCCAGAAGTTTACAAGTAAACTCTCACCAAACCTACAGCCCTTCGCCGAAGTTGAGGTGATGGTGGCGCGGGGGAAGCTCTTGGACCGGCTGGCCTCCGCCAGCTTACAAGAGCTCTACCTGCGGCCGCCCTACCAACTGCCCAAGGCCCTGCTCGGCAGCTGCCTGCTCGAGGTGACCGATGTGCTGACCGAGGAGGAGCAGCCCGAGCCCAGGCTCTACGAACTGCTGCGCGCTTCCCTGGCCGAGCTATCGAGCCTGCCTGACGCAGAGTCAAACTGGCGCCCGCCCGCCCGCTGGCTCCTCACTCGTTTTACGGTGGAAGCGTTGAAGCTCCTGGGTTTGTCCGTTTCTCTTACCCACTGCGAGCACTGCCACACTGAACTGGCGGACCCCACCGAGTTCAGCTGGTCCAGGCACGGGTTTTTCCACCGTGCCTGCGCCGAGCCGGCTGAGCGGCGCGTGCCGTTGCCAGCCGCGGCCCTAGCCTGGCTCAGTCGAGCAGCCAAGGTGGGTGTGGGCGCGTCTGAGAGCGTACCCGCTAGCGCCCTCGCTTTCCTCACCGACTACGTCGGCGGTCAGGTCGGCCGTGAGCTCTATACACTGAAAGTTTTACGTAGTATCCTGTAGAGTGCCCGTGCTATGAAACAAAGCTCTAATGTCCGCGACATTACTATAGACCCAGCCGGGTCAGCCCGCCCGCCGCGCGACCAGCGCCAAGCCGAGCAAGATTTTGCTCGGTTTTACCATGAGCAGCCGGCGGTGGATCTAAAAATTCTCTTGAAGCAGTCACGCCGCCGGAGGCTCTGGCTGTACGTGACCACCACCTTGGTCGTGCTGCTCGGCGCCACGCTGGCCTGGTTTTTCTTTTTTGGTAGCGGGCCGGGGCCTAAGTTTGGTGAAGGTGCCGTACACCTTACCATTGCCGGTCCTTCGGCTGCGCCCTCGGGGCAGGCGGTGGACTACACTATAGCCTACACTAACGACCAGGCGGTTGACCTCGTCAGCGGCGAGCTCAACCTGCGCTTTCCCGCCGGCTTCATCTTTCAGAGCGCCACGCCGGTAGCTGCGAACCCCGACGGCAGCCGTTTTGACCTCGGCCCTGTACCTGGGCACCAGTCGGGTACGGTGTTTATCCATGGTCAGCTGACGGGAGAGGTCGGCGAGCAGAAAGAGATTAGCGCGCTTTTTACCTACCAGCCGGCCAACCTTAAGGTGCAGTTCACCAAAACTGCTACCCTGTCGGCGCAGGTGGTGGCTTCAGTTTTGAACCTTTCGGTTACCGGACCCACCCAACTGCCGGCTGACCAGGCGCTGACCCTGACTGCCACCTACCGCAACAGTTCCCCCGGCAAGCTCACGGGACTGTTAGTGCGCATAACCCTCCCCGCCGGTTTTCAGCTCGACCTGCCGCAGCTCACGCCGCTACCGAACGAGAGCAGCATTTGGAAAATTCCCGACCTTAACCCTAAGGCGGAGGGCCAGCTCCAGTTTACCGGTCGGTTCACCGACGCTGCCGTTCCCGGGGTGCAGGAGGTGAAGGTGGCGGTGGGGTTGCCGGGGCCCGACGGCCGGTTTACCGTACAAGAGGAAAAGTTGCTCTCGCTCACGCTCGTGAAGTCACACCTCACGCTGCAGCTCACCGCCAACGACGTGAGCGTCAAGAGCGCGGCCGACCTCGGGCAAGAGCTTTCCTACCAGCTCACCTTTGCCAACGAGGGCGACCTGCCCTTTGCCGACATCACGCTCCAGGCCCAACTCGAGCCCTCGTGGTTTGACTGGTCTACGCTGCGCGATGACTCGAGCGGCCAGGCCGACCCGGTGCACGGCACGCTGAGCTGGACCAAGGCTATGGTGCCGCTCTTGGCCACACTACTCCCCGGCAGCCGCGGCAGCGTGCGCTTTAGGTTGCACTTAAAACCCGACCTGCCCGCTCAAGCCTTGGGCTTCACGGCCCAAGCCACAGCCAAAGGTAAGGCGCAGGTGGGTGACCGGCTGAACGATGTCAGCGCGCAGTCTAACCAGGTGGTAACCAAAATCAACACGCGCTTTACGCTGGAGGCCGAAGGTCGCTACTACACCGACGAGCTCATCAAGCTCGGGAGCGGTCCGCTGCCACCCCAGGTCGGGCAAACTACCACCTACGTTATCTTTTGGCGCCTGGGTAATACCCTCAACGAGGTGGGTAACGTAGAGGTTACCACCACCTTACCGGCGGGGGTTACCTGGACAGGGCAGACCACGGTGACGGCCGGGCAACAGGTGACCTACAACCCCAACACACGTGAGGTTGCCTGGCAGCTCAACCGCCTACCGCCGGGCGCGGGTAGCGCGTACAAAAAGCCCGAGGCCTCGTTCGAGGTGGCTATCACGCCGGAGCCCAGTGACGGCGGCACCATTCTAGTACTCACCAAGACCGCCACGGCTACCGCTACCGACAGCTCGTCGCAAGCCGACCTCATAGCCACTGCCAAGTTCGTCACCACCGAGCTTGAGGCTGACACCGGCGCGGGAGGCAAGGGCGTGGTGGCGCGGTAGCCCTCTCTTTGAGTAAAAAAAGAACCCCAACGGCAGAATGTTGCTACATTGGGGTTTTTTTGTATGCGGTAGGGGTGAGGTAGTAGGATAGTTTTGTTAGTACACTCGGAAAAGCGTGTTCGATGATGCTGGCCGCACCGAGGATAATTGAGCTGCTGAGGAAGATCAGCGCCACCAGGTAGAGCAGGTGCGAGAGGAGCGTGAAGTTTGAGCTGAAGTAGACAAGGAATAGGGTTATAAACCCCGCGCACTCAGCGGCGAACTTCCACTTACCAAAGCTATTAGCTCCGCTCTTGCGCTCGAGGCCGAGCGCATTGGCGAGCGGTTTGGCCACAGTGGCCAAAAATAACAGACACAGGGCCGTGCCGATAATACTGTAGAAGATGGGGTTGGGCAGGTGTCCTCGCCAGCCAAAGAGCATGGCTGCCGTGCCGCACTTATCGGCCAAGGGGTCGATGTACTTACCGCTCTTGGTGACGTGGTAGAAGGCTTTGGCCAGCGGGCCGTCAAAGAAGTCGGTGAGAACCATAACCAGGTATATGGTAGCGGCTGCACCCACGTAGCCGTTCGTGAGCAGGATAAAGAAGGGATACGCCAGGAAAGCACGAAGCAGTGAGAGTAGGTTGGCCGGCGTGAGGTACTGGCCCTTTTGTACAATCAAGTTGTTGACCAGGTAGAGCCTGACCCCGAGCGGTTGGCCGAGTTCCTCGCGGCGGTTTATCTCTTGACGCCAAAGGCGATAGTACTTGCGGAAGAACGCGATGAGGTACAAATCCTTGAGCCTAGCCCAAGGTCGGTTTCGTTTGTTAAATGGCATGTGAGCCTCGGTGGTTGTTTTTGAACTAGCTGTTATTTGCCCCACCTTAGCAGTACTTACGCGGCGTAGTCAAGGCCAGGGCAATGCCGTATACTGGAAGTACGTTATGCCCAGTAATACAACTTCGCTAGTGCTCGGTTCAACCACCACGCATCTCCAGCTTACAACTAGTGTAGTGCTTTTATTCCTTACGTATTCGTTTAATCACCCTCACACTAAGGTGGTTGAGCGAAGTTGATATACCGGGTATGTTTCTCCTGTGGCGACAAATCGGCGAGCTCAGCTTGGAGTTTTTGCTCGACGTAGTGCGCTTTCCCTACTGGTGGTACAGCGGCGGGTTGGTAATGGTGTCTACGTTCTGTTGGCGCGGTTGGC
>ORMF010452588.1_pt1 | contig 11212 bp, 5 predicted proteins | sample 1779871 | NCBI WGS metagenome assembly ORMF01 (sample SAMEA104232316, study PRJEB22302) | groundwater metagenome | biome: forest; feature: aquifer; material: groundwater | place: USA | collected 2011-08-07 | depth 5.4 m
CCGGGGGCCTGGGGGTGTTCCCCCAGGAACAAAAACTTCTCTTTTTCTTGGGGGGTGGAGCGAACAGCCGGGAGGCAGCCCCCTCACGCCTGAATAGATACCGATTTTCCTGTGATGAAATCCAGACTGTGACGTGGTCCGAGGGTCGATGATCTCTTATCTGGTTAACGCTGCCCGTTCCACCCGTGACCGCTACGCGCTGGCCCTGGAATACCGGGATTTCCGCAACATGTGGCTGGCCAACTTCTCGGCCCAGGCGGCCGCGTGGGGGCTGATCGTTGCCCGAGCCTGGTTCGTGTACGACGACATGCAGAGCTCCTCAGGGGTGGGCCTCACCACGTTCGCCGCAATGGCGCCGGCGTTCATTGTGCCCGCTATTGCCGGGGTCCTGGCCGACCGCTTCGACCGGCGGACCCTGCTGGGGTACACCTACATCCTCAACCTGGGGGTCAACCTCGTATTGGCGCTGTTGGCATTCATGGGCGGGCTTGACCTGTGGCTCGTGGTCGCGCTGTCGCTGCTCAACGGGACTGCGCGTTATGCCCAAATGCCCATCTCCCAGGCGCTGTCGGCCAACCTGGTGCCCCGTGACGTGCTGCTGAACGCCCTCTCCCTCACCTCGGCCACCACCCACATCGCCAAGCTGGTGGGCCCAGCCATCGTGACCCCGGTGCTGGTGCTGTTGGGACCCGCCCCTGCCTTCCTGCTATGCACCCTGGGCTATGTCCTTGGATGGTTCCAGGTGCGGCGCATCGGGCGACAGCTTCCCCGCGGCGCCCCGAGCGGCGCCAACCCGGCCGCTGATTTTATCGCGGGGTTCCGCTACATCGCCTCGCAGCCGTTGATTGCGATGGTCACCATCATCGTCGGCTTCCACTGCAGCCTGACCATGGCCTACGAGTCAGCGCTACCCGGCTTTTCCCAACAGAACCTGGGCGACCACAGCCTGTTCGGCGTGTTGATGACCGCGGTGGGAGTCGGCTCGGCCATCGGCAGCATCTACATCGGCGGCATCCAAAGCGCCCTGGTGCGGGGCCGGCTGCTGTTGGTGATGGGCATCCTCAGTGGCGCCGGGCAGTTGCTGCTGGCGCTCTCCCCCAACCTGGCGGTTGCCTGGGTGGCGGCGTTTGTCATGGGCTGGAACCAGGCCGCGTTCATGACGTTGGGCCAGGCTATCACCCAGTCCCTGGCCGACGACGAGTACCGGGGCCGCATCGCCAGCATCAACACCATGAGCTTCCAGGGACTGATGGCGCTGATGAACCTGGGCAACGGTGTTTTCGCCGATCACTTCGGCGCCGCCTGGGTGCTGCTGATGAACGGGGTGCTGTTCGTGCTGGTGATGCTGCTCAGCTTCCTGGTGGCCACGCCCCGGCGGGTGTACACCACCGGCATCCCCGCCGAGGCCCACGCCGCCCAGCGGGTGGCGGTGCGGGGGTGAGCCGGGGTGAGGAGCGGGGGGATACAACACGCCTGGGAGCGGATACGGCGTAGCTGCGCATCAGGAGCGGTACCGAATGATGCAGGGATTGGAGCCCTTCGATGGCTGAGAGAAACAGTCCGATACAAACATATGTAGGTTGTTGAGTGTGGAACTGAGCCAGATGTAATGACCCTATTCCAGGACCTCTCACTCGTCGGACAAAGCGAAGACGGCTTGATCGCAGATGCGGGACGGCGGGTCATCATGGCTTTGGAACGGCTGCCTGGGAATGTCGCTCGTTCTCTGTGTGAAGTGCTCCCGGACGGTGATGACTACAAATGGCTCTCGGCTTGGGCCAGGCAACTGTCCAGTTGGCGGGCCGATGCGTGGTTGTCAACGTACCAAACCGTGATTTACCAAGAGGGCAGCCCTCACCATTCCCGTAGGTGTGTCTTCGGATTGCTGCTTCTCCTTTTAAGCGCTGAGGCGGCCCGGCGCGATGCGCATGAGGGCGAGGTATGGGCCGCGGTGCGAGGGCATTTCGGAGCCAGGTGTCAGGGTCTCCTCTTCCCCCAGGGACAGCCGAGTCTTGAAGCAAAGGAGGCGATGGAAGCCGCTGCGCACGAGTTTAACCTGCGGAACGTGTTCGGAGTGGTAGGGACTCAGAACTACTACCTCACCGTCTACCTCCAGTTTGGATTCACGCGGCGTGGAATCGTCCGCTTACCGTCTTGGCTGGTGGGCTACCACAGCGAGAGCATCAAGTACCTGTTTGGAGCACAGGGAACTCGTCGGGACCTGGCGAGCGACAGCTTTAGGCAGTTGTGGAACGCCTTGAGGCAATTCCGGGGCAATAACGTTACCGAGGCTCACGTAAGGGGACAGCTAAGCCACAACCCGTGGGTGCTGCCTGAGTGGGTAGAGGACATTCTGCGAGAGGCACGAGCTCACCAAGAGCTCGTCGGTCCCGGGAACGGTGACGAGACCGCGGACGAGGACAGCCTTGGGTTCTTTACCGGTCCTTGGTTTGAGTGGCCGTCGAGCGAGGAACCCAGGTTCCGGTGCGATCTCGCCAACCTAGCGATGGTGCCTCTAACCGCGCGCCGCTATGACATCGTCGTCGGGGGAAAGGTACTAACGAGCCTCTACCGGCAAGACGAAGGGAACTACAGCTATCAAGACGCCTTCACTTTATCGCCAACTGACCCGACCCAGATGGTCGAATTGGTCGACGACCACGACCAACCCTTACGCGCCCAGGAAGCGATCTTGTGGGATCCCGAAGGAGAAATAGAGGCCTACGACGCTGTTGCCGGGCGACACCTGGACGCATGGGATCAGCGCTTCGATACGAGGAAGGCCTATTTCCTCGTCACCGCAAGCGATCTGGAACTGCAGCCCATGGGACGTTTTGTTTGGGCCTCGCTTGGCGCAGGCACGCGTCGGGTGTGGCGCATAACCCAGGACTGGCCGTCCGGTATCCAGCTCACCCTCAATGGCGAGGTCTTGTGGGAACCCCTGGTAGGCTCGGCCAAGAAGGTAGAGACCCCTGGCTGGGTCAGATCCGTGTCCGTGCGTTCGGAGCCTCCGGAGCTCTGGCTGGGCGACGAATTTCGGCTGCATGTTTCAGGCATTCCCCCGGGCGCGGAAATGACGTGGTTAAGGGTGAACGCGCAAGCCAGAGACTTCGACGTCTTCCCTGGGCTCGTTCGTTCTTCGCCGCTCGTGGCCGACCCCCAGATAGCAGTCAGGGGGCGAACTGAGGTCATGATTGGTTTTCGGCTTGGGGCCGAGCTTGCTATTTGGCGAAGGGAGGTCCCGGTCGGCGTCAAGGGGGTCGCCAGGTTCACCGATGCCGGATGGCAGGTGCAATCGAGCAACGAAACGCTAGATGCCAGAGAGGCGGCGCGCACTCAATTTCGCCTGTTCTTGCCAATCGCGTGGCATTCGGCGGAGCCAGCGCTGATGGAAGGCACGACTTTTACCCGAGGCGTCGGTAGGTCTTCACGTCCGCTTACGTTCGGGCGTCTCGGGGGCTTCGGTGCGTCTGTTAGCGTGTACGAGGCTCCGTACAGCGCGACTAGCAGGCCGGTACCGATAGCCCGGACGGTTATCGACAGGGGAGAAGTTGCACGAGTGGGCCTGCTCGGCGACACATTGTGTGTGTTTCTCAAACGGCCAATCGAGCTAGACGACGACTTCCGGATAATAGCTTGGAGGATCGGATTTGGGGTCACCGAATTGCCGATCGAATCATCCGGCGCGGACTTCTGGATGGCTCGCTCCCCATGGCAAGAAACCGACGATCTGATCGTGGGCATCTCGTATAAGGGCGAACGCGTGGGGGCTTGGTGGCCCCCGACTTTGGCAACGTTGCTAGCTGGCCTGACTCGGGATTCACAACCCGCAGGAGTCACGGCAGGTCTCATTCGGTGGTTTCGGCTGCCTATAGCGCAGGCAGCTATCGCCCAGAGGGTCAGGGCTTGGACGGATGCCTATTCGGGGGATGCGGCCGCTGTTTGGTGGGGGCGCTGCGAACTTCCATTGTCTTTGGAGTGGAACACCGGACAAGATGAGTGGTGGGCGACGCTTCGCGAAGTGTTCTGGGATTGGAAACCGAGCGCCCCCCAAACTGAGGTGATTGTCCTGGGTTTCAGCGGAGAGCAACAGATTCAACCGCTATTAGCCATGGTACGCGCCCTGGACTCGCACCCACCCCTGTTGCCCCGATTGCTCCGACAATGGCCCAAGACATGTCCTCCGGGGATCACAGCGCGACAGGTGCAGTCTCTGCTCGCGGGTGTGCCAGAGGACAGCAAAGAGGCCGCACTGGTCGGCCAAGTAAGAAGGGTTTGCGAAGATGCGGCGGCCGACATGCGGTGCGACCCGGTATTCGTGCGAAGGCTAACGGACAGAGGTTTGAGAAACGACGTGTCCCCGCTTGGAGAGATCGACCAACGGAACCTGAAAGTAGCTCTTGGTGCCCAGCGATTTCGACGGTATTACCTCCTCCGACTCCTCGCACAACCTGGAATAGGGGCTTGAAATGGCTCAGATAGATGCACTCCGGATAGCGGATGCTCTTCGATCCCGTCTAGTCGACTTCAGTTCGGACGATCTGTTTACACGGGGCGAGAGGTTGGCGAGAATCCTGCGGGAGGCTTGGAGCGGCCCGCCGGAAAAAGGGGGCCTGATTAGCGAACTCTGGGTGGAGGGTGCTTTCCCGTCGCGAACGTCTAATGTGACGCTGGGTAGTCTCGTCGCCCGCGGCAGGTTCTCGTCCGATCTGGCCACGCAACTCGACAACCAGGGAGTCTTTCCGCTAGACAGGCGCCTCTACACCCATCAGGCGGAAGCCATTACTGCAGCACAGGGCCCGAACGACGCACGACCGGCCGTGGTGGTATCGGCCGCAACCGGTGCCGGTAAGACCGAGGCGTTCCTGCTCCCCATCCTGGACGCCTTGTACAAGGCCCCGTGGGACGGGGCTGGTGGGGTTAGGTGCCTAATCCTCTATCCCATGAATGCTCTGGTGAACGATCAGGTAGATCGGCTCGATACCTGGTTGAAGGACCAGGACGCGATCAGGCTGTTTCACTTCACGAGCGAGACGGCCGAGGATCGCCGAACCGCAGACAGGCGCGGCGTGGAGTGGTGGGGCCCGCATCGGGTGCGGACCAGGCAGGAGGCACGGGGCCTGGAGACTCGTGACGGTACCCGGATAGCTCCTGAGGCACGGAGCCCTGTCCCGGACATTCTGGTAACCAATTATTCAATGTTGGAGTACATGCTCTGTCGGCCCCAGGACGCCATCTTCTTCGGGCCGGCCCTCCGCGCCATCGTGTTGGACGAGGCTCATCTCTACACCGGCACCCTTGCCGCGGAGATCACACTCTTGCTGCGCCGTGTGCTTGCCCGCTGCCAACTCGATCCGCAGCAGGTCCTGCACTTCGCCACGTCCGCCACTATCGGCGGCGGAGAGCAAGAACTGCTCCAATTCGCTACTGGCCTGTTCAGCAAGCCTTCCACGCTGGTCAGAGTGGTTACCGGCGAACCGGAGCCGTTGCACCTGGCACCCCAGGTGCCGCCAGCTGCACCCCTGCTGCCAGAGCAGCTTATCACCGACGCGTGGCTCGACCGTCCGCTCTTGATTAACAGCTCCGCTGGTGCCCCGCAACTCCTGGAGGACGCTGAGGCGTCGGCCCAGCTTGCACGACGACTGAAGGTCCTCGTAGGTGCGGACCCGGTTGAGGCGCGACGGGCTGAGACGCGGCCGGCCGTCTTGCTGTGGTATACCCTGTCTGCTTCGCCGGCAATCCATGCCCTCGCTGAGATTCTCTGGAATCAGAAGCAACTGCCCCTATACGACCTGGCGGAGCGCCTGTGGGGGAGAGGCGATGAGCCTGCGCAGCGGGCGACGATAGTCCTGTTAGAGTTGGCAGCCTCGGCTCGCTTAGGTCCGCGAGACTATCCCGTTGTGCCGCACCGGATCCACCTTTTAGCGAGGGCGCCCGAAGGCGTGACCGTCTGCCTGAACCCTTCATGTTCGGTCGCTGACTCCGAACGATATCCCCGGCTCGGCGCGGTCAGCCTGGGCGTAGGAGAATGCTGCCCGACGTGCGGCGGATTCGCTCTTCCGCTGCGTCGTTGCCGAAACTGCGGAGAACCCCTCCTCGCAGCGGTGGAGGACGATCTCGACCGAAACAGGCTGCATGGCGCGAGCGATTGGGCCAGAGGTCCAGTGTTGCTGTTTTCTGCAAATCCCGAGACCCCGGGAGAGAGGCGGGTTGTCGGACTGGACGGGGAGCAAACGGGGGTCGGGGAGCCTGGAGCAGAGCTCGTGATGGTGAGCGAGTGCCCCAACTGCACCGAGGAAGCCGCTCAGATCAACGGCTTCTCGATTACAACACCACTCGCACTCTCCATCGTCGCTGAGACCCTCTTGGCTGCATTACCCGCCTACGCAGCTCCCGAGAACAATCAAGGGCAAAGCGAAAACCTTTGGCTGCCGGCTCGGGGGCGTCGCCTGCTGGCGTTTAGCGACAGCCGGCAAGGAGCGGCGCGTCTAGGAGTCAGACTGCCACGGCAGCACGAGGTCCAAGTGCTGCGGGCCGCGATTCTGACATGCGTGTCTCAGATCACGCTGGATCCGGTTACTGCGCAGTTGGACAGCGAGGAGGCCGAGCGCCTCGAAGCGCAACTCAAGGATCCGACGCTGCCGGCGGCGGCGCGGCAGGACCGGACGCCGCGTTTGGCGCAGTTGCGCGCCCGACTGAATGCAGCCGACCAGGGGTTAGTGATAGAGGGTTGGGCTGACCTGCTAAAGAACGCACCGACGCTGGGAGAGGCCCTGGACCGCGAAGCAGCTAAAAAACATAACGCTCGCACGTGGTCGCAGCAGACTTGGGAAGCCAATCATGAGCGGGTGAAGCAGTCCGCGGGGCGGCTTCTTGCCCAGGAGCTTTTGCGTCCCCAGGCAGGCTCGCTCGAACTTGCGGGCTTGGTGGAGATTACCTATCCAGGCATTGACACCCTGGCCCCGCCTGCCTTGTTGTTGGGCAGTCTTCCTTCGAAAGGTGCTCGATCGTCAATAGAGTCATGTTGGCCGGGGTTGGTGGCGGCGCTCTGCGACACGATGCGCCGGGATGGCGCCATCACCATGGGCGCTGACGACGCCCTCGACCGAAGCTTCGACTTCGGGGGTGCACGCGTTGGCGCTTGGTGTTCAGAAACACAGGAAAACGGGTCGCGCCTCGTCCGGTTCGTCGGCCAGTCCGGGCGCCAAAGAAGATGGGCGTTCGCAGCGGGCCTGTTGCGGAAGGCCGGGCTCTCGGACGCCGCCGCGGACGACTTCGCCCCTGCGCTCCTCAGCTGTGTCTTTCAGCAACTTCGAGAGAGTGCCGAGATAGGCCGCTTTGCTTGGGTGGCAAGAGCCGTTAGGCAAGTCCGGCAGCCGGGCCCCCCTGCGAACGCGATTCGACTCGTTTTCCCGAAGCTTGGGATGCGGCGGCCCACAACGGTTTATCGCAGCGCGAACACCGGCTCCCTCTGGCCACGGGAGGTGCTGGGCTGTGCGCCGGGTGCGGGTTCGATAGGCACCCTTGTGGCTCTAACAGCGGCGGAGGCTGATGATGATGAGCGGTTCGGACGGGTACGTCGCGAGTACCAGAAATCTGAGGTCTTCCAGGTCGGGCTCTGGGCGGACGAACATAGCGCCCAATTGTCTCCGCAAGAGAACCGAAGGCTTCAGGATCTCTTCAAGCGAGGCATCAGGAACGTGCTCAGTTCCACGACCACCCTTGAGCTTGGTATCGATATCGGCGGCCTCAGCGCTGTGCTTATGAGCAACGTGCCGCCGGGTAAGGCGCACTACCTGCAACGGGCCGGTAGAGCCGGCCGCCGGTCGGACGGATCGTCCCTGGTCGTCACTTTTGCGCGAGCCCAGCCCTACGATCGAGAGGTGTTTCACCGGCTAGGAGACTACCTTGGGAAAAGCCTGCGGCGCCCCCGGATACTCCTGGATCGCAAACGTGTTGTACACCGGCATCTGTGCGCCTTCCTACTTGGAGAATTCTTCCGAGCCATTTCGCCGGCCGGCCGCCGAACTGGGGCCATGAACGCCTTCGGGTATATGGGAGCCTTCTGCGGTGTCCCGAGGACACAAAAGTGGGGACGGGGCCAGGCAAAGCCTTTGACCATTGCACCGACGAAGGTTCTCACACCGGAAGAACCTCTCCCTGTCTGGTGGGATCCGGATGATGACCCCACAGGGCTCGACGCCCCGTTTCATTGGTTCTTGGAATACCTGATGAGCAATCCGGCCCATCCGCCGGGACGGGCGGCCGCCACGTCCTTGTTTGACGGGACGCCAGTTCAGGATGAACTCTCGGATTGGGACGTAGCGCTGCACCGAGTGCTAGCTGAATTCGACTCCGCGGTCGATGATTGGCGGGGTGAATATGTTGAGCTTCTAGCCTCCTGGGAGGCAGCACACACATCGGCGCAGGCGACCGCGATACGTTACCAGCTCGAACTGCAATACGGGGTGACCGTGATCGAGGCATTCGCCGATCATCATCAATTCCTACCTCACTACGGGTTCCCTATAGGAGTTCAACGGTTGCGAGTGATCCAACCAAGCGAGGACGATCCGCGGCGCGTTCGGGAGGAGGACCAATACCGCCTGGAACGGGGGAGCCTCATGGCATTGAGAGAATATGTTCCGGGCTCCCGTCTGTTGGTAGGCGGTAAGCTGGTCACCTCACACGGATTGCTGAAGCACTGGACAGGAGAGGATCTCGATGTTGCGGTTGGCTTCCGAGACCGTTATGCGACGTGTCGAGCGGGTCACTTCTTCTACTGGCCTTGGACCGAAGTAGCCAGCGACCGTAACTGCCAGATCTGTGGCGAGCCGCCCACCGGGGCAAGCCGCGAGCTGCTATTCCCAAAGCACGGATTCAGCAGTGCCGCCTGGGATCCCCCAAAATGGAGCGCGGATGTAGACCAGGTAGGCGAAGCGGAGACGGCGACTATGGCCTTCGCCAGCGAAACTGCTACTGCGGTTGAGGAGGGGTTTGGAGGGATTGCCGAGCTGCGAGCTTCCTATCTCGAAGCTGGGGAGCTGCTGGTCTACAACCAGGGGGAATACGAGCAGGGCTTTGCGCTGTGCACCAAATGTGGTTATGCGACGAGCGAGCCCAAGGCTGGTGGGCGAGGGCGTGTTGGCCTGCCGACGAGTTTCGAGAGTCACGCACCATTAAGTCAAATTAACGGATTCCGGAATTGCTGGGAGGAAGGAGAAACCTTTGTTCTTCGCAACCAGACGCTGGCTGCCCGAGAGACAACCGATCTGCTTCTGGTGGATGCGTCCCATGTCCGTGATGCCCGGGCTCACGATCCCCGCGTCCTTGAGACGCTTGGCGTCGCCCTCGTTCGGGCAGGCGCTGAGACCCTGGAAATCGACGCGAGGGAGTTAGGGCTGCTGGTTGCACCCGTGAGGGCCGTCGCCGGAAGTAACGGCATTGTCATTCACGACAATACGCCAGGAGGTTCAGGGCATGTCAGGGAGCTTTTGGCGTCTGGGCGTGAGTGGCTGGAACGGACACGGCAAGTGCTCTTCGTCAGTGAGGAGCATAACGCTCGGTGCGTAACGGGTTGCCTCGACTGTCTCCTCAGCTTCGAATCCCAGCACCAGACGCATGGGCTTGTCAGGCCCGAGGCTTTGGCCCTCCTGGACACGTTGCTGGGAAACGGGGGTTCCGTGCCGCCTGTCATCCAACCATCTGGGCCGGACATGATTGGAGGGGAGCCTGAGAGCGCTGAACCAGCACCGACCCGTTCGAACGAAGAACGGCTTCGAGCCGCGAGGGAGCGACGGGCTCCCTAACTCCCGCCTGACTCATCACCGGTCTCGGTGGAGACGGCGTCGTGCTCGCCGTGCAGGGCGCCGTTGAGGGTGTGCCAGGAGCGCATGGCGCACTTGATGCGGGTGGGGCATTCCGCCACCCCTGCCAGCGCCTCCAGATCACCCACCTGATCGGGGTCGAACTCGCCGCCGTGGCCGCGCAGCAGCATCTGGTGCACCGCCTGTGCGAGCGTGACCGGAGCCTGATGGCCGAGACGCCGGACGCCATACGAAAGACACCAGCCACCCAGTCCGTCTTCGGCCAAAATGATTCCGGCCCAGCCAGTGTTGACACGCTGGCGTCCGCCTTCTTACCTTTATGCGAACGTGATGCGGTTTTCTCGGATCAAAGGAGATAGCCATGGACGTATCGGACGTGGTTGGACAAGTTCGTGATGTCGCCCAAGATGAACGGGCACGGGCAGGACGGGTGGAAACGCAAGCCGCGATTGTTATCGCGGTTCTGGCGATGCTCCTGGCCATTGCCAGCGTGGGTGGACAAAACGCCAGCAAAGAGATGGTGAACTCCAATATTTTGGCCAGCGACACGTGGGCGTTCTTTCAGGCGAAGAGTATCCGCCAGACCAACTTTCGCCTAGCCGCCGAAGAGCTAGAACTTCTACTCCCCAGCCTGCCTGTGCAGCAACAAGCCGCAGCCAAGAAACGGTTCGACGGCTATGAGGCGACCGTGGCTCGGTACGAAAGCGAGCCAGATCCCAACGATCCAACGAATCCGATTAAGGGAGACGGGAAGAAAGAATTGATGGCCAGAGCTCGGCATTGGGAAGGCAAACGGGATCATGCCCAGGCGCAGGACCCCAACTTCGACTATGCGGCTGCGCTGTACCAGATCGCGGTTGTCCTCGGTTCGGTGGCAATCGTCGCGGTCTCCCGGCGCATCCTCGTGCTGACGCTCATACTGGGTGCGTCTGCCACAGTGCTCATGCTGAACGGCTTCTTCCTGTTCTTTGATTTGCCCATCGGATAGAGGGCAAACCCCCGGCTGCGGCAGGCTACGAGGAATCTATTGCCCACCTGTAGCCGCACAGGTTACCCCCGGCTTGATATCTACCCGTGAAGCGGGCTAACTCCCGCCCGGCTCCTCGCCCGTCTCGGTGGAGACGGCGTCGTGCTCGCCGTGAAGGGCGCCGTTGAGGGTGTGCCACGAGAGCATGGCGCACTTGATGCGGGTGGGGTATTCCGCCACCCCGGCCAGCACCTCCAGGTCGCCCACCCGATCGGGATCGAACTCGCCGCCGTGGCCGCGCAGCAGCATCTGGTGCACCGCCTCGAACAGCGCCTCGGCCTCGCCGGTCCGCTTGCCCTTGACGCTCTCCGCCTCCACGGCGCCCCGGCCTTTTAGGTGGGCGCGCCCGAGCCGGGCA
>ORMF010477523.1_pt1 | contig 11212 bp, 12 predicted proteins | sample 1779871 | NCBI WGS metagenome assembly ORMF01 (sample SAMEA104232316, study PRJEB22302) | groundwater metagenome | biome: forest; feature: aquifer; material: groundwater | place: USA | collected 2011-08-07 | depth 5.4 m
CCTCAAAACGTCTGCGGCTGCCGGAGCGGCTTCGGTTTTCGGAATGGATCTCCTAGTTCCGCCGGAAGCTCAGGCCCAGGCCGTCGTCGTGGACAGGTGGCAGAAGGCGCCCTGCCGCTTTTGCGGGACGGGCTGCGGCGTGCTGGTGGGCGTCCGCAACAAGAAAATCGTTGCCGTCAAGGGGGACCCGGAGTCGCCGGTGAACCGCGGTCTCCTGTGCATCAAGGGGTACGCGCTGCCCAAGATCCTCTACGGCGAGGACCGGTTCACAGTCCCGCTGCTTCGCCGGAATGGGAAGTTCGTCAAGATCTCGTGGGACGAGGCGCTGGACCTGGTTGCCCGAAAGTTCGGCGAGGCGATCCAGAAATACGGGCCGGAGTCCGTGGCGTTCTACGGCTCGGGCCAGTGGACCATGGCCGAAGGCTACGCCGCCCTCAAGCTCATGAAGGCGGGGCTGGGAAGCGACAACATCGAGGCCAACGCCCGCCTGTGCATGGCCTCGGCCGTGGCCGGGTTCATGACGACCTTCGGCGGGGACGAGCCCATGGGGTGCTACGACGACATCGAGTATGCGGACACGTTCTTCCTCTGGGGCAGCAACATGGCAGAGATGCACCCGGTCCTCTTCTCGCGGATCACGGACCGGCGGCAGAAGCACCCCCATGTCCGCATCGTGGACCTCACCACGCTCTCCACGCGCACCTCGGAGGCGGCGGACATCCGGATCGTCTTCAAGCCCCAGGCCGACCTCGCCATCGCCAACGCCATGGCCCACGTGATCGTGAAGGAGGGGCTGGTCAACGAGGCCTTCGTCCGCGACCACACGGTGTTCAAGAAGGGATTGGAGAATATCGGCTACGGGGTCAAGGACACCGACGAGTTCGGCGGGCAGGAGCCCCGCTGGGCGAACTACAAGCCCTTCACGGACCGGCCGCAGCGGATCACCTTCGACGAGTACAAGGCCTTCCTGGAGAAATATACGCCGGAATACGCGGCCGAGGTGTCGAGCGTCCCGGCCCAGACCATCCGGGAGATCGCCCGGCTGTTCGCCGACCCGAAGCGAAAGAGCATGTCGTTCTGGACCATGGGCTTCAACCAGCACAGCCGGGGGACCTGGATCAACAATCTCCTCTACAACCTCCACCTCCTCACCGGCAAGATCTCCGAGCCGGGCAACAGCCCCATGTCCCTGACCGGGCAGCCCAGCGCGTGTGGGACCGTGCGCGAGGTGGGGACACTGGCGGGACGGTTGCCGGCCGACATGGTGATCATGAACCCCGAACATCGGGCCATCGCCACCAAGATCTGGAACGTTCCCGACGAGAAGATCCCGAAGAAGGTCGGCTACCACACCGTGGAGATGTTCCGGGCCCTGGAGCGGGGTGACATCAAGGTGATCTGGATTCAGGTCACCAACCCGTTCCAGACGATGCCCCAGGTGGACCGCTACCGCAAGGGCGCGCGCAAAGGCGACGGCCGCTTCATCATCGTCTCGGACATCTACCCGACGCGCACCACGGAGCTGGCGGACCTGATCCTCCCGTCGGCGTGCTGGGTCGAGAAAGAGGGGGTCTTCGGCAACACCGAGCGGCGGACGCAGCACTGGTTCCCCGCGGTCCCGCCCCCCGGACAGGCGAAGCCGGACGTCTGGCAGATCGTTGAGGTGGCCAAGCGGATGAAGTTGGGCCATCTGTTCGACTACAAAGAGGGACTCGAGAAGGGCCTGTTCGAAGAACTCCGGAAGTGGCGCGAGGGGAAAGGGAAGGACCTCGCCCCCTATGACCTCTACACCAAGGTGCGCGGGATGCGCTGGCCGGTGGTGGACGGCAAGGAAACCCTCTGGCGATACCGGGAGGGTTACGATCCGTACGTGAAGAAGGGCGAGGGGGTGAAATTCTACCTGAACAAGGCGGACGACGGGCGGGCCGTCATCTGGGCCCGGCCCTACGAGCCGCCGGCCGAGGTCCCCGACAGGGAGTATCCCTTCTGGCTCAGCACGGGGCGCGTGCTGGAGCACTGGCACACCGGCAGCATGACCCGTCGCGTTCCGGAGCTCCATCGGGCGGTCCCCCGGGCCACCATTCAGCTCCACCCGGATGATGCCAAGGCACTAGGGATTGCCTCGGGGGATCGGGTGAAGGTCACCTCCCGCCGGGGATCCATCACGGGAGTGGCGGAGGTCGAGGGGCGGACGGTCCCCCAGAAGGGACTGGTCTTCGTCCCCTTCTTCGACCAGGATCTCCTGGTCAACCTGGTGACCCTGGATTCCTTCTGTCCCATCTCCAAGCAGCCGGACTACAAGAAGTGCGCGGTCCGGGTCGAGAAGGCATAGGGGGCGGGCGATGCAAGAGAAGAGGGGAGCACACGTGATGAAAGGGTGGATCGGACTGCTCGTCGCCAGTCTATTCCTGAGCCCGGACCCCTGGCACCTGACCCCTAGCCCCTCCGAAGGAGTCCGGAGTCCTGCAGACCGGCCCCCGGCGCTTGAGGCTGCCGAGAATCCGCCGCCCGGCAGCTCCAAGCGGTTGCCCCGCATGTACGACGGGGCGCCGCCCCAGATCCCGCACAGCATCGCCGGCCTTCAGGGCCTCTGCCTCGGCTGCCACTTGGAGGGGGCACAAGGAGCCACCATCGTCCCGCATCCGGATCGGCCGAACTGCCTCCAGTGCCATGTCCCTCAGGATCCGTCGGTGAAGCCGTTGGTGCGGAACTCCTTCGGCGATCCCGGCCCCGGCCGCCGCAAGTAGCCGGGTAGCTGCCTTCTCTCTCAGTCCCCGCGGATTGGTCTGCCAGACCTGTCCCCCCGGTCTGTCTCTGAACCGCCCATCCCCGAACGCCGAAGGGTGCCGTCCCTCGTCGAAGCGGACAACGCCCCTGAAAGCTGTTGACGCGTCCCGGACCGATCGCTAGGGTCCGAGCTGACCGGGACGGAGGCGGATATGTCCGGCGAGACGGTCCTGATCGTGGAAGACGATGATTCCCTGCGAGTGGCGCTGGCGGATGCCCTGGCCGGCCTTGGCTACGAGGTCATCGAGGCGGGGACCGGCGCAGAGGCCCTCGCCCTGGCCACCCAGCGCATTCCGGATCTTATCCTGCTGGACCTCGGACTTCCGGACCTGGACGGGCTGTCCGTCGCCAGGAAGCTCCAAGAGAAGCCCCAGACGGCCGGCATCGTTGTGGCCGCACTCACCGCGGAGGAGATCTCCGGCGAGCGGGCGGAAGAGGTCTACAAGCATTGCATTGGGTACATCCCGAAGCCGGTCGGCCTAGATCGCCTGGCGCAGAACGTTGCGCTCTTCCTGCGGCTCGGCCGGCCTCGCGGGAAAGCCGCCAGGGCGGTGGCCGTGGCCGACGACCATCCGAAGCGGCGTCATCCGCGATTCAACGTGGAGATCGGTGCGCTCTGCCGCTTCCGCAGCAGCGCTCGGCAGGGGACAGGGGTCAAGGTCGCGGGCCTCATTCGGAACCTCAGCGAAGGAGGCCTCATGCTGGAACTGCCCCAGGTGCATCCCAGGGGAGTGTTGGCCGAGATCGGCTTCCGCACCGACGACTCGCGGATCCTCGCGGTCGCGGAGGTGGCATGGGCCGGTCCACCCGAAACAGTGAGAGGCGTGGGGGCGGTCTACCGCCACGGCCTCCACTTTGTCCGGCTGGCCCAGGACCAGCGGAACGCGATCCGGCGGTTCATCGTCAAACGGTTCACGACCCGACCCTCGTAGACGTCCTCCCGTCACTTCAGTCCGTCTCCACTGCCCCCGGTACTCTGCTCCTGCGCGAGGGCGATCCCCGGCCTTACGCCGTAATTGAATCAATGCCCCTGTCGGGTCTGAGGAGGGGATGAGTTGGGATTGACTGTCGCGGGCAATGCGTCTACCGTATGTGCATTCTCTCTTCATTCGGATGGTGTCACATCGGGGGAGGAGCTCCCGCATCGAGGAATCCGTGACCGCACACTTCACTCCTGGATCGGCTGCTGGGGTGACATTTCGACTCACCGGGCTGACCTGACCCGACTGCGCGGCACGGCTGGAACGAGCCGTCGCGGCGCTCCCGGGGGTCTCCCGGGCCGTCCTGAATTTCGGCGCGGCGACGCTCACCGTTCAGGGACGCTTCGACCCGAGAGCGGTCGTCCGCGAGGCGGCCGCCGATGACGGGGTGGTGGCGCGTCCCGACGGCGAGACGCTGGCGGCGCGGCCCACCTGGATGCGGAACCTTGAAACATGGCGCGCCGCCGTCTCCGGCCTGGCACTCCTGGCGGGCTGGGGGATGGAGCTTTTCGCGCGGCCTGGCCCCCTGACAATCCTGCTGTTTGCCGCCGCCACGCTGGTCGGCGGGTATGCCACGATCTGCCGGGGCCTCCGTGCCCTCTCTCGCTTCCAGTTCGACATGAACGTGATGATGACGGGGGCTGATGGACCTGGCGCCGCGCGAGGGGCGGATCCGGCGTGAAGGACAGGAGCTCGTCATCCCCGTGGAGGACGTCCGGGTGGGCGACCTGCTGCTGGTCCGGCCTGGCGAGAAGATCGCCGCGGATGGGATCGTCCGGGCCGGCGTGTCCCACGTTGCGCTCCTGAGCGGGGACAACGCCGCCGTGGCCGGTTCCATCGCCCGGGCCATCGGCGCGGACGAGGTCCGCGCCCCCTGGCTGCCCGAGGACAAGCTGACCGCCGTGCGCGACCTCCGGGAGCGCTACGGCGGTCTGGTCACGGTGGGGGACGGGGTGAACGATGCGCCGGCCCTGGCCGCGGCGACGGTCGGCGTGGCCATGGGAGCGGCGGGCAGCGATGTGGCGCTGGAGACGGCGGACGTCGCGCTGATGTCCGACGATCTCGGGAAGCTTCCCTTCGTCATGGGCCTGGGCCGGGCGACGGTGCGGGTGATCCAGCAGAACACCGCCGTCGCGCTGGCGATCAAGGCCCTGGCCATCGCCGCCGTGTTCCCGGGGTGGCTGACGCTCTGGCTGGCTGTCCTCGGCGACATGGGCGCGTCGGTCCTGGTGACGCTCAACGGGATGCGCCTCCTGGCGCTGAGGCCGTCGACAGACCGCGGAGCAGGACGGTAGGTATGTTTGGGCCGGGAGTGGAGAGCCCTGCGGCCGACGCGCCCGTCGAGGTCTCGCCTCCCACGTCAGCCCCGGCACTAAAACGGCAGCGGGCCCGATTCCTCAAACAAGTCTACAAGGCCGATCCCTTGGTGTGTCACCAGTGTGGCGGCCCGACGAATCATCCCCTTCATTGAGCAGTCAGAGGTCATTGAAAAGGTCCTGACCCACCTCGGGCTGTGGCCGTCACAAGTCCCCCTCCGGAATCCATCGCAGCATAACCGAACAGTAATGCCGGGGCGCCCCTCGTTGCCTTGAAAGGCGTCGGGCGTCGTGCGGTTAGAGCGAGACGCGCAGCTTCTTGGCGTGGGTCTGGAGGAGCAGGAGGGCGGTGTTGAGGCGCTGGAGCTTGTGGGCCCGGCGGCGCATCCCATCGATATCGCGGTCGGTGATGGCCGTGGTGCGTACCTCGCGGAGGACGATGTTGATGTTGGCGAAGACCCTCTTCAGCTCCTCCGCCGTCATCATCTTGAGCTGCAGAAGTGTGAAGGGGGCGTTGCCCTCGGCGATATCGCGGGCGTAGCCTAGCGGATTCCCTGGAATACCTGCCATGACCTCTCTCCCGTCGGCGGGGTACCGCCGCAACAGCGGGGGGCGACCTCCGGGCCGGGAAGAGTTCCCCGGGCCCGGCCGGTGCGTACGGCACCGAACCAACGGCGTGATCATAGCATCCGGCCGCCCCCGCGACAACCTTTCCCGTCCCGACGTCCACAGCGATCGGCAGGGGGTCCCCCAAGATCAGGCCCGAGCCGCTTCCCGAGCCGCCTTGATCAGGGGCGGGTAACTGTAGGTCGACACCGAGCAGCCGGGGGCCAGGATGAACTTGGTGTTGCCCGCCTGGGCACGGGCCGCCCTGACCTGCTCACGGATCACCCGAACCGAGACGTCGGGAAACTTGATGTGGTCCAGGCCGGCCATCAGGGAGAGGGGGGTCCGCCGGCGGACCTCGGCGATGGAGGGGCCGCCGTTCAGGTCCGCCCAGGAGAGGGCGTGGACCGGGTAATCCAGCAGTTGGTCGAGATACAGCTTCTCCCCGTGGGCGTGGAGGATGTGACACTCGCCCTTCCCGCGGATCGCCTTCAGCAGTTGCAGATCAAAGGGCCGCATGAACCGGGCGTACTGCTCGGGCGTGACGCTCTCCACGGTGGCCGGCACCGACAGAAAGATCCCGGCGGCCCCCCGCTCCAGGCTGGCCAGGGCATACGTGATGAGATTGTCGTTCACGATTTGGAGGGCCGACTCCACGGCCTCGGGATGCTCTGCCATCAGGGGCTCCATCGCCTCCTTGACCAGATTGCGCCGGAGCGTGTTCCAGGCGTTGAAGACCGTGTCCACGAACAGGGCCCTTCCCCGGAGTGCGCTGGCGATCAACTCGATGGCCTTGAGCTGTTGGCCCAGCGGGGTCCGGGTCACGTCGAAGGGGGCGAGCCGCTTGATATCCTCAGGGGTGGATATGACCTCCATCCCCTCGGGCATGGGGTAGTCGTAGTCGTTCATCACCTTCAGCAGGTCCAGGTCGTAGGCCTCGAAGAACTCCAGGTGCACCTGGGCGGTCCGCTCCGGAGAGGCATGCTGGTTCCCGAAGTGGTACCAGATGCTGAAAGGCGGCCGGTCCACCGGCTTGCCTCCCAGGGCTGCGCGCACTCGCTCGATCTTTGTCATCCTCGTTCCTCCTCCGGGGTGGGTCTGCTGGGATGCCGGGAGGCGAGAAGGCCAGGAGGCAAGGATGCGTAAAGCCTCCCAGCCTTCCTGCTTCCCAGCCCCCTGGCTGCAGTTTACAGTTCCAAGTACGCCTTCCGCATCATCGGATGATTGACCAGGTTCTGCGCCGTGTCGGCCAGGACGATGCGTCCCGTCTGGAGCACGTAGCCCCGGTGGGCAATGGCCAGGGCCATGTTGGCGTTCTGCTCCACCAGCAGGATGGCGATCCCCTGGCGGTTGAGATCCTGGATGACCTCGAACGTCTTCTCCACGTACAACGGGGAGAGCCCCATGGAAGGCTCGTCCATGACGAGCAGCCTCGGGCGGGCCAAGAGGGCCCGGGCGATGGCCAGCATCTGCTGCTCACCGCCGGAGAGCGTCCCCCCCAGCTGCCCGCGCCGCTCCCGCAGGACCGGGAACCGCTCGTAGACCGCCTCGATATCCTGCCGGATCCCCGGCCCGTCGGTGCGCGTGTAGGCCCCCATGAGGAGGTTCTCGTACACCGTGAGCTGGGGGAAGATGCGGCGGCTCTCCAGCACCGGAGCGATCCCCGCCCGCACCACTTGCGCCGGCGTGTCCCGGTGGATGGGTCGCCCCCGGAAGAGGATCCCACCCCGGAAGGGATGCACGAGCCCCAGGATCGTCTTCATGGTGGTGGATTTGCCGGAGGCGTTCCCTCCGAGGAGACACACCAGTTCCCCCTCGCCGACCGTGAGGGACACCTCCCAGAGGACCTGCACGGGGCCGTAGCGCGTGGAGACGCCTCGCAGCTCAAGCACGGCCGTACCGCCTCCCCATGTAGGCCCGGAGGACCTCCTCGTTCTGCCGGATCTCCTCGGGGAGTCCCTCGGCGATCTTCTCCCCGTGGTCCAGGACCACGATGCGGTCCGACACGCCCATGATGACCTTCATGTCGTGCTCGATGAGCAGGACGGTGATGCCGAGGTCCCGGATCTTCTTGATGAGCTGGACGATTCCCGCGCTTTCGTGGGGGTTCATCCCGGCGGTCGGCTCGTCGAGGAGCAGGAGGCGCGGCTCTGCCACCAGGGCGCGAGCGATCTCCAGGCGCCGCCGGTTCGCGTAGGACAGGGTATCGGCGAAGTCGTGGATGCGGGGCAACAGGCGTGCTTGGTCCTTCGATCGTCAGGAGGCGCCCACAATGCTGGCACTGTCTCTTCTTGCCGCGGTACGCATCGCGGCGTGGGCTGTCCCGCCGTACGAACATTACAGGGTGATCATTGCCTCTCCTGCACGCGTGGCACACATCTACAAGTCAGCAAGGCCCTGGTCGCACGGCGAGCAGTTAGATCCAGGGCCCCGCACACCGGAAGGCGGAGCCCTCCGAGATCTACTCGCTTGTTTTGCCTGCCATGCGATCCACCGTTGGCGTTACATCAGCGTGGAGGCTCCCCCCAAGGCTCTCAATGCCCTCCTTGCACATCTCCTAGGAGTCGCGACGGACTGCGACGGAGCGAATTGCACTGCATCTCTAGGCCGCGCCGCTGCCCGTTCGTGCTCCTCATGGGGGAGTGTCTTCACGAACTATTGAACCAACTCGACTATTCCGGATAAAGAGCGTCGATTCATCGTGGCTCAGAACCATCTCATACATTTCCTCATCATGGGCCTTCACCCAACCCAGACTTTCCCATCCGCCCACTCGACGAAGACGCCAGAGAGGCATCCTGCGGAGGCGCTCTCGGTCTTCGGGGGTAAGGTGATGGTAGTGCCGAAGTTCCGCTAGATCGGCATGCGGGACGGAGACTGTCCGATCTGCCGTGCGGACAAGATATACTCCCCGCCCAGCCTTTTCCAAGGTGCCAGAGTAATCCAGGCCGCTCAGTGTCAGCACTACAACCCGCCCTCCCGGTTGCAAAGCAAGAACCTTCGGGGGCGGCGGGACTTGAACCACAGCAGTCGCGGCAGGGGCAGCTGGCTGTAGCTTCGCGATTTCCGAAATCCGGTCCTCGATGTTCGGGTGGGTCGCGAGCAGTCCCCCGCCGGTACGCCCGTACCGATCGCGCAGGAGCGTCAGGACTTGGAGCATAACCCGCTCCGGATCCGAATAGCCCATCTTCCGAAGTATCTCCACTCCTTTCTGGTCCGCTTCAAGTTCCTGAGACCGCCCAAAGGCGCGGACGACGAGGGGATTCACAAGTTCGTCTCCGTATCTGAGCCCTGGGACCTTGGCGTCCAGGACGGCAAACACCGTACTGATCGCCACCGATATGACGATCGACTTGCCCACGTGCCCGAGGGCTTCATGGGCTACCTCATGGGCGATAACTCCATCTATGATCTCCTGCGGTTGACTCGCAAGCCCATCCGTGAAATAGAACACGCCTGCGCCGGCATTAGCGGCATTGATTTCCCAGGAGCGGATCATCCCCAGCTTGTATCTTTCGGCCTTCTCCCCGGCAGCCCCACCCGCCCGGTAGAGGGATCGGGCTAGGCGTTGGTATTGCGGAGAAGAGGGATCAGCGCGGTAAGCCCCCTTCGGGACGGCTGTCCCGCACGCGGTAAGAATTAGGACCGCGTAGATGAAGATACCGACTCCGAAGGGTCTCCTGGGGCTCATTGAACCTGCTCTCGCCCTATGGGCGGCTCTGTAGGATGACCATGGGTTGTTCTACCTGGCGCTGATACTGTCCGCGAAACGCCCTGACCCGGATCGCTGAGCCGGGACTCCTCCCCGCTAGCAGCGCGGCGACATGGCCCGGGCCTTCAATATCAATCCCGTCAATCGCCACGATTACATCACCAGGGTCCAAATCGATGGGGGGCAGGTTCGGATTCCGTGGGAAGGGCAGGACTACGGCGCCTCTCCCAGCCCGGATGCCCAGCCGGTCCAGCGTCTGCTGATCCGCGGGACCGAGAGGCACTCCGAGCCAGGGGCCACTAGGAGACGCTGGCACCGCAAAGGGGGGCCCTGTTGCTGAGGATTCCCGCGCACTCGAGGGCGGACTTGGGGCGGGGACGGATGCCTGTGGGGAGGACGCCACTGGTTGGCTCGGAGCAGTTAGGGGGACAGAACCAGGAGGCGCCAGAGAGAAACTAAGTAGCTCGGAGATGATCCGCCCTTCATTCGTGTAGTTAACGAGTCTTACGTGATGGCGGACTTTCGGCGAGTACCAGACCTCAGAGACCCGGGAACCGATATCCGATGTTGCGAGCAAATAGAAAGCCTCAAACTCTCCCGCGGGAACCCGAACAATTCCGTACCCTTTCACCTCAACCTTTTTGGAGGTGTTTATTTTCCCGGTCCGGGTCTCCATCTCCCCCTTTGCCTGCCAGGTCTTCCCGACTTCCAAGGGCCAGTCATAGTTCTGCAAAGGCGGCGTATGGGTGGCCGTGATTGTGTCCCTCTCTTGGACCTGAATGGTATTCAGTTCCTCACTTAGCAGTAGCTTGTTCTCGCCCCCCTTAAGCACGTATGCCGTAAGGCCGTTAACGAGGTCCTTCCCGACAACCTCTTGGTGGAGGGTGCCGGTCTTGGGGCCTGCCAACTGGTAGATCCATGTGTAGCCAGTCTCCCACAGCGGGCGGCCCACCTTTGAGGGGGTGACCCCCGGACGCTGCTCAAACTTCGGCGCCTCTGTCTTCTCGAAGTCCTCCAGATCCACAAACCCGAGCGCCTTCTGTTGGTTCACGCATTCTAGGTACGAGCCAACAGCGATCGTGGTGCCGATGATCCCGAAGCCGAATGATCCGCACCGCACCTGCTTTCCTTGCTCATTTATCATCACCTTGGAAGGTGCGGCGCACCCTACTAGAGTCAGAAGAACCAGGAGGGAGGGGACGGCCTTCATGGGATCCCCCTTTCTGTAGGTGTGATCGTTGCTGGTGTGAAAGCCGGGGGCTAGCAGGAGCCCCTGGAATGCGTAACCAGGATGGGCGAGGGACCAAAGGCCAACGCGGCCTGTTCGACGCGGTAGGGGGTGGGCGAGTGTTCACTGGACAACTGACGGGCGAGGAAACACTCACCTGGGAAGCTACGCAAAGTCCTCTCCCCTGTCAAGGGGTCTACAGAAATGGCCTATACGGAAATGGACCCTTCTCCTGATCCATCGGAAATTTGCCATTGCCTGCTCAAGCCGGGTTGTTTTGAGAGTCAACTGCAAAGCAAAGTCCACCCCTGCACTTTGCCGAGGTTTCAGCGCCGTCCGACCGTAATCTCAATGGGTCGGCCGTTCACGCCCCCTCGGCCTGTCCCCCCGCCCGGATCCTGCTGAGACTTGTCGCGTCCCGGCCCGGCCGGGCCACGACTAGGGCCCCATCGTCCCCCACGGCAACCCCCTTGTCAATCAGGGTCTGAACGGTCCGGACTGGTTCCCGTGGCAAGCCGGGAGACCGGGTGGCATCCGCCTACCGGCTCCGCAGTGAGAGAGAGTCCGCTGTCGCAGGGAAACA
>ORMF012575885.1_pt1 | contig 11211 bp, 4 predicted proteins | sample 1779871 | NCBI WGS metagenome assembly ORMF01 (sample SAMEA104232316, study PRJEB22302) | groundwater metagenome | biome: forest; feature: aquifer; material: groundwater | place: USA | collected 2011-08-07 | depth 5.4 m
CTCTTTGGCACGATTACCGTGCGGCGCGACTATTTCTATGCCCCGGCGACCCAGACCGGACGCTGTCCGCTCGACCAGGCGCTGGGACTGGTCCACAGCTTTTCGCCGGCCGTGGTGCGTTTGGCCAGCCGGGCGGCGGCCAAAGAAGGTTATGAGTCGGCCAGCCAGGACTTGTTGACCCAGGCGAACCTGGCCCTCGAAGGACGTCAAATCCAACGCCTGGTCAACCTCGTGGCCCCGGCGCTGGCGGCGCAGTTGGAACAGGGCAGTAACGCCAGCGCCGATCCCCTCCCGATCCTGTACGTGGAGGCGGATGGCACGGGCGTGCCGATGGTGGCGGCGGAACTGGCGGGACGGGCCGGCAAACAGGAAGACGGCTCGGCCCAGACGCGCGAGGTCAAACTGGGGGCCGTCTTTACCCAGACCCAAACCGACGCAGAAGGGTTGCCGGTGCGCGATCATGCCTCCACGACGTATGTCGGGAGCTTCGAGTCCGCCCCCGAGTTTGGGACGCGGATCCGGGCCGAAGCCCGGCGGCGCGGGCTGGGGCGGGCGAAAAAGGTCGTGTTCATTGGTGATGGCGCGGCGTGGATTTGGGAGTTGGCGCGCGTCAACTTTCCCCTGGCCATTCTGATCCTGGACCTCTATCACGCGCTGGAGCGACTGCATGAGTTGTGCGAAGGACTCTACGATGCGGACACGCCGTGGGCCGCACGGATGCAGCAAACCTGGGCCGGGATGCTCAAGCACGACCAGATCGGCGCCGTGATCGCGGCGGCCCGGCGCCGGCGCGACGAGTTGGGGCCGCCCCCGGATGATCCCTTGGAAAAACAAATCGCCTACTTTGAGCATCACCAAGACAAGATGCTTTACCAGACGTATCGGGAGCAGGGATTGTTCTACGGTTCCGGCGTGGTGGAAGGCGGGTGCCGGTCGGTGATTGGCCAGCGCCTCAAAGAGGCGGGGATGTTTTGGACGGAACCCGGAGCCGCCAGTGTGTTGACCCTGCGCCTGGCCCTCAAGATCCAGCGCCGGGAGGAATGCTGGGACCGGCTCCACAACTCCCAATACCTCAAAATCAGAATCGCCGCCTGAGGTCAGGTTACTTTGCGGTCACACACCCTCGAAGCCAGAAACCACGTTTCCTGTGTTGACGCGCCGCGGTCCGAAATATAGTCTTTCCTGACGGCCCCATGGTTCACGATGAAGACCGCGTTCAACTTTCAACTTGCTTGAGACTATGGCAACAGAAACCAACCCTCTTGAAGAAAAGCGAGGCGACCGGGCGGTTCGCCTGTGGCCCAGAAAGCTTCTGATCATCGCGGCCGCCACGGCGTTGGCCGCCGGCTTCATTTCCTGCGCCACCGTCACCCGGACCGTGGTGGCGCCGCCAGAGATTCCAGGGGCGACGTTTGTGGGCTCGGAAAGCTGCTCCGAGTGCCACGAAGACAAAACGCGAGATTTCAAGACGGCGACCCACGCGCGGCTCCAAGCTCCCGGTGACAACGCGATGAACGTGGGTTGTGAATCGTGTCACGGCGGCGGCAGCCTGCACAAGGAATCGGGCGGTGCGAACCGCACCATCATCAACCCGCGCAAGTCGCCCGAGGCCTGTTTCCAGTGCCACTTGGAAATGCGCGGCCGGTTCAATCTCCCCCATCATCACCCGGTCCTGGAGGGGAAGGTAACTTGCGCCGATTGTCATGACTCGCACAAAGGTCCGGTGATCAAATCGGGCGGCACCGCCTTGGCGGCGGAAAATGAAGCGTGCTTCCGGTGTCACAGCGCCCAGCGAGGTCCGCACGCGTTCGAGCACGAGGCGCTGCGGGAGGGCTGCGTCACGTGTCACAATCCTCACGGCTCCGTCAATGCCAAGCTGCTGACAGAGCGCAACGCCAATCTTTGCCTCAAGTGCCACTTCCAAGCCCCTGGCCAGGGCGGTGCCGACGGGATTGGGATCGGCGATTGGGTCCACTCGACGCCGGGCTTTCTCTCCCGAGGAACGTGTTGGTCGGCCGGCTGCCACGAGGCAGTGCATGGCTCGCACGTCAGTTCCTCGCTGCGCTTTTAACCTCAAACGACGCCGGACCATGAATACGACCAAGCAGCCGATCCTTTCGCGAGACGTTCCGGGCACCGCAGGTTCAAGGGATCGTTCTCCCGCACCTCGGCCCTCGGACCGCAGTCCCGACGTGTCGGGAGCTGGGAGAGGGAGCGCCGCCGTCGGTTTTCCCGCACACCAGGAGTGTCAGCAATTCTCTGGAGGCCGCCTGACTTTCTCCCTCTCCCAGCGGGAGAGGGCCGGGGCGAAAATCCCCGCACCCGGAGGTTCGCGCTTCGAACCCTTGAATGTCCGTCCGCGCGCCAGCGTTTTGGAGTGCGCCAGTCCTCTGGCGCTTTCGACCCACCCCCGACTACCCAAGCCAAAGCGCCAGAGGACTGGCGCACTCCAAAACCTGGCGGCCCTTCGGAGGTTCACGGAGAGGGAGAATCGCACGACCTTCCAATCGGCCGCCCGCGATTTGCCAACCGATGACCTGATGAAAGTTCGCAACTCAGCGTTCATGTGCGTCGCCTGCGTGCTGCTTGCTGGGCTGACAGCCGCTTCCACCCTCGGCGCAGAGGCGGCTGATTCAAAGAGTGCCTCGCAGGCGCCCAAGGAGTACAGCAACTGGGTGGACCTCTCCGTCGGCGGCTACTTCGTGAACGGCGACGCCGCCGCGTTCCAGCGGCGGTTGGGGGTGCGCCGCGGCGCCTTCGGGGGCATCGAGAGTTTCCATCTCGAACAAGAGCTCAGCAAGAAAACCACGCTCAAGATTGATGGCCGGGGTTTGTTCGACCTTAACGACTATTCGCTCAAGCTCGCCGTTGAGAATCCGGATGTCGGCTACGTGCGCGCGGGCTACCGGGAGTTTCGCACCTGGTACGATGGGAGTGGCGGCTTCTATCCGGGGAGCACCGACGGGTGGTGGTCGTCCCGCGACCTCGGTCTGCGCCTGGATGAAGAGCTGGCTTTGGATCGGGGAGAAGTTTTCTTCGAAGCGGGACTGACGCGTCCGAACGTCCCGGAACTGCGCTTCAAATACACCCACCAGTTTCGCGACGGGAACAAGGATTCGACCATCTGGGGCGACTCCACTCAGGGCACGAGCGGTCTGAAGGCGATCGTTCCCACCTTCCTGGCCATCGACGAGCGGCGCGACATCTTTGAAGGCGACCTCAAACATCACGTCGGCAAAACCGATCTAGGCCTCGGCCTGCGGTATGAAATCCTCACGGACGACAACCGCCGCTTCATTCGCCGGCAGCCGTTCGAGAGGGTTGATCGCTCGGTCACGGATCGGGAAAGAATCGAAACGGACCTTTTCAACGCACACGCCTTCACGGAAACCAGGTTCAGCGAAAAGGTGCTCTTCAGCACGGGCTACTCATTCACCAGCCTGGACAGCGATCTCTTCGGGTATCGCCGCTATGGCAGCCGTTACGACCCGGACTTCGCGCAACGGCTGCCGAGCCTGCTGAACTCGTTCGACGACCTCGCTGGCGGCTCCCAACTGAAACAATACGTCCTGCATTTGAACCTCCTGCTCAGCCCCTGGAAGAACTTTTCCATCGTGCCCGCCGTGCGCGTCGAGAGGCAGGACCGGGCCAGCGTTTCCAGTTTTCTGCTGCCGGCGCCCACCGGGACTTCGACCCCGCCGGGCTTTGAAGCTGAAAGTGAGCGCGGCTTGCTCGACGTGGCCGAAAGCCTGGAGGCGCGTTACACAGGACTGACGAACTGGGTGTTCTATGCGGGCGGTTATTGGCTGCAGGGCCGGGGCGACCTCGAAGAGACGTTGGACAACCTCGTGACGAAAACGCGCACCATCAGCCGAGCCAGCGACGATGAGCGCGTGGCGCAGAAGTACACCGTGGGAACCTACTGGTATCCCTTGCGGCGATTGCACCTGGCGGCGCAATACTACCACAAGATTCGCTCCAACGACTACGAGCATCAGCCGGGCGCCATTCGTGACGGCGCTGGGTTCGGGCTTTATCCGGCCTTTCTCACGGCCCACGATTTTGAAACCGATGATGTCAACTTCCGCGTCACCTGGCGTCCGCTCAACAACCTGACCTTCGTGAGCCGGTATGATTTCCAGCTCTCGACTGTCGATACTCAAGGCAGCGGCCTCCCGCAGACTCAAAGTGCCGAAATGACGAGTCACATCCTCAGCGAGAGTGTGACCTGGAGTCCGTGGGCCTGGCTCTACGTGCAAGGCAGCATCAACTACGTCTTGGACCAGACCGACACCCCGGCAGTCAACGTTGCCAACTTGGTCCAAACTTCGAGAAACGATTATTGGAACGCCAGCCTGGCCAGCGGTGTGGCCCTCAACGACAAAACCGACCTCCAAGCCCAATATCTTTTCTACCGCGCGAACAACTACTCCAGCCACTTCGTCGCCAGCCTCCCGTACGGCGCGGGCGCCGAAGAGCACGGCCTCACCGTCGGCCTGACCCGTCAGATCCGTGACAACATGCGGTGGAGCTGCAAGTACGGCTACTTCAAGAACCGCGACGAGACCTCCGGCTTCCACAACAACTACGAGGCGCACCTCGTCTATTCGAGCTTCCAGTATCTCTGGTGAGTTGTAGCGCAGGCCTGCAGCCCGCTAAGCTTGATTCAGCTCCGAAGCCCGTGCCGCGCATCCGCGTCCTTCGTTCTCGTTCTCGGAACATTGCCGGAAAATCGAGAAAGTGGTTGCCCTGGCGCTGCGTGAAGCGAAAAGCGTTCAGGAGTCGCTTCTCACGGTTCACGAGCCGCGCCAGACACACAGCCCTGACTTGACGCACAGGAATGCGATTGCTCTACTCCACTGCAATGAGCCTGTCTGGGAAAATCGATCCTGCCATTGCGAAACAACTTGCCGGACAGATCCGTGCGATCGGCAAGACGGCGAAGACTGAAGAGGATGTCCGCCTCAATGTTGAGGCCGCTCTCAAACACCACCTGGCTCAACTGGGAATTTCCACGACAGCTTCCTACGAACAACCCATCACTCTGCTCCAAGGCTCTGGCAGTGCCGACGCCGTGTACGGGTTCGGAATCATCGAGTACAAGCGGCCCGGAGTCATCGCCACGCCACACGGCCAGAAGTCCCTGGTCGAACAACTCGCTTCGTATCTGACCGGCAAAGCCCGTGAGCTTGCTCCCACGAAACCACTGGAACCGATCAAGAAGATGATCGGCATCGGCATCGATGGCGAGCGCGTCATGTATCTGCGGTACTCCTCGTCGGAGAACCGTGCCAGGTATTTTCAGCCTGTCTCGCTGGAAACCCGACTCGAATTCTTCAAACCGAAGGGCTTCAAGCGTGGCGGCTTTCAGATCGTCGGTCCCATGCCGATTGACGAGGCCAGTGTCGATTGGCTGCTCTATTCGCTCCGGTTCTTCCACCGTCGCGCACTGGAGCCGCATTCGCTCGCCGAAGTGTTCGGCCCGGAGGCCGAAGTCGCTTCCCGCACCATCAACGCGCTCTACCACAAGCTGCTCACGAACGGCAACCGGCGCGTCGAGATGTTTTTCAAGCAATGGGACATGATTTTCGGCGTCATCTACGGGCAGGAACTCGAACGCGGAGAGGCTGCTGCCCAGGAACTCGCCCGGCTTTACAACATCGCCGACCAACCCGATCTCAAGAAGCTTCTCTTCGCCGTTCACACCTACTATGTCCTGCTGATGAAGATGCTGGCGGCAGAACTCATCTCCCTCCAGGAAGGCTCGTGGTTCCAATCGTTCACCGCCGAGATCGAGGCCGTCGGCGAGGACCTGCTGAAATCTAAAATCGAGCACTTGGAAAATGGGGGCCTGTTCAAGCAGTTCAACATCGTCAACTTCCTCGAAGGTGACTTCTTCCGCTGGTATCTGGACGTCTGGGATGCCGCGGTCGCTGAGAACCTCCGCCACATGGCCATTGCTCTGCAGCAATTCGAGCCGGCCACGGCCACGATTGACCCAGATGCCACACGCGACCTGCTGAAGAAGCTCTACCAGTATCTCCTGCCGCGCCGCGTCCGCCATGACCTCGGCGAATACTACACGCCGGACTGGCTGGCCGACCGACTCATCCGCCAGATCGGTTACGACGGCAACCCTGACAAGCGCGTCCTCGATCCCTCCTGCGGCTCCGGCACCTTTCTTTCGCTCTGCATCCGCAAAGCGTTCGACTACGCTGACCGTTATTTGATCCGGCCCGATGAGCTCGTCAAAAAACTGCTGACGAACATTGTCGGTTTCGACCTGAACCCTCTGGCCGTCATCGCAGCCCGCACCAACTTCCTGCTCTCTCTCGGGACGCTCATCCGCCACGCACCGCGCATCGAGATCCCCGTGTATTTCTGTGATTCGATACTGACGCCGACGGAGTTCGCGCAAGAAGGGCAGATCGAATTCGTCGCCTCGGCGTTGCACGAGGGAGAGGTCAAATTGGAGATGCCTCCGAACGGGCGCATCTGGCACGTGGACACTTCGCAGGGCCGTTTCACTTTCCCAGCGGCGGTGATCGACCGGGAAAAAATCGAGACCGTTTGCGCGCTGATCGAAGAGTCTGTCCTCGTCGGGCGCACTCGGGCACAATTCGTGGAGAAGTTGCGAGCGGCCTTGGAGCACGCTGACAGCACGGTGGAGAAATTGATCGGCGATGTGTTCGACCACGTCGCCCGCCTGAATGTGGACGGCAAGAACGGCATCTGGGCTCGGTTCTTGAAAAACCAGTTTGCGCCGGTGTTCATCGGCAGGAACCGGTTCGATTTCGTCCTGGGCAACCCACCGTGGGTCAACTGGCAGAGCCTCTCCGACGCTTACCGCGACAAGACGTGGAAACTCTGGGAAGACTACGGCTTGTTCTCGCTCAGCGGTCACGCCGCGCGGCTCGGCGGCGGAAAGAAGGACCTGGCCATGCTCTTCACTTATGCGTGCCTCGACAACTACGTGAAAGACAACGGGCGCCTTGGCTTCATCATCACCCAGACGCTGTTCAAAACCAAAGGCGCGGGCGACGGCTTCCGCCGCTTCCAACTCGGCAAAAAGGGCGCGCATTTCCGCGCGCTCCAAGTGGACGACCTCAGTGATTTCCAACCGTTCGAAGGCGCGACCAACCGCACCGCCATCGTCACCTTCCAGAAGGGCCGTCCAACCCAGTACACGGATGAAACAGTGCCCTATCTCTACTGGCGAAAGAAAGAGAACCAATCCATCACCCTCGACGATTCCCTTGATGACGTTCTGGAGAAAGTCGAGTGCCGACGGTGGCTGGCACACCCCATCAATCCCGCCGAGCCCACCAGCCCGTGGCTTACGGCACGCCCGAAGGCGCTCCACGCCCTGCAGAAAGCAGTCGGTCAGTCCGCCTACCGCGCGTACGCCGGCTCATGCACATGGGCCAACGGCGTGTATTGGCTGGAAATCACGGGCAAGAACAATGCCGGTCAAGTCATCGCCCGCAACCTGAGCGACGTAGGCAAACTCCAAGGCATTGAACAGGTCGAGGTCGCGCTCGAACCCGACTTGATCTATCCGCTCGTCCGCGGCCGCGACGTGCAGCGCTGGCGGGCGCAAAGCTCCGCCCACTTGCTCAACGTCCAAGACCCGAAGAAACGACATGGCTACGACGAAGACTGGCTGAAGAGCAAGCATCCGCTGACCTATGGCTACTTGCTGAAGTTCGAGAAGCTCCTCCGCCGCCGTTCCGGCTTCCGCAAGTACTTCTCCGACGAACGCGGCAAACCCTTCGCCCCGTTCTACTCACTCTACAACATCGGCGAGTACACTCTCGCGCCGTACAAAGTGTGCTGGCCTGAGTTGAGCAACGACCTGCGGGCTGGCGTCGCCGAGCCTGCGAAAAGCCCGAACGGCAAGAGCCGTATCCTTGTTCCCGACCACACCGTTATCTTCATCCCGCTCACAAACCGCGACGAAGCGCACTACTGCTGTGCGTTGCTCAACTCCAGCATTGGCGGCCTCATCGTCGCCAGCTACATCTCACTGCATCCCTCGCCGCACGTTCTGGAGCATGTCCGCCTGCCGAAGTTCGACGCTCAGGACAAGCGGCATCAGCGGTTGGCCGAACTCAGCTTGGAGGCACACGCAGTTGCCGCCGAAACCACCGAAGCCGCGCAGAAGCGGCTGGTGAAAGTGGAAGCCGAGATCGACAAACAAGCCGCCGCCGTCTGGGCCATCAACTCCACCGAACTTCGCGACATTCAATCCAGCCTTGCGGATTTGAAATGAGCCGGCACCCGAAAAACAACAAAGCTTCGACAGCTTTTGTCCAAGCACGTCGGGTAAGATGCGGGGAAAAACTGTGGGACTGACCATTCATTACACGCTGTCCGCGCGGGAAGACATTTCCGGAAGTGTCGTCCGTGAGCTGGTCCGGCGCACGGCGCAATTCGCCCGGAAAATCGGCTGCGTCGAAGTCGGGGGATTATTGCGGGCGGAACGGAATCCAGACTTCGCGGCGTTGTTCTTCCGCGTGGGGAAACCGAAAGACCAGTGCTATGCAGCGGCCGCGCCTGAATGTGGCTGGCTGGCGCGCGTCTGGCCCGGCGCGGGCTGTGAAACCGCAACGTTCGGCTTGTGCCGGTATCCGCGCCAGATTGTGTTTTGCGGCGGCTCGGTGCCCACCGGCTTCACAGGCGGCTGGCAGTTCCGGGGTTTTTGCAAGACCCAATACGCGGGCAAGCACGGCTGGGAGAATTTGCTGAGGTGCCACCGATCGGTCATCAGCCTGCTGGATTTCTGGCGCGGTCTGGGCGTGCGCGTGAGAGTGAATGACGAGGGCGGCTATTGGAAAACACGCTCGGTCGCACAACTGCGGGACGAGGTTCGACGCTACGACGGCCTGGTCGCGGCGATGAGCGGAATGTTCAAGGATGCCAGCGCGGATCATGGCGGCGGCCTGTCCGTCCAGTCGCCGGTTTTTGACTATGAGAATTTTGAACGGCTGGAACACGAAGGCTGGCAGGAATTCGGCGGGCGCCTGGAACGTTTGCGGGAAGACGTGCGCGAGGCAAAATGACGAACAGGTCGCCGCCGACTGGGCCATCAGCCCTGCCGAACTTCGGGACCTTCAGTCAAGGTTGGCTGACCTGGGCTGAACCAACCACCAGTTCGATAGGACAGCACCTTGGAATTGCCGTCGCAGGTACCACCCGCTCATCGCGTGAACGGGTCCGGTCTGGCCGAGACGCCGACGCTGGGGCATCGGCGCTCGGCCCAGGGAGGCCCGTCACCGCCCACGACTTGTCGTAAACCGCCCCGGCCCGGCTGTGGCCGCGCCGCCTAGCAAGCGTGCCTTCGGCAGGGTCTGGCAATAGGCCGACACGTCCGACACGTCCTGGAGCGTGCCCCCTGCGGCCACCGAACTGGGCATCGTGCTGCCCGGCTGACCAAACCGCACTTTGTGCTGAAATTCCCACGGGTTCTGGTTCGAAAGCAGCCCGGGGTATTCATCAAACGCCGGATAACCCGGCGGTGGGGTCAGCCCGTCGAGACCGTGGCAGGTCTTGCACGAAGTGTTCGAGCCGATCCCGGAGTTATACAGCGTCTCTCCCTTCGCGGTACTCCCCGTGAATTTCTTGTTCGCGTCGATGATTGTCGCCGTGTCGATCTGTCCTTCGAGAACAAACCTCACCACATCCCAGATACTCGCGTCGCTCAGTCCCGCAGTGCCATACCCGTGGCCGGTCTTGACCAGGTCGAAAACTTCCTGGGCCGCCTTCGTGGTGCCGAAGATCCCGCGGATGCCCGTCCGGTGGCTGCCCGACCCGTAAGCGCCGTCCACTCCCTTGTAGTCCCACCCGTGGCACTCCTTGCACCGCCAGGTGACTGAGCCTGTGCGGGTGTTACTGGTCGTGTCTGGCCGCGAGGCCCAAAACGGATGATCGGTGCTGGGCTCCGCGGCGCCCGTCACCGCCCACCAGGTGTCGTAGAGCGCCCCGCCGCGAGCCACGTTCGCAGCCTCGAGCGGAGTCAGCACACGGGGCTCCTCTTCCCTCCGCTCCCGAGAGTAGGGCGGCACGTACGGGTTGGAGATGGCATGCACCAGCTTGGGAGAGAACTCGGAATCTTTGTCGTGACACACCGCGCACGTTTCCAGCTCATCTCCGCTCCAAGCATCCTCCGGGGTGGGGTCAAAAGTCATCAGGGTGGCGTGCCAAATGGCCGTGTCGTCGTCATGGCAGGCGAGACAGGCCAATCGGGAGGGTTTCTCCGTCCACGTCGAGGTTTCGGAGTGGCACTTGGTGCAATTCCTCACGTCCTGAGGAAAGACGACATGGCCGAGTTCTTCCCCGAGCGTGGGATGGATCTCCAGCGGCTTATCCAGGTAGTTCCCGAAGTGGACCCCATGAACGCGCCGGGCGAGCGGGGCCGCCCCGAATCCTTTGTTGCGGTCAGCCCAGGTAGTCTTACCGGGCATTTGGCGCAAATCATCGTGACAACTCTTGCAGATGTCCGGCGTGAAGGTGACAGCAAAGAAACTGGCATGCATCCGAGTGTCTTCATGGCAGTCGGCGCAGTTCGTGGCCACCATGGGTTCAGGCTTCTCCGTATCCACCTGGAAATTCACGTAGGCCCAACCCCCAAAAGCGGCGTTCGGCATGACCTCGACGAACGCAGTGTAGGTCCCCGGGGCCAAGCTGGTCACGTCGTCGAGCTGGTAAATGATCGAATCCGGGGTCCGCGTTATCCGGGGATCTTCCTTGGCCGGGTCCAGACGCACGCGGAAATCGTTGTTGGCATAGGAGCGAGTCGGATCTGGCGTCACGGCCGCCGTGGTGAGCACCGGCACGGTCTGCGACCGCGGTCCGGACACGTAGAAGTTCGCCCGCCGCCACTCATTCGGCTGCACACTGGTAGAAACCAGCGGCTCGACGATGGTGCTCGGATTGATCGCCTGGCCGGTAACCGCATCTGTGATCTTGATGATCACTTTGGGCGCTTGCCCGGCTACGTAAAACTTGCCATTGCCAGGCGGCGTCATCTCCAGTTTCACCACCTGCTTGAACGCCGGTGGGTCCACCTTGTGGGCCTGGGCCACCCCTTTGCCGAGCCCATCGACGTCGTGACAGATCAAACAGTTATTGTCATTCGGTTGGGGACCGCCGGCATGAGCCACCCAGGCATCGGGCGCGGGGTTCGGTCCAAACCAAGTGTTATCGTGGCAG
>ORMF011675243.1_pt1 | contig 11210 bp, 10 predicted proteins | sample 1779871 | NCBI WGS metagenome assembly ORMF01 (sample SAMEA104232316, study PRJEB22302) | groundwater metagenome | biome: forest; feature: aquifer; material: groundwater | place: USA | collected 2011-08-07 | depth 5.4 m
CACGGGGCGATCTCGCCGCGCTCATCGGTGTCAGACTTGGCGCTATTCTTCAGCCGCTGCGGTCCGACGCCGCCGTGCTGCTCACCGACGGTCGTTCCACATGGGCGGAGCCCTGGATCATGACGATCGTACGCGCGGGGGTGATGGATCCCTATGAGAATCACACATTCCAGCCGAGGGCGATCGTGCAGCGCGTGGATCTCGCGCAAGCCGTGACCCGCGTGCTCCAAAGAATCGCGGCCCTCGCGCCGACGCAGGCGAGACCCTGGGAGAACGCGCGTCTGACATTCTCGGACATGTCGCAGAATCATCTCGCGTACGTAGCAGCCTCTACCGCGGTGGCCGCGGGTGTCATGACACGCAGCCAGACGGCGGCATTCCAGCCCTCGCGCTCCGTGACCGGCGCGGAAGCGGTTGAAGCCGTCAACCGTCTGGAGCAGCTGGCCGGTCTTCCGGGCGGCCACGAGGGCAGCCGGCGATGACCGCGCTCACGCCGGCCAATCAGTTGACGCTGCTTCGGATGCTGCTCATTCCGGCATTCGTGATTCTCGTGCTCTATGGCTATCTCGGGTGGGCGCTCGTGGTCTTTGGCACGGCCGGCCTCACGGACGCGTTGGACGGGCTCATTGCCCGCCGCTCGGGTCAGAAGACCCGCCTCGGCGAATGGCTGGATCCCATGGCCGACAAGCTGCTCCTGGTGAGCACGTTCGTGGTCTTGACGGTCCCGAACCTGGGCCTGGCGAACCAATTGCCGACCTGGCTGACGGTGTTAATCATCAGCCGCGACGTGGGCATTGTCCTCACGGTTGCCGTGGTCAATTTGGCCATTGGGCCGCGCACATTCAAGCCGTCCATTTTCGGCAAGATCGCGACCGCCACGTATATCGTGACGGCTGTCGTAGCCATGTTCTTCAACTACCGCGGTTATGCCTCGTCGATCGTGCACGTCTTCGTCTACGCATCGCTGGCCATCACGATTGTCTCAGCCCTCCACTACATGTGGCACGCCGCCCGCATCATCGAGACACCATGAGCACCGCGTGTCGAACCTGGCACGCCTTCGTCATGGCATGCGCGCTGGCGAGCGTGGCCCACGCGCAGAGCGCGCCCAAACAGGCCGTCGTCGAGACGCCGATCGGCGCCTTTGTCGTCGACCTGATGCCAGGCGTGGCACCGAATCAGGTCGCGCACTTCACGAAGGTCGCGCAGGAGGGCGGATACGACGGAACCATCTTCCACAGGGTCGTGAAGTACGGGATGGTGCAGGGTGGGGATCCCCTCACGAAAGATCCCGGCAAGCGAAGCGCCTACGGCACGGGCGGGCTCAATGCCGTCAAGGCGGAGCCTCGCGCGCCCAGGATGACAGCCGGGTCGGTCGCCGCCGTGACCATCAACGGCAGACCAGACAGCGCCGGCGCGCAGTTCTTCGTGGTGATCGCCGACCAGCCCGCACTCGACGGACAGTACACGGTGTTCGGCCATGTGTCGGAAGGCATGGAGGTCGTGCAGAAGATCTCGGAGACGCCTGTCGATGCCACTGGACTGACGACTGAGCGCATTGAGATTCGTCGCGTCACGATCCGCGAGACGCCACCGCCGGTCCCGGAGCCATTCTCGACGGAATCGGTGGAGGAGTTGTCTGTCTACCGTGCGGTTCTGGAGACCAGCGTGGGGCCTATCACCGTGGAACTGACACCGAGACGGACGCCCGGGCACGTGCGGCAGTTCCTGCGGCTGGCCCAGGTCGGTGTGTACGACGGCATGGCGTTCCACCGGGTGGTGCCAGGCTTCGTCATCCAGTCTGGCGCGCTTTCGAGCCGCCAGGCGCCGCTGACCGACAAACAGCAGAAGGTGGTTCAGAACCTGAAGCCCGAGTTCAATGACACGAAACACGCCAAAGGCGTCGTCTCGATGGCGCGCGGCGACGACCCGGCGAGCGCGACGACCTCGTTCTTCATCGTGACAGGTGATGCGCCGGCGCTGGATGGTCAGTACACCGCATTCGGTCGAGTTGTGGAGGGGATGGCGGTCGTGGAGGCCATTGAGGCGGCTCCACGGACGGGCGAGACGCCGAACAGCCGGATCGAGCTCAAGACGGTCCGCATCGAGCGCGCGAGGCCGTAGGCCAGATTTCGTAGGCCCGACCTCGTAGGCCCGACCTTTAGGTCGGGCGTCTGGCGTCGGCGGACGCGCGTCAACTCGTTGGTACGACGCGCGACACTTTCACCGCCACTCCCACAAGATACTCAACTTGAATACGATCCCCGGGCTCGAGGTTCTTGGCGACAGCTTCAGGTCCGAGCCGTGCCACGTGCGTCTGGCCGTCGGGATCGTCCACGTCCGTGAAGAAGATATCCCATGACACCTGGCCGTGAATACTGACCGGCTGAACTTTCTTGAGGAGTCCGTCGCGCGTGCCGTTGAGCATCTAGGAAATCGGTCCTTCTCGAAATGGCAACCAATCCGGCGAATCGAGGAGCGCCGATTCGTTGCAGAGGTTGTGGACGCTGACCCCAAGCAGGCGAACCGGCCTTGTCTGTGCGTCGGTGCGCTGGAGCAATTGTATCGCTCTTGCGACCAGGACGTTCGCGTCGCGGGTGGCATCGGCCGTCTGGCTGCGCGTGATCGTGGTGAAGTCGGTGTAGCGCACTTTGAGTGTGATCGTGCGCGTCAGCAGCGACGTGCTGGCAAGCCATTGCGCCGCACGCTCCGCCAGCCCACTGACCTCGGTCCGTATGGCATCGAAATCTGTGAGGTCCTCGGCGAATGTGTTCTCCGACCCCGAGGATTTCGACGTGCGATTGGGCACCACCGGCCGCTCGTCAATGCCGGCTGCGAGCTGATGCAGCCAGCCGGCAAGACTTCCGACGATCGATCGCAGCCTGGCGGCGTCGCACGTCCTGACATCCACGAGCCGCTCAATGCCCTGAGTGCGCAGTTTGCGCGCGGTAACGGGGCCGACGCCCCATAGCGCATCAACCGGCAGCTGTTGCAGGAACGGTTCGACCCGATCTGGGCTGATCACGGTCAGCCCGTCGGGTTTCTTCCACCCGGACGCAATCTTGGCCAGGAACTTGTTCGGTGCGACGCCTGCGGAGGCGGTCAAGCCCACGTCCGCGCGGATCCGTTCCTTCAAGCGCCCCGCAACCCTGGTGGCTCTCGGCTCGTTCCACGCGTTCTCGGTGACGTCAAGGTACGCTTCATCGAGCGACAGGGGCTCGACGAGAGGCGTCACCTCCCGGAAGATGCCGAATACGGCGCTCGACGCCGCCTTGTAGCGAGGAAAGTCGGGCCGTACAATCACCAGTGATGGGCAGAGCTTGACGGCCCGTGCCATGGGAATCGCGGAGCGCACGCCGAACGCCCGCGCTTCGTAGCTCGCGGCCGCCACGACACCGCGGTGCTCCGGGCGCCCACCGACGGCTAGGGGTCTACCTCGAAGCGACGGGTCATCGCGCTGTTCGACCGACGCGTAGAACGCGTCCATGTCGATGTGCACAATCCGTCTGATCCTGGAATTGCGGACTGCAAATTGCGGATTGCAGATTGACAATGTCCGATTGTAGGATCTTCCGGAGCCTGGTTCACGAGATCTTCAGGCTCGATTCCAATCATCAATTTGCAATTTGCAGTGTGCAATTCCAGGGTCCATATCTCCATGCCCCAGTTCATCTACACCATGAAGGGTCTCGGGAAGGTGCATCCTCCCGACACCAGGGTTCTCGACGATATCTGGTTGTCCTTCTATTTCGGCGCGAAGATCGGGGTGCTCGGCTTGAACGGCGCGGGCAAGAGCTCCTTGCTTCGCATCATGGCGGGAGAAGACACGTCATTTGTCGGCGAGGCGTTTGCCGCGGATGGCATTTCCGTGGGGTTTCTGCAGCAGGAGCCGCGCCTCGACCCGGCGAAGACGGTCCTTGGCAACGTCGAGGAGGGCGTTGCGTCCATCAAGGCGCTCCTGACGCGCTACGACGAGGTGAACGCCAAGCTCGGCGAAGACCTGTCGGCCGAGGAGATGGACAAGCTTCTCGAGGAACAGGCCAAAATCCAGGATCGGATCGATGCGACCAACGCCTGGGACCTCGACTCACGCCTCGAGCTGGCCATGGACGCCCTTCGACTGCCGCCTCCCGATGCGGATGTCACGACGCTCTCCGGCGGAGAGCGTCGGCGCGTCGCGCTCTGCCGGCTGCTCCTGCAGTCGCCTGATCTGCTCCTGCTCGACGAGCCAACCAATCACCTCGACGCGGAATCGGTGGCCTGGCTGGAACGGTTTCTCAAGGACTACGCGGGCACGGTGGTCGCCGTGACGCACGACCGGTATTTTCTCGACAACGTGGCGGGCTGGATTCTCGAGCTCGACCGTGGCCGCGGTATACCTTGGGAAGGCAACTACTCGTCCTGGTTGGACCAGAAACAGCAGCGGCTCAAACAGGAAGAGAGGGCCGAGACCAAGCGACAGCGCACGCTCGAGCGGGAACTCGAGTGGATCCGCATGTCGCCCAGAGCCCGGCAGGCGAAAGGCAAAGCTCGCCTGAACGCCTACGAGGATCTGCTTCGTGAGGACACCGCGCAGAGGATCGATACGGCCGAGATCTACATCGCACCCGGACCGCGGCTCGGCGATGTGGTGGTCGAGGCGCGCGGCCTGAAGAAGGGGTACGGCGATAACCTCCTGATGGAGGGGCTGGACTTTACCCTTCCGCGCGGAGGGATCGTCGGTGTCATCGGTCCGAACGGCGCCGGCAAGACCACGTTGTTCCGGATGATCATCGGCACCGAGCAGCCCGATGCGGGCACGCTGAGGGTGGGGGAAACGGTGCGGCTTGGCTACGTCGATCAGAGCCGCGATGCCCTCAATCCCGGCAAGACCGTCTGGGAAGAGATTTCGGATGGACAAGACGAGATCGAACTCGGCAAGCGCAAAGTGGCGTCACGCGCCTACGTCTCCTGGTTCAACTTCAAGGGTGGCGCGCAGCAGCGAAACGTGGGCTCGCTCTCGGGCGGCGAACGCAACCGTGTGCACCTCGCGAAGCTGTTGAGGAAGGGGAGCAATCTGCTGCTGCTCGACGAGCCAACGAACGACCTCGACGTGGACACCCTCCGCGCGCTCGAAGAGGCGCTCCTTGGTTTCGCAGGCTGCGCCGTCGTGATCAGCCACGATCGGTGGTTCCTTGATCGCATCGTGACGCACATGCTGGCGTTCGAAGGGGAGAGCGAGGTCGTGTGGTTCGAGGGAAACTATCAGGACTACGAGGCCGACCGCAAGCGTCGCCTCGGCGCGGACGCTGACCAGCCACACCGGCTCAAATACCGAAGACTGACCAGATAAGGCCTCCGAACTACACCTTCGTTCGAAAGTACTCGATCGTCTTGACGAGCCCTTCTTCGAGCTGCACCTTGGGCTCCCACGTGAGCAGCGTCCTCGCGCGCGTGATGTCGGGCTGTCGGATCTTGGGGTCATCGGTCGGCAGCGGTCTGTAGACGATCTTGCTCCGTGACCCGGTCATGCGAATGATTGTCCGCGCGATCTCCTCGATGGTCATTTCCCGCGGATTACCAATATTGATCGGATCGTTTTCCTTCGACAGCATCAGGCGAATGATGCCGTCCACGAGATCGCTGATATAGGTGAAGCTGCGCGTCTGTGTGCCATCGCCGAATACCGTGACGTCCTCGTTGCGCAGTGCCTGCGACATGAACGCGGGCACTGCGCGGCCGTCATTCAGGCGCATGCGCGGACCGTAGGTGTTGAAGATGCGCACGATTTTCGTATCCAGGCCGTGGTAGCGGTGATACGCCATCGTCATCGCCTCGGCGAAACGCTTCGCCTCGTCGTACACACCGCGGGGGCCCACCGGATTCACATTGCCCCAGTAGGTTTCCTTCTGCGGGTGCTCGAGCGGATCGCCGTAGACCTCCGATGTGGACGCAATAACGAACGTGGCGCCTTTGGCCTTGGCGAGCCCCAACGCTTTGTGCGTGCCGAGAGCGCCGACCTTGAGCGTCGGGATGGGCAGCTCGAGGTAGTCGATCGGACTGGCGGGGCTGGCCCAGTGCAGGACGTAATCAACTGGGCCGTCGATGTAGATGTAGTTCGTCACGTCATGCTTGATGAACGTGAACGCGCGGTTCCTCAGGTGCGCGATATTGGCGGCATCCCCCGTGAGGAGATTGTCGATGCCGATAACCTCGTAGTCGCGATCGAGCAGAGCCTCGGAGAGGTGCGATCCGATGAAACCGGCCGCGCCGGTGATGACGATGCGTTGTTTCATAAGGACGACTCCAGTAGTTTATCGGCGTTCAGACGTCACGTCTCGTGCGCGTCTCAGAGCAGACGGTCACGACCTGAGGCTGAGGACTGAGAGCTGACAGGTCGAGAAATTCAGTATGCGTGCTTGTGGAAGAAACCTCGGAGGAGGGTGAGCCACATGATCTTCAAGTCGAGTCTGACGGACCAGTTCTCGATGTAGTACAGGTCGTATTCGATACGCTTTTCGAGAGGTGTATTGCCGCGCCAGCCGTTGACCTGGGCCCACCCCGTCAGCCCCGCTTTTACCTTGTGGCGCAGCATGTACTGCGGAATGCGGTGCTTGAACTGCTCGACGAAGTGCGGTCGCTCGGGCCGGGGCCCGACAATCGACATGTCGCCGCGCAAGACGTTCCAGAGTTGGGGCAACTCGTCCAGATTCGATCGGCGCAGGACTCGGCCAAACGGCGTGACTCGCGGATCGTTCGGCACCGTCCACACCGGACCGGTGTCCTGCTCCGCGTTGTCGTACATCGAGCGGAATTTCACAATAGAGAAGGACTTGCCGTCGAGGCCCATCCGTTCCTGACGATAGAAGACCGGCCCGCGCGACGACAGCCTGACGAAGAGCGCTGTGAGTCCGATCGGCACGGCGAGGCAGAGCAGCCCTACGCTCGACAGGGCGACGTCGACGCAGCGCTTGATCGCGCTATTCACTCCCTGCAGAGGAATGTCGTTGATGTTGATGACGGGCACGCCGTCGAGGTCCTCGAGGCGGGCGCGGAGCGCAATGACCTGGAGGAGGTCGGGCACGACCTTGACGTCCACCATCACACGGCTGGTGTTGTCGAGCAGTTCGAGCATGCGCACGTGCTGCTCGGGCGGCAGCGCGACGTACAGGTGGTCGATCGCTTCACGCGCGGTGATCTCGGCCGCTTCGTCGATCGTGCCAAGCAGCGGTAGTCCACGATAGCCCAGGTGATCGCCGCCGGCGCGGTCGTCGACGAAGCCGACGATCTGATAGCCGAGCTCCCGGTGCTCCAGAATCTTGTCGGCGACGAGGCGTCCGAGCTCGCCCGATCCGGCGATGAGAATGCGCTTGAGGCCGATGCCCGCGCGCCAGCGCCGCTCGAGCACCTCGCGCATCAGCTCGCGCGAGGAGAAGGTGAGAAGGACGTTCAGCACGAGGAAGATCGCCCACGCCGCCTGCGAGACTTCGAACACACCCCGGTCGCGCTGCGCGCTGGTCGCGAAGTACGTCTGCACGTACAAGGTGGAGATGATGCCGAAGACAACCGACAGGACGCTGCCGACGAAGACGGCGAAGAAATCATCCACGCGCGAGCGGCCGCGCCGAAGACGATACAGCCCCTGGAGGTGAAACCCGAACGGGACCAGCACGGCGATCAATGGCAGAAGGTTGATGTACTGCGTGATGGGGGGAAGGCCCTTGGACACCGGGAGCAGCCGATCGAGGGCATGGAACCGGATGGCGTAGGCAATCATGAAGGCCGACATGCCAAGTACGGCGTCGGACATCAGATGAAACGCGACCAGCAACCGGTTGTGTCGGATCATGAGGCGTGCTCCGCCGGCCGAGGCCCGCGCACGAGCGCTTCGATTTCATCACCGAATCGCTCGCGACCGAACCGCTCGGCGTGACGTCGAATGGCTCCTGAGTCGAAGCGCCGATGAACGGCTTCGAGGACGCCTGCCGCAAAGGCCTCGATGGTGGGGTCCTCGACGAGCAGTCCGGTTTCGCCCGGAACGACGGTTTCGCGCGCGCCCCCGCGCCCGAACGCCACGACCGGCCGGCCGCACGCCTGCGCCTCGAGCGGGACAATGCCGAAATCTTCCTCGCCCGGCAGCAACACCACCGCCGCCCGGCGGTACAGTTCGCGGAGCACCTCGTCCGGGACGCGCCCAAGGATCTGCGTGTCCGTGCCGGCCAACCGCTCAATCGCGGCGCGTTCGGGACCGTCTCCTACGATCTTCAAGGGCACGTGGGCCTGCCGGCAGGCATCGATCGCCAACTCGAGCCGTTTATAGGGGACCAAGGCGGAGACAATGAGCGCAAATCGCTCGGGATCTGAGCCATCGGGGTGGAAGAAGACGGTGTCGACAGGAGGATACACGACGCTGGCCTCGCGATTATAGTATCGGCCAATCCTGTCCGCAACATGATGAGAAATAGCGACATAGCGATCCACGCGGTCTGCCGTGTCCCGGTCCCAGCGCGCCAGTCCGGCCATGATGGGCCGCATCACGCACGTGCCGAGCGGCCTCAGGCGACCAGGACCGAAATACGCGTCGAACTGGTCCCAGGCGTATCGCATGGGTGTGAGGCAGTAGCACACGTGTCGGACACGCGGCGGCTTCAGGATCGCCTTGACCGCGCAGTGGCTGATGCTCAGCACGAAGTCGAAGCGCTCGAAATTGAACTGCTCGACCGCCATCGGGAAGAGCGGCAGATACTGCCGGTAGTGGCGTGCGACGAACGGGAGGTGTTGGACGAAGGACGTGTGAATCGGCAGCCGCTCGATCGCTGGCGACACCGAACCGCGAACATGGAGGAGCGTGAACAGCTCCGACTCCGGAAAGCGCTCGCACAAGACCTCGAGGACTTTTTCGCCCCCGCGCATGCCGGTCAGCCAGTCGTGGACAAGCGCCAGCCGCATTACGTCGTGGCCTCCCCCGACTCGGCCGCCACGTCATAGATGGCCCGGACTCGCCGAGCCGAGTCCTCCCACGAAAATTGTCGCGCACGCAGTGACCCTTTCCGGCGGAGGGCCTCGCGGAGCTCGTCGTTGGTCAGAACCCGGTAGATCCCCTCCGCAATCGCCTCGGGGTCGTACGGATCGACGAGCACTGCCGCATCGCCGGCAACCTCTGGCAGCGATGACACATTCGAGGTCACAACCGCCGTGCCGCTGGCCATAGCTTCGAGAGGGGGCAGGCCGAATCCTTCGTACAAGGAAGGGAAGACGAACACCCCCGCGAGGCGGTACATGATCGCCAGCGTCTCTTCCGGCAGATAGCCGAGAAAACGCACGTACTTGTGCAGCTGATAATCGTGAACGGCGCGCCGCAACTCCGCGTACCGGGCGATCTCATCGCCGATCAATACCAGCTTGATGTGGTCGAGACCCTGCTGACGAACGAGATGGAACGCGTGAATCAGCCTCTCCAGATTCTTGTGGGGCTTGACGTTGCCGGCGTACAACACGAACTGGTCGTGAAGCTGGTATCGCTCGCGGACCCGCTCGACGTCCTCTTCCCGCGGTTCGACCGCGAACCGCTCGTCGTAGGCGTTGTAGATGACATCGATCCGCTGCGGTGGAATGTCGACGTAGCGAAGGATGTCCCGCTTCGAGCTCTCGGAGACCGTCATGACGCGTGTCGCCCGGCGTGCGGCACTCGCAATCGACGCCCGCGCGTACTCGAGCGCGAGCCGGTTTGGCAGATAGTCGGGGAACACCAGATGGATGCAGTCGTGAATCGTCACGACCGATCGGCATCGTACAAGGGGAGGCAGCACGTAGTGGGGCGCGTGGAACAGCGTCACGCCTTCCCGCTTGAGGGCCCACGGGATTCGCAGTTGTTCGCCAACCGAATAGTTGGCGGATTGCTCGCTCACGGCACGAAAATTCTCACCGAGCGCCGCAAGCGCGGACACATCGCCGGGGCGGCAGAGCAGTACGAATTCCGTCTGCTGATCCAGCCGCGCGAGCTGGCGCAGCAGGTTCCGGATGTACGTGCCAATGCCGAAGTCGTGGAGCTTCCGCGCGTCTATGCCGATGCGCATGCGTAGGCTCGCCGCATCCTATCAGCTCCGGAACAGTCTATACAGGCGCACAAGCGGCGCCACGAGCGGATGGTGCTTCTCGTAGAAGGCAAGGTGACTCTGGTAATAGGCCTCGCGGGTTGCGGCCGGGGCGGTCGCGGCTGACCGGCCCCGCAGGTGGACCACCTCGACAGCCGGCGCGAAAAGGACACGGCGGCCGCGGGCCCGGATGGCCGCGCAGAAGTCGACGTCCTCCGCGTACATGAGATAACGCTCGTCCAGGAGGCCAACGGCCTCGGCATCAGCCCGGCGCACGAGCAGGCAGGCCCCGCTGACCCAATCGGGCCACTGCTCGCGCCTCGTCATCTCCTCGACCCGTCGCGATATGACTGGATCCCGCCGTTCGTGACCTCGGACTAGCCGGGATTGGCGCAGCTCGCTGAGCAGCGACATTATCGGGCCGAACGAGAGTTCCGCACGACCATGCTCATCGACCAGTCGCGGACCGACGACAGCCGCCTCGGGGTGCGCGCCGAGGACGCCTAACAGTCCATCGATGGCGCCGGCGGGGACGACGGTGTCGCTGTTGAGCAGCAGCAGATTCTCACCGGCGCTCGCGCGGATGCCGATATTGTTGCCGGCCGCAAAGCCAAGGTTGGCTCCGGCGTCGATGACCCTGACGTCCTTCCAGCGTCGCGCTGCCGACCCGCTGCCATCACTCGAGGCGTTGTCTACCACGATGATCTCGTGTGACAGCGCCGGCCGCGAGTCATGAATTGATGCCAGGCACCGCTCCAGGTCGCCGCGGGTGTTGTGGCTGACGATGATGATCGAGAGATCCGTCACAGACTACTCGCCACGGAGGGTAGGCAGGACACGGACTTCTCGAGCACCGCCAGCGTTTCACGCGCGGCTCGCGGCCAGCTGTATCGTTCCAGCGTCGCCGGCGCCGCTGCCAAGAGCGTCGCGCGCCGTTGGTCGTCATACAGCAGGACGCGAAGGGCTTCGGTCGTTGCCTGGAGATCGCCAACCGCTACATAGAGCGCGGCCGCGCCGCAGCTTTCGCGGGCAACGGGTGTGTCGAGGAGAACCGGAGGGACCCCTGCGGCGATGGCTTCAAGTGTCGTCATCTCGAGGCCTTCGTATTCGGAACGCAAGGCGAACGCGTGTGCCGTC
>ORMF011628105.1_pt1 | contig 11206 bp, 9 predicted proteins | sample 1779871 | NCBI WGS metagenome assembly ORMF01 (sample SAMEA104232316, study PRJEB22302) | groundwater metagenome | biome: forest; feature: aquifer; material: groundwater | place: USA | collected 2011-08-07 | depth 5.4 m
ATCACACACCTCCGTCTTCCGACGCGCCGAGCAGGGTCGCTCAGTCCGCGTCGATCAGAGAGATTGTGTGTGTCGAAGGAATGCGAGGAGGGCGTCGCGAATCAGGCAGGACACCTACTGCGATCAGCGGTTTAGTTCAACCAGTATTCGGCCGAACTCGATACTCCAATACGCGAGCGGCCGTCGCAGTGTAGCGCGATGGCAGAGCTGAATTCAATTTGCTTGAACGGCTTCCACTGACAGTCATTTACGGAAATCGGGAGGATGGCGAGGAAATAGGCCGATCTCGATAGCGAGGAGACGGTCTCCGAGTCTCGCAGGATATCTGCCTCAACGGGGTCCGGGACCCGGCCCAAACTGGTCGAGCGGGCTCCGCACACCACGCCCGCCCTGATTGAGCACGTGCGTGTAGATCATCGTCGTGCTCACATCCCGATGGCCGAGTAGCTCCTGGATTGTGCGGATGTCATAGCCGGCTTCCAGGAGATGCGTCGCGAATGAGTGGCGGAGCGAGTGAGACGTAGCCGGCCGGGCAATACCAGCGGCACGCGTGGCGTCTTTGAACGCCCGCTGTAGGACGGATTCGTGAAGGTGATGACGCCGTCGCTCGCCGTTCGCCTGGTCCACGTAAAATCGCGTGGCCGGAAATACCCACTGCCAGGCCCATTCAGTCGGGGCGTTGGGGTACTTCGCTCGAAGCGTGCCCGGCAGCGCGACGCTCCCGCGTCCGAGCGTCAGGTCCGAGTCGTGCTGCGTCTTCACGCGCGCCAGGTGATCGCGGAGCGGGACTTTCAACGCAGCCGGCAGCATCGTCACGCGATCCTTACCGCCCTTGCCGTCTCGGATCGTCAGCTCGCCGCGATCGAAGTTGAGATCCTTGACGCGAAGCTCCGCACATTCGAGCAGCCGCAGCCCTGCACCGTACATCAGCGACGCCATCAGCCACACCGGACCACGTAACTGTGAGAGTAGCAACGTCACCTCCTCGCGGGAGAGCACCACGGGCAGGCGGGCCGGACGTTGCGCCCGCACGATGTCGTTCATCCATGGCAGGCGCTTGCCGACCACGACCTCGTACAGAAAGAGAATGGCACTGAGCGCCTGGTTCTGGGTCGATGCACTCACGCCGCCGGTCGCCAGACGTGACAGAAACGCTGTGACCTCTCGCTCGCCGAGTTCGCGCGGATGACGCTTCCCGTGAAAAACGATGAAGCGCCGAATCCAGCCGATGTATGCCTGCTCGGTCCGCCGGCTGTAGTGCCGAAGACGGATCGCCTGTCGCACGCGATCAAGGAGCTTTGGAGGCGAACCTGACGCTGCAGGGCGATCAGCCATATCCCTACTTGCGCGCCGTGTCGCGAACTTCATGCCAGAACAGAACGGCCCTTCCTTCTGTTGATTCGGTTAACGGCGCTGGGATCGTCAGGGCGCCATTAGGCACTTTCTGCACCATCTCACCCCGTCATGTGTGGCAGATGTGACAACCCCCAGGCTCAGCTTGCTCCGAGTTCGTCGCTGCGGTATCAGTGCCGACGAGCAGCGTCTCTTGGTCGGCTGCTGCTCCACGTTGGCCCTGACGTTGGAGCAGACCTTCATTCGCGCGCCTCCAGGCGCCACGAACACAGGCTTCCAACCACGGACCACGCCCCCGGACGCCGCGGTCTCAGATCTCACGTTCCGGCGCGGCCAGAGCCTCTCGCGTACATCCGCCTGAGCCCATTTCAACGAATGCCGGTGTCTAGTGGCTGGGGAGGAGGTGCTATGGACTTCGACCCTCGCGACTATGACGATCCACGCGATCGTCGCGATGACGATGAGCGAGATCTCGACCACGATGATGAACTCACGCTCGTCTAGTTCAGCGCGGACCCACTCGCCTAACTTGCCCCACTCGCCCTTATTTTGGCGGCGCAGCTCGCGCGATCGTCAGCGCCCTGACCTCGCTCACGTCGGCGTTCTTCAACACACGCGCGCACGCGTTCAGCGTCGCGCCGGCCGTTCACACATCGTCAACCAGCCCCGCAGTCTGTAGCCCGTAGTCTGTAGTCTGTAGTCTGTAGTCTGTAGTCTGCAGCCGGTAGCCCGCAGGCTGCAGCCGTCGTCAGAACATCCGGCTCTGGCAACCGTCGACGATGACGCTGGTACCGCTTATCCAACTTGCGCGCGGTGACGCCAGAAAGGCGACGACGTTGCCGATCTCATCAGGCGTACCGAAGCGGCCAAAGGGTAGCTCGTGCTTGACGAATTCCGCGATAGCAGTCGGATTATCCTGCTGGCGCTTCCACCAAGAGCCGCCGGGAAACAGAATCGAACCCGGCGAAACACTCAGGACGCGGATGTTTCGCGAGGCGAGCTCTTGCGCCAACGATTTTGCCAGGCTGATCTCGGCCGCCTTCACCGCGTTGTAGGTCATGCGCCCGCCCGCTTCCCGTCCAAAAATCGACGCGATCATGATGATCACGCCGCCTCCGCGCTTCACCATGTGCGGCACCGTCGCTCGGGACGCGCGCACTGCCGGAAACAGGGTCTCATCGAAGGCGGCGCGCCATTCCGCATCTGAGGTCTCGAGAAGGCCAGCCCCCCCGGCTTTGCCGACGTTGTTCACGAGCACATCGATGCCGCCGAAGGCGCCCAGCGCGCCATCGAGGGCCCGCTGAACGCCTTCCTCGCGGCTGACGTCGGCCGACACCGATACCACGCGGGCTCCTTGAGATGCGGCCTTACCGACTTCGCGCTCTGCCTCGGCAAGTGTCGATTCCGTTCTGGCGCAAAGGCATACGTGGCACCCTTCGGCAGCTAATGCCCGCGCGCTCGCCAAGCCGAGCCCCCGGCTCGAGCCTGTCACCAATGCGACTTTCCCGCTGAGCCCCAGATCCATGAGGCCATGTTAGCTGAGCCGGTACCCGGCACCTGGCCTGCATTACACCTGAACCTGAACACGAACCATGAACGTTGAACCGGAACGGGAACCTAAGGAGAGCACATGAAATGGCAGGGGCGGAGCGGCAGCGGCAACATCGAGGACCGCCGGGGCAGGGGTATGGGACTCCCGGTCGGTGGAGGCATCGGGGGGCTGGTGCTGCTCCTCCTTTTCTCGGCGCTGACGGGTCAAAATCCACTTGACCTGATCACCACCGACCAGCCAGACGACCCGGTCGGCACGTCGGGGGCACGAACAGACGATCCGCAAGCGCAGTTCGTCTCAGTCGTCCTCGCCGACACGGAAGACACATGGACGCAAATCTTCGCCGATCAGGGCGTGCAGTATCAGCCGCCGGTACTGGTGCTGTTCACACACGCGACGCAATCCGCCTGCGGCGTCGGGCAGTCGGCTATGGGACCCTTTTATTGTCCCGCCGACCACAAGGTCTACCTCGATCTCTCGTTCTTCCGCGATCTGGACCAGCGATTCGGCGCACCTGGTGACTTCGCGCAGGCGTACGTGATCGCCCACGAGGTCGGACATCACGTCCAGACGCTCACCGGCGTGTCGGCGCACGCCCGGGAGTACGCGCGTGGAGCCAGCGCGAACGCCGCGTCAGTGCGACAAGAGTTGCAGGCGGACTGTTACGCCGGTGTTTGGGGTCACTACGCCGCGCGCCGTAACCTGCTGGAACCCGGGGACGCCGAAGAAGGCCTCAGGGCCGCCGCGGCAATCGGCGACGACCGCCTTCAGCAGCAGACGCAGGGGCGCGTGGGCCCGGAATCGTTTACCCACGGCAGCTCGGATCAGCGGGTCTCCTGGCTCCGGCGTGGCATGAACTCCGGACGCCTCGAGACGTGCGACACGTTCAGCGCGGGATCGTCCTGAGAAATCGCTCGAGCGCCGCGTCGAAGATCGCCGGGGTCTCCATGTTCGACAGATGTCCGGCGCCTACAATTCGCTCGAGCCCGCAGTTGACAAGTCCCGCCTGCAGGCGCTCCGCCTCCGCAGGCGGCGTCAGTTCATCGTCTTCTCCGACGATAACGAGCGCCGGCACTGTGATGCCGGCGAGAAGAGCCGTCGAATCTGGCCGATCGCGAAGCCGGACAATGGCGGCAGCGATCCCTTCAGCGGACTGGGCGGCAATCAGCTCCCGCACGCGTGACATGACGTCCGGCTGTTCGACTCGCGTGCGTGCGGCCAGCAGCTTCGGGATCATCGCTTCAGCGACCGCCGCCGCGCCGCGGCTGCCAACGAGCGCCAGCATCTTCTCGCGACCCGCACGAACATCGGCAGCATCGGCGCCAGACTTCGTGTCCGCCAGGATCAGCCCGCGGCAGCGATCCGCCGCCTGCCGCCATAACGCGAACGCCACGTAGCCGCCCATCGAGAGACCTACCAGCACCGCCGACCGGATCGCGAGATGGTTCATCAATGCGATCACTGAGCCGGCATAGTCATCGATGCTCGATGACGTCCCTGAGGGCGGTGCCGTTCCGTCGAAGCCCGGCATCGCCGGCGCTATCGCCCGCCACCCGGCAGGAATGCGCTGCCCCTCCCACACCCACACCCCGACCGGAAACGCGTGCAGGAAGACGATCGCGTCCTGGGCCTGCTGGTCGCCGCCCTCGAGCCAGACGGCGCCGTCAGCCTGCCGCAGCGTCCAGGTGGCCTTCTCCGTCATCGGTCGCTTCTCCAGCTCAAGGCGTGCTCGGTGAAATACATCGGCAGTAGAATCAAGAATCCCAGCACCGCGGCGATTCGGAAGGCTCGTCTGGCGAACGTCATATCGGAGGCACTGGTGAATCGTTCTTGCGCAATCACACTGCTCGCGTTGCTGGCGGGCGCTTCGTTGTCCGCAGACAACTGGCCTACCTGGCGTGGTGTCTCCACCGGTGGCGTGTCGCCGGAAACCAATCTGCCAATCCGGTGGAGCGACACCGAGAATATCGCATGGCAGACGCCGCTGATGGGGCTCGGCGTCTCGTCTCCCATCGCGTGGGGCGATCGGATCATCGTGACGTCGCAGCAAGGCGCGGGCATGCGCCGGTCCGGCAGTCACCCCTCCCTTGCCCAGGGACCCGAGGCGGCAACGTCCGGCGAAACCGGCCTTGGCGGACGCGCGTTCGGCGAGGCGTACCACGACCGCAACGTGACGTTCGTGGTCACCGCGCTCGATCGCCTCACGGGCCGAAAGGTGTGGGAGCACGCGTTCAAGGCGGAAGGGACGCTTCCGGAGCTTCACGACAAGCACAACCTCGCCTCGCCGAGCCCGGCCACCGACGGCGAGCGCATTTACGCCTGGTTCGGGAGCGGCCAGATCGTCGCGACCGACATGAACGGCAACGTGGTCTGGCAACGGCATCTCGGGCGTGACTACGGGAACATCGACATCACCTGGGGGCCGGGCAGCTCGCCCACGGTGCACAACGGCACTGTCTATCTGCTCAACTATCACGGCGCCGTGTCGTACCTCCTCGCCGTCGACGCACGCACCGGCGCCACCAGGTGGAAGGTCGACGCCCCCAAGGGCACGACGTCCTACAGCACGCCGGTCGTCGCGCAAGGGCCGCGCGGGCCGGAGATTGTCATCAACTCGAGCATGGGAGTGGCCGGCCACGATGTGACCACCGGCGAGCGGCTCTGGTTTTTCACCGAGGACAACCGGTTTCCGATCCCTGCCGCCGTCGGGCACGAGGGAACGGTGTATCTGAATCGAGGCTTCCGCAGCAGCCCCTACATGGCCATCAGGCTCGGCGGCCGTGGCGACATCGCGAAGAGCCACGTCGCGTGGCGGGTGCCCACGTCAGGGCCGTATGTCCCGTCGCTGGTGTTCTACCAGGGACTGCTCTACATGGCCAACGACCTTGGGATTGTCAGCGCGGTGGACGCCGCCACGGGCGAACGGGTGTGGCAGGAACGGCTCGCCGGGGTCTATTCGGCCTCGCCCGTGGCCGGCGACGGCAAGATCTATTTCGTCAGCGAAACGGGCGAGACGCTCGTGCTTCAGGCAGGCCGCGCGCTGAACGTCCTGGCGAGAAACGATCTGAACGCGCGCTTCGTGGCCTCCCCCGCGATCGCCGGAGGCCGTGTGTTCCTGCGCGCCGACGATCGGGTCATCGCGGTAGGTAAGTAAGGGGGTCGGGAGTCATTACGTTTTTGGTGGGTGCATCCCGCACCAAAAACGTAATGACTCCCGACCCCATACCTAACACAACACCCGGATCACGTCCGAGCGCGTGATGATGAACGTCTTGTCACTTTTGAAGTCCCGCACGAGCACCGCGGGGTTGTCGGGTGTGATCATCGTGGACAGCAGTTCCACGGGCGTCGAAATGTCAACGAACGGAAACGCCGGCTGCATGATCGAGTCGACGGGTTCGCGCTTGATCGCCTGATTGCGCAGGAACGCGTTGTAGAGGTGGGTTTCGTTCAGCGACCCGACAACGCGGCCACCGCGCGTGATCGAAATCTGCGAGAAGTCGTGGTCGCTCATGACGCGGATGGCTTCCTCGACGGGCTGCGCCGCTTCCACCGTGAAGAGCTCTCCTGACACGCCAAGCGCGACGAGGTCGCGCGCGGTGAGGCCGGCTTTCTCCAGGAAGCCCTTCTCACGCATCCATTCGTCGTTGAACATTTTTCCCAGATAGCGGGATCCATGGTCGTGAAAGATCACGACCACGACATCGCCCTTCGAGAAGCGCTCCTTCAGCTGCAGGAGGCCGGCCATCGCAGACCCCGCGGAGTTGCCTGCGAAAATGCCCTCTTCGCGCGCAATCCGTCTCGTCATCACCGCCGCATCCTTGTCGGTCACCTTCTCGAAGCCATCGATCACCTCGAAATCGACGTTCTTCGGCAGGAAGTCCTCGCCGATGCCCTCGGTGATGTACGGATAGATTTCGTTCTTATCGAACACACCGGTTTCCTTGAATTTCTTGAAGACCGAGCCGTACGTGTCGATACCCCACACCTTGATCTTGGGGTTTCGTTCCTTCAGGTAGCGACCCGCACCGCTGATGGTTCCGCCGGTGCCGACCCCAACGACGAGATGGGTCAGCGCGCCGCCCGTCTGCTCCCAGATCTCCGGTCCGGTCCACTCGTAGTGCGCGGCGGTGTTCGACAGGTTGTCGTACTGATTGGCCTTCCATGCGTTGGGAATCTCCCGTTCGAGCCGCGACGACACCGAGTAGTACGACCGCGGGTCCTCGGGGTCGACGTTCGTCGGACACACGATGACCTCGGCACCGAAGGCCTTCAGCGCGTCTATCTTCTCTTTGGACTGCTTGTCGGTGGTGGTGAAGACGCATTTGTAGCCCTTCACGACCGCCGCAATCGCGAGACCCATACCCGTATTGCCGGACGTGCCTTCGATGATGGTGCCACCCGGCTTGAGCGTGCCCGCTTTCTCGGCGTCTTCGATCATCCGGATCGCCATGCGGTCCTTGATCGAGTTGCCAGGATTGAACGTCTCGATCTTGGCGAGGACCGTGGCTGGAATTCCAGCGGTGATGCGGTTGATCCGGACCATCGGGGTATTCCCGATGGCTGCAAGGATCGTGTCGGCAACGGGCGGAGGGGAGGGCACGAAACGATCTGTACCACAGATCGTTCCCGTTCCTGTTCAGGGTTCATGGTTCGTGTTCACGTTCTCGCGCGAACCTGAACACGAACCATGAACCCTGAACCCTGGAACGATGAACTATCTGTTCGCCACCTTCAGGTTGTCCACTACCTTCGTCACGCCGTGGGTCCCCTGCGCCAGCCGCACCGCCTGATTGGCTTCGGCGCGCGAGCTGACGTTGCCGTTCAGCGTCACGAGGCCGTGGTTGGTATCCACGTCAATGTTGAGACCGCGCACCATATCGTCGGCAAGCAGCTTCGTCTTCACCGCCGAGGTGATGGCGGCGTCCGCCACGGACGCGCCCGCACGATCGGCGGCCTCGCCCGCCCGCTCCATGCCGCGTCGCGCCGCATCCCCGGCGCGGTTGGCACCCTCGCGTGCGTCATCGGCCAGGTCTCTGCCCGCGATCATACCCGCGTCCGTCTGGGAACACGCCACCGCGAACGCCGATGCGCAGAACAAAGTGCCACATCTCTTCAGCACGCTATCCTCCTTATCTTCCGTCCGAATCCTGAGCATTGTGCGTACCACTCCCGGGAAAGGCTCAGGTCCAACGCACGGGCGGCCACAGTAAGCTAGAGCCGGAAGGTGAACGCATGTTGCTGAGGCTCAACGTCATCGCATGTGCCGCCCTGTGTGTCGCAGGATGCGGCGCCACCGAAAGAGAGAGTTCCGTCCCCGCGGCTCCTGCCGCCGGCGCGCCTGGGGCATCCGAACGGCAGTACCTCCTAGAACGCGTGGACAACGCGGCCATCGCGCAGTTGTATGCGGATGGATTCGAGGCGCTGCCGCTTCGCGAGAAGACGTTGATCTACCACTTGTACGAAGCGGTGATCGCCGGACGGGACATTTTCTACGACCAGAAGCACGTCAATGCGCTGGAGATGCGCGAGGTGCTCGAGGCAATCATCACGCATACGAAGCAGGTCGACCCGGGGACGCTGGGCGAAATTCAGCGGTATACAAAGCTGTTCTGGATCAATAACGGGCCGTACAACAACCTCACCGCCAGAAAGTTCGTGCTGAAATGCAGTCCCGAGGCGTTTGCGACCGCGATCAAGGCGGCGGTGGACGACGGCGCGATGTTGCCGACGCAGCCCGACGAATCGGTCGATCAACTGCTCAAGCGGTTGACGCCAATGTTCTTCAATCCGGATGTCGATCCGATTGTCACGAACAAGAATCCGCCTCCTGGCCAAGATATCCTCACCTCCAGCGCGAACAATCTCTATTCGGGCGTGAGCACGGCCGACCTGAAAGGTTTCCGCGAGCGGTACGGCCTCAACTCGAGGCTCGTGAAGCGCGATGGGAAGCTGGTAGAGGAGGTCTACAAGATCGGCCGAAAGTACGGGCCCCAGATTGCGAACATCGTGAAGCATCTCGACGCCGCGATTCCCCATGCGACCGAGCCGATGGCGAACGCGCTGCGGGCGCTCATCGGCTGGTATCGGACGGGTGAGACGGCCGATCGGGTGAAATACGACATCGCCTGGGTACAGGACAAGGCGTCGCCCGTGGACACGATCAACGGGTTCATCGAGGTCTACATGGATGCGCGTGGCATCAAGGGCTCCTGGGAAGGACTCGTCTTCTACGTGAACAAAGAAAAGACCGAGCGCATCCGCAAGCTCGCGGACGACGCGCAGTGGTTCGAAGATCACATGCCGTGGGATCCGAAGTACCGGAAGCCGTCCGTCCGCGGCATCGTCGCGAACTCGATCGATGTGGTCGCCGAGGCCGGCGATGCAGGACCGGTCACACCGGTCGGAATCAACTTGCCGAACGATCAGAACATCCGCGAGCAGCATGGCAGCAAGTCGGTGTCACTGTCGAACGTCAGCGAGGCCTACGACAAATCGACACCAGCCACGTCGAGGCGCGAGTTCTCCTGGTCGCAGGAAGAAGCGGACCGCGCCGAGAAGTGGGGCACGCTCCGCGGTGAGCTGCACACCGACATGCACGAAGTGATCGGCCACGCCTCAGGCAAGGTGTCCGATACGTTCAAGGGCAGCCCTCAAGCCGCCATCAAGGAGCACTTTTCCGCGCTCGAGGAAGGACGCGCAGACCTGGTGGCGCTGTATTTCATCGGCGATCCCAGGCTTGCCGAGCTCGGGCTCGTGCCGGCCGCGGACCAGCCGGAGATCATGCAGGCGGAGTACGAGGCTTACACCCGGCAAGCCCTCACGCAACTGCAGCGCCTGGAGAATGCGGAGCAGATCGAGGAAGACCACATGCGCAACCGCCAGATGATCATTCGTTGGCTGATGGCGAGCACGAAAGCGATCGAGGAACGCCGGCGCGATAACAAGACGTACTACGTCATGGTCGACACGAAGGCGTTCCGCGAGGGCGTGGGACAGCTGCTGGCCGAACTCCAGCGGATCAAGGCGGAGGGTGACTACGCGGCGGCGAAGGCGTTGTTGGACACGTATGGCGTGCACTTCGACCCGAAATTACGTGACGAAGTGATGGCGCGCGTCGCGACGCTGAATCTCCCCGCCTACACCGGATTTGTGATGCCGAAGCTCACCCCGATACGCGGCGAGGACGGCACGATCACCGACGTGACGATCTCGTATCCGAGGGACTTGACCGCGCAGATGCTCGAGTATTCGGGCAAGAAGATCAATTGAGCGCCAGACCCTCTGCCACCTTGGCCTTGAGCTTCTCGGCGAAGCGGCGGGCATGCTCGTCTGAGTAGCCCGCCGCTCGGAACGCGTCGTGCCACTGCTGGTCGGAGAGGCGCGCCAGTAGCCTCGCTGTCCAGACCACGTCGCCAACCGTCAGCGTATCGAGCAGGGACCGATAGATCCCGCGGTAGTGGAACTCGGGCCGATGACCCTCCACCCTCTTGATGAACCCCTGCTCCTCGAAGTCTTCGAGGTGGTTGCGCGATCCCTGACCAAAACCGCGCATGGGCATCCACGTCAACAGCTTGGGATACGAGGTCTTGCCGAGTGAAGCGCCAAGGTCACGAACCACGTACACGCGTCGTGACGCGCCGGCCTCGCCTGCCACAATCTCGTAGATCTTGTTGTTCGATGTCTTCCAATCCCAGCTGTTCAGCATCAGATTAGCCACAACCAATCCCTTGAATGCCTGGGTCTGTACGAAGGGGTTTTCGAACCACGACCAGTCGGACGCGACTTTGTGGGTGTGAAGCTCCGGCCTGAACCGGCCAGGCCCAGGGTTCGCAACTGGTCCGCCGCTCAATGTCCAGCTCGGAAGGAAATACACGGGCGGCTGATGGAATCCAATGGCCCACAAGAGACGCGAGGCCGCCACTTCGGACTGCGACTCAGAGCCCAGCTTGACGCTCCACCGCGTGCCGGACGAGTCCTTTACGTCGTACCCGGGACTGTGACCGGTGGTGTCCGTCTTGACGAGCTCGAAGACCCTGCCCGAGGGCGGCGCGAGATCTGGACCGCCCACTCCGTGAAAAAGGTCGCGGCTTTCCAGGTCCGAAGGCTCGATCCAAAGTTGTTCGATATCGACGAGCGTTGGGTCGGCAGCGGTGGAGCGCGGAGCGGTGCGTCCGCCACAGGCGATAAGGATCAGCGCGCAGGCGATAACGGCTGTGCTCTTCATAGTCCTGCAGAATTGCAGAACTCTTGCCGATCCGGGCGGACCTGAAGGTCCGCCCCTACGAGAGGGGTTGTTCC
>ORMF011069868.1_pt1 | contig 11202 bp, 7 predicted proteins | sample 1779871 | NCBI WGS metagenome assembly ORMF01 (sample SAMEA104232316, study PRJEB22302) | groundwater metagenome | biome: forest; feature: aquifer; material: groundwater | place: USA | collected 2011-08-07 | depth 5.4 m
CCTCGCGCGCGTCCGCTCAGGAGCCGTATTGTTGATCCGTGACGGGTTCGAGCCAATCGGTCTTGGCATTCACGTTGACAGCGAGGTGTGTGCCGTTGGCGCCCGGCGCCGCGCCGTGCCAGTGCTTCTCGCCTGGCGAGAACACGACTGCGTCGCCGGCGCTGACATCGATTGCCGGCTCTCCCCATCGCTGCACACGCACCAGACCATCGACGATGAGCAGCCACTGAGGTCCTGAGTGGACGTGCCAGTTCGTCCGGCCTCCGGATTCGAACGCCACGCGATAGATGTGCACCGTCTCACCCTCTTCGGCCGACGCCAGCAGCTTCGTGGTTGCGGGGCCGACGAAGGACGTGGCATCGACGGGACGGGCGGTCGTGTCGGCATTCCGGAAGATTTTCATAAGTCGTCCTGCTCCGGCGACGCCGTGTCGTGCTCCGGCGAAGCCGGAGGGTATGTTACGATGCTCGTTTAGGCAATCCGAGAAAAAGTGCACACAGGGTCCATGCCCGAACACGGTTCACCGCCGTCCGCCGAGACCGCCGATCTCGTCGTCCGTGGCGCGCGCACCCACAACCTGAAGAACATCGATCTCACCCTGCCGACCGGCACGCTCATCGTCGTGACCGGCGTCAGCGGTTCGGGCAAGTCATCGCTTGCCTTCGACACGATCTACGCCGAAGGGCAGCGTCGCTATGTGGAGTCGCTCTCGGCCTACGCCCGTCAGTTTCTCGAGCGGATGGAGAAGCCCGACGTCGACAAGATCGAGGGCATCGCGCCCGCGATTGCCATTCGGCAGAAGAACAGCATCAGGAACCCTCGTTCGACCGTTGGCACGACGACTGAGATCCATGACTACATGCGACTGCTGTTCGCCCGCGTCGGGCGGACGCTGTGCCGCCAGTGCGGGCGCGAGGTCGTGCGGGAGACTCCGGAGATCGTGGCGCGCCAGCTCAGCGCGGCGCCGGACGGCACCCGCCTGCTGATCGGGTTCGATCTGCCGATCATGCCTTTCGTGGAACAGCCGGCATCTGAAAGCGTCGATCGGGACAACACGGAAATTGACGAGCTGAGCGAGGCCGACGACGCGGCGGACGTGCCGGCGCCAAAGGATCTGCCCGGTGCAACGGGAGCGCGGGACGCGAACGGGGCTTACGCCCCGAATGGCCCGAATGGATCGACAGCGGCGGCGATCGCGGCGACGCTCGAAAGCCTGCGGAGGAAAGGATTCGGCCGGCTCTTCGTCGACGGGCGCGCCATACCGCTCGACGACATTGCACCCGCCTCGCTCGTCGGCAGGCCGGTGCTACAGGTGGTCGTCGATCGCGTGCAGGTCGGCGGAGAGGATCTCCGGCAGCGCCTCACGGATTCCGTCGAAACGGCGTATCGAGAGGGCGGCGGCGCGGCGTGGGCGATTGAACGTGCCGAGCCCGGCCTGAAGGGGCCGATCGGTGTCACGCCCGACCTGAAGGGGCCCATCGGTGTCACGCCAGACCTGAAGGTCGGGCCTACGATCCACCTGTTTTCGGAGCGGTTCGAGTGCCGGACGTGCGGGATTCCGTACGAAGTGCCGCAGCCGCGGCTCTTCTCCTTCAACAACCCTTTCGGCGCCTGTCCAACCTGCCACGGCTTCGGCAACGTCGTCGAGCTCGATATGAGCCTCGTCGTACCGGACCCGTCCAAGTCGATCGTTCAGGACGCCATTGAGCCGTGGAGCAAGCCGCACTATCGCACGCAGCTGGCCGAGCTGAAGCGCGCGGCGCGGAAAGGCCGAGTCCGTCTTGACGTGCCATGGTCCGAGCTGACCGAGGAGGAGAAGCAGTTCGTCGTCGAAGGCGGAAAGGGCGATGTCGAGTATGGAGGCATCCGCGGCTTCTTCAGCTGGCTCGAGAAGAAGAAATACAAGGTTCACGTTCGTGTGTTTCTCAGCCGGTACCGGGGCTACCTCACCTGTCCCGATTGCGGGGGCGCCCGCCTGCGCCGTGAGGCGCGCGACGTGCAGGTGTCGGGTCGCACCATCGATCGCGTGTCGGCATTGACGGTTCGTGATGCCCATGTGTTCTTCAGCGGCCTGGATCTCACGGAGAAGGAAGCCGTCATTGCGGACAAAGTGCTGAAGGAAATTCGAAAGCGCCTGTCGTTTCTGAGCGACGTGGGCCTCGACTACCTGAGCCTCGATCGGCTGTCAGCGACGCTCTCGGGCGGCGAAGCGCAGCGGATCAACCTGGCGACCTCGTTGGGGTCGGCGCTCGTCGGCACCCTGTATGTGCTCGACGAACCATCGATCGGGCTCCACCCGCGCGATAACCTGCGCCTCATCGACATCCTGCGCCAGCTGCGCGACCAGGGCAACACGGTTCTCGTCGTCGAACACGACGCCGACATGATCAGAGTTGCCGACCACATCGTCGACCTCGGCCTCGGCGCCGGGGAGCAAGGCGGGCGCGTCGTGTTTTCGGGCACGCTCGAAGCGCTCCTGCAGGAGCCGCGATCGCTGACGTCGAAATACCTGAGGCAGGAACTGGCCATCCCGGTGCCGACGACACGGCGGCGAGGGACGGGACAGAAGATTCGTCTGCTCGGCGCAACCGAGCACAATCTCAAGGATATCGATGTCACGATTCCGCTGAACATGCTGACGTGCGTGACGGGCGTCAGTGGATCCGGCAAGTCGACGCTCGTCCACGACGTCCTTTACACCGCGATCAAGCGTGCGAAGAGAGACTGGGAGAGGAAGGTGGGCGCGTTCAGGAAGGTGGAAGGGACCGAACTCATCACCGATGTGGTGCTCGTGGATCAAGCACCGATTGGACGAACGCCACGGTCGAACCCGGTCACATATCTCAAGGCGTTCGATCCGATTCGCGAGCTGTTCGCGGCGACGAAAGACGCGCGCGCACGAGGACTCACCGCGAGTCACTTCTCGTTCAACGTTCCCGGCGGCCGATGCGAGGCGTGCCAGGGCGAGGGCGAGGTGCGCGTCGAGATGCAGTTCCTCGCCGACGTGTTCGTGGCGTGTGAGCAGTGCGACGGGAAGCGCTTCAAGCCGCAGGTGCTCGATGTCCGGTACCGCGGCCGAAGTATTACGCAGGTGCTCGACCTCACAGTGCGCGAGGCCATCACGTTCTTCAGTAGTTCACCCAAGGCGCTGCGGCGCCTCCAGGTTCTCGACGAAGTGGGCCTGGGCTATCTGCGCCTTGGACAGCCGGCCACGACTCTCTCCGGCGGCGAGGCACAGCGCATCAAGATCGCCGCGCATCTGTCGTCGCACGGCGGCGAGCGACTCCTGTACGTCCTCGACGAGCCGACAACCGGGCTGCATTTCGACGACATTGCCAAGCTGCTCACGGCGTTCAGGAAGCTCCTCGATGCCGGTCACACGCTGCTCGTCATCGAGCACAATCTCGACGTCATCAAGACCGCGGACCACATCATCGATCTCGGACCGGAAGGCGGCGAGGAAGGCGGTGCGATCGTGGCCCTCGGCACGCCGGAACAGGTGGCCCAGATCGACGCGTCGCATACGGGACGTTACTTGCGAGCCACGCTGGCGGGAGGACGCTCGCACGCGTATGCGTCGGGACGGTGAATTCACCGCAGAACGCGCAGGGTCTGCCGAGAAAATGCCTGGAGGCACTCCGCGATCTCTGCGGTTTCCGCGGTGGACGTGTATTCGTGAAACTGACTCGTGGCTTCTACAATCGGCCGACGCTCGATGTGGCGCACGATTTGGTCGGCAAAGTGCTCGTGCACCGGCGCCGCAGGGGCGCACGGACCACGACCGCTGGCGTCATTGTCGAGGTCGAAGCCTACATCGGTGAGTCCGATCCGGCTTGTCACGCGGCGCCGGGGCCGACCCGTCGCAACGCACCGCTTTACGGTCCTCCCGGATACTCCTACGTTTATCTCAACTACGGCATTCACGCACTCGTGAACGTGGTCACCGAGGCAGAGGGGTTTCCAGCTGCCGTTCTGATTCGCGCGCTTGACCCCATGGAGGGGATCGAGGCCATGAGGAGGCGACGCGGTCGCGCGTCTGGGGGACGGTCGAGAGTCCGTACGGCGCACGAGCTCTGCCGCGGGCCGGGGAACCTCACCGTGGCTATGGGCATCACGATGCTGGACAACCAGGTCGATCTGGTCGGGGATCGGCTGTTTATCGAGGACCGACGTATCGTGGTTGGCGCCGTGGCATGGGGACCGAGGATCGGGATCAGTGTGGGGACTGAACACCCGTGGCGTGCGTGGGCGATGAATCATCCAGCAGTGTCCGGTGGGCGCAGCTGATTCGATGATTCACCACAGAGGACACCATCGGATCGGATGTAAGTATCTTGTGACCGATCGCGGCTTTCAGTATCATCACCCGGGATCGGTGCGGGTCAGACAAGAGGCGCCGCGAACGCTTCGCGAACAGACCCTTCCGTGACTCGCCGTCGATCGAACACGGTCCCGAACTGCCCCCGTAACAAAGCCGCGACAGAGTGGCAGACCCTGTGAACGCTGAGTTACCTGTAGTCGGCCGGTGCACAGGGGAGGAGGCGGAAGGCGATGAGACATCGTCGAGGCCGGCGTTGGTTGGCCGCGGTGCTGGCGTGCACCGTGGGAGTGGTGGTAGGCCCCGGTGGGTCGGCGGGCCGCGCGCAGCGCGGCGCCGATGCCAAGGGGGAATGGCGAACCTACGGCGGCGACCTCGGTAACACGAAGTACTCTCCTCTCGATCAAATCAACGCCGAGAACTTCAGTCAGTTGAAGATTGCCTGGCGCTGGAAGTCCGCCGATGGTTTCCTCAGCAAGACGGTGCCTGGTCGTGGTGAGTTGTGGTCCAACTCGCGATTCATCTTCGAACAGTTGAAGAAGGAGGACGCCAAGCGGTGGCGGGACGGGGAGCCGCCGTATGTGTCCAACTTCAAGGCGACGCCGCTGATGGTCGGCGGTCGGCTGTTCGTCAACATGCCGACCTCTGTCGGCGCGGCGATTGACGCGCGGACTGGCGAAACGCTTTGGATCTTCAACCCGAAGAGCTACGAGGCTGGCACCACGACAATGAGCGCGCGGTGGAACCAGCGAGGCGTGGCCTACTGGTCCGACGGCAAAGAGCAGCGGATTTTGTGGGGCACCGGCGATGGCTATCTCCTCGCAGTCGACGCGATCACGGGACATCCGGTCGAGACTTTTGGGGACCGTGGACGCATCGATCTCATGGCCGGTCTGCCTCGAGCGGTTCGCGGGGGCCGCGACTGGCTGAATGCGCTCACGTATTCGGTCCAGTCTCCCCCGATTGTCGTCCGCAACACGGTCATCACTCCTGCTTCGATTTCGAGCTATAACCGGGACAAAGAGCAGATACCAGGCTATACCCGAGGCTGGGACGTACGAACAGGGAAGCTGAAGTGGACCTTCAACACCGTTCCCCGGCCGGGGGAGTTCGGCAACAACACCTGGGAGAACGACTCCTGGTCGTACACCGGAAAGGTCAGCGGGTGGACGATCTACAGCGGTGATGAGGAGTTGGGATATGTCTACGTTCCACTCAACACGGCCGCTCCGGATTACTACGGGGGGCATCGACTCGGCGACAACCTGTTCTCGGATACCCTTCTTTGCCTCGACGTAGAGACTGGCAAGCGCGTCTGGCACTATCAGCTGATTCACCACGATCTGTGGGACTACGATCCACCTGCCGCTCCGAACCTGCTCGACATTACCGTGGCCGGCAAGCGAATCAAGGCCGTCGCGCAGGTGACCAAACAGGGGCTTGTGTTCACGTTCGATCGTGCCACCGGCCAGCCGGTCTGGCCGATTGAAGAGCGACCTGTTCCCCCGTCGGATGTACCCGGTGAGCGCGCCTCGCCGACGCAACCGTTCCCGACCAAACCTCCGCCGTTCGAGTACCTGGATATTACGCGTGATTTTCTGATCGACTTCACGCCGGAGATCCGGGCCATGGCCGAGAAAGCCGCGCAGAACTATCGATTCGGGCCGTTGTACACGCCGCCCTCGCTCATGGTCAAAGACGGGAATCAGGGAACGCTCGGTCTTGGCCAGCGCGCGGGCTGGTCTGGCGCGGCCGTGGATCCGGAAACTGGCATGCTCTATGTGCCATCACGCCAATCGCCGACGGTTTTTCGCTTGAAGGAACCGGAAGGCCATGAAGTTGGCACGCTCCGCTATGTGCAGGGACGTGAAGGACTTCCCAGGTTGCCCGGCGGGTTGCCGCTGTACAAGCCGCCATACTCGCGGATGACCGCTATCGATATGAACAAGGGCGAACACGCCTGGATGAAACCAATGGGGGAGGGTTTCATTCGTAATCACCCGTTGCTGAAGAACCTGAATCTGCCGGCGCTCGGAGGCGACTCCGGCCTGAGCGGTCCTCTCCTGACAAAGACATTGCTTATCAGCGCGTTGGCGAGCGGTGGCTCTCGAAACGATAACGGTCCGCGTCTTGTCGCACGTGACAAGGCCACCGGCAATGAAGTGGCGTCCGTCGATCTCCCGCTGGGGGCGATTGGTGCGCCCATGACGTATTTGATCGACGGCCGACAGTACATTGCCGTGACCGTGGGAGGGGACCCCGTCCCAGAGCTCATTGCGCTGAGGTTGCCCTAGTCCGCGACCAGCGGCCCGGAAAACCGGTCGCTCCCGGAATCCCGGTACGATGTACTCCCCGACGTGCACGCGTACCTAGTGCCTCCGGCACCGTCTCCCCGACCGGGCGCCCATCGCGTCATTTTCATTGACCTCGCGCGGGCGCTCGCCGTGGCCCTCATGGTGCAGGGCCACGTGCTCGAGGCGCTTCTCGACCGAACGTATGAGAGCAGACCGTGGTTCGGCGCCTGGGTGTTCCAGCGCGGCCTGACCTCGTGCCTCTTTCTGATGCTGTCCGGATTCGCCTTCAGTGTGACGACGTCGCGGCGCTGGGGCTCCCATAGCCGCCTGTCGTGGGCGTCGATGTTACGGTTCTGCCGATTCGGCTTCTTCGTGCTCCTTGGATACGGACTTCATTTCCCGGCGGCCCGATTCGTGGAGTTGAGTGGGCTCAGTGACGAGCGGTGGCGTTCCTTCCTGGCAGTTGACGTCCTGCAACTGATCGGGGTGTCGCTCATCCTGCTCCAGCTCCTCGTTCTTCTGCTGCGCACATCCCGCATTTTCGGGGCGCTGACCTTCACCGGGTGCGCAGTCCTGCCCGTCGCGACGACGCATGCGTGGGCGACCGACTGGTGGGCCTGGCTGCCAACCAGGATGCCCGCGTACCTCTCGCCGGCCACGGGATCGCAATTCCCGCTGATTCCGTGGACCGCCTACGTCATGCTGGGCGCCGGCCTCGGGCAGATCTACAGCCACTGGGGCGCGGCGCATTTGGGCGCCTTCACTAACGGGTTGTTGCTCGGCGGCGGCGCGACGTTGGTCGTCGCCGCGAACGTATTCTCCCGCGTGCCGTTCGAACCGTTCGGCCCGAGCGACTTCTGGAGCACCAGCCCGAACCAGTTCCTCCTGCGCGCTGGCTCGGTTCTGATCGTTCTCGGCCTCATCGCGCACCTCAGCCGCCGGCTCGCTCACTTGCCCCATATCTTCGCGGCGCTGGCGCAAGAGTCGCTGCTCATCTACTTCGTTCACGTGTGCATCGTCTATGGATCCGTCTGGAACCTGGGCCTCCTGTCGTACGTCCGCGCCCCGCTTTCGCTGGGCCAGGCCGCCGTTGTCGTTGGGGCGTTGGTCGCCGCGATGGCCGGCCTCGCGTTGGCCTGGAACTGGTGCAAGCATGCGCACGGCCGCCTCGCTCGCTTTGTCACGTTCGCAGTGCTCGCCTATCTCACGTGGAGTCTCACATGAGACAGGCGAAGAGTCGCTCTTGGGACCTGGTACGTGATCAGCGACGATCTGCCAGCCACTTCGCCAGGATCGGCGCCTGTGTGTCCCTGAGCGTGATGCAGTTGTTCATGCGTTCGATGGATTGGCTGACCGTTCGCGCCGCGGCGCCCAGCTGGTGTTCGGCAAAGAATCTCTGCACGTCGTCGCGCTCCGCCGTGCGGCAGAAGGAACCGAGCGCTTCGCCAATGCTCATGTCGCCGAACGACACGGTCAGTTTCGGTTGAAGTTCCGACCAGTGCTCCTTGAGCTAGCGCCAGGCTCGTGCGGTGACGGCCGTGTTGCGTAGAAAGCGGGGAAGGTACTCTGCCGTGTCCTGACGTCGCAGATTGGTGGAGAGCGCGTAATCCAGGGCGCGCTGGGACAAGTCGCGATCTTCGAACGCGGGCAGTCCGTGCAGATAGAGATAGTGCTTCTCTGGGGCTGTTGCAGCGTCCGCGGCGGCGACCAGGGCATCGTACAGCGCGAGGTCGCCATGCCGGGCCGCAACGCGGACGATGGCGTTGGCGGTTGTACCGTCGAGCACGACGCCGTTCGGGGCGGCTAAGGCGCGATCGAGCAGGCTGCGCGCGCCCGGAACGACCTCTGGATCATCGCCGATGGTGCCCAACGCACCCATCACCGCCGCTCGAAGTGCGCGGCGCTCATCAGGGTCGGCCGCGTCGCCTCGTGCCGCGACGCCGAGTTCCGCGAAGAGGGGCCTGAGAAGCCTGCGCACCCACGCTGCAAAACCCGGACGCATGGCATCGGTGACCACGTTGCTGTCAATGAACTCAAGCCGGCTGGTGATCTGGCCGAGCACACCCGCGTTTCGCTCCGAGTCAAACCCGCTCGCCAGCGTGAGATAGTCGACGACGGTGTGTCGTCCCGCTTGCACCAGCGCCCATTCATCGTCCACCAGCGACGATCGCTCGGCGGCGGTGAGCTTCGAGCCGATGTCAGGCGCCAATGCGCGAAGCAGGTCGGGAGCGTACGCGGTGCGGAAGTAGCCCTGCGCCCCCCCGTTGATGAACACCCACGGCAGACAACGGCTGCCGACGGTCCCCACGAGGATTGAGGTGTCTCGGCTGCCGAACACCTGGCAGGCCGCGGTGGGCTGCCCCGGTGCCTTGACGCAGACGGGAATCTGCCAGGTTTCACCCGAGTCCGGTGTTGCGCCCGACCTGAAGGTCGGGCCTACGATCGTTCCGCCGGAGCCGAGGGTGAGGTCTGCGAGAGAGAAGCGTCTCTGGCGCAACGAGAGCTGAGTCCGTCCGTTCCTGCAGTCGAGCGAGACTTCCACGAGCGGTGCACCAGGCTGGTTGACGAAAGTCGGCAGAATGCGATCGACGGGCTTGCCGGATACGGATGTCATCACCGTCCAGAAGTTTTCGGATGTCGCGTTTCCGTACGCGTATTTCTCGAGGTAGGCATTGATGCCCTTTCGAAGCTGCTCAGGGCCGAGATAGTTCTCGATCATGCGCATCACAGCCGCGCCTTTCTCGTAGGCGATGGCGTCGAACGACTCCTCGATCTGTTGTGGCGTCTCCACGCGGGAGTGAACGGCGCGCGTCGTCTGCAGCAGGTCGAGGTTGAACGCGCTCCGCGTTGCGCCGACTTCATCGACGGCGATATTCCAGTCGGGTTTGGCGGCCGCGAGGGGGCGATTGGCCATCCAGGTCGCAATGCCTTCGTTCAGCCACAGGTCATCCCACCACTGCATCGTCACCAGATTCCCGAACCACTGATGGGCCATTTCATGGGCGAGGAGTGACGCGATGCTCTTGCGCGTGAAGGGAGACGCGGTGTCCGTGTCGGCCAAGAGGTCGGCTTCGCGATAGAAAATGGCCCCGATGTTTTCCATGGCGCCCGCAGCAAAGTCGGGAACGGCGACCATGTCGAGCTTTCCGAAGGGATACTTGATGGAGAAGTAGTGGTTGTAGAAGGTCAGTATCTCTTTGGCCCAGTCGAGGGCGACATGGCCGAGTTCCTTCTTGCTCGGCGTCGCACAGACACGGATGGGGACGTTCTCGGCTGTGTCCTCGAGACACTGAAAGTCGCCGACCGCCATGGCCACGAGGTACGACGACATCCGGGGCGAGGTCGCGAACCTCAGCGTGTGCCCCGAGTTGCCCGGACCAGGCGTATCGGAGAGCAGGCGGCCATTGGAGATGGCCGTGTCGCCGCGATCGATCGTGAGGCGGACGTCGAACGTGGCCTTCATAGCCGGTTCATCGAAGCACGGAAAGGCCCGCCGGGCATCGCTCGATTCGAACTGTGTAATGGCGTAATTGCGCCCGCCCGAGTGGCTAAGGTAGAAGCCGCGGAGCTGGTTGTTGAGCACGCCCGTGTAGCGGATCCGGATGTCCGCGGTTCCGGCCGGGATGACGCGCGCAACGGTCAACGTGACGGTCTGTGCGCCCATGTCCACGGCAACGGCGGCATTCTGGCGCGTGGCGCGCGTCCCGACGGTCACATCGTGGAAGGTCAGGTCCAGAGCGTTCAACACAATCCGCGTGGTCGGCCGATCGAGCTGAACGTGAATCGTTTCGGTGCCTTCGAACAGCGCACGCGACAGGTCGACGTCGAACGCGAGGTCGTAATGACTCGGCCGGACGCCGGTGGGAAGTCGTTCTGCCGCCGGATCAAGGGGCGTGAGGCAGAGCAGGAGGGCCAGGACCGTCAGGAAGGCCGGAGGCCTCCAGAGGCGCATTGCTCAGTGTACTAGGGTAGGGCAGGCAGGGCAGGCAAGGCACGTAGCGCGGTAGGGCTGGTAGGGCTGGTGCGGCGGGTATGGCAAAGGATGGGGTCAGGCGGGCGGCTCACATGGGGAACAGGGTTGACCGGGACGCGCGAAGGGAGTACTTATGAAGCACTGTGTTGTCTGGCGGATGCGGCTGTTGTCGCTGCTGTAGTTGTCATCGAGCGGCGTGTCAGCATGCCGAGCGCCCTCGCGCCAGCCGTTCAGGTCCCGACTAGATCGGTTTCATTCGCTCACCGATTCAGGTTCCTGAAACCAAGGCCCGGGAGGCTCGAGATCTCCGGGCCTTTTTGCTTATGGCTGATCTTCTACCGCTGTTCATCAATCTCCACGGCCGACGCGTACTGCTTGTCGGCGCCGGTCGGGTCGCGGCTTCCAAGCTGGCGCCGCTCCTGGCCGCGGGAGCGGAGGTAGTGGTCGTCGCACCCGAGGTGCATCCGGATATCGAACACGCGGGGGTCGCGATCGTGCGTCGTGGGTTCAGGGCGTCGGACCTTCGTGATGCGTGGCTCGTCGTGGCTGCGGCCACGCCAGCCGGCAACCGGACCGGCGTGTTGTCCGTGCGGGTCTCCAGCCCCAGCCCCGCGCAC
>ORMF010139809.1_pt1 | contig 11201 bp, 11 predicted proteins | sample 1779871 | NCBI WGS metagenome assembly ORMF01 (sample SAMEA104232316, study PRJEB22302) | groundwater metagenome | biome: forest; feature: aquifer; material: groundwater | place: USA | collected 2011-08-07 | depth 5.4 m
ATTTAGCTTCTTTGTCGCCGCTTGTGGGCATGACGTCAAGTCGCCCGGGAGGCGGCACAATAAAATGTTCGCGGCGGCGCTTAACCGGTAAACTGCGGAGCGCCGAGTTCATTTTATTTTGCCGAGGGTTCCCGCGACTTACGTTATGCCCACGCGACTAAGAAGATAAATCAAAGACGAGGGGGCCTGGGGGGGAGCGCTGGAGCTACTTTCCGGTGAGGGCGTAGTGGTGGAATTTTTTCTCGAAGTCTTCGAGGTCGAAACCGTAGACGGTTTTCAGCGCGTCTTGGACGTCTTCGCCGCCTGATACGCTTTTCATGAAGGCGTAAAATTTTTTGCTGCCCTGGCCTAAGATGAGATGCCTCACGAAAAGTTCGCTCTCCTGGTAAAACAGCTCTTCCTTGTCTTTGGGATAATCGCGCGTGGAGATAAGGGCGTCCAGCGACGTGAAGTCCTTTTCGTCCATGAAGGTCATCTTGCGCACGCGGTATTCGTCACCGTCGGCGTGCATCGCCATCGCCTTGTAGCTTATAAACTCGGCGAATCCCTCGTTCAAAAATAGCGGTATCGGTCCGTCCAGGAAGCGGAAGACGATGACGTGTGTGAGCTCATGGGCCAGCGTCTTTTTCGGCGCCAGCCAGAACGGGTTGCGGTAGATGAAAAGCTCCCACCCATTGGTGAACGCGTCGCCTGTCATCTCTGTTTTCACCTTTTTCTTGAACGCCTTCCACTGGTCCTCGGTCTCAAAAATAAAAATCTGCCCCTTCTTTTTCCACTGGTCAGTCTCGACGCCGAACATGTCCTTGACCCAGAGGTAATAGATCTCCGACGCCTTGTAAAGCATCTCGGCCTCTTTGGCATCGGTGTAGTGATAGACGAAATGATCGCTCTCAGCGTGTTTCCAAAGCTCTTTGTCCAGAGAAAGCGCCGCCTTGCCCAGGGGACTCATGTCTTTGTCGGAGAGGTCGCGCCACTCCGTCTCGGGGATGGCGGCGTACAGGGAATTTGAGGGAAACACTATCAAAAAAACCGCCAGGGCGGCCGCGGCCAGCGGCGCCGTCTTACAAGTATTAAAAGGATTGGGTGATGTTGTTCGCAATAAGCGCAAATGGGTCAAGATGTTTTCTTAGAATTATACTTCTTCGCCGCATCAAAACCTAATTTTCGGACGACGGCGCCGGAGAGTATAAAAAGTCCTTCAACCCCTGGCGGTAAATGTCTTCCGAAAGTTGATACCCTTCGTTGTGAGGGCCGGAGATCTCGAGAAATTTTTTGGGCGGACGGGCCGCCGCGTACAGTGTTTGACCGTGATGAAACGGCACGAGCTTGTCCTGACGGCTATGCACCAAAAGCACGGGGCTTCGCACTTCTTTGAGAGCATTTAAGGTTTCATAGCGAAACTTAAGAAGCTGTCTTACCGGAAACCAGGGATAAAGCTCCGAGGCTAAGTCGGCCAATGACGTGAAACCCGATTCGATCACCAGCGCGCGGGGCCTGTGGTCGGCGGCCAATTTCACCGCTATCGCGGCTCCGAGAGAGCGCCCGCAAAGCACTATGTCCGAGGGCAGAACGCGCCTTTCTTCAACCAGGTAACGCCAAGCCGCTTCGGCGTCAGCGTAGGTGCCCGCTTCGCTCGGCTTGCCCTGGCTTTTGCCATAACCGCGATAATCGAAGACTAACACGTTAAACCCCAGGCTTTGATAGACATGCGTCTCATCGAGACGATGGGAGATGTTGCCCGCGTTGCCGTGGCAGAGAAGCACCGTGCCCCGCGCGTCGGGGGCCTTCACCCACCAGGCCGAGAGGCGCAGGCCGTCGGCGGAAACGAATGTCACGTCCTCATAGTCCAGGCCCGAATCGGCAGGCGTGGTTTGCCAGGCAGCGTCGGGATGATAGAGAAGGCCGTCCTGATTTAGAAAAAGGTTTAGCGTCTGCCAACCCCAAACGGCGATGAGGGCGATCAGCGCGAAAAACAGACCTAGCGCGGATTTTTTAAAGCGTTTCAATAGAGGACTTCTATGCCATCCGCCAGTAGTAGCGATATCGCGCCATCGACGCGGACAGTAACTTCTTTGACCTTGGGAGGCATCATGTACATGGCTTCTTTTACGGGCATGCCGGTACCCAGAGATCCGGGCCAGGCGAATTTGACCTGGTCCAGAAGCTCGAAGCGCATGAAGATATCTACCTTCGACTCTTCGTCTATTTCCAGGTATCTTTTCAGACCGCGCCTGGCATAGACTTCGATGATGTCATCCCTGTCCTGATAATCGAGATCGAAATGGATGGTCATCATGCCCGGTGCTTCGTCGGAGGTAGTCCATGAAGGGGCGATTTCATTGAACGCGAGGATGTCTCCGGGGAAATTGACGTCGCTGCTTTTGGCGGCAGTGGCGGCGTAGACAACGTCGCCACCGGCCTTGGTTTTGTTGGCGCCCATAAACCCCGCGAACCGGGCCTTCTCCTCAAGAGTGATTTTAAAATTCGTGTAAGTGCCTGGAGGGATCGTGCCTTTGTTCACCACCGAGACCACGGGTTCGTCACCGGGAAAACTTACAGTACGCGTTCGTTTGTCGATCATTATCCAGTCTCCGGCGGCGTTTTTAAGCTGAGCATTTTTCACCACCACGACGTATTTGGATACATCCCCGTCATCATCCAGGGCGGCGGCCGGCGTCAGTCCGGTCAGGGCGGCGGCAAAAAGTAAACCCCCTACGCGCAGCAATTTCACAAAAAATCCCTCCTGATAGATTCTAAATAAATTTAAGATAAATGACAAGTAACACCACCGACAAGAGCAACAACAGGATGTTGATCGGCCGCACACTCACTCCTGCCCGGCAAGGCCGGGGTTTTCGTATTCGTTTCCCAGTATCTCGACTTCGAGGCCTTCGGGACTGCCTGGTATCCCGTGCTTGGTCAGAAGCGCCGCTAGTGGATGCAGTTTGCGTGACCCAAACATATCGGGCACCGGCCCCACCACATCCGTCAGGCGCCTGTCCTTATAACACAAGCTCACGATATCCCCTTCATAAACTTCCCTGTGGTTTTTGTCAATGAGGCCTGTGCTTTCCAAAAGCGTGCAGTCACCGTAGAACGCCCTTTTGATCGGTCTCCCCTTGCCGTCGTTGTCACCATGGTCGTCGTCGCACAAAAGCACGTGCAGCCACTTCTGATAGCCGCGAAAATACATTTTATTCTCTTTGTGATGCCAGGCGCGGAATTTAATGTCTTTCATTCGCCGATAAATTCCATAAAACCACGAACTCGCCCAAAATTTTTTTATTCGAAAAATGCGCTATCGCCTCGCCGACGCCGGCCCTTACCACCTCTTCGAATTTTTTGCTAAGTTCGCGCACGACAACCACAGGCACGTCGCCCAGCGTTTCGCGGACGGCCTCGAGTGACTTCAGTATCCGGTGCGGTGACTCGTAAAATATCACGGTGCGCGTCTCGTCCTTGAGGGCCAAAAGCCGCGATCTGCGCTGTCCCGACTTCACCGGAAAAAAACCCTCGAACACAAAGCGGTCTACCGGCAGACCCGAGAGCACCAGCGCCGGCACCAGCGCCGTGGGACCCGGCAGCACCTCGACGGCCAGCCCCTGGCGCAACGCTTCGGCGATCAGACGAAAACCCGGGTCCGCGATGCCTGGAGTACCGGCGTCAGAGATCAGGGCGACGCGGTCACCCTGCTTTATCCTGGCAATCAGCGCGGGCGTCTTCTTTTTTTCAGAAAAATCGAAATAACTGACCAGCGGTTTTTGTATGCCGTAATGCGCCAGCAGGATACTTGAATGGCGCGTGTCCTCGCAGGCGATTAAGTCCGCGTCTTTCAAGACCGCGACGGCGCGGTAAGTGATGTCGCCCAGGTGACCGATGGGCGTAGGGACAATCGACAGCTTTCCGCTATTCAACGGTGACGGATTTCGCGAGGTTGCGCGGCTGGTCGATGTCCTCGCCAAACTCCCTGGCCACGCAGTAGGCGATCAGCTGCAAAGGCACGATGGTCACAAGCGGCGAGAATATCTCCATCACCTCGGGCACCTCAATCAAGTACAGCGGATCGAGCTTTCTGATATCCTCGTCACCAACGGTGACCACAGGCACGATAATGCCGCCGCGCGCCTTGATCTCCTGGATGTTGGAAACCATCTTGTCATAGGTCCTGGACTGCGGCGCGATGCAGATTACCCAGGGGTTCTCGTCGATGAGCGCGATGGGGCCATGCTTCATCTCCCCGGCCGGGTAGCCCTCGGCGGGGATGTAGGAAATCTCTTTGAGCTTCAGCGCGCCTTCGAGCGCGGTGGGGAAATTGATGTTTCGACCCAGATAAAGAAAAAAACCGTTGGGTGAGCGTTTGCGTTTCTCGGGGTCGGTCAAAAAATATTTTTCGAGCTGCGCGTGGTAACGGACGTTGAAATCATGCGCGTTCTTGGCCCAGTTCTCCTGGTCCTTTTTATAATCGTCCAGCACTTCCTGCATCAGCTTCGGCACACGGAAAAATTCCTTGAGATACAGCTTGGCCTTTTTAGGAGTCAGCGTTTTCCTCAAGCCTCCGAAATAAAGCGCCAAAAGAGTCAGCACCGTGATCTGCGCCGTATAGGCCTTGGTTGAGGCCACCGCGATCTCGGGACCCGCGTGCGTGTAGATCACGCCCCGGGCCTCGCGCGCCAGGGAGCTGGCCAACACGTTGCACAGGGAAAGCGTCAGCGCGCCCTTGGCCTTGGCCTCACGCAGGCCGGCCAGCGTATCGGCGGTTTCGCCGCTTTGCGAAATCGCCAGAACCAGTGTGTCCTTGCCCACCTTCGGATCGCGGTAACGAAACTCCGAGGACGTGTCCACCCACACCGGCAGGTCGGTGAGCTCTTCGAACACGTATTTGGCCACTAAGCCCGCGTGGTAGGCGGTACCACAGGCTATGATCGCGATATTTTTTATGCGTTTGAAAGCCGACGGCGGGATTTTCAGCTCGTCGAAATGGACTTGCGCGCCGTTCACGCGCTCGGTCAGTATGGCCGAGAGTATCGAGGGTTGCTCGAATATCTCTTTCAGCATGAAATGCGGGTAGCCGCTTTTCTTGGCCTGTGTGTAGTCCCAGTTGATCTTGGTGATAGTGGGCTTAAGCGCTTTGCCTTCGGCGTCTGTGACGCTTACGGCGAGGGCATCCAGCGACACGATCTGGCCGTTTTCGACGAAGATGACGCGGTTGGTGTGCTCAAGGAAGGCCGAGACGTCACTGGCCAGGTAGTTTTCTTTGTCGCCGAGGCCAATGACCAGCGGGCTGTCCATCTTGGCGGCCACGATTTTGCCTGGCTCCTGCGAGCAGAGCACCGCCATCGCGTAAGAGCCGCGCAGGTCCTTCATCGCCCGCCGCACCGCCTTTTCGAGATTTCCTTTATAATACTTGGCGATCAGATGCACGATCACCTCGGTATCCGTCTCTGAGCGGAAGTGCACGCCCTGCGACTGCAAAGTCTCTTTGAGGTCCGAATGGTTTTCGATGATGCCGTTATGCACGACGGCGATGCGATCACTGCCGTCCAGATGCGGGTGCGCGTTCGCCTGGCTGGGGACGCCGTGCGTAGCCCAGCGCGTGTGGCCGATGGCGGTCTTGCCTTGTAACGGGTGCATCTTGAGCAACTCTTCGAGGTTCTTTATCTTGCCGTGGGTCTTCTTGACGGTGATCGCGTTCGATCCGTTCTGCACGGCGACGCCCGACGAATCATAGCCGCGATACTCCAATTGCTTGAGGCCCTGGAGTATGAGTTCTTGCGCGTTTTTACCGCCTGTATAACCGAATATTCCACACATAGGTCCCCCAATTGTACCTCTCGCGTGGTATAATTTCACGCATGAATTTATTCCACGCGCTCATCCTCGGGCTCGTCGAGGGCGTCACTGAGTTCCTGCCCGTGTCTTCCACGGGCCACCTGATACTCACCGCGCACTTTCTCGGCATGCCCGAGTCTGAGTTTCTCAAGAGTTTCGAGATCTCCATACAGTTTGGCGCCATCCTGGCGGTGCTGGTGCTTTACTGGCGGTCGCTTTTACTTAAACCTGAGATCGCCAAACGCGTGATGGCGGCCTTTTTACCCACCGCCGCCATCGGACTTCTGGCCTACCCATGGATCAAGGCGCATCTTATGGGCAACGAGGAGATAGTGCTATGGGCACTGGGTGCCGGCGGCGCTTTTCTCATCCTGTTCGAGCTTTTCCACCATGAAAAAGACGACGCCCATGAAGACCTCTCCAGCCTCTCTTACCGGAAATCGGTGATGATAGGCCTCTTCCAGTGTCTGGCCATGGTACCGGGCGTCTCGCGCTCAGCGGCGACCATACTCGGTGGCCTGGGTCTGGGGCTCAAGCGTAAAACCATCGTCGAGTTTTCATTCCTTTTGGCCGTGCCGACGATGTTGGCCGCGACAGGGTTGGATTTCGTCAAAAACGCCTCGACCTTTTCTATGGGCCAGTTCCGTTTTCTCCTGGTCGGCGGGCTCAGCTCATTTTGCGTCGCAGTGCTCAGCATCAAGTTCCTGCTTCATTTCACCCGCCGCCACAGCTTCATCGCGTTCGGCGTTTATCGTATTGTGGCGGCCATCGCCTTTTCGTTCCTTCTGTGAAATACGTAAAACTCCTGCTTTTAGGGCTTGGGATTTATCTGCTTTTCATGACCATTCAAGGGGTCGGGTTCGAGACCATCGCGGCCAAGATCCTCGAGTTGAGATGGAAACTCCTGGCGTTGTTCGTCGTATATCCTTTCGTCTTCGGCTTCAACGCGCTGGGCTGGGCCTACGCGTTTCCCAGCGAGCTGCCCAAGCGCGTGCCTTTCCGCGACCTCTATCACACACGCATCATCGGCGAGACGTTCAATAACATCATCCCCTGGACCGCCTCGCTGGGCGGCGAGCCGATCAAGGCCGAGCTTTTGAAAAGAAAGCACGGTATCCCGCTGTCTCAGACCTACGCCTCTCTTTTCATCGTGCACACGACGTTTTGGGTGTCTCTGAACCTGTTCGTTGGCACCGCGCTTTTTCTTACGCGGCACACCCAGCCCCTGACGCCGATACTTTGGCACAGCGTGCTGGCCTTTTTGATAGTGCTGGGCGTGGTAGCGCTGCTACTGGTGACGGCGCTGCTGTTCGGAATTTTCACACGCATGCACGAGTGGGCCAAGAAAGTGAAATGGCTGCCGCACGCCACTGACAAAGATTCCAAGCTTTTACAGCTTGACGAAGATATCAAAAAATTTTATTTCGATGACAAACGCAGACTGTTTTTGTCTTCTTTTTTCAATTTCCTCTCTTGGACCGCGGGTGTCGTCGAGGTGTATCTTTTCATGCATATCCTGGGCCTGCATGTGCGATGGGTAGAGGCCTGGATATTCGAGGCGCTGATCCAGGCGCTGCGCGTAGGCACTTTTTTCATCCCGGCCAGCCTCGGCGCGCAGGAAGGCGGCATCGTGCTGCTTTTCTCCCAGTTCGGCCTCGGGCAGCCGGCGGGCCTGGCGTTCGCGATATTACGCAGGATCAGGGAGATCGTATGGATGGGGATAGGCCTGATCTTATGGGCGTTCGTGGAAGACAAACCGAAATTGCTCGAGCGGTCGAAAGGCTAAAACTTCCTGTTGTCCAGTATGCGCTTGAGTTTTCTGCCGTTTCTCAGACTGCCTTTGGCGTGAAACTTCATCTCGATTTTTAAAAGACCCATTTCATAGATCTTCCAAGCCTCGCTGAATTCTCTGCGTAGTCCCGAAAAGATGGCGTCGCGCAGGTCCGCGTCATCCCTGGAGGCCTCGGCGCATTCGAGGTGGAATGAGACCTTGTCCTTGTTGTTCTCTTTCTCCACGATAATCTGCCAGTCTTCGGACAGTCCCGGGATGCGTCCCAACACACCCTCGAACATCCACGGGGCGATGTTGCCCATAGCCGTCACCGTCCACTCGTCGACGCGCCCTTTAAGCTTCTCCACGCGCCTTCCCGGCAAACGGGCCGGAAGAGAGGCGTCGGCAAAGCGCGTGATGTCGCCCGACCGGTAACGCACTAGAGGCATCACGCGGCGGTTCAGAGTCGTATAAACCAGCTCGCCGTAGCCGTCGGCGTCGGGCCTGATGATCTCGAATAGATTATGAAATTCATTGAGATGATAGCCGTTCTTGTCCAGAGACTCCATTCCAATGGCCCCGAACGCCTCGGTCTGCCCGTAGCTGAGCAAAAAATCGACCTTCCAGACCTTTTCAATGGTGTGCCGCGCCTCCTCGGTAAGGTTCTCACCGCCACCGATCATGAGTTTTATGGGCCAGGGGCCTTTCTCTTCGGCCACCTCGGTCAGACGCAAAAGCCAGGAGGGGTCACCTACGATCACGGTGATGCCATAATCATATAGCCTCTCATAGAACTCGCGCGGGTCGATGCGCCCGGCCTCGACATGAAAACAGCCCAGCACCTCGCAGGAGGCCTGAAGCACCGGCCCTGAGACCCAGAAAGAATAATCGAATGCGCTGGCCACGCGGTCCTCGGGCCTCAAGCCCACGCCCCAGAGCCCGACGGCGCCCGCCCAACCGGCTTCTTTTACTTCGTTACGTGAAAAATAAACGCGTTTGGGTCTTTTGGACGTGGTGCCTGTGGTTTCATAGGCCGTGTCCGGCCTTTGGCAGACGAAGACCTGCACATTTTCGCGTATGTCCTCGGCAGTGGTGAAGAAATCACCGAGGTCCTCCGGCTTTTTGACACGCCGGGCGTCGATGCCGTATTCGCTGAATTTTTTTTTGTAAAAAGGGGATTTTTCAGCGACGTAACGCACCGTAGCCGCGAAATTTTTATCGCTGATGCCGCGCAGCAGGTCCTGCGGCGCTTTCTGATAAAGATAAAAGCCTTTTTCAGCGGGATTTTTTCCGAAGGGAAGCGCGTTGATCAGCGAAATCAGTGACATCCTATAACCTGTTTCACTTTTTGACGCAGCGTCGTATGAGCTGGTCAAACAGGTCCGCCGCCAGGTCCATCTCCTGTTCGGTGATGTCGAAAGCGGGCGCTATCGTAAACACGTTCTTATAATAGCCGCCCACGTCCAGCACCAGCCCCATTTTGCCTTTAGGCGTAGTCAGGTCGCCCTTCATGCCCTCGGCGAACATCCTGTCGGCCAGCGCGCGGTCGGGTGTGTAACCGTCATGCGAACTGACCATCTCCATGCGCAGCGCCAAGCCCAGGCCGTCCACGTCGCCTATGACTTTGGAATGCCTTTTCTGCAGCTCTTTGAGGCGGCCCAAAAAGGACTTTCCTTTTTCGAACACCATTTTCTCATAGTCCTTTTCCTCGCAGAGCCTCATAACCTCGAGCCCGACAGCGGTCCCCAGCGTATTGGAAGAAAACGTTGAATGCGTGGATCCGGCCGGGAAAACGGACGGGTTGATGAATTTTTCTTTGGCCCAAATACCTGAAAGCGGGTTGAGGCCATTGGTTAACGCCTTGCCGAAAACCACCACGTCCGGCGACACGTTGAAATTGGCTAACCCCCACATCTTTCCCGCGCGATGAAAACCCATTTGTATCTCGTCGTCCACGAGCATGACCTTGTGCTGGTCCAATATGTTCTTGAGGGCCGGGAAATATTCTTTGGGCGGGATGACATAGCCTCCGGTGCCCTGCACGGATTCGACGTAAAAAGCCCCGAACTCCGACTCACCGGCCTTCACATCCAGCACGCCGTTGTATTCGGTCTCGAAAAGCTTCTCGAACTGCTTCACGCAGTACATGCCGCAGTCCGGGTATTTTTTTTCGTAAGGACAGCGGTAGCAGTAGGGATAAGGGACAAAATGCGCGCGGTCGGAAAAGTGGCCGAAGCGGCGGCGATAGCGGTAACTCGACGTGATCGCCGAAGCCCCCAGCGTGCGGCCGTGATAACCACCCATGAACGCGAACATCAGGTTTTTTTTGGTGTGCTGGCGCACCAGCTTCAGCGAATCTTCCACGGCCTGGGCGCCGCCCACGTTGAAATGCACGCGGCCCTCTTCACCGAAAAGCCTCTCCATGGACTTGGCTATCTTCTCGGCCAACTCGACCTTCTCGGCGTGCAGGTACTGGCAGGCCAGCTGCGGCAGCTTGTCGATTTGCTTTTTCAGAGCGCCGCCCAGGCGCGGGTTGGCATAGCCGAAGCTCGCGGCCGAATACCACATCTGCAGGTCCAGGAACGGCGTGTCCTTGCCGTCATAAAGGTAGCTGCCTTCGCAGCGCTCGAAAAATTTGGGCGGGTCCAGATAATGAACAGTGTCGCCCCAGGAACAATATTTTTTTTCTTTCTCCAAAAGTTTAGCTTCTGATGTTTCCACTGAGGTCCTTTCTTCCCAAAAGTCTGGCGGCCACCGCATGGTTGTCCGCGTATTTGGCCAGCCATTCCCGTATGTCCTTAAAATCCGCGTACGGACGGTGGCGGATGTTGTTTTCGCGGCAATAAAGCGAGAGTTTTCCTTTTGAAAACGCGAACGCGGCCTCTTTGGCCGCGAAACGGTCGGAAAGCCCGTCGCCCACGAAAACAACGGTCTCGTTCGGGCCGCGCAGGCGTTTCATGATCGCGGGCTTGCAGTTGGCGCAGGCGTGTTCGCAGGGCTTTTCTTCACCGAACGACACGACGGGCTTGCCGCCCTCCCACACCAGACGGTTGGAGTATACCGGCAGCGATTCGAGTTCCGTGTCGCTCAGACAGCGACCGAGCACCTGGCGTATCACCCAGTCAAAGCCGTCGCTCACCACCGCCACGGGCACACCGCTGCGCCGGGCAAAACGCAAAAAATCCAAAAAATGCGGGTCCAGCTCCACGTCATTCAAAAGCGTTTTCAGCTCGTCAGGCGACGCCTTAATCAGCGCGACCTGGCGCAATAGGCATTCGCGCGAGCCTATCATGCCGGACGCCCACTCCTCTTCCACGGCCTTCCACTCCGGCGCTGCGAAACGTTCGAGCAGGAGGTCTACCACGTCTACGGTGGTAATGGTGCCGTCAAAATCGATGAAAAAACGTATGGGAGAGCTCATGGAGGCTAATATTTTTTCACTATCAAAGCGATGTTTTGCCCGCCAAAACCAAAAGAATTACTAAGAACCGTTTCGACTTTCATCCGGCGCGCATGGTTGGGGACATAATCCAGGTCGCAGGTCTCGTCCGGCGTTTCATAATTGATGGTTGCCGGCACGATGCCGTCGCGCAGAGTCAGC
>ORMF010134834.1_pt1 | contig 11200 bp, 8 predicted proteins | sample 1779871 | NCBI WGS metagenome assembly ORMF01 (sample SAMEA104232316, study PRJEB22302) | groundwater metagenome | biome: forest; feature: aquifer; material: groundwater | place: USA | collected 2011-08-07 | depth 5.4 m
CACGGCAGCAAGGCCCAGGACATGGAATGGTTCCTGGACGGCATGGGCATCGCCAGCGGAAGTGCCAAAAACTTCGGGGCCAACACGCTCAGTTCCGCGGAAGTGGCCGTGCAGACGGACAACATGACGGCGGAAGTCTCGGCAGGTGGTCCTCAGCTGAACTACGTGCCCAAAGAAGGCGGCAACAACTTCAAATTCATCGGAGTGGCCAACTACACCAACCATAATCTGCAGCAGTCGAATCTGACGCCGGAGCTGGTCGCGCGTGGACTGCCGCGGGAGACCCCCTCCGATTTCGTCTACGAATACGGCGCGGGGCTGGGCGGCCCCATCAAAAAAGACCGCCTCTGGTTTTACTCGGGGCACCGGTGGTGGGGCAACCGGACCAACCTGGGCGGCCTGAGCGGGGGCTTCTTCAATGCGACCCAGGGCCTCGACCAGTGGCTCTACACGCCCGATTTGAGCCGGCCCGCCTATGTGGAACGGTGGAATCAGGACAACAACATTCGCCTCACCTGGCAGGCGGCGCAGAAGCACAAGATCAATCTCGCCTGGTATTACCAGGACAACTGCAGCTGTTTCGCCAACCAGCAGACGACCGATGCCGCGGGCATCTCGACCTTTCGCGCCCCCGAGGCGGGTGGCCTTCAACACCAATTCCCCAATAACTTTTACATCGGGACCTGGAACTACCCGGCGAGCAACCGGTTCCTCGTCGAGGCGGGCCTCGGGGTCTACAACAACCGGACCGTCGTGAATCCGCCGCCGGAGGCCACGAAGGCCCACATTTCAGTCACCGAGCTCTCGACCAGTCTAGAGTACCGCTCCCGCGCCTCGCTGAGTGCGACCGGCTACACCTTTCGAAAGCGCCACACCAACACGGCGCGCGGGTCGGCGTCCTACATTACGGGATCGCATGCGTTCAAGGTGGGGGTCAACGGCCAGTATCTCTCGTACGACTCTGCCGTGAGCATCAACCAGGACGTGTCCTACGCGTTCAACCGCGGGATCCCCGTCCAGGTGACGCAGTATGCGACCCCCTTCAAGACCGATGTCCGAGTGAAGCCGGAGATTGGGATCTACGCCCAGGATCAGTGGACGATCGACAAGCTGACCCTCAATCTGGGCATGCGGTTCGATATGATGAAGGGCTTCTCGGCCGGCTATACCCTGCCGGCCGGCCCGTTTGTGCCCGCGCGCACGTTGCCGCGCGTGGACAACGTGCCCAACTGGAAGGATTGGACGCCGCGCCTGGGAGGCGCCTACGACCTGTTCGGCAACGGCCGGACCGCGGTCAAGGCGGCGCTGGGCAAATTTGTGGAGGGGGCGCAAACCGACATCGCGCTCGCGAATGCCCCGGCGAACACCTACGTCAACAGCGCCACGCGCACCTGGAACGACGCGAACGGTGATTTTGTGCCGCAGGCGAGCGAACTGGGGCCGCTCTCGAATGCCAACTTCGGGGGGACGCGGGCCGTGACGACGTGGGACCCCGATCTGCTGAACGGCTGGGGGAAGCGCGGATACAACTGGCAGGCCTCGGCATCCGTTCAGCACGAGCTCAGGCCGGGCCTGGGAATGAATGTCGCCTACTTCCGGCGCTGGTTCGGAAACTTCCGCGTCACGGACAATGTGCTGATCTCGCCGGCGGACTATGACCCCTACTGCATCACCGCGCCGGTAGATGCACGGCTGCCCGGCGGCGGCGGGAATCAAATCTGCGGCCTGTACGACATCCGACCCGCGGCGTTCCCCTTGAGCCAGACGGTCACGACCTTGGTGAACGAGTTTGGCGACCAGACGGAAGTGTTCGACGGCGTCGATGTCTCGGTGAGCGCGCGGTTTGGGGCAGGCGGGCTTCTGTCCGGAGGGGTGAGCACGGGACGCACCGTGACGGACAACTGTAACGCGTTGGTGGATTCGCCCCAGAAGCAGTTCTGCCACGGCGTCAATCCGTTCTCGGGTCAGACGCAGCTGAAACTCACGGGCGCCTATCCGCTGCCGGGGAGTTTCCAGTTCAGCGGGACGTTTCAGAACATCCCGGGATTGTCGTATGTCGCCACCTACGTCGCCACCAATGCCCAGATCGCGCCCACGCTCGGCCGCAACCTCGGCGCCTGCGGGACGCGCCCGGTCTGCACATCCACCACGATTGTGAACCTCATCGAACCCTTCACACAATCGGAGCCGCGGATCACCCAGCTCGACCTGCGCCTGTCACGGATCTTCCGGATCGGCATGGGCCGCTTGCAGGGCCAGTTCGACCTCTACAACCTGTTCAATGCGAGTCCCGTCCTCAGCCAGATCACTCGCTTCGGCCCCGTTTGGCTGCAGCCGACGACGGCCCTGGGCGGGCGCTTGTTCAAGTTCGGCGCTCAATACGACTTCTGATACGGAAAGACCGGTGTCAATGAGCCTGTAGCTTCAGAGCATTGTGTGTAGTTAAAGGGCTCGCCCTCGGAAGAGGGCGGGCCCTTTTTGTTGCGGAGCGCCGGCATCCGGTGGCCTGGCGGCTCGGGGTTGCGGCTTTGATGGTGTGCGAATCGATTAGGTACGGAATTTCGCCTCGAGCGTAGCGTGGCAGGTGTAGCATGCTGCCGAGATTTGGCGACCCAATCGGAAATGTCAGTTCGGAGGTGTGACGTGCTCCATATGCGACTGCTGAAGGTCGCCTCGGTTTGGTTGGTCGTGCTCGCCGTGCTCCCCACTGCCGCATATGCCCAAAGTGCGATTGTGGGCGTTGTCACCGATGCAACGGGCGCCATCCTTCCTGGGGTGACCGTCGAAGCGAGGAGCCCGGTATTGATCGAACAGGTCCGTACGGTCATTACGAACGGTCAGGGGCAGTACCGCATCACTGATCTTCGGTCGGGAATCTACTCGGTGACGTTTGTCCTGGCCGGTTTCAGCACGATGGTACGTCAGGGCATTCAGCTGGAAGCCGACTTCGCAGCCACCATCGATGTCCAGATGCGGGTTGGTGCGCTCGAGGAAACAGTGATCGTCTCAGGGAATAGCTCGATCGTGGACGTAGTGACCGCACAGCGTCGGGAGGTCATCACGAGGGAGGTTCTCGAGTCGATTCCAACTGGACGAAACTATCAGACCGTCGGTCGCACGCTGCCCGCAGTCAACATGACGAGGTCAGGCACCGCCAATTTCGATGTCGGCGGGTCGAGCACCATGCAGCAAGGCTTTCTGGCGGCGTACGGCGGACGGGGCGATGACATGGGGATGGAGGTCGACGGGATGAGCGTGACCTCCATGCTGGGCAGTGGGAACAATCCCTTCGGCTATCACAACGACGGCGCGTATCAGGAGTACGTGTTCCAGGCGAGCGGTGGGAGCGCCGAAACAGACAGCCCCGGGGTTCGCTTCAACATGATTCCGCGGGACGGCGCAAACCGGTTCTCGGGCGACTTTGTGGGGCTGTTCTCGAATAGTGGCCTGCAGGGCCGGAACGTCACGGAAGACCTCCGGAACCGGGGTGTGACAACTCCAGGCAGGCTGTACCGGCTGTTCGACATCAACGGCAGCCTAGGCGGTCCGCTGAAGCGCGACAGGCTCTGGTTCTTCACATCGGTTCGCGAGTGGGCTTTCAATACCTTCGTGGCGAACGCCCTTAATCCAGACGGCACTCAAGCCAAAGAGGACAACTTTCTTCAGGCCTACACGAACCGCCTGACGATTCAGGCCAATCCCAGGAACAAAGTCACGGCGTTCTTCGATCTGATGCCGAGGCGCAAAGGGCACCGAGATCTCGAGCTCGGGGGCATCTCCCCGGAGGCGACGAGCTTGCAAGCGTGGAAGCTCGGCTACAACGGGCAGGCCAAGTGGACCTCGACGGTCACGAACAAGCTGCTTGTCGAAAGCGGATACTCGACGGCCGTTTTCCCATTCCATATCAATTACAGACCGGAAGTCCGTCTGGCAACCTGCTTTGCGGCGTTCGTCGCGTGCGCACCTGGGACGGATTATGGGGACATCGCCAAGGTTGACCTCGTTCAGGGCACGCGCCGCGGCGCGGCGCTCGGGAGCACCAACGGCCCCACCTACAAAGGGTATGTCACATCGTCGGTCTCTTACGTCACAGGGTCGCACGCTCTTAAATCTGGTGTTCAGTGGACCTGGGGGTACAACAAATCGCGCAACGTGGCGAACGCGGATCTCAGCCAACGATACCGTAATGGGGTTCCCGATTCGGTCGCGATCAGGAACACGCCCGTGGACAGCGCAACGGAAATCAACGCCGACATCGGTATTTATGTACAGGATTCATGGACGATCGACCGGCTGACGCTCAGCCCCGGCCTTCGTTTCGATTACCTGAACGGGGAAGTCCAGGAGCAAAACGCCCCCGCAGGGCGCTTCGTACCGGCACGCCACTTCGAGAGGATTTCGAATCTCCCCAATTGGAAAAATGTCGTGCCGCGCTTCGGAGCGGCCTACGACCTGTTTGGCAACGGCAGGACGGCTCTGAAGGGCACCATCGGCAAGTTCATGAACCAGGAGTCAGTGGGATATCCGGGACGCTACAACCCGATGGTGAGTTCGACCGATACCCGTACGTGGTCCGATCTCAATAGAGACGACATCGCGCAGGAAAACGAAATTGGTCCAACCTCGAATCTCGCCTTCGGAATTCGGCGCAACCGCAACCCAGATCCGAACATCCAGCGGCCCTTCCAGATGCTGTACAACGTGACAGTCCAGCACGAGTTGCGGCCTGGTGTAGGGGCCTCCGTTGGTTACTATCGGCGCGGGTTCTACAAAATCGTTTGGACGGACAACCTCGCTACGACGCACGCTGATTACACACCGATTGTGATTCCCGATCCGCGTGCCAATGGACAAACGCTGACGGTCTATAACCTGGACAGGAGCAAACTGGGTCTCGTGAACGAGCTGGACACGAACTCAACGGAGAACACGAGTACTTACAATGGCGTCGATTTTACGGTCAACGTGCGCTTTCCGAACGGCGCCACCCTCCAGGGTGGGACATCGACCGGCCGGCTTCGCGACGTGACCTGCCAGGTCGACGATCCCAACAATCTGCGCTTCTGCGATCAGACCCAGCTGGACATGCCGTTCATCACCACGTTCAAGCTCTCGGGCACTTATGTCTTGCCTGGGGCATGGCGTCTGAGCGGAGTGTTCCTCAGCAGTCCCGGAGACGAGATCGCGGTCACGTACCTGGTCAACCGCAGCATTGTGTCGACCCTCACCCTGGCGCAGCAAATCGTTCAGCTGAATCAACCTCGGACCGATTTTCTCGATCGCATCAACCAGCTGGATTTGAGTGTGGCTAGGGCTTTTCAGATTCGGCAAGTGAAGCTGAGCCCGCGGGTCGATTTGTTCAACGCGCTCAATGCGAACCAGGTAGTGAATCAGGTGACCACCTTTGGCTCCGCGTTCGGCAGGCCGCTACGGATTCTCGATCCGCGCATCGTCCGCCTGGGCGTGAAGGTGGAGTTTTAGCATCTACTGCGTTCCGTACAACCTGTCTCCAAAATCACCCAGGCCTGGCACGATGTATTTTTGCGCGTTCAGCTCACGGTCGACGACGGGGGTGAAGACCGCCACGTCTGGGTGGCGCTCCTCAATGAGGGCCACACCATCCGGTGCTGCAACGATGCAGATCATGCGTATCGTCCGGGCGCCGGCGCGCTTGATGAGGTCGATTGCCGCCACGGCGCTCCCTCCCGTGGCCAGCATCGGGTCGATCATCAGGACGTAGCTGTCAGCAAGTCCGGGCGGAAGCTTGGCGTAGTACTGAGAGGCTATCGCCGTGGCTTCATCGCGCTGGAGGCCAATGTGGCCGACTCGCGCGGCCGGAAACAGCTCCAGCACCGCATCGAGCATCCCGAGGCCGGCTCGCAGGACCGGCACGACGACCACATCTCCTCCTATCCGTCGGCCTTCGGCGTCAGCCAGCGGCGTGCGAACCGTCGTGCTTGTGCTCGGCACATCGCGAAGCGCTTCGGCTGCCAACAAGATGCTGATTCGGGTGGCGGCACGTCTGAAGTCCGGGGGCTGCGTTCGCGTGTCGCGCAGATCGAGCAGCGCGTCGTGCACGAGAGGATGGTCGACCACATGAAGCGGCATGGCAGCATGCTACCGTGACAGAATCATCCGATGCGCGCCTTTTTGTACGGCATGGTGCTGGTGATTGTCCTGGCTGCCGGTCTGGCGGTCATCGCCCAGACCACCTCCAGAACCGTGTCGCTGGTGGTCACCAACGCTACCGTCGTTACGATGGACACGGCGGGTCGTGTGATCGCCGGCGGAGCCGTGGCCATCGATGGTGGCGAGATCGTCGCCGTCGATTCCACGGCAGTCATCCGCCAGCGGTTCAGAGGGCGGGACACGCTCGACGCGCGGGGTGGCGTTGTCCTGCCTGGCCTGATCAACACGCATACGCATGCGCCGATGGTTCTGTACCGAGGCCTGGCAGACGACCTCGCCCTGATGGAGTGGCTCGAGAAATATATTTTTCCCGCGGAAGCCAAGACCGTCTCTCCCGAGTTTGTGCGCGTTGGTACACGGCTCGCTGCGCTGGAGATGATCCAGTCAGGCACCACGACGTATGCCGACATGTACTACTTCGAGGACGAGATCGCGAAGGAAACGAAGGCGGCAGGTTTGCGGGGCGTTCTCGGCCAGACGATCATCCAGTTTCCCGTGGCGGATGCGAAGACGCCGGCTGACGCCCTGGCCCGTGCCGATCGGTTCATTGCCGCCTGGAAGACCGACCCGCTGATTACCCCGGCCGTCGCTCCGCATGCCATGTACACGCTCGACGGGCCGATGCTCACCGCTTCGCGGAACCTCGCGCAGCGCCACGGCGTGCCGCTACTCATTCACCTCGCCGAGACTCAGAATGAAGTGCAGACGTCGCAGGAGCGCCATAAGGCCACCCCGATTGCCTATCTCGATACGCTCGGGTTCCTTGGACCGAACGTTCTTGCGGCCCATGCGGTATGGGTGTCGGAGGAGGACATCGCGGTGCTGAAAGCGCGAGGCGTTGGCGTCTCGCACAATCCGGAGAGCAACATGAAGCTCGCCAGCGGCGTCGCGCCGGTGACGAAGTATCTGACGGAAGGCGTGCACGTGGGACTGGGTACCGACGGCGCCGCCAGCAACAACGATCTCGACATGTTCGACGCGATGCGCACGGCGGCGCTGCTGCACAAGCTGCACACCGGTGATCCCCGCGTCGTCTCGGCGAAGCAGGCCCTCCACATGGCCACGGCCGGCGGTGCCGCTGCGCTGGGAATGTCTGGACGTATTGGATCGCTTGAAGCCGGCAAGCGCGCCGACCTGATCGTGGTATCGATGGATCGTGCCAGACAGACGCCCCTCTACGATCCCATCTCGCATCTGGTGTACGCGACGCGCGGAGATGATGTACACACAGTCGTGGTGGAGGGCAAAGCGCTGATGCGCAACCGGAAAGTGCTGACCCTCCGTGAGGATGCGGTACTGAAGCAGGCCGCGGAGATCGCGGAGCAGGTGCGCGCAGCGGTCCGCTGATCGCTATTCGACGATGCCGATATACGGGAGGTGGCGATACTGCTCGGCGTGATCCAGGCCGTATCCCACCACGAAGCGATCCTCGATATCGAAGCCGACGTATTCCACCCGAACGTCGACCTTCCGGCGGGACGGTTTGTTGAGGAGACACGCCGTACGCAGGGTCCTCGGCCCTCGGGCTTTCAGGATGTCCTGCAAGTACGTCAGCGTCACGCCGGAATCGACGATGTCCTCCACGATGACGACGTCACGGCCCTCGATACCGCTGTCGAGGTCCTTGAGTAACCGCACCTCGCCGGACGAGGAGGTGCTCTTGCCGTAGCTGGACAGCGCGATGAAGTCCACCGTTGGCGTGCCCGGTAGCGCGCGAACGAGGTCGGCGAGAAAGATAAAGGCGCCTTTGAGGACACCAATCAGGTGGAGGTCGCCGGGATGATCGTGGCGGATCCCCGCGGCGAGCGCGCGCACGCGCGCACGGATATCCTCTTCGCTGATCAGCGTCTGCATCTGTGTTGAGCGGGTGTCGCACGCGAGGGTAACATAGCGCCGCAGCCGATGAAACGCTTCCAGATGATCACCGAGATCGACGCGCGTGCGCTCGACTACGGCACGACCGTGATGCTCGCCGCCGGGGGGCACGTGACGCCTCTCGCTCAGGACACGCTGAAGGAGCGTCGTATTGCGGTGGTCCGCGAGGGTTTCGACCCGGATTCCGCAGGGCTGGCGCCAGTGGCGGAGATTCGGAGGGTTGCGCTGGCCAGCGATCACACGGGGGTGACGCTGAAGCGGGCCGTACTGGCGCACCTGCGCGCCCGCGGCGTCACGGTGCACGATCTGGGTACCGATACGAGCGAACCGGTGGATTACCCGGACACCGCGGCGGCCGCGGCCCGCCAAGTTGCGCGCGGTGAAGCGCATGCCGGTATCGCGATCGACGGTGCCGGGCTGGGGTCGGCGATCGCCGCAAACAAGATTCGCGGGGTACGAGCCGCGATGTGCATGACCGAGACGCTCGCCCGGTATGCCCGGCAGCACAATGGTGCGAACGTCCTCACGTTGGGTGCGACCCTGCTGGCCGAGGCGGAAGCGCTCAGGATCGTGGACACGTTCATCGATACGCCGATGCGCGAAGCGAGGTACATCCGGCGCCTCGCAAAGATCTACGACCTCGAATCCCGCTAGTCGCCCATGCAACCGGCCGACGTCCAGCGTCTCATCCAGATCATCGTCGAGGAGCTCGCATCGTCCACGGCCGCTGTGCCCTCGGCGCGATGCGGCTGCCATTCACTGTTGTACGAGTGCTGTCCCGACCGGTTGCGCGGCGTGCTCGAGGCGGGTGCCACGCGAATCGGGGTGCACGCGGCCGGTGGAGCTGCCGGCGGCGTGTCCGCAATGATCGATCACACCCTGTTGAAGCCGGATGCGACGAAGAGGGAGATCGAGACGATCTGCCGAGAGGCCGCCGAGTATCGATTTGCCACCGTATGCGTCAACCCGACATGGGTGTCACTGTGCGCGCACTTACTGCAGGGAAGTGGTGTCGCGGTGACCTCGGTCGTAGGGTTTCCTCTGGGAGCCACCACGCCCGACGTGAAGCACTATGAAACGCGGCGTGCGATCTTCGACGGCGCCAGGGAGATCGACATGGTCATCAACGTGGGGGCGCTGAAGTCCGGTGATGTGCGCCTGGTGCAGCGCGACATCGAAGCGGTGGCGGCGCCGTGCTCCGAGGCGGGTGTCGTCAGCAAGGTGATCATCGAGGCCGCCTTATTGACCGACGATGAGAAGGTGACGGCGTGCACGCTCGCGAAGGCGGCACGAGCGGATTACGTGAAGACCTCCACTGGCTTTGGTCCCGGGGGCGCGACTGTCGCCGACGTGATGCTCATGCGGCGCGTCGTCGGCGACGAGATGGGCATCAAGGCGGCTGGCGGGGTGCGCGACCTGGCGGGATTGCAGGCGATGGTTGCGGCCGGAGCCACACGCATCGGCGCCAGTGCCGGCGTGCGCATCGTTCAGGAATCCAGGGGACAGAGCGTCGCAGCCGGCGGCAAAGGCTATTGATGCGCCCGGGTGTCCTGGCGCTCGCACTGCTTGCCTGGATTCCAACGCTGGCCGTCGCTCAACCTGGCCCTCCCGGCCCCTACGTCGTCGATGTCCGCGGCACCACCGTCGGCCTGCCCAACGACTCGAGCTTCTTTCCCGCGGCGCCTGCCGATACGCTGATTCCCTCGCGGGCGTTTGGCGTCGACGTCGGCGGCCATGTCTATCCGCTCCGGCTGGGCATTGCCAGGATCGGTGTTGGCGTGAACTTCGTTCGGGTATGGTCGTCTGCATCGACCCCGCCCACGGCCGTGACGATTGGCATTCCGGCCGACGCGTTCGTGCCGCCACCCGACATCCGAGGTGCGTTTATGGCCCTGGCGCCCCAGCTGTCGTTCAACTTCGGCCGCGCGGCGGGTTGGAGTCACCTCAGCGGGGGAGTCGGACTGGCGGAAATCGAGATGCGGGCGTTGTACACGGGTGCTCTCGAGGCGGTCCGGACAACGGGCCAGGTCAGAGCGATCAATGTCGGAGGCGGAGCCCGATGGTTCCTCCGGTCGCATGTGGCTCTTGGCTTCGACGTGCGGTTTCATCGCCTTGCCGCCACATCAGCGTCGGCGACGGTGAGTGCGACGCCTGCGACAACCGTCCTGTCGGCGTCGGTCGGATTATCGGTGCGTTAGGGACCGGGCTTGACCGTCTCTGCCATGAAGCCAGGTCTGATGCGCCTCAGGGCTGGATCGCGGCCGTGAAGATGCGCAGGTCGCTTGTCTGATTTGAATAGAAGCTTCTGGCGTTCGAAGGCCGCTAAAATCCTCGACGGCTGGAGACGACCCGAGCGGTTTCCGCTACGCTGAACTCCGTGGTGCAGAAGCGCCGGCCCTCCTCCTCGAAGCCCCGCGCCTACGTCGTCGAACTCTCGCGCGACTGTACGAAGCAGCCTTGCGCGCGTTCGCACCGCTACTCTACGTCAGCCAAAACGCTCATGATCCAGTCCGGCGGCAAAACGCGCCGTGTGGAGCAAGCGGTGTGCCGCAGCGTCACCGCGGAGCTAGATGTGAACCGCATCCATGCGAGGTCAGCCGATTTGCGAAGCGACCTACTTGAGGAGACGAGGATCTATTGCGTGCTCGCTCGCTTGCACCACGCCGACCTGCCCGGCGTGCTCGTGCCCTGGGTTCAGCAGAACATTGAACGTTTCAGGCATCACTGCGGAGAGCACTCGCAGCAGAGGGGAACGCCCCGCCTGAAGCCAGCGATCTCCGATCGCACGCGTGAGATCGGTTCGTTCGAGCCAGTCCGTCGGAAGATCTGCCGCCGCCACGTGTTCGACGACTAGATCGTCGGGCACTTGAAGCTTCAGCAAGCGGTAGCGCGTGGGCAGATCGCGAACGTCAATCTCGAAATGAACCAGGATCTCCAGCAACGCCGCTGCCGGACTCTCGCTACAGTAAACGACTCGACGACCACGCGTGTGCCAGCGGCCCGAGGCCCGCATCCCGCCATCGCCGGCCAGCGAGATGTGGTTACTAATGCGCCAAAGGACCACTTACGCGGCCATGCCCTCGTCGATGCGATACAGCAATTCTTCGACGAGCCTCGCACCCGCCTCTGTGGCAAG
>ORMF011148521.1_pt1 | contig 11199 bp, 4 predicted proteins | sample 1779871 | NCBI WGS metagenome assembly ORMF01 (sample SAMEA104232316, study PRJEB22302) | groundwater metagenome | biome: forest; feature: aquifer; material: groundwater | place: USA | collected 2011-08-07 | depth 5.4 m
CACCGGAAGCCCGCCGATGATTTCTACCCCGGCCAGCAGAGAATTGTCGCGCTTTCGGGTGGACAGGATGATCATGTCCTTGCCGTCCAGGCCGGCGGCTCGCAGGAGCGACACCTCTTTGTCCAGCTTTGCGCGAAAGTCGTCGATGTCCCGGAAGAACACACAATCGCATGAAGGCCCGTCGATCGTACCGTCATGCACCATGTCGATTCCGGAGATGATCGACGTCTGGCTTGCTACCTGGCTCGTGTTGCGGCAGTTTTCCACGAGCTCGTACGATGCAAAACCGGCTTCGCGGAGCCTCGCCGCCGCAACTTCCGAGTCGCGACCGTAAATGTTCTGCATTGGATCGAGGAACATGTGCCACCTACCTCTACGGAGTCCGTCGCGGAGCAGAAGATCTAACGCATCAAGGTTGGATTCCGTCATCACGTCCTGCGCCTCGTCAATAACCAGCACATCGACGGGTTCCACTCCGGCCGTCAGGACAGCATCAACAAAGATCTGGGGGTAGATGCGGCCAAACAGGTCAATATTGTTCCCATGCGCCTCCCTGAGTTGGTCGCCTAATCGCGCTTGGTCGATCACCCCTCGGAAAAGCGAATGAATGTGCCTGACACGGATTCGATTCGCAGCCGGCTCCCCCCTCAGGGCCTCATTGACGTGCCTTGAGAGCAATTGGTTGAAACAGAGATAGAGCACGCTGTTTCCGGCCTCCGCGAGCCGACTGGCCCGATCGATAGCGATGATTGTCTTTCCGGTACCGGCCCGCCCACTAACGACCGTGCGCGGATTGTTTGCAACGCCCCGTGCCGCCTTGATCTGCGCATTGGTCAGCTGCAGAAGTTCTCGCTCCAGTCCGGTAAACCAGCTGCCGAGACTGAAGGCGGACTCTACGTCAGGGCGAAGCAGCTGCCGGATTTTCCGAATCTGCTCGGACGTAGGAAGCCGCTGCGCGCGGCCATGCGATTTGAGATGGGCCGCCTGCCAGTGCCGCATCAGGTCGCCGATATAGAAACGCAGATTTCGGCCGAATTCGGATCTGTCGAGCAGCACGGCGGTGTCAATCTCGGGCCCCTCGGTTGAGAAGATCTCGTGCGGCATAACCACGCCGTAGCCAAACAGGAGCCCCTCGGTCTCTGGCGCAACCTTTTTCAGGTGCTTGCGCAGAGCAAACATCGCGCTGCTTGCCTGCGCCCACGGACTCTCCTTGCGCGTATACGGTTCCCGTCCCGGGTTCGCGTATATCCAGACACCGTTCCTGCAGGAGACCTTCCCTCCTTTCACCTCAATTACGAAGATGCCCTTGGTAGAGAGGACGACAAAATCGATTTCCCCCCAGAGTTTCCTCTCGTGCTCCACCAGACCCAGGGAGTGAAGGACCACCCAGTCGTCATCAAGATCGCGCTGGAACCGATCGAATACCCATCGCTCGCCGTGCGGGCAGTCCTTGGGCGTATCGGGGATCAGGACTGCCATTGGTTAGTCGCCGGTGTGCGGCATGCTGGCGAAGAATCCCGCCCATTTCCTTTCTGCGTCGCCTATGAGCATTGTGCGATCAAGCTCGCGGTTGTATTTCTCGCAGGCGGTCTCCGGAACGAGAAGGCAGCAGTGGCACGCGGCGCCGCTGATGCGTTCGCCCGATTGCCGGGGGTCGGTCTCCAGACAGACCGGGTCACTGCCGCACCACGACGCCGACCGCAACGTACGCTGGACGGCATCGACAATCAGCTCAGGCGCTGCAAGGCGCACAAGTCCGCCCAGACTCCCCTCTGAGTCAGGCGAGCCCGTATAAATGAGCACCCCGTTCATCGGTGTCTGTCCTGACCCGGACTCGGAAACGTATAGCCGTTCGCGCAGCGCAGAAGAGGAATACCCGCAATCAATTGACAGCTGTCGGATCATTGCGTGCGCGAACGAGTGCACGAGAAGAAGGCGAGGGGTGATGCAGTAGTCCCGCTGAAACCCGCGGTCCGCTGCCATTCCCGCGGCCCGATCCTCAAGGGTTGCTGCGCGTTCCTGAAGTACGGGATTGTCGGAGATCCATTTGTCTATCGCGTCAGTGCGGAAGCGGAGAAATATCCCCTCTCCTCGGATCTCCGCCGCAGGAAGCCAGCTGCGCGGTGTCTTGGATAGCGGTGCCACATGCCCGGATTGGATCGCATCTGCCACGCGTTCGGCTCCCGTCGTATACGGCTCGATGCGCGAAAAACCGGCCATCGCGCGAACCTCGCGCAAGCGTGACACCGCGCCAATCAGGTCAAACCAGGATGCCAATGCGGCCGGCGGAGCGTCAACCTTATTGAGGAACTGCGGGACGTAACCGGCGACCGTCTGGTCCTGCCTCGAATCCGAAAGCGCGAGGTACTCCTCTGCACGAGACCCCGCATCGGTACGCACGACAAGTCCGCCTTCAATGGCGCGCCGCCGCTCAAATGCGGCCACAAGACTCTCAACCGGCACGCCGTTGACGTGCGCAACGCCCTGAAGTGACTGGGACAGCGCCTCCGGAGGAATACTGCGTATCAATTCCCAGTGCTCGTCGAGGATCTGGGAGAGCGGCTCGGACACCGGCGGGATCGAGAGTGCGGAGGCAATCACGGGAAAATGTATGTTCGACGCACCTCTCTGAAGCACCCTTGGCTGCCGATCGCATTCCTGGTGGTCGAGCAGCCAAGGTCTGCGACCCCTGCATTTCATGCCCTTGAGACTATCAGCGCCGAATGCATTGCCCAGACTGGAGGAGGCCTTGCAGCTTTTGCAGACGACGAAGAGATCGGCCAGCGACGCGCTCCGGCCGTGTGACCTGAGTTCGAGGATTGGCCTTTCGCATGGCACCTCGGGACGTTTACGATGTACCCACCAGTTCCACGGAAAGTCCGAGATATGGCCACGATCGCAGGCCATGACAAAGCGCACAGGGTTCGTGTTTGTGCGGCAGGCGAAGCACTTCAGCTGATTACCGTCGTCGGCAAGCTGGAACGGATCCCCTTCGGTTCCGATTCTGTGACAGTGCGGACATTCGTGCCAGCGGGGGAAGCGGACCGCAGGAACGGTATATCGCGCGTCAACCATTTCCCGCTGGGTTGTAATCTCTTCTACGATCGGGGGCAGACGGAAGTGATCGACGCCAAGCTGTACCTGCAGGCGTGATTCATAGATCATCAGTGAACTCGGGCGCCCGCCACGGGTCTGCTGTTCCCAGTCCTCCAGTCCCATCGGCATGAACGAACCGGATTCCAAATCGACGATAGCTCCGATGCCGTATGTCGAGATGACCTGGGAACGGCGCACCTGCCCGACCGGGCGGGCCGGGGGTGCAGTCGACTGTACCGGGTGCGCGGGACCGCGCCTGCCCGAATTCGCGGCCTGACCACTCCTTTGCGCGCCGCCTTTCTGCCTATTCGTCGCCACGCGTCGACCTCCCGCCGGAAAATGGATTTTTCAGCACGAACGCGGTCGATGGTTCGACTTCACGCATTGAATTGGGCGTAGGCCACGCATCGCTCCCCGCAGCACGCGCCGCCTCTGCGGCGCGCATGAGGTGCGGCGCCGTTCTGCCAAACGGCGCTCGCTTCTCCCAATATCGCAGGCGCTTCTGCTCCGCGCGACTGCGCGTGCGCTTTCGTGACCACACGTTCACGATTTCGGCTAGGTCCGCGCGAGTCGCAGCGGTCTCGAGGCCCCCGGTCCCGGCGTTCGCGCGCGAGAGCAGCCGATCGATAATCCGCGAGGCGTCGGGCGACGCGGGATCAAAGTTGATAGCGTCCTCGTCTTCGACCAGTCCGCCCACAAGATGCCGGACACCGGCGATCAGCACTGCGTGAAGCGCCTTGTCCCTTGCCCTCGGTGCCCATGGCGTGACGCTCGTTGCTTCAACACCACGGTAGAGTGCACCGTGATACGCGAGAAAATGTTCGAAATGCGAAACGTCCCGCGGTCGGCCAAAGTTGTAGATCGTCACCAGCAGGCCGGGCAACCCGCGACCGACACGGCTGGTCGCCTGGATGTATTCGGCGGTTGACTTCGGCTGTCCATTTATCGCCATCAAACCCAGACGTGGAACGTCAACGCCGACCGAGATCATGTTGCTTGCAAGAACCGCATACGGAGGTTCCGGCGCGAACGGGTCATTGCTTCCCAATTTCGATTCGATTCTGAGCAGAATCTCGGGAATCTCATTGGAAGGTTTCCTGCTGCTCAGCTCCTCTGGAGGACCTTCGAGCACCCGCGCACAGCCGCCCAGTCTTCTCGCGAGAAACTGCATCTGACGCGGTACGTCGTCCAGCATCAGGACATGCGCGCCACCGAGCTCCCGCAGACTGTTGAAATATGCCACGCACGTCCAGTACGGATCGATTGCCGCGTCATTCGCCTTTCCGCTGGCTCTGAGCACGAAAGCGGTTTGCAGGAGCGCCGCAAGCACGGCCTGAAGCGCGAACTTCGGACTTCGACCGGCAGAGGATATGCCGAGGTACAGCCGGTCCGGCCCGACATCGTCACGCACCGCAAAGAAGGAGTCTCTCGCATTCAGACCTGACAGAGGGAACTGCAGCACTGCCCGATCAAACAGCGCCCTGACCTGTTTTGCGGCCCGGCCAATTGTCGCCGTTGATCCAATCACCTTCGGCCGGACTCCGTCTTTCTCGCACAACAGGTCGATTGTTGCCTCGTAAAGGCCCGCGATCGATCCCAACGGGCCAGAGATAAGATGGAGCTCGTCCTGGATGATCAGACCGGGACGCTCGGTTCCGTCAAGACCGAAGAGGCTGCGTATTTCCGTACGGCGCGGCAGCTGTGCGAACTTGTCTACGGTGCCAATCACGAGCGATGGGGGATTCTCGTAGATTGCCTCGTCCACAGTCATGACGGGAAGCGGCGAATTGCCGAATCCGCATATTGGCTCACTGCAGACGATATCCATCGTTCGTCGCGCAACATCAACCCGGTACGCAGAGGTCTGAAGGGCCCCGCCGCACACCGGACACTTCAGAAGCTGTCGCGGCGTCGATTTTGGTCGACCGCCGTTTCGTTCTTCCGAAAGCCGTTCTTCGGCATCTGCCAGCTTGTTCGGAGTCGAGTCTCCCCCAACATAAAGGCCGATCGAGATGCGCCTTGTACCCAGCCGCGCCATGTCCGAGTTGCGAATCTGGTCGCATGCCACGATCAGCGCTGCCGCACGCTGGAACTGCTGGATCGTTAGAAGGCGGAGCGTGTACCGCATGAGCACTTCCACCCCGCCGCCATTCCGGCGTGCAGGGCTTCGAAGCCGAGCGAGAAAGATCGTGAATGCCGACAGAGCCAAGTAGGCCTCGGTCTTGCCGCCACCGGTGGGAAACCACAGGAGGTCCATCGTGTTTCGGTCAGCGTCGTTCAGATCCACGATCGAAGGGATGACCAACAGCAGGAATGCGAGCTGAAACGGTCGCCAGACTAGCGGCTGTGCCCGCGTCCCTTTGGACGGATATCGGGACTGCCGGTCCATCGCTGCATTTGCCAAGGCAAATGCCGACCATGCCTCATCCGCGGCCTTCAGCGTCCGGACCCCGCGCCGCATGCGCGCAAGCGTGTCAATGCAACGCTTCAGATTTGCATCTGCCGCCGTTCGCAAATCTCCCCTGAATTCAGACGACTTGTTCTTAAGGTCTCTCTCTATCCAGTTCGCATAGAGCGTACAGAGCTCTTCGAGCAATCGGCAAACCTCGTCGCGCCTGTCCTCACGGGAAAGTGATGCGGCCGCAAACGGGTTGGGGATTTTCCGTCTCAGCGATTCAAAGTCCCGATGCCCATCGGGATTCATCCCCCTGACCGCGACCCGTGGATTCCACGATGTCGCGACCCACTCGACTGCCTCCGACGCGTCCTGCGGCCATTCAATGGCCACCCCATGTCCGACCGCAAACTCGCGAACATCCCGGTAAAGCAATATGTTGGAAAGCGCGTCTTCGTCGTCGGCGAACTGAACTGCCCTCCGCGGCAGGATGCCAGGCCGACCATTCGTGCGAACGGCGCGCACGCGGAGTCCCGCCTGAAACAGGCACGCCACATCCTGCTGCTGCTTCGGTTGCGGCGCGATGTTGATCAGCGTAATGGTAAGAACAATGTTGCTCCCACTCACCCGCCGCTTTACATCAATCGCCAAGTCGCGATCTGTGACAGGCGAGCCGTCCGGCCGGGAGAACTCACTCGTGCGCCACGCGCTGCGAGACTCGGCCGGGCCGATGGCAAGCCGGTACTCCAGCGGAGACCTCTTCCACGCCTGCGATGCGAGATTCCGGACGTCCTCTGCTGAACCGCGCTCGTCGGCGCCACCTCCCTCCGGCGGATCCTTTGCCTCCGCGAATCCATCCCCCCTGACCGGTGCGTCTGATTTCTTCGCCTCGATTTCGGTAGGCTGGGCCACAGGCATGTATCGGGACGTTGTGGAGAGGTCAATCTCCAGCGTCGCGTCCGCGCTTACATTGCACGTAAGACCAATCGAGCAGGGTCGAAATGATCGGTAGCCGGGAACCGGGATGTCCAAGCCCTCGGCATCGTCAATTGCAACCTGGGCGCTGCCCGCATCATCGTCCGCTGCGGACAGTGTCGAACCTGTCGGCCAGAGAATGCCGGTGAGGTAGGTATCCGACGGGTTGGACTCAAGTGTCTCTTCCGACTGCTGTGGACCGAGAACAACAGCGCTGAAAAGCTTCGCAATATCGGTGCGAACGACATCGTCGCTCATACAGTCTGCTCCCTCCGAATCATCAGTTCAGGCTCCGTTTTCCTCAGCGAGCGTTGGAGCGAGTCATGAAATCTCCCGTCCCATACAGTAGAACACCGAGCCAGAGACCGCTTCGCGCCCAAGTTGCGGAAATCGTTCTGCTCGGTTCATCCTGAAACGTCATTGTCACGACATCGGCTATGCGGAGGTTGTAAATTTTTTGTGGTAGCGGGTAGCGATACTTGGCGCCATGGAGCCTGTTCAGCAAATCGAATGTCACTTGAGGCGTGGTGGTGCCCAGAAGCATAGCTGGCTCGCTGCCCTTCTGGAGATGAATCCCGTAAACAAAATGATTCTTGGTGCCCGATACCAGCCGCTTGCACAGCATGACCTTCTGCCCCCGCAGCAATATTGCCTTTGTGGCCAGCGTCTCCTGCACAAGAGCCACCGCCTCCGCCGTGCCATGAACCTCGGTGTCCACGAAGCTTGTCTGGCTGATGTCGCCATCGATACCGACTTCGATATTTATCCACCCGCGACGCCACATTCCCCATCTGGCGCGTTGGCCGTCCTGGAATTTCCAACGAGTGAGTGGCGTGTATGTGCTTCTCGGAGGTACCCGCTTCAACGCCTGCCCGGCGCGACTCACCCCTACAAAGATCACGCTCGCCTCTTCGGTGGCGTCATCGTCGGATGGGGGTTCCTGCGCATCTGCGACCGGTTCCATGATCGCGACCGATGAGAATTCCATCCCTTTCGATTGGTGAATCGTCATTACATGGATGCCACGGTCGGATACGCTGTCGTCATCAGGGACCAGATCGGTCCATCCGAGCCGTTCTCGCAGAACGGCGAGATCGACAGCGGGGGCGTTGGGGCCGGCGTCGGTGGCACGCACGAGCCGTGACCAAGCGATATCCTCAGGTGGCACTCCCAAGGCGGCCGCCTCGGTAGCTTTCGCTTCCGCGAAAAGGTGTTTGTAGATCTTTCCGAACTGAGTTCGCGTGACCGCCGTGCCCTGCACTTGCCCGAGCGTCGCACCGATCCACGCCGGGACCATCCGGGACTGCGACGCCGTTCGGACCAGCACCGGAACCCGGGGCGGCGATGCGTCGTTTCCCGAAAGCTTCCCTGCGACCCGCAGTACCTCTCCATTAGTTCTCGTGAGTACTGCCGAAGTGGCCCCTTGGCCATCCGCAGCAACCGACGTTTCCAGATCACCCTCGATCTCCGGAATCTTCATCACAAGCTTTCGCATTGCGTCGAGCTTCTTTTCGCCGGAGATGGACCTCGCCAGAATCCGCATGAGCGCTAGCGTCATGGCCGCGAGCTGCTCTGTAGCGCGATGATTGGTTCCAAGCTCGACCGTGCGTAATTCTCCGGAATAGGTTTTCCTGAGGGTGTCCAGCAGGACGCGCGCAGACAATTCGGCGAATTGCGTTTCATCGAGATTTCGTACAGCGAATCCGTAAATGGCCTGCGCCTCGTCTCCCAGGATCGTGAATCCGGCGCCTCCTTTTCCTGCTGGAGCCAATAGGCCGAGCAAATCAAGGACCAGCGCCCCGCGCACTCCCGAAAGGTCCTGGAATTCGTCAACGATGACATGACGGAGTGGGCGTAGCACTTCGGCTATGCGCTGTCGCTGGTCCGAGCGCATTTCACCGACAAGTCTGGCGATGTTTGCGTCGTAGGACCCTTGGAGCAGTTCCCCCGGGGTCTTGCCAATCAGGCGCAATGTTCGAAAGCACCAGGAATCGAATGTACGGATTGCAAGGTGCCGCAGGTCTTCCAGTTCCTCCGGTGCTTGGCTGATGAATCGCTCAAGGCGTCGCGTGAGTGTCTTGACCGCGCTGCGGGAGAATGAAAGAACCAGCACTTGGCCGGGCCTGACTCTGGTCTTCAGGAGATGTGCAAGGCGCTTGGCAACAGTCTCGGTCTTCCCGGTTCCGGGTCCGGCAAGCACAAGGATACGGCTCTCGGGGGCCGCATTCGCAACCTCATCCTGCGCGCGGTCATCTCGCTTCATATCTCAGGCCCGCCCCCCGATTTGGCGCTTCATCGTGATTTACTTGGTCGCTTCTCAACCATCAACGCCCGACCGCGCCGATCAAGATAGTTGACCCTGAGAGGTCAGGATAGTTGACGCCGAGCCCTTTGGTTAAGGATCCCGTACACGATCGCAGCGATCTGGTGGGCGAGCAACGGTGGTACGGCATTACCGACCTGCTGGTACTGCGCCGTACGCGGACCCTCGAACTGGTAGTTGTCCGGGAAAGTCTGGAGTCTCGCAGCCTCTCTTACAGTGAGGCTTCTGCACTGGGTAGGGTCGTAGTGAATATAGTAGTGGCCGTCCTTGCTGATATGGGACACCACCGTGGTACATGGCTTGCATTTGACCTGCACGCGGAATCTGTCAGCAAACAGGTTCTCCGTCACAGCCTTTCCTACGTTCTTGTGTGCCGGTCGCAGCCACCACGGAAAGTCCGCGATTTTCGGCGACGTGCCATGAATACGCGCGTGGTGCGATGCAAAGAGGTATCGGCGCAGATCCGTTGGCATGTGGTGCCGCGCTTGATGGAGTGTCACGCCCCCGATGCGGCTGTCAATGATCCAGCTTCGATGCCGTTCCAGCCATGAGTCATCGGCGTGTTTCGGGCTCTTGGCACGAATGAACATGGTCCCCCCGTCGAGTTTACCGAGCCTCCGTCTTCCTCCCTTAAGACCCCTAAGCCTTCCATTTCGTTTGACCACGGACCGCAGCCGACGCAGTTCGTGCTCCCATGTTTCGTATGAATCGCGGGATGGCGGCGACACATGGCTCCGGATCCGAGGGAGATCCCCGATTGCAGCCTGAATCGGGACGAGTTTGTTCGTTTCACGAAGGTGATGGGATCCCCGTTCGAGCCGCTTGCGAATACCGAGCAGGATTACCCGGTGACGCGTCTGAGGAATGCCGAATTTCTCCGCCGTGATTACGTAGTCCATCGGGTTAAGCTCATCTCCGTTTCCCTTTTTCACGAACGAATAAAGGGTATATCCGGCTGCTGCAAAGTCCTCCAGCATTCTCTTGAAGATCCCGACGCCCTTTGCCGAGGAAGAGAGGAGACCCTTCACGTTCTCCATGACGAATATCGGAGGTCTGAACTCCCTGAGAATGCGCAGATATTCCTTGTAAAGGAAGTGCCTGCCGTCATTCTCAAATGCCTTTCGATCTTCTCCGCGTCTTCGCGCTCGACCGACAAGAGAATAAGCTTGGCAAGGAGGACCACCGATCAGAATCCACTTGTTGCGGTGACCCCGCAACGCTTTCTTGATTAGTCCGTCGATGCGATTCCTGTTCCTCTGCTCGAGGGAGAGACGAATGGCCTCGGCTATCGCCGCTTGGTGCTGTTTAGGGTAAAGCTGATACAGTTTTGTGAGAGATAGGTCCCCACGAATATGAGCGTAGTAATCCTTTGGGGGCCTCTTGAATTGCCGAAAGAAAGCGCGAAGGAGAAGCGTCCGGTGTGCAAACCGTTCTTTTTCGACCGAGAGCACGCACCGGAAGGCCTTCTTACCGCCGCTTCGATACCTATCAAATCCCTCTGACAGTCCTCCTGGACCAGCGAACAGATCGATCACGGGAACTGCCATCAACGCGCACCATTCTGATTCGTCCTGTTTCCAAAAGCTTCGACCACGACTGCTGCGCAGCGCCTCACCTCGTCATCAGTCATCCAGCTGAAGAATGACTCGCGCTTGGTCTTCGAGAGCGTACCCCCGTTTTGATGCACAAGACGAATGAACAGGTCAAGCGAGTGTGCGGGCCAGTCCAACAGCCCGCCCAGCTTTGCGCGTGCGGCATCGAATCCGAGCAGAAAAGCGATTTCCTCCTCAAGGTCGTGCTCGACCGTCCGTTCAAGCGCCCAATACAGAAATGAAGCTTGCTCCGTCGCATCGAAGAAGCGGAAGTAAAGCGCGTCGTTTCCGGTCGCGGATGTTTTCGGGGCATCTGGATCGTATGTCGTGCGCGCCAGCAAAGGTTTCGAGTAGCGCTCAAGTGCGTGAACATATCTGTCCAGGTTAGCCAGGATGACCGCGGAGACCGGAAGTACGATGCCCTTCGGAGTGAAGCCGCTCGAAGAGAGCACTTCGTGGATGAGATAGCGGTGCAGCCGCCCGTTGCCATCCATGAACGGATGGATGAACACGAAGCCGAAGGCAAGGCTTGCCGCGGCGACGACCGGGTCCATGCTCTCGGGCTTTGCTCGTAAGGTCTCGGAGAACCCTGCGAGTCCGTTCATCAGCTCGGGTACGTCCTCCGGGCGTGCTGGTACGAAATCGACCTTCTTGCGGTAGCCGAGATCCTCCCCGATCCAGTTCTGCTGGCGGCGGTAGGAAAACTCATGAAAGCGAGCGTCGACCACTGCGTTCTGCAGTTCGGCCAGGCGGGTCTCTGAAAGAGGGGTGCCGCTCTCGGCTTCACGCAGCAGGTCCGCAAAACGCTGGGCACGGTC
>ORMF010084522.1_pt1 | contig 11198 bp, 14 predicted proteins | sample 1779871 | NCBI WGS metagenome assembly ORMF01 (sample SAMEA104232316, study PRJEB22302) | groundwater metagenome | biome: forest; feature: aquifer; material: groundwater | place: USA | collected 2011-08-07 | depth 5.4 m
CCCTACCTTTTGAAGTATATCCAATTTCACTAAGGCTGTTTTCTCGTCCATTCGACCCTTCTCATGAAGCTCCAACAATACGTGAATAGCGGTAAAGAAGGGAATGCCCATGATCTTGGCAGCTTTAATGGCCGGTCCATCGTCTGTGCCGAGCGGCTGATCATTCTCCTTTGCTAAGAGCAGTGCAGCGGCCTCGCCGGCTTCAAGCCCGAAGTCGGCCTGAATTTGCCTCCGGCGCTCTGGGCGGACAGATTTTGAAACTTGGCCTTGCCTTGACCCTTGCGCACGACCGAAGCGTCAGGATCAGTCGTGGAAACGTAGCGCTGATTGACTATGTTTTGCCGAGAGGATGTGCCCTGAGAATCATCATCGTTGTTTTCTTCCTCCTCCCGTTCTTCCAACCGGGCCTCAAGCTCCCGATATGCGGGATTGAGATACCGCTTAAGTCCCTGGGTATCGACCACCGAATTACACGAGGCATCGGCTTCAACAAGACTCGAATCGCAAAAAAGCTTTCTTCCGTCCACTAACCCGCTCTCCACGCACTGCCACACGATGCGCTCGAAAAACCCCCGAAACAAATCCACCCCCCAACGCTTCCTCGCTTTGCTCAGCACACTGTGGTCGGGAATGCCTGAGTCCAACTCCAATCCCAAAAACCACAGCCAGTCCAGCCGCTCCGGTAACGTCGCCGTCAGCTCCCGCTCGCTCCGCACATTGTAGAGCACCAAAAGCAGCATCAGCTTCAGAATCATCGGCGGCGGCACGGACACGTTTCCATTGTATCCGTAGCTCTCCTTGACCTCGGTTTAGACAAAGTCGAAGTCTACCATCCGCGCCACCTTACGCAGCACGTGGTCGCTCCGCACTCTCTTGTCCAGATTGATTCCCGTGTAGAACAGGGAAGCTTGCGGCGGACTTTCTCGTCCCATCATGGTTTTTTTGCTCCTTACCGCGATTCGATCAAGCGCATTATACCAATGGCCTTTACTTACTGCACGAAAAAAATGGATTTGGGCAACAGCCCGTTGGATCTTGCATGTCATCTATCACCCGCACCCTTCACGTTTGCTCAATTGCGCAAATCCGCGACGATCCACTGAAAGCTGCTTGCCAGTTCTTTAAGCGGAGAGCTTGATCTTGATTTCCGCTCCAAGCGCCCGAGCCACCTTTTTAAGGGTAGGCAGGGAAACCCGATCATAATTTCCGCCTTCGAGACGAGCGATGTTGGGCTGTTGCATGCCGACCCGCCGTGCCAGTTCCGCCTGCGTCCATCCCTTCTTCAACCTGGCTTTGATTAAACTCTGAGCCAGGTGGAATTCCGGGCCCAGCCTTTCTTACTCTTTGCGGACCTTTGAGTTCTTGAGAAGTCTTTCCTTATGCTGGCGAAAATTCATGGCTTACCTCAAGCTTTCCGTTGAGTCTTTTCATATATGATATGTCCCGGCAAGGGGAGATTTCCAACGGGAACCGTGTCCGGGGGTCAGCTTGAACGCTGCATCAGGTCAGGGAGGCCGCGAGATTTCCGGGGACAGTGTGCTGCAATTGAGAGATAGAGGATGGCTCCTGAGACCTAATCGCGGCTTTCCCAGGAAGTAGCCGTTCGGCGGTGAGATCACGGTCGAACCGCGTGCCGTGGGGATGAGCTCCTCTTCTTCCTGCCTTGGCTGGTCTTTCACGTTTTCGTAATTCCAAAATTTCGAAACTGTTGCAACTGCTTGAGATGGGCCTGGGGTCTACCGGGTTTATTTGTTGACAATCCTGGAGAATAAGGTATTCTGTATTCGCGAATCGCGAATAGGGAATACCGTGAACCTTAAGGCTCAAGATGTTTTGGTTTTGCTTAAGCTCGTAGCCGCTCGCCGTCCGACTTGGTCATATAATGTTTTGGCGATTGAGCTAGGAATGAGTCCGTCCGAAGTTCATGCAGCAGTAAAACGGGCCGTAGCTGCACGCTTAGCCATTCAGAACAACGATAAAATAGTTCCTAATATCAGAAACTTAGAAGAGTTTCTGGTTTATGGGATCAAGTATGTTTTTGTTCCGGAGCGAGGGGGTCTTACTAGGGGCATGCCAACCATGCATGCCGCCCCACCATTAGAGGATAAGTTTGCACTGTCGGACGAGCCAGCGCCAGTCTGGCCCGATCCAGAGGGGAAGGTTCGTGGGACTGCGTTTTCCCCAATCTATAAAGCGGCCCCGAAGGCGGCTCGGCAGGATAAACAACTTTATGAGCTGCTGGTATTGGTCGATGCCATTCGGGATGGGCGGGCCCGTGAGCGGGAAATCGCCGTCACGGAGCTAAGAGCGCGGTTACGGCGCTATGGTAAGACAACGGAATCCAAATATTGAAATTCTTACGATGGCCGTTGAAAGACTTGGTCCGGTAGCGGATGAAATGGTATTCCTTGGAGGGTGTGCCACGGGCCTGCTGATTACTGATCCGGCAGCTCCCTCGGTAAGGGTCACGATGGACATCGACGTCATCACTGAGGTAGCCTCCTTGAGGGATTACTATCAATTAGCGGAAAGGCTGCGTCAGAGAGGTTTTGTAGAGGACCAGAGCCAAGGGGCTCCGGTCTGTCGATGGAAGCTAGGAAGTACAATCCTGGATGTCATGCCGACAAAACCACAGCTCTTGGGTTTTGGAAACCAGTGGTACGAACCGGCGGTGGCGGCAGCGAAATCTGTTGAGTTGCCTTCAGGCAAGAGCATCCGAATGGTGCTGGCGCCTTATTTTCTTGCGACAAAACTTGAGGCCTTTGATGGTCGAGGAAAAGGTGATTATCTCTTGAGCCACGATATCGAAGATATCGTGGCTGTGCTGGATGGAAGACCTGAGATTTTGGATGAAATTCTGAAGGCCAGTAAATCCTTACGGACCTATTTGGCTGACCGATTTGCAACCTTGCTGGAAACTCGGGAGTTTATTGAGGCTCTCGCTGGACACTTGCCGGGCGATGCCGCAAGTCAGGGGAGAATGCCGCTAATCAAAGAACGAATCGAAGCAATCGCTAGACAAAGACTATGGTAGCGGGTCAGGCATGCTTTTTTGCTATTTTTTGACGAGTTTGCGCTTTTTATTTCTGCGTTGATGCCAGTTGGGATGTACAGTGGGGACAGCGCGTGGCCTTGAGCGCGATCGCGGAAAGACAGTACGGGCATTCCTTGGTGCTCGGCGCAGGGAGGGTTTTTTCTTCGCGCCGCAGCCGGTTGATGGTCCGGACGAGTAAAAAGACCGCGAAGGCGACGATGACGAAGCTGATAATAGAGTTGATGAAGAGGCCGTAGTGGATGCTTACGGCGCCGGCAGCCCTGGCGTCGGCCAAATGTGTGTACGGCCCGGGCTTCGCGCCCTGCCTGAGGACGATAAAAAAGTTGGCAAAGTCCACCCCTCCCAGGAGCAGGCCGATGGGGGGCATCAAGACGTCGTCCACGAGACTCTTGACGATCGTGCCGAAGGCGCCGCCGATGATAATTCCAACCGCCATATCCACGACGTTGCCCCGCATCGCGAACTCTTTGAACTCCCTCAGCATCGAACCTCCTTTTGAGAATTCCCAAAACTTTGAAATGAGTGGCGGCGCGTGCCGCAAACCGACTTTTGATCAGGGCGGTGGAAAGCGCTTAAGGCAGCGGCTTGTCCAAGCCTTTCTTGAGTTCGGTCATGCTGATCTGACTGACCCTGATGAGCCCGCGGCGCGGCCTGTCGAGGTCCACGATGACGAAGATCGTAAGGGCGAACAGGACGATCAGCATCCCGGTCACCACGGCGGCCCGGTGAGTGGCGATGCCGTTCGAATACCCGACCATGCCGACGGCGAGAATGGCCGCGGCAAAAAGGAGAACCAACACTGATGCCGGTACATGATTATCCAGGGCGGCGTCCCTCAATCCCTTCACGTCGATAAGATCGTTCAAGGCGGTGATGAACAAACCCGTGGTGAAGTTCTGCGGCTCCTTGCTGTTCACCGCCGCGGCCAGCAGCCAGAGTTTTTCGTGGAGTTGCAACGCCTTACGCTCAAGCTCGTCGAGCGCCGCCGGATCCAACAATCTCTGTTGGGCGCTCTGGAGACGGATGTCGACGTATTGGCGCAGCAGAGTCACCGCCTCGCCTCTTTCAGGAGCGGGCAGGAGCCGGGCGCGCAGCGCAGCGGTTCCGATCGCGTTGGCCTCGCTGACAACGGCGTGCTTTCGCCCGTCGTACCGGGAGACGGACATCGCGACCGTGAAGCCCAGAAGCAGTCCCAGCAGGGCGAGGATAGCCGATTGGATGGAGCTGAGCCGCGATTTGGCCGACTCGTCCAGCCGCGATCGACGGCAAAGCCCAAGTCTGTAGCCCGCTTCCGCGCATGCAAAGAGCAGCGCCAGCAAGACGAGCACGAAGAGGGCTTCGGATTGGCTGTATAGGAATTCGTCCGCCAAGTTTGTCTCACCTCACGGCGCCGGGCGCTTAAACATATCCGTCGCCAGGGCACTGCGACGGGGAAGAAGGATTTTCTTGCCGTTGTGGGGGTTTGTCAAGGCAGTATCCGTGTCAGGCGTCATGCTGTCCAATCGCTCAGAACACCTCCCGCCACGTTACCATTACGATCCCGCCATCTTGGTTGTCCTTGAGCCGCTTATCATAGTGGAATTTAGCCCCCGTAGCGGCGCTCACGGTTGCTCCAACCACCGAACCGTACAGGTCGCCGCTTCCGGAAACGACAACTCTCGCATTAGGCGCGTAGACGGCCATGTAAACGAGCGGGCCGCCGGCTATATCGAGTCCCCCTTTGACTGACGAAACGCTGGAGAAGATTTTAAGATTTTCCGTGACGAGCGTGGGATTCTGAATCCCTCCACCGGTCAGCAAACTGTGGGCGGTTAAGGAGATTGTGACCGGCCCGCTTATCGCAAGTGTGCTCACACCCCCGCTCAAGTCTATGCTGCTGAAGCAATAGCTCCCAGGGGCGAGGACAATCGGCACCACACCCGATCCCCGGAGCTGGCCGGTGGTCGGGTCATAGATGCCCCCTGTGATTCCTACCCCGGTGCTGTAGGGCGGCCCGCACGGAGAGACCGGAAGGTACGGGCGCAAAGGAGCGCCGCTCATGCTGGCTCCGGTAACCGTCGCCCCGATCTTTAAAACGCTCCCCCCGGCTACGGCGTTTCCTTTGACCCGGGTGGTAACACCCGAGAGCAGGATGTTGCCGTTACTCAGGACATCGCCCTCGCTTCCGGCCGTAAGAATCGTGTAGGGCAATTTTCTCGAGTCAAAGCTGTCCGTCTGGCTGCCACCCGAGAGCGTGACGCCCTCCTTGCCGCAGAGCGCGCAGAGAAAAAGCGATTGACGCCTGAACTCGGCTTCCATCACCGCTTTGGAGTGGCCGGAAGGACAGGGATCCCCTGCCGGAAGGCAGCCCGTGGAAGTTACCTTCACTCGGCCGGGGTCAGATCCGGCCACTGCCTCGGCGGTGACCGTGTAGCTTCCATCATCGAAATCCCTCTTGCGGAAGAGCGTGGTCCCGCCCGCGGCGGTAGAAAGCGTCCGAAAGTCGTTTACGCCGTCGCTGTTCTGAAGCTCGTCCCAGCCGTGGTTCAGACCCGCCTCGGCGATATAAAATGCCTGGATGCTCATCTTGAGCCTGGCGGCGGTGCGAAGATCGAGCTGCCCGGAGAGCAGCGCGCCGCCCGCCGCCAAAGAGACGAGGCCCATGACCATAAGAAGGGGCATCAGGATGAAGCCGGCGTCGTCTTTCAGGGTTTTTCTACGATCCATGAAAACTCTTTCACCCTATCATTCGCTGTTTCTGAAAAAGACGTCGGAGACCAGGGCTACTCTTACCTTCTTTCCACTTGCCTTGCCGTATGGAGTTGGATCGTCAACTTCGACTTCAAAGCTGATTCTGACCCTCTTGATAACGCGGGAGTCGGAAACCGGCAGGGTCAGAGGGGTCGCGCTCCCCTGGCCGTAGTAGGTTAAAAAAGCGTTTCCCGCGGGGGTCTCCACGTTCGTTACAACGGCGGCGCCGCCCGGACTTCTCTGAATGATCCTGGTATTCACGTCGTAGCTGTACGTCGTGTCCTCATTGGCGTCGGAGCAGGTTCCGTTCCCGTTGAGATCCGTCTGAACCCGGATCTGAGTGGCGGCGGCGGTGCGGATCCGGGCGCAGCCCGACGGGGGCGCGCCGCCCGTGCTCGGCCAGTAGCCCGCCTCTCTGACCTTGCGCGTCATGAGCACCATGGCCACACGGCCCCTGGCTAAAACTTCCATGCCTTTTTCCTGGGATCTTAAGTTGTGAAGATGGAGGCGGGAGAAGCTGTAAAGGATGGCGAGGAGTGTTAGCGAAAGCGCGATCGCCACCAGAATCTCAGCGAGCGTAAATCCCCGCTCGTCCCTCCGAAGAATGCCGGGGAGGGCGCCGTTATCCCGAAGAGAAGGCATAAGTGCTGAAGGCTACGGAACGGCCAAGGCCCTGTTCGGTCCACGAAAGCGTGACATCGATCCGCCTCAAGCTCTTGCTGAACGAGACATCGCGGATCTCTACGGCGCGGATAAAAGTCATCCCGGAGGAGCCGGCTGGGTAGTCGGTCGCGACTCCATTGGCTAATGGGCCTCGGGCCTTCGCCTCTTCCATCTTCTGCTGGGCCAGATTGACGGCGATCGTGTAGTTGCTGCTGACACGATGACCCTGGGCGACCGAGACGACATTGGCGCCGACAGCCAACATTGTGGCGGTGATCAGCGCGAGCGCTACGATAACTTCCAGCAAGGCAAGCCCGGCTTCTCTGCTTTTTTGTTTGACGGGCGCGAGGATTGCTCTGAACGAAAAGCCCGGGCCGGATAGGGGAAACTCTGGCCGGTTTATCCACATGGCTGAAAGATACTGCCGCGTCACCGACCGTGTCAAATTGGCTTTTGTGCCAAATTTCAGATTGACAGGTCCATTGCTCCGGTGGGAAAATAACCCGTGGAAAGGCTTGCGGAAAGGCGGGATTATGAAAAAAGCCACCGGGAGAATCTTGCTGGTCGAGGATGATCGAATTCGGCGCCGGGCCGTGCAGACGACGCTGCGCCGGCACGGCTTTAACGTGGTCGCGGCCGACGACGGGGAAAAGGCCCTGCGGCTTGCCAAGAGCGAATCCCCCCGGTTGGTTCTTCTCGAACTCATCATACCGAAGGTCCAGGGATTCGAAGTGCTGCGTCGATTGAAGCAGGATCCCAAGACGGCATCGATTCCCGTGGTCATTCTCAGCAGCCTCGGCCAGCAGAGCGATATTAAGCGGGCGATGGATTTGGGCGCGGCAGACTATCTGGTGAAGGCGAACCTGTCGCTGGATCAGCTGGTCAAGAAGGTAGGGCAGCTCCTGAAAGGGGGTAAGGACTGATGCCGGGACTTGAGGTGAGCGAGGAAGAGTTAAGAGATCTCGTCGTTAACCAGATCGGGATCATAGACAAAGCCGAATTCGAAAAGGCCCGCACGATGGCCAAAAGGCTGGGGGTGCCGATTGAGCAGACTCTGGCGGAGCGCGGGCGCATCCCGTACAAGTTTCTGCTCAAGCAACTCGCCCGGACCTGGGGAGTCGGTTTCGTCGACCTGAAGATCAGCGACGTGAAGCGGGAGGCGCTTGAGGCGATAAACGAGGGGTACGCGAGGAGCCATCTGTTGGTTCCGTTCGATCTCGCGGATAAAGAGCTGCAATTGGCTATGTGGAACCCGCGCGATCGGCAGATTATCGATGAGATCCAAAGGATGACGGGGAAGACCGTCGTGCCCTATCTGGCCTCCGAAAATGCAATCCGGCACGCCCAGCTGCTTTACCGGGCGGACATCCACGATTTGCTCGAGCGCGCCACGCTGGATGAGAGCCAGAGAGTCATAAATTTGGCGGCAGAAGAGACCACCGCCGTGGCTCTGCTCGACCGCATCCTCGAGTTTGCCGCCGTGGTGCGGGCAACCGATATCCATATCGAGCCCTATGAGTTGGAGGCTATCGTCCGCTACCGCATCGACGGCTTGCTCTACGAAATGCTGAGCCTTCCCGCCGAGCTTATACCCGGCCTCGTCTCTCGAACAAAGATCATGGCTGGGATGCGAATCGATGAGCGGCGGGCGCCGCAGGATGGACGCTTCGATGCCGACCTGGGAGGCTACAAGCTGGATCTCCGCGTCTCATCTATGCCGACCCACTGGGGAGAGAAAATCGTCATCCGGCTCCTTCCCCTAGGGAGCACGGTCTTTGGGCTGGAGGATCTCGGGATGGGGGAGTCTGAGTACGAGATCTTTCTGCGCGATATTATGCGGCCACACGGGATGATCCTCGTTACCGGACCGACCGGATGTGGAAAGACGACGACGCTATATGCGGCGGTCAACAGGTTGGGCACGGAGCACCGAAGCAACGTCAACATTACCACCATCGAAGACCCTATCGAGTATACGATCCCCAGAGTAAGTCAAATTCGGGTCAACCCGGCTGCGGGAGTCACTTTTGCGTCCGGGCTGCGGGCGATCCTCCGGCAAGATCCCGACATCATTATGATCGGGGAGATCCGCGATTTGGAGACGGCCGATGTCGCCATACGGTCTGCATTAATCGGCCGCCTGCTCTTTTCTACGCTCCACACGAACGACGCCACCGGAGCAGTCGCCAGGCTCCTCGATATCGGAGTGGAGCCGTTTCTTCTCGCCTCTACGCTCGTCCTGGTGGTTGCCCAGCGGCTGGTCCGGCGTATCTGTACGAGTTGCCGGGAGAGCATAGACATGGACATGACCCTGATGAGCGCCATTCGGTCGAGGACGGATCTTGACCAGGCGATCCGAGTGCTACAGCGCGAGGGTGTGTTGAGTCAGGAGGAGGATCCCTTGTCGAAGGTCCGGGTATTTCGTGGGAAGGGTTGCCAACAGTGCAACGGGAGCGGGTTCCGGGGCCGGCTGGGAATTTTTGAGCTCTTCGAGATCGACGATCAGTTCAGGCAGATGATCGTAGAGCGACGCGGTAGCAGTTTGATCAGGGCCGCGGCCATAGAGAAGGGGATGAAGACCATGCTGCAGGATGGTCTCGCCAAGGCCTTTCTCGGAGAGACCACGCTGGACGAGGTTCTTCGAGTTGCCATTTAGAAAGTCCATAAACCGACCAGCACCGACAGTATCAGTTCTTCGCAGTGGTTTTTGACGGCTCTGAGTCCCTCACATGAAGAGAGGGAAAGAACATTCCTGCTCCCGGTTTTTATGTTTTGTTTGCTATTCGTGCATAGAAAATGCACGTTTAGGGCTTAAAATATAAACCAGCCTTGAATCTCTTATATTTTGTAAGTAAAATGTGCATTGGAGATGCACGAAATGCGTCTAAACAATAAAAAGAGCCTTAAAACCCTCGGACCCCTGGCTGCCCTGCTCGTAACCACTCTCCACGAGCGTAGTCAGTTCCTCTTTGGCAATAGGGACGTGAGAAAAATTACCGGATTGGCCGATGCCTCAGCCCGTAGTTTTGTCCGCTCGCTTGTGGAAAGAGGTCTCGTAACCCGGCTCAAACCAGGACTTTTTATTCTCCTCCCTTTTGAGCTGGGAAAGGAGACGGAGTATATGGGGCACCCGTGGCTTGTGGCAAAGGCCCTGACCGGAGGCAAACACTACTATCTATCTCACGGCACTGCCATGGAAGTTCACCAGATGGTCACTCAGCCACAACTTGTGGTCTATGTGACCACCGTTAAGCCTCTGCGATCCCGCTCGATCATGGGGACTGAATTCCGCTTCATCCTCGGCAAGAGAAAGCAGCTCTTCGGGATTGAGGAGCATTGGGTGACGAAGCAGGAGAAGGTTAAGGTAAGCGATCTAGACCGCACCATTATCGATGGACTGAGACAACCTGAATACTGTGGCGGGATTACAGAAGTGGCGAAGGGACTCTGGATGCAGCGGGAACGAGTCAATTCAGAGCGACTTGTTGCTTACGCGATACGCCTTGATATTGGCGCCGTGATAAGGCGGCTTGGGTTCCTGCTGGAACTCTACGAGATCGGAACGAGCAAAACCATGGAAGCCCTCAGAGATCACCTCACAAACACCTACGCTCCTCTCGATCCCATCCTGCCTAAACAAGGAAAGCACCTGCACCGCTGGCGACTTCAACTGAACGTTGAGCCGGAAGAGCTTCGCTCGGTAGTGAGGGCTTGATTCCTTGATACCGCAACGCAATCTCTCTCGACTCTCAAATCGCCTTGCGAAAGAAGGGGGCCGAAGGATTCCTGAGGGCGTTCTTGAGCGGGACTACTGCTTGTCCTGGTTTCTCGTTGGTCTCTCGCGGAGCCCGCTCCGCAAGCGACTTCTCTTCAAAGGAGGGACGGCTCTTAAAAAATGTTACTTTGCAGCTTACCGCTTCTCCGAGGACCTGGATTTCACTCTTGGTGAGGACGTCCCATTTGAGACTATCCAAAAGGAACTCGAAGCTGGATTTGCGGAGGCTTACAAAGCCTCTGGTGTAGTAGTCCGCTATGCACGTGCTGACCGGTATGCACATGCCAATAGCTATTCTTTCTACCTTGCTTATGAAGGGCCCCTGGGAGGTTTTCCCGGAGGAAGAGAAGTCAAAACGGACATCACTATCAGGGAAGAGGTGGTCTTTCCTGTTGAAGAGCGGCCTGTGTTGCGTGGTTATGAAGAATACGAGGATATTCCTGAAAATGCCGCAATTAAGGTCTATTCGCTCAAAGAGATTGCCGCAGAGAAAGTTATTGCCGTAACCGACCGGGCCAGGAACGAGCCTCGCGACGTATATGATCTTTGGTACCTATGCGAGCACACTCATGTAGACCTGGCCGAGCTTATCGATGTCATTGCCCGTAAGCTTAAGTTTCGAGGTCAGACCCTTAAAGACATCCGTGGACAACTGGAGGTTAAGGAGGCACGGCTACGGGCTTTATGGAGTCGTCGGTTGGCTGGTCAAATGGTCGTACTGCCGGAGTTCAGTGGGGTATTCAGGTCTGTCCGGAGAGCTTTTCGCCGCGCCGGTTTAAGTAAGGCGTAAGTCGGGTTCCGTTTAAAACGACGTCCGCAGATTTTTCCTTGTTCGGTTTTTCCTCATCCAGGCCGGGACGCGTTTCGTAATCAGTAGGTCGCCGGTTCAAGTCCGGCGGGTGGCTCCAAAAATTTTCTCTCCCGCGATTCTCCATCTGCCTCCGCCCTCCCCAAGTCCAGGCTTGTTTCCCATAG
>ORMF011743219.1_pt1 | contig 11197 bp, 11 predicted proteins | sample 1779871 | NCBI WGS metagenome assembly ORMF01 (sample SAMEA104232316, study PRJEB22302) | groundwater metagenome | biome: forest; feature: aquifer; material: groundwater | place: USA | collected 2011-08-07 | depth 5.4 m
TACTTTTTAAAGTCATATGCTTTTAGGGAAAAAAACCAGATATATCGTGGGCTCTGATTGGGCTGTTATCTTAGATCGTTCGACAAACGAATTTGCAAAAAATCGTGCGATCGATAAACTGTCTCAAGCCTTTAATTTGTCTTTGGAGGAAGCCAAGGACCTGGCTGAAAATACGCCCATTATCCTGCTGGACCAACTCCCCCTTGATTTAGCCGAAAAAATAAAAGATTTTTTTGCCCAATCCAACATCGATTGTTCGCTCACCAACGATACCTTTACCAAACGGAAATGTTTTCGAGCCATCTGGCCGGGACAACCTGATTTGGGCCGCTTAATTGGCGAAGCCGTTGAAGCCAACGAGTCTGAAATTTATGTTCCTATCTCCAAAGGCATCGAAGAAGAGTTGCAAGATTTAACGCTGGATCTTCAAAAAGAAAATCAATTGCTTCAGTCTGAGCTTGAAAAGACGGAAGTGACTCATCCTGCCGAAGAAGAATCTAAAGAAATTCGTCATCATGAAAACGCACCCAAGCTTGAGCGGATTCATTTGGAAGAAGAGGTAAACCGCCTCAAAAGTGAAAATCAAGCCTTGATCCGAAAAATTTCAGAGTTAGAAATAAATTTAAAAAATGCAAGCCAAGCAAACGACAAAGAAGTCAAATCTCAGTTTACCGAATTAAGAGCTCAGCTCAGTCATTATCGTGGGGAATACACACGCATTCAAAATGCTGCCAAGCAAGCTCAAGCCGAAGCCAAGCAATTCCAAAATGATTTGACGTTAACTCAAAAATCTCTTTCTCAAACGCGCGCAGAAATGGAAGATTTGAAACGAATGCTGAGTCAGATGCAGTCCAATTCCGTTCAGCTTAAGGAAGAAACAGAACAAATTAGAAGAGAAGCGGAAAATCGGATTCATCATCAAACCGCCGAACTTGAGGAATGGAAACGCAAGGCCAATGATTGGAGCGGGAACTATTTTAAGGTCATTAAAGAAAATGAATTTTTACGCGGCCATCAAAGCGAAGAATTGGAAGCGGTTAAGATACGCAATCAACAATTGAGCACGCAGCTGGAACAAGCGCAAAGACAAATCCGAGAATTCGTGGCCCAGCTGGAACAACAGGAGCTGATTCAAAAAAGAATGAAAGCGGCTTCTGAAATGGCAGAGCAAGAAGCCCAGCTCAAAATATTAGTTTATCAACAAAGAACCTTAGAGGATGAAATCCGCATTCGTGAAGAAGAAATGAAAAAGGTGCTTTTGGATCAGGAAGCTGTGGAACAGGCCGTTATGAATGCCAAACAGGCCCAAAAATATTTGCTGGAACAAAGCAAAATAAAAGAAAAAGGCCGTGGCGTACGTCCTAAAATTATAAATCCCAGTGTTCCGCAAGAGCCCGGAACTCAATCCAGTCTTCCTGAGCCGGGATCGGAATTGAATGATTGAATTAATTCTCAATAAAATTAAAATCGACGAAAATCGAAGTGAACAAATTATCGTTTTGAAAGAACGTCACGGAGACCGTTATTTACCTGTGGTGATTGGAATTGCCGAAGTCAATGCTATCAAACTCAAATTGAGTGGAGTGGAACCACCGCGGCCCTTAACACATGATTTACTGTTAAAGACGATTGAAGAGCTGGGGGCGAAGCTCAAAGAAATTCAAATCGACAAATTAGAAAACAACACCTTCTATGCGAAACTGGTGTTAGCTCATAATGGTTCTCCAGAAATTAAAGTAGATGCACGGCCGTCTGACAGTGTTGCCTTGGCGCTTCGAGCGGGAGCGCCTATTTTTGCGGATGAGGAAGTCCTCAACGAAGCTGGCGTAAGCGAATTCTAAAGGATTACCATGACTTCCTATGATGTTGTGATCATCGGCGGTGGTGGTGCGGGTTTAACGGCTGCCATCTACACTTCTCGCGCAAATCTCAAGACCCTCCTATTCGAAAAATTGACTCCGGGTGGCCAAATTGCGCTGACGGATATGGTCGAAAATTACCCCGGTTTTCCAGATGGAGTGACGGGGACCGAAATATCCATGCGCATGGAAGAACAAGCCAAGAGATATGGAACGGAGGTTCAATATGAAGAAATACTCTCTATTAGCAAGCTTAACGGTGAATTTACCATCAAGACTTCAAAAGCAAACTTCACCGCAAAATCGATTATCCTTGCTTCGGGTGCTTCCTTTCGGACCCTTGGGGTTCCGGGAGAAAAAGAGCTCACCGGCAGAGGTGTCTCTTATTGTGCCACGTGCGATGGTGCTTTTTTCAAAAATAAAGAAATCATTGTCGTCGGTGGCGGCGATTCAGCTTTGCAGGAAGGAATTTTCTTGACTCGCTTCGTCAGTCAATTGAGTGTCGTTCACCGCAGAAACAAGCTTCGAGCTAGCCCAATCCTTCAAGACCGCGCTCAAGAAAATGCAAAAATTCGTTTTGTTTGGGATACCGCGGTTAACCAAATTGAGGGTGAAAAGAAAGTAGAAGCAGTCAAACTCAAAAATTTAAAAACAAATCAAGAAACATATTTTAAAACCGACGGTGTTTTTATTTTCATCGGTCATAATCCGGCAACACAATTTTTGAAAGGTTTTGTGGATTTGGATGAGAAAGGTTACGTCAAGACGAATGAGCGGCTTGAAACTTCTGTTTCCGGCATTTTTGCGGCAGGCGAAGTCCGGGCAGGTTCTATCAAACAGCTGGTTTCTGCGGCCGGAGAAGGTTGTGAAGCGGCGTTGAGTGCTCAAGCTTACTTGGAATCGTTGGAACTAACCCACTAAAAAAGAAATACCGAAGTCAGGAGATGACAAAATCTCCGCCTTCGGCAAAGGCGCCTGTAAGGAGGTTTGAATGAACCATCCGAATGATATGGACGGAGACATTAAAAAATTACTGACATTGCTGAAGAGAATTTTAAAGAACCATCCGCAAGGTTTGGATCAGATTTCAAAGATCGTGGATCAGAAGACAGACCAGAAGTCATTTAATTTAAATCTTTGTTTCTTCACATTCATTCCGATGAGTCCGGAAGAGCTGATGGAATTCGAAGAAATGTATGATGATTACCTGAATGAAGTGGAAGAGTCAGTTGCACGCCGGGATGATTTCAAATTGGAATTTAAATTGAGTTCAGATGATATGGATTTTCTAAAAAAGAACGGAATCCGTTTTAGTTAACGTTGTATTTCCTTCTCCCTAAAAGGCAAAAGGACAAGGCCATCTCCCAGAGGGAGAGGGAAATCTTGATGAAGAATTTCTTCCATATCGTTTTTTTATTTTCGTTCCTCTTCCTTTATATTTTTTCCCCCTTGTACGCTCAGAATTTACCGGATCACTCCGCCTTCGATCGGCTCCTCAAAAAATATGTTCACGAGGGATTAGTAGATTATGAGGCACTCCTAAACAATCGAACCCAGTTGGATGAATACCTGAAACAATTAGAGAATTATCCGCTAGAATCATTTGCTGACCTCAACCGCGAAGAACGGCTGGCTTTTTGGATGAATCTGTATAACGCCAGCGTTGTTCGAATGGTGATCGATGAATATCCCATTCAGCGATTTGATGAGATTCCCGCCGTTTTTGAAGTTCGTACCATCCATGTGATTGAAGAATATTTTAGTTTGCCTGAGTTGTTCGATGAAATCTTGAGAAAAGGATTTCGGGACGAGCGAATTTTAACGGCTTTGGTTTCAGCTCGCATGGATTCCCCGCGGCTTTTAAACGAAGCCTTTACGGGTGAGCGGATTGATGAACAGCTTGACCGCACCGCTTATGAATTTGTGGAAAACCAAGTTCTCAATCAAATTAAGCCAGGATCTAAAAAAATCTATTTGTCACCCTTATTTCAAAAGTTTGGTTCTGATTTCTTGTTCAATTACAGTCTCAGCCATGAATCCCGCTATACAGAGCAGGAGTCGGCTGTCGTGAGCTTCCTCCTCCATCATCTCAAAGACCCGGAGAAACGGATCTTTTTAGATTCGGCGCGATATAAAATTAAATATCTTCCTGAAGATCCACGCTTAAATGCCGTTTCAGTAAGGAAAGAAATGTAATTAATCAACACGTCATTGTGAGGAGGCCGAAGGCCGACGAGGCAATCTAGGAATGAGATTGTTTCGCTCACTGCGTTCGCTCGCAATGACGGTGAGGGATGACACATAAATGAATTCTGACCAATTCCAATTTCCAACTAATTTCTTGTGGGGCGCGGCCACTTCCTCGCACCAAGTCGAAGGGGGTAACGTCCATAACGACTGGTGGGATTGGGAAATCCGGAGCTTGCTCCGGGAGCCCTCAGGAAAAGCGTGTGATCATTGGAATTTGTTTCGAGAAGATTTCAAAATTGCCAAATCCCTTCACCACAATTCTCACCGCTTTTCAATCGAGTGGAGCCGCATTGAGCCGAGAGAAGGTTTTTTTGATGAGGAGGCCTTAGCTCATTACAAAACAGTGATTCAAACCCTTCGAGCCGACCATTTGGAACCAGTGGTGACGCTTCATCATTTTACGCTTCCGCTCTGGCTCGCCAAACAGGGAGGCTGGGCTTCTGCCAAAACGCCCGCTATTTTCGCCCGTTATGCAAAAAAAGCGGTCGAAGTACTTGGCGACCAAGTAACGTATTGGATGACCATCAACGAGCCGGAAGTTTATGTGTTCAAATCCTATTGGCTGGGTGATTGGCCGCCAGGGGAAAAATCATACGATAAAAGTTATTTGGTCATTTCGCATTTGTTAAAGGGTCATGTCCTGGCCTATGCGGCCATTCATGAATTATCGCGAAACTTAGGGCGAAAAGCTCCGATGATAGGGATGGCTAAACATATGTCTATTTTCACGCCGTGTAATCCCAAATCCTGGAAAGACCGAATGGCGACTTGGCTTAGAGATATGGCTTTTAATCATTTATTTATCAAAGCATTAATCCGCGGAAGAGTTTTTTATCCGGGATTATTCAGAATTAAATTGCCGCATATGAATACCCTTGATTTTATTGGGCTGAATTATTACAGCCGTGACTTTATCTCACACAAACAAGGTTTCCATATTCCGAATATCTTTGGCGATGCCTGTCATGAGCATCATCATACAGAAAAATCTGATTTTAATTCACTTGATTGGGAAATTTATCCAGATGGCCTTTATCAGATCGTCAAAGATTTGTGGAAATATCGGCTTCCGATTTTAGTTTCAGAAAATGGAATTTGCACGGACGATGATTCTCAACGCACTCGATTTATCCAAAATCATTTAGCGGCGCTGGCTAAGGCCTTGCGCGAAGGCATTCATGTGATCGGATATCTTTATTGGTCGTTGCTGGATAATTTCGAATGGGCCGAAGGGTTTAGCCCGAGATTTGGATTGGTAGAAGTTGACTACGTGACGCAAAAGCGAACGATCCGTCCTTCCGCGCGCATTTATTCTGAAATTTGCAAATCAGGCAGATTGACTTAACAGGTAATATTTTTTTGCCAGCCTCAAATCGTTCATCGATTCATACAACGTTCCCAAATTAAAAAATGCGTCCGAGAATTGCGGATGAAGTTTGAGTGCTTTTTTAAATGCTTGCTCCGCCTCCCGCAGTCTTCCTTGATTTTGATAGGCGATGCCAATGGCGTTGTGGGCAAGCAGGTGAGAAGGGTGGAGCCTGAGCGCTTTCTTGAGCGTTTGCTCGGCTTTTTTAGGTTCACCTTTTAAATCGTATACCATTCCCAGGACGGTCCAAGCATCAGAAGATTCCGGACGAATGGAAATCGCTTTTTTAAAATTCCTAATCGCAAATTCATATTTTCCCATTTCTTGATAAACCAAACCCAGCAGGAAATAAGGTTCGTCGTCTCTCGGATTTAATTTAATGGCTCTTTTAAAATATTGAATTGCCTGAGCGTCTTTACCCAAGCTAAAAAAGGTTTTTCCCACATTCAGATAATGAAGCGGGGCAGTGGGTGTCAATCTGATTTGCTTTTTCTCCGATTCTAATCGCTCTTTTTGTTTGTTAAAGATGAATTCATTTGCTCCTTTTAAATATTGGAAATGATGAATTACCGCATTTTCGGTTTTGATTTTCCCACCGAGTTTATTTAAAGAATCAAGAGGTGAAACATGAGCAGATACATTTGTGGTTGAATAAGAAACCCCTGGGAGCCGGCGAAAGAGTCTGAGCTGTTTGCCTGAACGGGATGATCCCGGACAGTTTGAAAATTTTTCCTCCTCCGGATATTGACCGGTATTGGGATGCCAATCCTCTAATAAATTATGATCTTTGGAATAATCCCGCCAAGGTAAGTAATAACCGACGCAAGAACGGTCATCGATGAGGTTCTTTAAACGAGGAATGTCCTTTGCCGCAATCTGTTCATCACCATCCAGCGTAAGAACCCAGGCTCCTGTAGCATGCCTAATGTACAGATTTCTGGCAGAGCTAAATTTTCCGTCCCACTGGTGGTGAATAATTCGCGCTCCATGCTTTTTGGCAATCTCAATGGTTCGGTCTGTGGATCCCGTATCGACTACAATTATTTCTGTTACCAGGGATTTGACACTCTTCAGACATTGATCGATCAAGAATTCTTCATTTTTGACGATCATACCCAAGGTGATTGTGGGGCGCATGGTCAAGTTGATCGGATATTGCATTTAAATGTTTTATCCTGTATATTGACGCGTAATTATACCGTAACATAAAGCAGCAAATACAGTACCTTCTTAGGGATGGGGCGAAGGATGCCAAAGAAAGAAAAAGAATCAAAATCCAGAGGCCAAAAGGAATCCTATAAGAAACCCATGATTTCTAAGCGCGGTAATTTGCGTCTCATTACTCAATTGCCTTAACCCCTCAGGTGTTTTGCAATTTCGAATTTTACGGAAAAATAATCTGTCTTAAATCCTCTAACAAGCTTGCACTTCAGAAGATCAAACAGTTTTGGCGCGCTTTTTGCTGCAACCGTTCCCCAAAATCTCCCGATGTCGTTTTTGAAATTTCAAAATTTCCTCAATCTCAATTTCGTTTGTTTAAAAACCAATATTTCAGTAATCCCGAATTCCTTTTCATCCTAGATCGGCAGTCGCTGATTACGTGTTATTTCAGTCAAAAACCTTGGCATGTCTACATTCAATATTTTGACAAAACTGTCAATCCCGATCTTCAAAGTGATCATCTGGCTTTTGGCGTCTTCAGTCTGATTCTCAGAAGTGTTTTAAAACGTTTGGGTTTCTTCCAGTTGCACAGCGCTGCAGTGACCAATGAAAAATATGGAATCTTAATTCCGGGCACGATGGGAAGCGGAAAGACAACGACGGCTTTGATGATGCTCAAAGAAAATTTTAAGCTTGTAGCTGATGATCAAGTATTTTTGAAAAAAAACAGCTCATCCATTGAGGTCTTGGGATTTGCCAGAGATTTATTTGTGACTAAAAAAACGATTTCATTTTTTCCGGAGCTTTCGTCTCTGAAGTACGCATCACTGATTCGGAAAGGAAAGCGCCTGAAAAAAGTAATGTCTCAGAAACAATTTCTGAAGTTTTTTCAAAATCGAATGGCTCAAAAAACAAAAGTGAATTATATTTTCTTCCCTCGTCTGTCTAAGAATGCAAAAACAAAAATTCAAAGAATTTCGAAATTGAACGCTTTGGCTCAGCTTCTGAATGTTGAATCCCAGGAGCGTTACCGGATTTTGATTAAAGATGATTTCTCCTTGCGGGCTCAACTCGAAATATTTTCCGATTTATGCGAGAAGGCAAAGAGTTACGATTTGCTGATTGCTAGAAATGATCGAAACGTAGCAAAACATATTTTAAAAACAATTGCTGCAGAGAATCGTCGGTGAAAATTCGGATTCTTTATACCCTTTATCCATACGGTTGGGGCGGACAGGAACAGTTTTTATTCACCTTGATCAAGCACTTGGACCGAACAAAATTTGAGCCCCTTATTGCCTCTTTTGATTCCACCCAATTTGTGAAACGGTTTGAATCATTGGGAATTCCAATTTTCATTGCGCGCTCAGGTGATGAAAATCCTCAACCGTGGGTTGATCTGATCACTCAAAAAAAAATTCATTTGGTTCAAATCAACGAGCTTAATCCGACTCTTGCTTTGGCGGTGCGCAAGACAGGCATTCCATTGCTCTGGCGCATTGGTGTGCACCTTGACGTCGCGGTAGAAACTCTGAGTCCTCAACGGAGAAAGGATTATCTTTGCCTGATCACTTGTTTGGCCGATCAGATTGTGTGTCCCTCAAAATTTTTAAGGAATCAATTCAAGAAATTAGATAATTCTAAGGCGGTTCATATTTATAACGGAGTGGATATCGCTAGAATTGACCAACTCGTAAAAAGTGTTCACCCTTGCTCTTCTCAAAATTCTTTTTCGGTTGCCATGGTAGGACATCTTTGGCCACAAAAAAGGCACCTTGATTTCATTAGGGCCGCAAAAAAAATTCATCAAAAATATCCTCAAAGCCGTTTCGTGATTTATGGAGACCGTTTTAAAATTGCCGAGGACCACAGACCGTATACTCAGAAATTATTCCAGAAGATCAAGTCATTGGGAGCGGAACGCTATTTATCTGTGGAGTGTTATTATCAGGATTTCCTTCAAAAACTTTCAAAGGCTGATGTCATCGTTCTTCCTTCGATTAACGAAGGAGCCAGCGTGGCCATTTTGGAAGCGATGGCGCTTCGCAAACCTGTTGTGGCGACCAATTCTGGCGGAAATCCTGAATTAATCCAACATGGGCGGACGGGCTTGCTCGTGCCTCCGAAAAAACCAACTCGACTTGCAAGCGCGATTATCACCCTTTTAAATAATAGACAGAAAGCCAAGCAAATGGGTGAGGCAGGGCGCCGATTAGTCGAGCGGTCTTTTGATATCTCAAACAGTCTGAAGCGGTATGAAAAGTTATATTGTCAGTTGACATCTTGAGGGTAGTTCGGGTAAAGTAGCTTCCGTCAACCTGCCAAAGCTAAATTTCACGTCCAATTTCAGACCCATATTATTGGTAGTTATTTTATTCAAAAGGTTGTTTCTAAGAAATTAAACGGGGCGTGGCTCAGGCCCTGACTCTCATTTAAGTTAATTGGAAGTCAGGACAGATGCCACGAACATTAAGAAATTAAACGGGGCGTGGCTCAGCGGTAGAGCACCCGCTTTGGGAGCGGGGGGTCGCGTGTTCAAATCACGCCGCCCCGATTTACGATTAATCATTCTAGCGTTTATTGATAGGAAATCGGGACAGCACTGATTTCCGATGAATAATTCACGATAATCAGTGCCGCCGCGACCATTATTGTAAATTTTTGGACGGAAACGCCGATACTAAATCCACATGAAAAAATTAATTTTATTTGTTTTAGCATTTGTCCTGATCCCATCTGTTCTTAGCGCCCAAGAACTTCAATCCCATAAAGTCACCCCAGGGCCACAGCAAACTCTAGCCCCCGCAATGGAAGGTCTTGCCCCCGGTGAATCGATGCCCGTTTTGCCGCCAGGGCCGCTTATGTTGACCAGTACCACGCCGGAACAGCTTTCCGCTGATTATTGGATTAACCGTTTGCCAAATCCTGATCAGGTTTTGAAAACGTCGGAACAGCTTAAAAAATTTAATCACGAAATTCATTTGATGATTCGCGAACGTGTGGATATTTTTCAATCGGGTGTTTTGGCTACTGGAACTCAATATCGGAATCTCATCAAATCAGAATATGAGACCCTTTCTAAAAGAAAACTTTTTGATATTCACGATCAATATTTTTCGAAGGATTTTTTTTCGACTCAAATCGAACCCATTGTAAATTGGCAAGTAGTTCCAGATAAGCTTGCTCCGAAATGGGGCGCGGCCACTCGTCCGACTTCTGTTCGTGCACTTCCGACAAATGTGAAAATGCTTGAAGAAAAAGGGGATATCGAATTCGATCAACTTCAGTACACGCTCATAAAAATCTGGTCGCCGGTGGCCATTTTGCATACGTCCAAAGATGGCCAGTGGTATTACGTTCAAGCGCCTTATGTTCGAGGGTGGGTTAAGTCAAAACATATTTCTGTTTTTCCAACACGCAAAGCACTTCAAGAAAAAGTGAAGTCTGAAAAATTTATTGTTATCACCGGTGAAAGTATTCCTGTTTGTTTTGATACGCAATGCCGGGAAGTTTATCAAAGGGCTTCAATGGGCACTGTTATTCCTTTGGTAGAAAAGAATGATTCCAATTATGTGGTTGAAATGCCGCTCCGGTCTTCTGGCGGAACCGTTCGTCTGAAACAATATTACATTCAAGGAAACAGCGATGTTCATATCGGATTTCCGTCTTTTACTCAGCGCAATATTTTAAAACAGGCTTTTAAGCTTTTGGGCCAGCGTTACGGTTGGGGCGGAATGTACTACGGTCGTGATTGTTCTGGTTTCATCCACGATGTTTTTTTAAGCATGGGTGTTGATTTGCCCCGCGACTCTGATCAACAGGCCATGACCGGAACCCAGCTTGGACATTTTAAGCCGCACGAACAAGCCGGGCAAAAAGAAGCCACGCTACGCATTGCTACGCCTGCCATCACCTTGCTCAAAATGTCAATGCACATGATGATTTATTTGGGCGAAGTAGACGGACGATTTTTCATTATTCATTCAACCTGGGCTGAGCGAGTGTCCATGACTTCAGATGAAAAAAATAGAATCAATCAAGTGGTGGTTTCCGACCTGTCGCTGAATGGCCGTTCATATTTAGGAGCCCTTTTTGATCGGATTATCGCTGTCAACGAGTTAAATTAATCCCACCTAAAGCCCTTGTTTTCTTACCTCTAAATTCGATAGAATACCTTCTCACTAACTAACCGAAAGGTCATTCGTATGAACATGCCCGGTCCGCTGGAATTGGTCGTTATTTTTCTTGTGGTTCTTCTTTTATTTGGTGGAAAGAAACTGCCTGAAATAGGAAGAGCGCTTGGCGAAGGAATTAAGGAATTTAAACGAGCCATTCAAGGAAAAGACGACGATTCAAAAAGTAGCAAGAATTAAACATCTAGTGCCCGTCCTGCGAAAAACTGCAGGACTGGCGCAGAACTTTAATGAATATTTCTTAAATAATTAATGTAGTTCTGCGCCCGTCCGCCAAAAGACTTGGCGAGACGGTGCGCGAATTCGATAAATGATGAAATGTTTTCGCGCCCGTAGCTCAGTTGGATAGAGCATCTGCCTTCTAAGCA
>ORMF010424207.1_pt1 | contig 11196 bp, 11 predicted proteins | sample 1779871 | NCBI WGS metagenome assembly ORMF01 (sample SAMEA104232316, study PRJEB22302) | groundwater metagenome | biome: forest; feature: aquifer; material: groundwater | place: USA | collected 2011-08-07 | depth 5.4 m
CCGCCGGATTTGGTTTAATACGATACACGCTGATTGTTTTCAAAGCTTTCTCCTGGGTGCCAGTTGCCCTCACCTATGAAGCGATTGAGCCAGTGCCTTTTTTCCGTACAGTACGATTTTTTTGGAAGTGGAAAAATAGGGCCTTCCGGACCGCATAGAAGGCAGGAAGACGGCAGGATCGACGAATGACAGAGATCTCGCTCGGCGATGTCGATATTGAGGCGGTGTTGCTCCGCCTGACTCGCCACGCGCAAGGACTCTTCGGGGCCGTCCGGTCCCTCGGCGTTGAACCAGTGGACATCGCCTATGCCGGGGGCGACGGGCCGGAGGACTTGGCCATGAACCTTGTTCTGCGGTTTCTCGACCCGAAGGACGACAAGGTCCGCTGGCACGGGGATCGTGGGCGACCGACGACGGACGGCGTATGCGCACTTCTGCGGAAGGCCCTAGACCACGACTTTATGGATCTGAAGAAGTCCAAGCGTTATAGAACAACTGTGTATCTCGATAAAGAGGACGGCGACGGCGGCCAGGAACTGACACTTGATCAGCTGGCGGTGTACCTGGAGACGCCGGAAGGAGCATTATTGAAGCAGGAGCGAAGAAGGGCCCTCATTGAGGAATTCTCGGACGATCCGGAGGCGCAGGAAATCATCAAACTCCAGTTGGAGGACGACGGATACAACGCCTTCACCAATCAGGAACTGGCCGACCTTCTCGATACGACGGTCGCCGAAATCGAAAACCGGAAAAAACGCGTGAAAACCCGATTACTCAGAATTCAAAGACGCCAGCCCGAGGGAGCGCAGACCCATGCCTAAGCGGGATACGGAGCTCCTCTTTAATCAGATCCGGCGAATGGCCGACCGCCTCATTGAAGGGGACGATGCGAAGGGAACACCCCAAATCGCCGGCGACCTTCGCGAATCGGGTATTGATCCGGACGCTCTGAAACAACGATTTCATGACGCGGCAAAGGCGATGGCCGCAAGGGAACGGGCTGCCGGTCGTCCCGCGCCCCTCGCACTCAGACAGGCGATCGAACAGACGTCTCGCGATGATGTCATGCCTTCAGACGACAGAGCCGCCGAGGCGAAGATGTCCCGGTGGCTCGACAAGTTTTCCGCGCCGTTCGCGCTCCCAGCCGATCTTGAGGCCGCCCGAGCGTTCAGGAAAAGCGGCGAAGTCGCACCGGACTAGCAGGCCGAGCTTGATGAGCTGGAAGAGCACTTGAAGAAAGACATCAGGAAAGAGCATGACGGAGAGACCTGATCCCGTCCTCGCCGCTAGCCGGGCTTTTCTGAAGCGATTTGGCGAAACCTGCGGGAAACGGCTACCTGAAATTCTTCCGGAGATCGGTCTTCAGCTACATTACCGCCATGCGACCAGCTACGAAGGCGCATTGCTGCGGATGAAAGGCATCCCCCGCGGCTACGTCGTGCTCAGCAGTGAGGTCCGGGAGGTTCGCCGCCAGCGCTTTACCCTTGGGCACGAAATCGGACACTATCTCCTGCCGGACCAGCAGGACCTCTGCCAGCCCTGCGGCAAGACGCAAATTGAGTCGTGGGACGAGTCCCTCGCCAAGCACGAACGCGACGCCAATCAGTTCGCAGCCGAGATCCTTATGCCGCGATCCATACTCCAGCCCTTCCTGCGCGGCAGCCCGCGATTCAGCCACGTCGAGCAGATCGCGCAGGCGTGCGAAACATCCCTGACGGCATCAGCCTACCGCCTCTGCGAACTCTCTTCATTCCGTATCGCCATGGTCTGGAGCGAAGCGCTGCGCGTCCGCTGGTACAGGCCTTCGGTAGAGTTTGTGCGCTGGGTGCGAAAGGGCAGCGTCAGGCAGGACAGCTTTGCGTTCGATGCTTTTGAGGGCAGGCCCGTGCCGGACACCTTCGAGCCCGTGCCTGCGTCAGCATGGCTTTTCGATAAGGGCCTCAAGCCTGATGCCCGCATTCTTGAACACTCTGTGCCGATGCCCAGCTATGACGGTGTGCTCACCCTGCTTCTAATTCCGGAAGAAATCGAAGATCACAGCTACAGCGAAACCCTGTTGGAGGAGCTCGATCCCAAGGAGTTCACCTTGCGCCGGAAGACATGGCCCGGCCGCTGCAAATTCGCGTCTGCATCTACCTGACACTTAGCCATTGCCCCACCGATTCGGGCGGTGAGAGGTAGTGTTTGCTTTGCCGAGAATGTCCACTTGGGCGCGCGGGCCAGAAACTGTTCGAGGAAGTTGGCCGGATTAGTACCGGCAAGTCGGCTTGCGACATGTAGCCGCGTCAGTTGGCCGCGTACGCCCAAACCGCAGAAGTGCCGCAGCCGTTCCGTCCGGATCGTCAGCGAATCGGACAGTGGCTGCAATCGAAGATCCCAGGAGCGTCACGACACCGCGCCTAAAGTGAACGGTATTGGGGCTAAGGAAGCGTCACCGGCATCACGGCATCGGGTCCGGAGCCCTTTTCTGTTTTGATCTCGCGGATCAGTTTTCTGTCCGGCACGCTGACCACATACACAATGTCGTCGGCCTCGGCGGAGGCGAATGCATATTTGCCATCCTTGGAAACGGCGATGGAGACGGGTTCGCCTTTCAAAGCAACCTTGCCGGAGATCTGGCGCGTGCCGAGGTCCACAAACTCGATCAGCCGGTCACGCATGGCGGCGTACACCAGCGTCCTGTTATCCGGAGTAATGGCCACGCGGACGGGCCCGCTGGAAGTCTTCATTTCATTGATCACAGCCTGGCGCTCGGTGTCGATGATGCTCATGGTGTTGGCTTCCCGGTTGGCCACATAGAGGAGCGCGCCGTCGGGCGAGAGAACGTTCCCCTCGGGACGCTGCCCGGTCACAATCTTCTTCACATGCCCGGTGGTCAGTTGGACCACGGAAACCGTATCCTCCCCGCTATTGCAGGCGAAGGCGAACAAAGCGCCGGACTTGCCAGGACCAAAGGTGACCATGTGCGTGGTCTTGCCCTTGGTTTCAAAGTTCCGGATGAGCTTTTTGCGCGCCGGGTCCACCAGCAGTACGCGGTCAGGTAGCTCGGAGGTAACCGCCAGCACTCCGGTCACTGGGTCCAGCGAAATGCCATGCGGCCGGTAGTAGGCCTCGGTGGAGATCTTCCCGATGCGCTTGCGCTCATGCAGGTCAATGATGGAGATCGAGTTGCCGCCTTTGCCCTTCTGCTCAATCTTCATGGTTCCGTTGTCGGTGGTGTAGGCGTAACGGCCGTCCTTGGATATGACCATCTCGTGCGGGTGCTTGCCTACAGGGACCTTGGCGAGCAACTGCCCCTCCATCGAATAGAACGCGAGCGCGCTGCTGGCCTTGAAAAGCACCAGCAGAACCTGTTGTTCGGCATTCAGGCCGGTGGTGAGCGCCGCTGCCAATAGGAAAAGTCGAAACAATTCATTACCTCCTGGAAACCTACCTTTATAGCTTGAACCGCCGGCTCTGCGCTACCATGTGAGTTCCCATGGAAGAAAAGCAGCCGGAAGCAATCGAGCTTCAGGTCTCCGTCCTGATCGTCACCCGAAACACAGTGGACCCTCTCCGGCGCTGCCTGGAAGCGCTGGAGAAGGCGCCCGACCGCGCCTTCTTTGAAGTCCTTGTGGTGGATAATGGCTCGCGCGACGGCTGCCAGAGAATCGACTCCGAATTCCCGGAGGTGACCGTACTCCGGCTGCCGCATTACTTTGGCCTCACCAAGGCGCGCAACATCGGGATTCGGACCGCCAAAGCGGAGTATTTGCTGCTGCTGTCCCCTTATGTTGTGATGCCGCCCGGCGGCGTGACGGCGCTGGCATCCCGATTGCGGGAGGAGACCGGAGCACTGGCGGTTTGTCCCTTGCTTGTGGATGAGGGCGGCAATCCTGTTTCCCGCGCGCACGCGCTGCCTACACCGGAGCAGGTGAAGCTGCACTGGCGCGATCCGTCCGGACTTCCCCAGTTGCCTCTGCCCACCGGGAGCGATGCGATGCCCATCGGTCTGCACGACGGCCACGCTTTGCTGATCCGCCGGCAAACGATCGTCGGAATCAACTATCTGGACGAAAGCTATGGCGAGGCTTGGATACATGCGGAACTGGCCTGGCAAATCCGTCGCGCGGGGAAGAAGATTCTGCTCCTGCCCGATGCAAGGGCTGAACTCCTCCCGGTGCCGCCTGAATCCGAATACGAACCAGCCTTCGACGCGGACCGCGCGGCGGGGGCATCCGCCTACATAGGCAAGAACGCGGGTTGGCTGGCAGGCGTCCTGTTTCACGCCGGGTTGATTATCGGGAACCTGGCCGGACTGCTCACTTTCACCAGGGTGGGGTACCGTATGGGGCTGGTGTCGCGCCTGTTATCAGGCGGCAAGATCGACGGCACCGACCAACAGTTGTAAAACTTTCCTCTTTCAGCGTTTCCCCCAGTCTCATGTATAGGGTGGTTTGCTTATGCCGGGCTACATTGTGACCCCAGGCTAAAGATTTCGGCCAAAAACTCCGATCATGATCCAAAGGAAGGACTATGGATTCAATGGACGCAATGATCTGGATGTTCCTCCCCATCTTCACCGCGATGGGCTCGGCGCTGCTTGCTTTCTATATCATGCAAGCCAAGCTGGAAGTGGCGATCGCGAAGGAACGGGAGGCCTTGATTGAGACCAAAGCAGCACTGAATTCGCAGGAACAGCATACGGAGGCCAAGTTAAAGGCAGTGGAGGAGAGCACACGGCGAAAGTCGATGGACGATTTTCTGGCGGATTTCCGAGTGGAGGAGCGGCATTATATGCGCGAGAACAAGTCCTTGTTCCTGACCCGTAAGTCCATGGTTTTACAGGAGCGACTCTACTTCCGGAACCTGCCATTGTCCAACTGGGTGGAGCACGAGATGACGGTGGAGGAGGGTGGTGATATTCAAAACCTCGCCCGCGCCTGTTCCATCTTTTCCGCCAAGGGTTTAGGCGAAAAGACGGCCCTGGTGGGTGTTGGCGGATCCAGCAACGGCATGAAGTTCCTGGAATAGCTGCCCACCTGGCGTAAACCTTATCTTTCCGCCTCTCGTCCAGAGAGATATGATGGGCGTGATGGTGGAACCGATGGCGCCCGGCTGCGTGTCCGAAGCAGGGCATGCCGGTGCCGCGCTCGACTTCGGAACGTGGATGATGGCCGAGCAGCGCCGCATCTTCTCGCTCTGCTACCGGTTCCTGCAGGACCGTGACGAGGCCGATATGGCCACGCAGGACTCCTTCCTCAAAGCTCATCAAGCGATGGAACGTGGCGCCCTTGGGGTGCAGGATCACTCGCGCTGGTTAACCCGAATTGCGGTCAATACGTGCCTGGACCGGGTGCGGAGCCGTACCTGGCGGTTCTGGCGGCGCCGGACCGGACGGGAGGCGGAGGAACAGATCCTACAAACGAGATCCTCGGCCAGTCCGGGACCGGACCAGGAGGTCTTCGCCGGCCAGATCGGGAAGCGGTTGGAGGCGGCGCTGGACCAGCTTTCGGCACGGCAAAGGGCGGTCTTCACATTACGGCATTACGAGGACCTGCGGCTGGAGGAGATCGCCGGGATACTGGACCTGGATGTAGGCACCGTCAAGGCACACATGGCGCGGGCGGTAGCCAAATTGAGAAACGAACTGAAGGATTTATATGCATTGGACCGATGATCACCTGTTGAATCACTTATACGGGATCAGTGAGGCGGATATCCATCTGGATACATGCTCGGCCTGCGAGGCTCGCCTGCAAGCGATGGCGCTGAGGATGAGGAAACAACAAGTGCTTGCAGGACCCGAGTTCACCGAGCAGGATCTGGCGGCACAGCGCCGGAATATCTATCGCCGATTGGATGGGCCGGTTCCGTCACGCTGGGAATTTCCCTGGAAGGCTGTGCTGGCTACGGCCACAGTGCTGCTGATCGGCCTGGAGCTGTCCGCGCCGAAGCCGAAAGCGGATCCGGGAAACAGGCTGATGGCATCGGGCGGGGACAGCCGGTTTTACACCGAGATTTACGCGTCGATGGAAAGTCACGAACCGCGAGCCGCCTCACCCATCCGCGGTCTTTTTGAGGAGCAATAAAATGTACCGTCTACTTGTCGCCTTGACACTACCCCTGTTTGCGTTCGGGCAACAGCCGCGGAGTTTCTTCCCCTGGTGGGAGACGCCGCTGGTGCGCGATATGAACCTGAGCGAGGATCAACAGAAGCAGATCCGAAAGATACAACGTGAAACGCGAAGCCAGATGGTGGATCTACGCTATGCCCAGGAAAAGGCCGAGATCGAACTGGAAAACCAGTTTAACGAAGAAACCGCGGATACGCGCAAGACAAATGATGCGATTGAAAAGCTGGTGCGGGCGCGTGGCGACTTGACGCGGGCCTTCGCACAACTCAGCTTGAAGCTGCGCGCGGTACTGACGCCGCAACAATGGCAGGAGTTGCAAAAGCGACGCCCCGCACAGGACCGGATGAGACCGGGGAGGGGGCCGCAAGGACCGGAAGGGCCGGAAGGGCCGCCGAACGGACCGCGTCCGGGCCGAGGGCCGGGAAAGGGCGGACCGCAACCCGACGCGGAACTGGATTAGTTGCGAAGGACCGCATTTCCCGGGTCCAAGGTTACTTTCACCGGCTTGGCTGGGAGCGCCAGCGTCCGTACAGTTGGTTCGGCGCCGGTGGCGATCCATTGGATTTGTGATTTTCCGCCGGGCATCAGCACCTCCACCGGGACCTGCAAGCTGGTTTGTTCCTCCACGCCGGATTGAGTCAATGTCAGAGTCAGTCTGTAGCCTGCCGGTTTGCCTCGGACCGAAGTTGCGCGGACCGATGAGGAGAGGTTGAGCGTTGGGATGCCGGTGTTTTCCACCCAGTGATCAAAGAACGCATCGAGTTTGGGATCGGCTGAACCTTTCGGCATGTAGGAGGCGGCCAGTTCCTGGAACTGGGCCACGGCGAGGGGCTGGAAGCGGTAGCGTTTGCAGACCTCGCCGAGCAGCTTGAGGAAGTTTTCCAGGCCAAGCCGGCATCGCAGCATGTGCATGATCCAGGCGCCCTTGCCGTAAACGATGGCATGCCATGCGCCCGGGGCGAGCGAGCTCTGAAGCCTGCCGCCGAGACGGATGGGCCCGGACGATTCGATGGTTTCGCCGTCCTTGTTCTTCTCGAGCAACTGCTCCTTGTGGCGGGTCATTGCATCGGCCAAGGCGTGTGCGCCTTTTTTCTTTTCGAGCATCAGCAGGGAAGAATAGTTCGACAACGCCTCCATCATCCAGTCTTCCTGAGGCGAGGCCGAAGTGACGACGTTGCCCCACCATTGATGCGCGGTTTCGTGGGCATGGAGAAGTTCCGAGAAAAACTGTTGCTGCTGAGCTCCGCGCGTATAGGCAGGCCGGTCGGCCGGGTTCAAATAGGAGATGGTGGACAGGTATACGAGGCCTGGGAAACCTTGCCCGAAACCGCCGGGAATCGGCGACACCATCAGTGTATTGAGGGCCGGCGGCCCGAGGTTGGACTTGAAAAACTCGAAGGCTGCCGCGACTTCGCTGGCAAGCGAGGTGAGGCGGAAGGCCGGGTCTGGGATCGATGCCGGAATTTGCAACGCCTCCGTCATGCGGCGCGGCGGACCTCTTTGCGGGAACGGGTTGGGAGGAGGCGGCAGCAGAATGGTTTCCCGGCGCGGCGGCAAGAGGAAAATGTCCAACTCCCGGTTCGCGTAAACTTCCACGGCGAGTTCGCCGCGGGTAATCCTGGTTTGGGTGTAGTTGCCCAGGTTGAAACCAGCGACGCGAATGGGCGCCGGTGTGAGGCGGCGCGTGGTGCGGATGTTGTCTTCGGTGTGATCTTCCTTGACGTCTCCGGGAAACACCATTTGAAGGCGCGCCGGATAAGAGAAGGTGATGTCGAAACGCGCAAACTGAATGCCGGAGCGCGGATACCAGTTGGCGCGGGATCCGACAAAGTAGACATCCTTGCCGGCGGGCCGGACGACTGTCCCCTCATGCTCCACCTCCACCTCGTAGTGACGCCCGAGTTCCAGCGGCTGGACGGGAACCACCAGAAACAAGGCGCTTTCGTTGCGGCGGATGAGATTGGCGCGGAATGACTCGGGAGAGAAGACCTGGGCCGGCTCGCCATTCACGCGCACCGCGGTGACCTTCATGAAAGTGGAAATATCCAAGCCAAAGACGTTTAGATTGCCACGCACCGGGGTGAGGGTAAACTGTGTGGCCGCTTTCAAGTAGAGCTCGGAATTGAGATCAGCCTGAATTCGAAAATTGGCGAGGGAAAAGTTTTCTTGCGCCGGCGAACGTTTGTTCTCGCGAAAGGATCGCGCCGGGAAACTGGTCCAGGTGTCATAGTAGGCACGGTTGTCGCGATACTTCAGTTGACCGACGTAGATGGAATCCCGGGCTTCCGGATCCAGATAGACGTCGAAGTTGCCGAGCCGCCTGCCCTGCAAGGCGGTGTAGAAGATTCCATTGGAGGTGCCCGCCCTGCCGCTGAGAATCTGATCCAGCAGGCGCACGGCGAAACTAGCCGACAAGTTGGCGAGGACCCGGTTGTAGGCGTCCGCCAGCAGCAGGCCGCGCTCCGGGCTTGGACGAAGGTCGCCCTTCGCGCGGACGGCCGCCATCAGGGCCTCGGCGGTGTCGTCGGTGAACAACATGAGCGCGGTAGCAAAGTGCTCGTTGAGGTTGGGGGACTGGGTGAAGGCGGAAAGCGAGATCCGCTCCCCGCGCGAAGGAGGCAACAATAACAGTTCCGCATCGCCGCCATCCACGTCGGCGGAAAACACCGCGGAAAGACGCCGCCCGGCCACCGGCTTGCCAAAAATGAGGTAGCCTTCGTTGAAATAAAACCGGAAGTCCTCGCGCGCGAAATGAATCTCGCGGACGCGGTAGCATTGCTCGGGATCGAGTTCAGCCTTGCGCAAGCTACCGGCCAGTTCTTGTACCTCATTCGCGGCGAAAGCCGTAGCGGCGAAGGCGAGGAGCAGCAAGGAGGAGCAGCGTTTCACTTCCTCCAGTTTATCGCCTAAGCCGCCTTTGCCGTGACCTGGTGCAGGCTCTGGTCCAGCGCCTGGATAAAGTTGTCGATATCCGGACGGCCGATGTTGAGCGGCGGCGAGATTCGGATGACGTTCCCGAAAATGCCGCCACGGCCGATAAGAATCCGCTGGTCGCGCGCGGCCTCCATGAGCCGGAGCGCTTGCGCGGAGGCGGGTGTCTTGGAGATACGGTCCTCCACTAATTCGATCCCCTGCATCAAGCCCATGCCGCGGACCTCACCAATGAGTGAATACTTTTCCTGCAGCTGCTCAAGGCATCCTCTCAGGTAAGCGCCCATGTTGGCGGCGTTCACGGCCAGGTTCTCATCCTCAATCAGTTGGATGACGGCGCGGGCGGCCGCGGCCGGGACCGGTCCGCCTCCAAAGGTGGAGATGTTCAGCTTCTGAATGCCGCCGGCTACTTCGGGGCGCGCGGCGGTCAATCCCATCGGAAATCCGTTGGCAATGCCTTTTGCGCTGGTAATGATGTCCGGGGTGACTCCCCAATGTTCGATGCCCCACCACTTGTTGCCGGTGCGGCCCCATCCGGTCTGCACTTCATCGCTGATAAAGATGCCGCCGTGATTGCGGACGATGTCGGATACGATTTTGAAATACTCCTTGGGCGGGGTGATGAAACCGCCGACACCTTGAATCGGCTCGGCGATCATGCCCGCGATCTGACCTGTTGTCGTGGTCCGGATCAATTCCTGCACATCCTGGGCACAGCGCACATTGCAATCGGGGTAGGTGAGCCCGAACGGGCAACGGTAACAATAGGCGTTGTGCGCGAACGTGATTCCGGCCTGCACCGGAGGACCCATCTTCCAGGCCGACTGCCCTGTAATTCCTATCGCCAGAGCGGATCGGCCGTGATAGGCGTGGCGCAGCGCAATGATTTCCGAGGAGCCGGTATAGCAGCGTGCGGCGACAATAGCGGTCTCGTTGGCTTCTGTGCCGCTGCAGGTGAAAAACGACTTCCACCCCTGTCCCGGCGCAATGGAGGCGATCTTGCGGGCCAGCGCGGCCTGCGGCTCGGTGGCAAATACGGTGGAGACGTGCTGCAGCTTATCGACCTGCTCATGCACGGCGCGGTTCACCTTTTCGTTGCAGTGGCCCACGCTCACGGTCAAAATGCCGCCAAAGAAATCCAGATACTGGTTGCCGTCGGCATCCCAAACAAACTGGTCTTTGGCATGCGTGATCACCAGCGGTTCGGAATAGTAATGAAAAACGGACGGAAAGAGACAGTCCTGGTTGGCGAGAATGATTTCTTCCTTGGTCATGAGGTACCTTGAGTCAATGCTACCGCCAACCGCGGTTCCAAGGCTGCTGGAGCGTGGCATCGTTGGCGTAGCGTTTCACGGTGAACTCGACCTGGCCGCCCGCTCCCGGCGCGAGCTTCACATACAACACCGGCCCGTCCACCTTCACGCTTTGCCCGCCGACCTTCGCCGAAACAAACTGGTGCTCGCCATAGGCGCCGGCCTGGACCGCCACCACGCGCGGCTCAAGGTTATTCACGTTGACCAGGGTCAGTGTGGTCGAATCGGCTGAAAACTTCTCCACCAGCGCGGCGACATCCTCGGGCAGGCCGCTACGCTGTTTCACCGGATCGAAGTATCGCACGCGGGCGTGGAGAGTCCAGATGTTGCCGGTCAGATAGGAACCGAGGGTCAGCTTCGATAGAGCGCCCGTGGCGGCCGGGTTCAATCCCATCAGATAGTCGGCCAGCCGCGTATCGGCGGAGGTGTCATCCTCCTCCATCCCGCGCATCTTTTCGCGAACAAAACTGAGGTCGCCGCGGAGAGCCTTTTCCGGGTAGGAATCCGCCTTGCCGTCGAGGAAGGAGATCCATTCATCGGCGGGCAGGAGCGCCCGGTCCTTGCCGTCCATGGACCAGAGATAGATTTCCGTCAGCCGGTTGCCGAACAGATTCGACGTCCAGTTGTACCATTCCTCTTTGCCATCCGAGTACTTGTATCCACGCGGATCTCCGAAACCGGTAGGGAGCATGGTCCTTCCATTGACGACTTTCTTGTTCTCATACATGTTGGCGATCTGCTTGCGCAGCGTTGCGACAAAGCCTGGATCGCCCTTGCTCAACAGGTACGCATTGCCGAATCCGGGCCATGAGCCCGCGTCGAACGTGTTCCGATGC
>ORMF011705556.1_pt1 | contig 11196 bp, 9 predicted proteins | sample 1779871 | NCBI WGS metagenome assembly ORMF01 (sample SAMEA104232316, study PRJEB22302) | groundwater metagenome | biome: forest; feature: aquifer; material: groundwater | place: USA | collected 2011-08-07 | depth 5.4 m
CACGGTGCCCGTGATCGCCTCGCCGGCCGTCGCCCGGGCCGCCGGGCTCGACGGCACGCTCCCGCTGCACGTCGGGAACCGCACGGTCCTCGCGACGGTCGTCGGCGTCGCACGCTACTTCCCGAGCGTCGACGGGCAGCTCGTCGTCGCGGATCTCCCGACCTGGCTCGTCGCGGCGAACACCGTCGAGCCCGGCACGACCGTGCCGGGCGAGCTGTGGCTCGACGCGCCCCCCGTCGCAGCGCAGCGGCTCGCGCGGCGGCCGTTCTCCCTGCTCGACGTGACCGCGCAGCAGGTGACCGCAGCAGAGCTTCGCAGCGACCCGCTCGCGCGCGGCGCACTCGCGCTCCTGCTCGTCACCGGGATCGTGTCTGCGCTCCTCGCCGCCCTCGGTCTGCTCCTCACGGTCGTCGGCGATCTACGCGACGAGAGCGGCGAGCTGTACGACCTCGAGGCGCAGGGCGCGACGCCGCGCGACGTGCAACGCCATCTACGGCTGCGGGCCGCGATCGTCGCGGTGCTCGGGCTCGCCGGGGGCGTGGCCGCAGGCGTGGTCGTGAGCGCGCTCGTCGTCTCGGTCGTGACCGTCACGGCAGGCGCGGGCGTTGCACTGCCGCCGTTGCGGCTCAGCATCGACTGGCGGCTCGCGGGGCTCGCTCTCGCGGCGCTTGCGATCGTCTCGGTGCTCGCGATCCTCCTCGCGACGCGACATGCGTACGCGCGTGTGTCGCGCTGGCGCTTCTCGGAGGGGATCGAATGAGCGCTGCGATCGAGGCCGTCGATCTCTTCCGTCTCTTCTCGTCCCGCGAGGGGACGTCGGTCGCGCTGCAGGGCCTGACGCTCGACGTCGACGAGGGCGAGCTGCTCGTCGTGTTCGGGCCGAGCGGCTCTGGTAAGAGCACGCTGCTGCGGATCCTCGCGGCGCTCGACCGGCCGTCGGCAGGAACCGTGCGCGTGCTTGGCCATGATCTCCGCACGCTCCGCGGCCGCCCGCTTGCCCGGTACCGCTCCCGCACGCTCGGCTACGCCGACCAGCACTACACGAGAGCGCTCGCGCCGGAGCTCACCGCGCGCCAGCTCGTCGGGCTGCGGCTCGGCCTGCTGGGTGCTCCGCCGGGGGAGAGCGAACGTACGGCCGACGCGCTGCTCGAGCGCGTCGGGCTGCTCGACCGGCGTGACGCGCGACCGTCGGAGCTCTCCGGCGGCCAGCAGCAGCGGGTCGCGATCTGCGCCGCACTCGCGCACGGTCCGCGTCTCTTCATCGCGGACGAGCCGACCGGAGAGCTCGACGCCGCCACCGCGACCGAGATCTACGCGCTCGTACGGGAGCTCTCGCGCGAGGCGGGCGCCACGACAGTCGTCGTCAGCCACGATCCGCAGTCGGCGCTCGTCGCGGACCGCGTCGTCCAGATCCGCGACGGCCGCGTCAGCGGCGAGAGCCGCGGGGGCGACGTCCACGCGGTCGTGAACCGCGGCGGCTGGATCCGGCTGCCGGAGGAGCTCGTCGGCGACGCGACGCGCGCGCAGCTCGAGCGTGCCCCCGGCGGGATCCTCGTGCGCGTCGCCGAGCGCTCGGCGCAACCCGAGCCGGCCCTGGCGCCGGCGCCCGCCGCTGCCGGGCCGCCGGTCGCCGCGACGGTCGGGCTCACGAAGGTGCACGGGAGCGGCGCGCATGCGACGGAGGTGTTTCGCAACCTCTCACTCGGCTTCTCCGCCGGCCGCCTCTCCGCGGTGACGGGGCCTTCCGGCTCGGGCAAGTCGACGCTGCTCCATCTGCTGGCCGGCCTCGACCTCCCGACAGCGGGCGACGTCGTCCTCACCGGCACCCTGCTCTCGCGGCTCGACGCGACGGGCCGTGCGGAGCTGCGCCGCGACCGGATCGGTCTCGTGACGCAGGGCACCGACCTCGTCCCGTTCCTCACCGCCCAGGAGAGCGTCGAGCTCGCGCTTGCGCTGCGCGGAGTCGAGCGTGGGGAGGCGACCGAGCGGGCGGCCGGCTCGCTCGCCTCCGTCGGTCTCGCCGAGCTCGCGCGGCAGAGGGTCGCGCGCCTGTCGATGGGAGAGCGCCAACGCGTCGCGCTCGCGCGCGCCCTCGCGGCGCGCCCCGCTCTGCTGCTGGCCGACGAGCCGACTGCGCGGCTCGACGAGGCGAACGCGAGGGCCGTCGGGGGGCTCTTCGCCGACCTCGCGCTGCGGACCGGCACTGCGATCGTCTGCGCGACGCACGATCCGGTGCTCATCGAGCACGCCGCGATCGAGGTCGCGCTCGGTACCGTGCCCGCGTGAGCCAGGCGAGCGTCGAACTCCTGTTGCGCGGCTATCGCGCCTTCGTCGCCGGCGATCTCGACGCGATCGAGGGCATGCTCGACCCAGAGGTGGAGTGGGTGGGAGTCGGCGAGGTGGCCGGCACCGCCGACCGCGCGGACGTGCTCGAGATCCTGCGCGGGCGTCTGGCCGAGCAGTACTCGGTGACGCTCGACCGCTGCATCGGCATCGGCGACTGCGTCGTCGTGAGCATGCGCTTCTCGCGCGCCGGAGCGGATCCGACGGATGACCGGCCGCTTCAGTCGCGCCGCGTGTACCACGTCGGCCGCTACGCCGCGATCGTCACCACGCGCGACGGCCGTGTCGTCCGGGTCGACGAGCAGCCGAGCCTCGCGGCCGCGCTCGAGGCGGCAGGCGTCGAGGACGAGGCCCTCTGATGCGCGTCCTCGTCACCGGCTTCGAGCCGTTCGGCGGCGGCGCCGTCAACCCGTCGCAGCGGCTCGTCGAGGAGTTGGCCGCCGCGCCGCCGGCGGGGGTCGAGCTCGAGACCATGGTGCTGCCCGTCACGTACGCGCGCTCGGCGGAGGCGCTGCGGGCGGCCGTTCGCGCGACCGAGCCCGACGTCGTCATCTGCTTCGGCCAGGCCGACGGGCGCACCGGGATCTCGGTCGAGCGCTTCGCGCACAATCTCGACTCGGCCGAGCCGGCGGACAACGACGGCGTCTCTTCCGGCGCCGAGATCGACCCCGCCGGGCCCGTCGCCTACCGCTCTACCCTGCCCGTCACGGAGATCGTCGGGGCGCTGCGTGCCGAGGGCATACCGGCCGCGGAGTCGCGGGACGCGGGCGGCTTCCTGTGCAACCACGTCTTCTACGTGCTGATGCGCGTGCTCGAGCAGGAGCGCCCGCAGGCCCGCGGCGGGTTCGTGCACGTGCCGCTGCTTCCCGAGCAGGCGCTGGACAGGACTGCGGCGAGCATGCCGCTCGAGCTGCTCGTGCGTGCCGCGCACATCGTGCTGCGTACGGCAGTTCCCTAGTACGCTCTTCGGGTGCGCGCCGCACAGATCGCAGCGCTCGGAGCGCCGCCCGACCCGGTCGAGATCGCCGAGCCCGAGCCGGGCGACGGCGACTCGCTCGTGCAGGTCGTCGCCGTCGCTCTCAATCCGCTGGACGTCGCCGTCGGGGCAGGCCGCTTCTACGGCGGGCATCCGCCGCTCCCGTACGTGCCGGGCTGCGAGGCCGTCGGCCGCACCGAGGACGGCGAGCTCGTCTACCTCTTCGGCGACGGCCGGGGGATCGGCAAGCAGGGCTTCCTCGTCGAGCGTGCGGCGGTGCCTCGCGACCTGCTGCTGCGGCTTCCACCCGGCACCGATCCCGCGCTCGGGGCAGCCGCGGGAATCGCCGGGATCGCGGCCTGGGTCCCCGTTGCCTGGAAGGCGAAGGTCGGCCGCGGTGACCGCGTGCTCGTGCTCGGCGCGAGCGGGGCCGTCGGGCTCGTCGCGGTCCAGGTGGCGAAGCTGCTCGGGGCGGACCGGGTCGTCGGTGCGGGCCGCGACCCCGCGAAGCTCGAGCGCGCCCGCGTGCTGGGGGCCGACGAGCTCGTGCAGCTCGGCGACGCCGACGCCCTGGCGGCCGCCTTCGGCGGCGACGGCTTCACGGTCTGCATCGATCCTCTCTGGGGCGAGCCGCTCGCGCAGGCGCTCGGCGCAGCTGCGCCGCACGCACGCGTCGTGCATCTCGGGCAGTCGGCTGGCCCGGAGTCGCCGCTCCGCTCCGCCGACGTGCGCGGGAAAGAGCTGCAGATCCTCGGCCACTCGAACTTCGCGCTGACGCCCGAGGAGCGCGGTCGCGCGCAGCTCGAGCTGCTCGACCACATTGCCGCCGGACGGATCGTCCTCGACGTCGAGCGCTTCTCGCTCGAGCGCGTCGGCGAGGCCTGGGAACGGCAGCGCGTTGGCGGCAAGGCCGTCGTCGAGCTCTCGTAGGCCGGCCACTGCTCCGCCGGACCTTCGAATAGACAACGGGCCCCGTCTCCGGGGCCCGTCTCGAGGCTCAGATCTTTCCCCGATCCTTCCACTTCTTGTAGATGTCGTTCACCTGACCCGAGATCGACTTGACGGAGTCGGCGGCGCTCATCTTGCCCTGCGAGACCTGGGCGAACATCTGCGGGATGAGGTACTTCTGGAAGATCTCGTCGATTGCCGCGTTCGTCGTGCCCGGGTAGCCGATGTTGTGCGTGTACTTCTCGGCGATCGTCGTGAGGATCGTGTACTTCCCGCGGGGCGGATGCGTGTCCACCGCCGCGGCCTTGCGGATCGCCTTGAACGGATACGCGCCGGGGAAGCTCGGGAAGTTGTAGAGCTGGGACGCGTTGGTCGCGTCCTTGTAGTTGATGCAGAGGTCGGCGAGGAACTGCTGTGCGTTCTCTTTGTTCTTTGCGAAGTTCCAGATCGAGTATGCACCCATCACGTGCTCGAGGCCGAAGCGGCCGTGCGGCCCGTGCGGAATCGGCCAGATCCAGAGGTCCTTCGAGAACGGCAGGTTCTGCGCCTCCGGCGTGCGCGTCGCCGAGATCGCGTTGAGGATCATCGACGCGGTGCCGGAGTAGAGGTAGTTGTTGTTCGACGCGGGGTTCCAGGCGAAGATCGCCGAGTCTTCGCCGTTGTTGTAGAGGTCGACCATGAACTTCACGGCCTCGACGGTGTGCTTCGAGTTCAGCGTCGGCCGGTTGCTGTCGTTCTGGATGAATGATCCGAAGCACATCAGGAAGGCGATCAGCGCCATGTTCGAGTCGAGCTCCTGCGACTGCCCGATCCCGATCGGGTGGCCGAGCGCCTTCAGCTTCGGCGCCGCCTTCCGCACGTGGTCCCACGTGAACGGCGCCTCGCCGATCCCGTTCCAGAGGTCGTGCCGCCAGATGACCGGGTCGGGCACGTAGCAGTCGGAGACGGCGAAGTACTTCTTCGTCTTCGGGTTGTAGGTGCTCAGCCGTCCGAGGTCGCTGTACTTGCCGACCTTGTGCTCGATCTCCTGGATGATCGGCGCGTGGTTGATTACCTGGTCCTCGTACTGGGCCATCGGGTGGATGGCCATGAACAGGTCGTGCCCGTCCTGCGCGGCGACCTCGGCCGCTGCGCGTGTGTCGAGCAGCGTGTTGTTGATGTGCTCCACCTTCACCTGGACGTCGTTCTTCTGGCCCCACTGCTTCACCCAGGTGTTGTCGAACCAGTCGTCATAGGCGGGCACGAAATGAACCCACTGGATGATCGACAGGTCGCCCTTCAACCAGCGGCCCGTGTAGCGCATCGGCCCTGCGAACGAGAATGGGGCGGCGGCGCCCGCGACGCCGACTGCGGCGGCTCCGGCACCTGCCTTCTTCAGGAGCTCGCGCCTGGTAAGGCGCTGCTCCTCCACGCTCGTTCCGTCCTTTGCGTCCGGCATACGTCCTCCCTTCGAGGTCAGCGGAATGCTCCGCCCGTGAATCCGGCGATGAAACGGTTGAGGAACGCGTTGTAGACGAGCGCCAGCGGGATGCTCGGGATCAGGATCGCGCCCATGATCCCGGGCCAGTTGTAGAGATCGCCTCGAATCAGGTCGGTCGGAACGCCGACCGTGAGCGTGCGATTGGTCGAGCTCGAGATGAACGTGATCGCATAGACGAACTCGTTCACGACGAGCGAGAACGTGAAGATGACGACGGTCAGAATCCCGGGTATCGAGATGGGAAAGACGATGCGGACGAGCGAGCCGAGGCGCGAGCAGCCGTCGATGAGCGCCGCGTCTTCGAGCTCCTGCGGGATCGTCTTGAAGAATCCCATCAACAACCAGATCGCGAACGGGATCGTGAACGACGGGTAGACGACGACGAGCGCCCACAAGCGGTCGCTCAGGTGCAGGTATTGCGAGATCACGCGCGAGAGTGGCAGGAAGAGCAGCGTCGGCGGCACGAGGTAGGTGAGGAAGATCCCGACGCCCATGCTTCGGCCAATTCCACCGGAGAGTCGGGCGAGCGCATAGCCGGCCGGCATCGCGACCATGAGCGTGACCAGAACCACCATCACGCCGACGAAGCACGAGTTGCCGAGCCAGCGCAGGTAGTCCGTGTGGTGGAAGAGGTAGCCGTAGCTCGTGAGCGTGGGGTGGAAGCTCCAGACCTTCTTCGGGTCGTACACCTGGGCTTCCGGCTTGAGCGAGGTGACGGCCATCCAGAAGAACGGGAAGGCGAGCACGATCGCGAACGGGATCACGATCCCGTACGAGAACGCCTTGTGCCGCCACCCGCGCGTCACGTCACGTCACCTCCGCCCGGCGTGCGAACACGAGCATCCCGGTCACCACCACCGCGAGCAGCGGAAGCATGAAGAGCGCGATCGCCGCCCCTTCGCCGATGTTCCCCGCGTTGATGCCCGTCTGGAACGCGTACGTCGTCAGCACCTGCGTCGAGTTGAACGGGCCTCCGTTCGTGAGGATGTAGGGGACGACCATGTCGGTCGCCGTGAAGATGATCCCGAACAGGACCGCGACCACGGCGATCGGGAGCTGCAGCGGCAGCGAGACGTACCAGAACTTCTTCAACCCGGTCGCTGCGTCGATCGCCGCCGCGTCGTCGACCTCCTGCGGAATCGACGATATGCCGGCGATGAAGATCACCGTCGCGAAGGGGATCGTCCGCCACGCCTGGACGGTGATGATCGACGACATCGCGGCTTTCGGAGTTCCGAGCCAGTTGGGGAGATGCTGCGGGTCGACGATGTGCAGCTGGACGAGGAACCAGTTCCAGATGCTCGCCTGCGGGTCGTAGAACCAGAGGAAGCCGATCGACGTCAAGGCGATCGGAGCGGCCCACGGGAGCAGGATCAGCAGGCGGAGGAGCCAGCGGCCGCGGAACTTGCGCATCAGCGCATGTGCCAGCAACCCGGCGCAGACGACCACGACCGCCTGAGAGATGATCGTGAACGTGAAGGTGTGCCAGAGCGCGCCCCGGAAGATCGGGTCGTGCAGCGCGTGGCTGAAGTTCTGGAAGCCGACCCACTTCCCGGTGAGCGAGCCCGCCGTGGCGTCGGTGAAGCTCAGGTAGATCGCGAGGACGAGCGGGACGCCGACGAGCGCGGCGATGAAGAGGACAGCAGGCGAGATCAGGAGCGTCGCGAGGAAACCGCGACGTTCCATGATGTGGCTGAACCGTCCCCGACGGCTCCTCCTCACGGCCGTCACCCCTGCCATTGCAGCGCGACTCTAGATCGTAGGGCAATGCGTTGCAAGAAGCGCAAGTGACCCTTAAGGTTCCGGCCGGTGGCCGCCATCGAGCTCGAGGGGCTGACGAAGGTCTACGGCGACGGCACGCGCGCCGTCCACGAGCTCGACCTGGAGGTCGAGGACGGAGAGTTCGTCGTCTTCGTCGGTCCGTCGGGGTGCGGCAAGACGAGCGCACTGCGGATGATCGCCGGCCTCGAGGAGATCAGCGGCGGCACGGTGCGCGTGGGGGGCGAGGTCGTCAACGACCTGCCGCCGAAGAACCGTGACATCGCGATGGTCTTCCAGAACTATGCCCTCTACCCGCACATGGACGTCTACGACAACATGGGGTTCGGACTGAAGATGCGCGGGATCGACCGGGCGGAGATCCGCCGCAGGGTCGAGGACGCGGCACGCATCCTCGGTCTCTCCGAGGTGCTGCGCAAGCGGCCCCGGCACCTGTCGGGCGGCCAGCGCCAGCGCGTCGCCATGGGCCGCGCGATCGTTCGTGAGCCGCAGGCGTTCCTGATGGACGAGCCGCTCTCGAACCTCGACGCGAAGCTCCGCGTCCACATGCGCGCGGAAATCGCCAGGATCCAGCGCGATCTGCGGGTGACGACGATCTACGTCACGCACGACCAGAGCGAGGCGATGACGCTTGGCGATCGGGTCTGCGTGATGCGCAACGGGCTGCTGCAGCAGGTCGACCGGCCGCAGGTGCTCTACGACCGGCCCGCGAACCTCTTCGTCGCGGGGTTCATCGGCTCGCCGGCGATGAACCTCGTCGAAGCCGAGCTCGCCGAGAGCCACGAGGGCCTCACCGCAGTCTTCGGCCCGCACGCTCTGGTCGTGCCGGCCGACGTCGTCGCTGCGCGGCCCGCCCTTCGGGCGTATGTCGGTCACCGGGTCGCCCTCGGGATCCGCCCGGAGGACATCGAGGATCCGCTGGGCTCGGGCCTCGGCGCAGAAGGCTCGCGGCTCGACGTCACGGTGGACATCAAGGAGGACATGGGCTCGGAGGTCTACCTCCACTTCGCCGTTCAGGCGCCTGCCGTCAAGGCTGAGGAGCTGCGCGAGATCGTCGGCGACGAGGCGATCGTGGCCGCCGACGAGCAGACCCACCATGGAAGCCCGTTCATCGCCCGGGTCGCCCGCGGCACGCAGGCGCGCGAAGGCGCTGCGGTGCAACTCGCCGTCGTCACGCCACGCCTGCATTTCTTCGACCTCGCGACCGGCGTGGGGATCTACGGCAACGGCGCCGCCGCCGCGGCCGCGTAGCGCGCTACTTCGCGACGAGCACCCGGCGGCCGCGCGGCCGATCGCCGAGCGGAGACTCTGCTCCTGTCGGTACAATCCGGATACCTAGTACACGATTGGAGAGTGAACTGATTGTGAGCGACTTGCTGCTCGTCCCGCTCGAGGACACCGTTGTGTTCCCGGGCATGACCGTCACGCTGACGGTCGACGCCGGCGACGAGGCGCGCGTTCTCCTGGTGCCCCGGCACGAGCAGGAGTACGCGAAGGTCGGCACCGTAGCCGAGGTGACCGACCGTGTCGGCCTGCCCGGCGGTGCCGTCGCCGTCGCGCTCACCGGCCTGCACCGCGGCGTCATCGGCGCCGCCCATACCGATTCCCAGGGACGCCTCCGCGCAGAGGTGGAGGAGCGTCCCGACGAGAACCCGCCGCCCGTGGCGACGCGGGAGCTGGAGCGCGAGTACCGCGCCGTGGTCGAGGAGATCCTCGAGATCCGCGACGCCGACGAGCGCATCCGTCAGTTCCTGCGCTCGATCGCGGACGCCGGCGCGCTCGCAGACACGTGCGCCTATGCGCCGGACATCAGGTTCGCGCAGCGCGTCGAGCTGCTCGAGTCCGTCGAGATCGTCGAGCGTCTCAAGCTGGCGCTCGAGCTCCAGCGTGAGCGGCTCGCAGAGCTGCAGGTTCGCCGCCGCATCCGTGAAGACGTCGAGTCCGGCGCGCAGAAGCAGCAGCGCGAGTGGTTCCTGCGCAAGCAGATGGACTCGATCCGCAAGGAGCTCGGCGAGGACGAGGGCTCCGTCGTCGAGGAGTACCGCACGAAGATCGACGAGGCCGGCATGCCGGACGAGGTCCGCGCGCAGGCCGAACGCGAGCTGAAGCGGCTCGAGTCGATGGGCGACTCCTCGGGAGAGGCGTCGATGATCCGCACGTACCTCGACTGGCTCACCTCGGTGCCCTGGTCGAAGCGCTCCGACGAGAAGCTCGATCCCGTGAACGCGCGCGAGGGGCTCGACGCGGACCACGCGGGCCTCGACGACGTGAAGGAGCGGATCGTCGAGTATCTCGCCGTCCGCAAGCTGCGCCAGGAGCGGGGTATCGCAAACGACAAGCGCAGCGGCGCGATTTTGACGCTGATCGGTCCTCCCGGAACCGGGAAGACGTCGATCGGCGAGTCGGTCGCACGAGCGATGAACCGCGAGTTCGTGCGCATGTCGCTCGGAGGCATCCGCGACGAGGCGGAGATCCGCGGTCATCGCCGCACCTACATCGGCTCGCTGCCCGGGCGGCTCGTTCGCGCCTTGCGCGACGCCGAGACGATGAACCCAGTCATTCTGCTGGACGAGGTCGACAAGGTCGGCGCCGACTGGCGCGGCGATCCGTCGGCGGCGCTGCTCGAGGTGCTCGACCCGGCGCAGAACCACTCGTTCCGCGACCACTACCTCGACGTCGAGCTCGATCTCTCAGACGTGTTCTTCATCGCGACCGCGAACGTGGCCGAGACGATCCCCGGTCCCCTGCTCGACCGCATGGAGGTCATCCGCTTCGACGGCTACACGACCGACGAGAAGACCGCGATCGCACGCGACTACTTGTGGCCGCGGCAGCGTGAGCGCAACGGGCTGCGCGAGGACGAGGTCGCCGTCGAGGACGAGGTTCTCGGCACGGTGATCTCGGAGTACACGCGCGAGGCCGGCGTTCGCCAGCTCGAGCGGGAGCTCGGCAAGATCCTCCGGAAGACGGCGACGAAGATCGCAAGCGGCCAGGTCGAGCATCCGGTGGAGACGCCGGTCGACGTGACCATCGACGTGGTTCGCGACGCGCTCGGCCGCCAGAAGGTCTTTCACGAGGCCGCAGAGCGCACGGCCGTACCGGGCGTCGCGACCGGGCTCGCCGTCACCGGCACCGGTGGCGACGTGCTCTTCGTCGAGGCCACCTCGATGGACGGCGGAACGGAGCTGATGCTGACCGGCCAGCTCGGCGACGTGATGAAGGAGTCGGCGCGCATCGCGCTCTCGTACGTGCGCTCCCACGCCGAAGAGCTCGGCGTCGAGCCGAAGGCGTTCGAAAACCGCTCCTTCCACGTGCACGTGCCGGCCGGCGCGATCCCGAAGGACGGGCCGAGTGCGGGCATCACGATGGCGACCGCGCTGGCATCGCTGCTCGCGGAGCGGCCGGTGAAGCACACGGTCGGCATGACCGGCGAGGTGACGCTGCAGGGCCGCGTGCTTCCGATCGGCGGCCTCAAGCAGAAGGTGCTTGCCGCGCACGCCGCGGGGCTCACCGACGTGATCATTCCGGAGCGGAATCGCGCCGACCTGGACGACGTCCCGGCGGACGTGCGCGAGGCGATGCGGTTCCACCCGGTGATGACGCTCGGCGAGGTGCTCGAGCTCGCGCTGGAGCCGAAGCCCCAGCCGAACCTCCAGATCGTCCCGTGATG
>ORMF012341399.1_pt1 | contig 11195 bp, 8 predicted proteins | sample 1779871 | NCBI WGS metagenome assembly ORMF01 (sample SAMEA104232316, study PRJEB22302) | groundwater metagenome | biome: forest; feature: aquifer; material: groundwater | place: USA | collected 2011-08-07 | depth 5.4 m
GGCTCACGCAGGTCGGCGAGGTCGTCGGCACGATCAGCTACATGGCTCCCGAGCAGGCGCGCGGGGACCAGCACCTGATCGGCCCCGAGACCGACGTCTATGCCCTCGGCGCGATCCTGTTCGAGCTCGTCGCGGGCAAGCCGCCCATCGCGTTCGACGACGCGACGAGCGTGCGCGACATGCTCGTCGAGGTCGCGGAGAAGCAGCGCCCCGACGCCCGCGACGTGTCCGCGGCGCCCGTGCCTGCCGACCTCGCGGCGATCGTGTCCAAGGCCCTTGCCGTGCGCATCGCCGACCGCTACCGCAAGGTCGCGGACCTGCGCCGCGACCTCGAGGCCCACATCGACAATCGCGCCGTGTCCGCGCACGCGGCGAGCACGTTCTTCCTGCTCGGGAAGTTCCTCGCGCGCAATCGGGCCATCGTTCGCACCGCGGCCGTGGCCGTGTGCGTGCTCGCCGCGCTCGCCGTCGCCTTCGTCGTCGAGCTCGTGCACGAGGCCGACCGCACGCGCCTCGCCAAGGACGACGCCCAGGCCCGGCTCGTGCAGCTCGAGGCCGAGGTCGCCCAACGCAAGGTGGCCGAGCGCGCCAAGGACGACGAGCAGGCGCTGCGCCTGCGGATGGAGCAGGCCGAGCACCTCCTGACCAGCGGCAAGCTCCTGCTCGACGGCGATCCGCTCTCCGAGCCCGGACTCGCCAAGGTCCTCGAGGCCGTGGGGCACGCGCCCGACTACTTCCGCACCCACTACGCCCACGCCCAGGCGCTGGCGGGGCGCGAGGACCTGGCCGGTGCGCTCGAGGCCCTCGCGCGCTGCCTCGCGCTCAAGCCGGAGTTCATGCCGGCGCTGTGGCTCCAGGGCGAGATCCTGCGCGACCTCCTCGACCAGGAGCGCGCCTCGGGCCCGGGGTCGCCCTCGGCCGGAGTGCTGGCCCGCGAGGCTGCGATCCGCGCCACCTACGAGCGCATCGCGGCCGCCACGACGGACGAGGCCGAACGCGCCAGCGCCAAGGGGTACATCGCGCTCCTCGACGGCAAGGGCGACCAGGCCCAGGTGTGCTTCGACGCGGCCCTCGCCAAGCGCGGCGACCTCGCCCAGGCGCTCGAAGGGCGGATCCTCATTCCGCAGGTCCAGGTCAAGATCGATGACCTCCGCGACGTGGTCGTTCGGCTCATGCAGCAGTCCGCGAACGGGAACCAGCCGCGGAGCGTGCGCCGTGTGCTCGAGAGCCTGCCCGAGGCCGCCCGCGCCAACCTGGCGCCGATGGTGAGCATGATGGCGGGCGACGAGGCCTTCGCTGATCACGCCTACGCCGTCGCGCTCGAGCACTACCAACACGCGGCCAAGGGATTCCGCGCGCTCGACCTGACCGGCCAATGGGCCGTGGCCCACGCCCGCTGCGCCAAGACCTTGCTCGCCCTGCGGCGCGTCGACGAGGCCCTCGTGGCGTACGCCGAGGTCACCGACGAGCTGGGTGGCCTGGATGACGCGAAGGCCAGCGCCTACATGTTCGAGCGCATCGTCGCGATGCGGATGCACGGCCGCGCCAATCACGCGGTCCCGCTGCTCGAGACGCTGGTCCGCACGCTGGACAAGCACAAGGACTACGACAACGCGGCCCAGTGCGTCGAGATGCTCGTGCTGGACCTGCTCATGCTCGGGGACCTCGGCCGGGTGCGCCAGTGGCTCGACGTCCTCGACAGCAGCTTCAAGCGCACACGGCGCGACAAGACCTTGGTCGAGGTGCGCCTCGCGCGCTTGGAGGACCGGCCCCAGGAGGCGATCGCCTTGATCGACCGCGCCGTGGCCAGTCGGCGCCTCGCGCCGTCCCTCGTCCTCACCCTCAAGGGCGAGCGCGTGCGCTGCCAGCTCGCCACGGGCCAGGTCGAGGACGCGGCCGCGGACCTCGCGAAGCTCGCCGCTGACTACGACCGCCACGCGATCGCCCCGGGCGCGCGGACCGACCTGATGCAGCTCGGGATGCGCTGCTTGCGGGTAGCCGGGAAGCTCGAGGAGGCCTACGCGCGCGGCGCGGCCACCGACGCCAAGGACCGCAGCTCCGTCGTCGAGTTCGAGCTCGGGTGCCTCGCGTTCCTCCTGGGCCGCGATGCCCAGGCGGATACCCACTTCCAGGCCGTGGAGGCGCTCGGGTACAATCCCACGTACCCGCGGCTGTTCCGGGCGTTGATCGCCCAGCGCCTCGGCACTTTCGATGCATTCCGGGCGCTCGTTGCGCCCCAGGTCGAGGACGACTCGAGCTGGCCCGCTCCGCTGCTCGCATGCGTGCTGCGGAAGGGCGACGTATCCGAGCTGGCGAAGACGCCGCTCGATTTTCCGTCGTACCAGCTCGAGGTCGCGTACTTCCTCGGCGAGCAGCGCCTGGCCGAGAGTGACAAGCTCCAGGCGACGAACCAATTCCGCCAGTGCGCGGAAGCGACGGGGATGCAGGACCGGTTCAGCTTTTTGTGCGGTCGCGACCGTCTCGCCCAACTCGGCGGGCGATGACCGGCCACGCCGCCCCCATTCGAGAATCCATGTCTCAAGAAGACACGCGTGGCGAGGCCACGCTCGCCGTGTTCATCGACCTCGAAAACCTCGCGCTCGGCGCGCGCGGCAAGAAGGAGATGTTCGATATCAAGCTCATCCTCGGCCGCCTGGTCGAGAAGGGCAAGCTCGTCGTGAAGAAGGCCTACGCCGACTGGGCGCGCTACAAGGACTACCGCGACGCGTTCCACGCCGAGGGCATCGAGCTCATCGAGATCCCGCACCGCTCGCGGTCCGGAAAGAACTCTGCCGACATCCGTTTGGTCGTCGACTCGCTCGATCTGTGCTACTCGAAGAACCACATCGACACCTACACGATCGTCTCCGGCGACAGCGACTTCACGCCGCTCGTGGCGAAGCTCAAGGAGAACAACAAGCACGTCATCGGTCTGGGCATGAAGGAGTCCACCTCGGTGCTGCTCGCGCAGAACTGCGACGAGTTCATCTTCTACGGGGACCTCGAGCGCCCGCCGACGCGGCCGTCGGAAATCGACCCGGCGGTGCCGAAGAAGAACCGCGAAGCCTACGAGCTCTTGATCGACACGATCGTCGCGCTCCAGCGCGAGAACAAGGACGTGCTGTACTCGTCGATGGTCAAGGACACGATGAAGCGCAAGCGCCCGTCGTTCAACGAGTCCTACCACGGCTACAACAGCTTCAGCGAATTGCTCGAGCACGCCGAGGACCAGGAGCTCATCAAGCTCCGCGTCGATCAGCGCAGCGGTACCTACGTCATCGCCGGCCTGGGCCCGCGCGCGCGCGCCACGCGCGGCAAGTAGCGGCGGGCGCACCGCCGTGGTGGAGCCGGGGCTCGACACCGAGGTCGAGCTCGTCACGGTTGCGGGGCGGGAGCTCGCGATGCACCGCCCGCGCCGCGGCATCGACGCCTTGTTGGACGAGCGCGCTGCCACGGCCGAGGCGGACGGCATCCCGTACTGGGCGCAGCTGTGGCCGGCCGCGCGGGCGCTCGCGGCCTACCTGGTCGCCGTGCCGCTCGACGGCGTCACGGTGCTCGAGCTCGGTTGCGGCTCCGGGCTCGCGGGGCTCGCGGCCCGGCTGGGTGGCGCGGCGGCGGTGGTGCAGACGGATGTCGCGGCCGACGCGCTCGAGCTCGCGCGCCGCTCGGCTCGTGCGAGCGAGCTCGACGGGGTGGCCCAGCGGCAGCTCGACTGGCGTGCTCCGCCCGCGGACCTCGGCCGGTTCGGGCTCGTGATCGGCGCCGACATCCTCTACGAGGACGCGTTCGCAGCGCCGTTGCTGGCGCTGCTCGAGCGCGTGCTGCTACCCGGTGGACAGGTCGTGCTCGCGGACCCGTGCCGCGCGAGCGGCGAGCGCTTCGTCGAGCGCGCGCGCGCTCACTACGCGGTGACCACGATCCGCGCCCCGCTACCGGGCACGTCGCACACGATTGCGATCCACGTGCTCGAGCCGACCGGGGTCGCTACAGGCTCTTCGCCGTGATCAGCCCCTCGAGCGGCTCGCCGGTCAACCCGTTGCGGCGCACCGCGCGCAGGATCACGTCGCGGTGCCGCATCACCAGGAACTCCTTGTCGACGAGCACGTCGCCGAGCATCTGGTAGATGCCGACCACCAGCCGGTTGCTCTGGATCACGCGGCACTTCTGCGCCTGCTTGTCGGTGATGAACTGCCCGTCGATCGCCGCCTTCACGAACGCCCGCTCCTCCTCCCAGTACACGAGCTTCACCTGGTGGGCGAGGATCATGAGGTGCTTGGCATCGTCGATCAGGCTCTGCTCGAGCATCAACGTGGCGATGTCCTTGCCGGTCATCTCCACGAGCTTGCGCAGCTCGGTGCCCTGGTTCGGTTGGATGTAGCGGTTGTCGAGCGCGATCTTCACGAACAGCTCGTTGGCGCGGTCCATCTCGAACTTGAAGCGCGCCTTGTCGATCGCCACCTTCTGCACGGGGTTGAGCGTGCCGCCCACCACCATCACGTCGGCGAGGCGCACGGCGGCGCCGATGCGGGCGGCCTGCTCCTGCTTGTCGAGGAACGGGATCAGGTCCGGCGGCTTGATCAGTCCGTTCTTGAGCGCAATGCGCCCGAACAGCATGTCCTCGTCCGACGGAACGCACGCGAAGTCGTAGCGCAGGTCGCGCGCCGGCGTCGAGCTCGCGAAACGGCCCACCGTGCCCGATGCTTGCGTCTGCTCCTGGCGCATCGCCTTGCCGAGGTCGGCGATGAGCGTGTCCAGGTCCTTGTAGCGATCGTCGGGCTTCTTGGCCATCATCTTGGCGATGATCGCCGTCGTCTCGTCCGTGATCCGCGGGTTGTGCTCGCGCGGCGGGACCGGGTCCTGGCGCAGCACCTGGCGGATCACCTGCAGCGGGTTCTTGCCCTCGAACGGCGGGTGCCCCGTCGCCAGGTGGTACAGCGTCGCGCCGAGCGAGTACATGTCCGAGCGGAAGTCGAGCTCCTCGCCCTGCGCCTGCTCGGGCGACATGTAGTGCGGCGTGCCGAGCACCGTCCCCTGCAACGTGACCTGGTACTCCGAGTCCACCGACTTAGCCAGGCCCATGTCGCAGAGCTTGGTCACGCCGGCGTTCGTGATCATGATGTTTTCGGGCTTGATGTCGCGGTGAACGAGGTTGTGGCTCGCGGCGTGCCGCAGCGCCTCCGCGACGCACTTCGCCACCTTGAGCGCTCCCTCCTCGGTCATCGCCCCGTGCTTGTTGAGGTGCTCGCGGGCGGACTCCCCTTCGATGTACTCCATCACGTAGTACCACTTGCCGTCGATCTCGCCCGCCGTGTAGGCGCCGATGAGATTGGGGTGGTCGAGCTGGAGGCAGGCCCGGATCTCGCGCTTGAAGCGCTTGACGGCGTCGGAGTTCCCCTGCATCGCGTCGATCAGGAACTTGACCGCCACGACCTTGCCGTCTTTGTTGTCGGTCGCTTTGTAGACCGTGCCGAGCGCGCCGCGCCCGAGCTCCTTGACGATCGTGTAGCCGGGAATTTGGGGAAACACGTGTCCGTCCTTCGTCGTATCTTGCGGCTGTGTCGCGACCGCGCGACCGAGCGTCTACGGGAACGGCAGGGATTCGGGCAGGGGGAGACCGTGCCGATCGGACATTATAGGCAACGGCGGGCGCGCGTCCATCCCGCAACCCCGGCCCACGGGCGAAGCGCGTGACGCCCATCGCACCCTCCACTGCCGCACGAGCCCTGTGCCTGGCGAGCGCGCTGGTGCTGTTCCTCGAGCTCGCGTTGATCCGCTGGATCGCCGCGTGCGTGCCGGTCGTCGCGTTCTTCTCGAACCTGGTGCTCGTCGCGGCGTTCCTCGGGATCGGTCTCGGGTGCCGGCGCGCGGCGGCTCGGCCTCGCGCGGTCGTGACGGCTCTGTGCCTCGCCGGCGTGCTCGCCGCGAGCGCCCTGGCGCGCTGGGCCTACGATCAGGGGGCGTTCCGAGTGGGGGTCGCCTCGCCCGACCAGATCTACTTCGGGACCGTGCCCCTCGGCCAGTCCGAGCGCGCCCAGCTCCCCGCGGAGCTCGTGCTCGGCGCGATCTACGTGGTCCTCGTCGTGTTGTTCGCGCACCTGGGCCAATGGATGGGGAGTGCGTTCGATCGCGTGGGGGACGCGCGGCGCGCGTACGCGGCGAACCTCGCGGGCAGCCTCGCCGGGATCGGGGCGTTCGCCGCAGTGTCGGCGTGGGAGCTTCCACCGATCGCGTGGTTCGCCCTCGCCCTGCTCGCGCTCGCGGTCGTGATGCGACCGGCCTCGCTCGGTGCGCACCTCGCGGCGAGCGGCCTTGCGATCGCGGGGCTGGGGGCGGTCGCCTTCGCCTCCCACGCGCCCGCACCGGCGACGACGGTGTGGTCGCCCTACTACCGGATCGACGTGCTCGCGCTCGACGACGAGGTCCACGTCGACACCAACGGCCTCGCGCACCAGATCATCCGGCCACTGCACACGAGCGCGAAGTACCGTCTGCCGCACGCGCTCGCGCACGAGGCCGGGCTCCCGGCGCGCGCGCGCGTGCTCGTGATCGGCGCCGGCACGGGCAACGACGTCGCGCACGCGTTGGCGTTCGGCGCGACGCACGTGCGCGCCGTCGAGATCGATCCCGCGATCGCACGGCTGGGCCAGGCGCTCCATCCCGAGCACCCCTACGACGACCCCCGCGTGGAGCTTGCGGTCGACGATGGGCGGACGTGGCTCGACCGCACGGACGAGCGCTACGACCTCATCGTCTACGCGCTCGTCGACTCGCTGACCCTGCACTCGAGCTACGGCAGCGTGCGCCTCGAGAACTTCTTGTTCACCGAGGAGGCGATTCGGCGGGTGAAGGATCGGCTGGCGCCCGGCGGGATTTTCGCGGCCTACAACTACTACCGCGAGGACTGGCTCATCGTCCGCCTGGAACGGCTGCTCGCGAAGGTGTTCGAGGCACCGCCGGTGGTGATCGCCCTGCCCGCGCGCTCGGTGATCTCGGACAAGGACCCGGCGCCGGGCGAGGCGCCCGCGGCGAAGCACGCGCTGCTCTTGGCGGGCGACGTGGGTTCGATCGGCGCGATGCTCGCGGATCCGGCGCGGCGCGGCGTGCCCCAGGGCGCGGTCGCGAGCCGCGTCGTGGCGACGTCGGCGGTCGAGCTGCCGACCGACGACTGGCCGTTCGTGTACCTGCGACGCGCGTCCGTGCCGGTGCACAACGCGCGCATGTGGGCGGTGCTGCTCGCGCTGTCGTTGGCCCTCGCGTGGCTCTTTCCGGCTGAGAGCTCAGGCCCGGTGGGGGGGCCACCCGACGCGCACTTCTTCTGGTTGGGCGCGGGGTTCCTCCTGCTCGAGACCGCGGGCGTGGTGCGGCTCGCCGCGCTGTTCGGGACCACCTGGGTGACGAGCTCGATCGCGTTCGCCGCGATCCTCGCGATGGCGTTCCTCGCGAACGCCGGCACGGTGGCGTTCGCGCGACGGCCGACGTGGGCGATCTACGCTGCGCTGGTCCTCGCGCTGGGCGTGTTCGCCGCCGTGCCCTCGGCGTGGCTGTCGCCGTTGGGTTTCGGGCCACGCCTGGTCGCCGCGGGGTGCTGGCTCGCCCTGCCGGTGTTCTGCTCCGGCCTCGTGTTCGCGCGCTCCCTCGCGCGGAGCGCCGCGCCGGCGCGGGCCCTGGGCGCGAACATCGCGGGCGCCGTCGCCGGCGCCGCGCTCGAGAACCTGTCGTCGGTCACGGGGTACCGCGGGTTGGTCGGCGTGATCGCCGTGTGCTATGCGCTGTCGTGGATCGCGCTCGCGCGCTCCGACCTCAGTCGAGGCGCCGGCGCTCGACGACCGAGCGCGTGACCAGCGTCCTCCCAGAGGTCACGAGGGTCATCGTGTTCACGCCTTTCGAGGACGCGAGCATTCCGTCCCTCAGCTCGTAACTCGCCTCGATGCTCGAGGACTCGAGCACGACTTCAGCCGAGTCGGGATCGCCGTCATCGGCCACGGTCGGCCGGACCACCTGGGTGGCCCAGCACTGCGCGCAGCTGCGCTCGCTGCGCCGGCGGTGCCGCGTCGAGCGGACGGCCGCCGAAGCTGTCCACGGCCTTGAGGTCTCCGCGCGCCGTCACGCGCATCGCGACCTCCTGCCGGGCGAGCGCCGTCTCGCGTGAGGGCGCGCCCGCGTCGTCACTGTCGACCTTCGTTTCGACGCCGGCTTGGCGAAGCTCGACGCGCACGCGGTCGATGCGCAGCGCTACGCGTACGTCGCCGGCCTCGATCGCCTCGCGGACGCTGAGCGATAGGTCGTGGGTCTGCTTCTTGGCTCGGAGCTCCTTGCCGGCCTCGCTCGTGACCTCGTCCTGCGTGACCTGCAGCCGCCAGGTGCGTCCTGCCGTCAGGTCCCACTGCAAGGGCGCGTCCTGAGCCAGCACCGGGATCGGCATCAACAGCACGCACAGGGCCCATTTCGTCGACGTCACAAAGACCTCCTTCGGCTCTCGCACGACGGCCAGGCACTATGCCCGACGCACCGGGCGCGGGTCCAGCGTGAACACACGTGCGGCCGCAGGCGTGGCACGCCGGGATTGCGAAGCATCGAGCGGTTGCCTCGACCCCATCCGCGAGGCACAGTCCCCCCATGACGTCCTACCTCGCGGGCTCCTGCACCCCTCGCCCACTGGCCCTCGCCCTCGCGTTCCTGTTCGCCACGAGCGCGCTGGGCGAGCTCGTGCGCCCGGGTTTCGACGCGGCCTCGTGGCTCGTCGATGTCCGGCCCCTGCCGCGCCCGACCCGCCTCGCGGTCGAGCTCGCCTGCGCCGTCGCCCTCGTGCTCGCCGTCGCCGCCCCTGGCACGGGCTGGGGTCGCGCCGCCGCGTTCGTGCTCGTCGCGGTCGCGGCGGTTGCCGTGGTCGACGGCGTTGCGTATCGCCAGGCGCTCACGAGCGGCCGGCTCGCGTCGGGGCTCGCCTGTCCGCTGTCTTGGCTGACGGCCCTCGGCTTCGTGTGGATTGCCCGTGGCGCGCTCCTTCCCGGTGGCGGCGAGCCTCGCGCGATTGCGGTCGCGGTCGCCACGTTGGCGTGGCTCGCCGCGATCCCGTTGCTCCACACGCAGTTCTTCGGCCGCACCGACTACCGCCGCCCCGCCGATGTGGCCATCGTGTTGGGCGCCCGCGTCTATAGCGACGGCACGCCCTCCCAGGCGCTCCGGGACCGGCTTGCCACCGCGTGCGAGCTGTACCGGGCGGGCGTGGTGCACACGCTCGTGATGTCCGGTGGACCTGGCGACGGCGCAATCCACGAGACCGAAGCCATGCGCTCCTATGCCACGCGCCACGGCGTGCCCGCGGCCGCAATCCGCCTCGATCCGGGGGGCGTCAACACGCACGCCTCGGTCGACGGCACCTGCACCTTGCTGCGCGACACGCGAGGCGTGCGAGTGCTGGTGGTCAGCCACGGCTACCACCTGCCGCGCGTGGCGATGGCCTACGAGCGCTCCGGGTTGCGCGTGCGCTGTGTGCCTGCTCGCGAGTCGCGGGTCCTCGTCAAGATGCCGTGGTTCCTCGCCCGCGAGGTCGCCGCGTGGTGGCTGTACTACCTCGCACCCCGCGCGCACGCGGCGTAACACCGGCACGCGTGCGACGCGGGCGAGCACTTCCGGGAAGGGGTTGGATTCCACCGGAGGGCCCGTACGGTCGCGACCTCGTGGGCGCGGCGTGTCGACGCCTTCCGGTGGTTTGCGCTCGCGCGAACGGTTGACGCGACGGGCGCGAATCGGGTCCAATCGCGCGCGATGCCGAATCGAACGCTACTTCGCGGGATTGCGGCGTGGGCGGTCGTGATGGGGTTCGGGTGCGGCGGCGACAGTGCGACCGCACCTGCGTCACCGACCGCGGCGCACGAGCGCGCGCTCGCACGTGATGCGATCGCGACCGCCATCGAAGGGCTCCGCATCGCCAATCGCCAGCTCGAGCTCGAAGCGAGTCACGTCGCGTTGACCCTCCGACGGATGACCCTCGAACGGGAGTTGGCCCAGATCGTCGCTAGTGATCGCAGCGACATCGTCGAGGACACGGTCGATCGCGAGGCCCGTCTCTACGAGACTCTAGCGGAGTTGCGGAGGTTGCAGGAGCTTGCTCGTGGCCGCGAAGCGGGCAGCGCGTTCGACGTGCGATACAGCTTGTACTACTACGACGTACGTCGGCGTTGGGAGTGGTGGGGGCCTCCGCGCTCCCCGGATCTCCTACCCACCCCCGACCACTAACGTGCCGCGCCGTTGCAGGTAGGATGTCAAGTGTCCTCCGTCCTCGCCGCGGACCCCCGGTGCCGCGCGAACACCGCACCGGAGCCTAGCGATGATCGACCTCGACCTGAAGCCGTTGCCCGGGACCTTCTCGCTCGTCGACTACCGCTTCGGACCCGAGCTGCGCAAGCTCGAGAAGCTGCGCACCGACAAGGCTGCGGTCACGCTCATCGAGGAGGCGCGCGAGGAGATCGAGCACGATCCGCGCACCCTGCAACTGCTGTCGGGCGTACGGCTCACGCCGCGGATGTGTCCCAAGGTGTTCGGACCGCTCGACGCGGCGTTGGCCACGCTCGGGCGGCCGTTCGAGCTCGAGGTCTACGTGCACCAGCACCCGATCATCAACGCCTCGATCGTGCCGACCTTCGCCGAGAACTCGCACCCGGTGCTCGTGTTGAGCTCGGCGGCGATCGAGAAGCTCACGCCCCGCGAGCTCCTGTTCGTGATCGGGCACGAGCTCGGACACGTGATCTACGGCCACCACAAGGACGCCGTCTCGAACATCTTCGACTTCCCCCAATCGCGGCAGTACCCCTACCAGTGCGTGCAGCTCATGTCCTGGTCGCGCGCCGCCGAGATCTCCGCCGATCGGGTCGGCCTGCTGTGCTGCCAGGACTTCGCGACCGCGGTGCGCACGTTCTTCAAGCTCGCGTCGGGCCTCACCGAGGAGTTCATCGTCGCCGACCTCGGGGTGTTCTGGGAGCAGGTGAAGGAGGCCAACGTCGCGGTGTTCGGCTCGGGCGACCAACTCGGCGGCTACGCCAGCCATCCGTTCAGCCCGTATCGGATCAAGGCCCTGCACCGCTTCTGGTGCTGGAGTGAGCTGGGCGAGCTCTGGCACGGGCCGCGCCCGCCACAGGCGCTCGCCCGCGAGCAGGTGGAGAAGCAGGTCTACGCCCTCGTCGCGGACATGGACC
>ORMF010147625.1_pt1 | contig 11194 bp, 13 predicted proteins | sample 1779871 | NCBI WGS metagenome assembly ORMF01 (sample SAMEA104232316, study PRJEB22302) | groundwater metagenome | biome: forest; feature: aquifer; material: groundwater | place: USA | collected 2011-08-07 | depth 5.4 m
CGAGTTCCGCCGTGCTCTGTCGTTTCCCGCTGTTTCTGCTATGCGACTTTACTCTCATCTTTCCAATTGCGCCAAGCACCGGCATATGCCCTGGTTTTGCTGGGTTTGGTGATATGTTAATTGTCATTTGCGCGAATTCGTTATGGTGTCTCCCTGGGCGAATCCATTGTAGCCATTGAGGCAATCGATCATTAGGAGGTGGAAGTCCAATTGATAAGTGGACGGCGCCCTGACCCGATGAACGCCAGGACAACTCCAACTTTCCATTAGACCCACCTCTTACTTGCTTCCAATCCGCCGGCGCGATGAATTCCAAACTTTGTCCTCCGGGAATCATCGGTGGAGTTACATATCGCACCAATTCCGAATTTGCGGGAACGGGCCGGATGAAAGCCCATACGACGATCGGTATCAAGGCAAGCAACATCCACCCCAAACGGAATCGCCGGCGCGAACGCCCAATGCCGACATCGGTCTCAACGTTTCCAGGGAACTCAGCCTGCACGTCTGCAATATGTAATGACATTTGAACAGTCATGGTATTTGACTGACCGGCTATTCACACCCTTGCGTGCGAACTCCTGCCGAGCGTCACTTTACAGCGCTCGCTCGGTTCCAGTAAAACAATGCCGCGCTGTCTTCTCGATCCATTAATGCCTCTGCTTCGCGAATTGCGTTGTCGATCTCACCATCGGTGGCAAGGCCGTGTTCGACAAGAGAACGCCGGCCCGATTCCACGTTTCCGATCAGATTGATGACCCATGGCTTGAAGGTTGCCAGCCCCGACCAGTGTATCTCCGGCTGAATACTCAGCTCTATCGCACCGAAGCCCGCTTCTTTGAAGTACTGGAACAGCTTCTTCCCGATTAGAGCGTCCCCGCCGAGCCTCGACTGCAGCTCCGCGAATTTCCGCCAGATCGCGTCGAATGCCGGGCATGGCGGGTAGAACTCGTTGATCAGGATATTGTTTTCCTGGGCAAGCGCCCGACCATCCGGTCTCAATACCCGCCGCATCTCCCGCAGCACCTGCACCGGATCGGCCACGTGTTCCAGCACATACCGGCAGTAGACCAGGTCGAAACTGCTCTCCTCGAACGGCAGTATGTGCGCGTCGCCTTGAACGAAGCGAACGTTTCGCTGCGTGTTCGATTCCGCGGCGGCAATCTGGTCGCCCGAGAACTCGACGCCGACGACCTCTCCATCGGGCAGCCGCTCCCCGACCTCTGCGGCCAGTATCCCAAGCCCGCTGCCGACCTCCAGCACCCGCTCATCGCCGAGCAGCTGCAGAAACTCCAAGAATGGCGCGTTTGTCAGCCGATTGAGTCCTGAAAGGCGCTCCTGCTCAGTCGGCGCAGTTCCATGGATATAAGCCTGCCGGACTCCCAATCTGCCTCCTCATTGAAGCGCAAGCAGGGCACCAACACAGAACACCACCAGTGACAGCGGCACGAGCAGCTTCCAGCAGAAGCCCATCATCTGGTCGATTCGGAGGCGCGGAACGGTCCAGCGGACCCACATCATGATGGTGATCAGAATGGCCGTCTTGATCGTAAACCAAAGGGGCGCCGCAAGTCCCGGGCCGAGCCATCCGCCGAAGAAGAGCACGACCGCAAATCCCGCCGAGAAGAAGTTGTTCGCGAACTCCGCAAGGAAAAAGAAGGCGAACCTCATCCCAGAGTATTCGGTGTGGAATCCGCTAACAAGCTCCGACTCAGCCTCTGGTAAGTCGAACGGCGCGCGGTTGACCTCCGCCAGAGAGCAGACGAGGTAGATCAGGAACGCCGGAAGCATCACGGGCCAAAAACGAATGATGTTCCAGTTTGCAATACCCGTCTGCTGCACGACCATCTCGGTCAACGACATCGTGTTGGCAAGCATGACCACGGTCAAGACCACAATGACCATGGGGATCTCATAGGACAGCAGCTGTGCGACTGCGCGGACACCGCCCAGCAGCGAGTACTTGTTGTTCCCGCCCCACCCCGCGGCCATGATCCCGGCGGCCGTTACCGTCGAGACGGCGATCACGTACAGGGCGGCAAGGGGATAGTCGTAACCGACCCAAGCCAGGCTGAAAGGCAGGACCATAAAGGTCATGATCGTCGGAACAAAGACAAGGTAAGGAGCGATCAGGAAGAGCGGGCGGTCTGCCTTGGTTGGAATGATGTCTTCCTTAGTCAGCAGCTTGAACGCGTCCGCTGCGGTCTGCGCAAGCCCCTTCCATCCAACGTGCATCGGCCCCAATCGAGCCTGCATCCATCCGGCGAATTTCCGCTCCCACCAGATCAAGAGCAGTACGTGTATCGCGATGAAGTTGACGACGATGAACGCCTTGACGAAAGCGTTTAAGATGGGATGATCCCCGACGAAGCGGAGAATTGGATCGGCAAATCCCCAGGGCGCTCGCCCAATCCCAACAGCAATCGCAATAACAATCAGCAGCGCGATCGATCCAGCCACGAATTGACCAAGGCGGTATCCCGACGTCTCCGATTGTCGCAACGCTGGTACGCTCATTACACGCAATTAACTCGAGATTCGAAAATACTTCATCGGTCGACCTCGCCCAGTACCGTGTCGAGGCTTCCCAGGATAGCGATTACATCCGCGATCTTGACCCCGACCAGCATCTCGGGCAGCAGGCTGAGATGCACGAAGGAGGGGGCGCGGATGTGGCAGCGGACCGGATTCGGCGAGCCATCGCTCACCATGAAGAAACTCAGCTCGCCGCGCGGCGATTCGGTACGGGAGTAAGCCTCCCCAGGCGGCGGCTTGAATATCTTCGGCAGCTTCGTCATGATATCGCCTTCCGGAAGGTCGCGGAAGCACTGTTCGATGATCCGAGCGCTCTGCCGCATCTCCTCCATGCGGACCTTGTAGCGCGCCATCACGTCGCCCTCTTTGAAGACCGGAACATCGAATTCGAGCCGTTCGTAGATTTCGTACGGCCCCCCCCGCCGCAGATCGAAATCGATCCCTGACCCGCGCGCCACCGGCCCTGAGGCCCCATATCCGATCGCCATTTCCCTCGAGATCACGCCGATGCCCTCGCACCGCGCACGGAATATCCGATTGCCGGTAAGCAAGCGGTCGTTGTCGGTCACGGCCAGCAGAAATTGGGCAAGGAACTTCCGCGTGCGGTCGATAAAGCCTTCCGGCAGGTCCTCCGGCACGCCGCCCGCCCGTATCCAGTTGTACGTGAGGCGCGCCCCGGTCATGGACTCCAGGAGGTCCAGGACAAGCTCCCTCTCCCGGAACGCATAGAGGAAAACGGTCGTGGCGCCCACGTCGGTTGCGAACGTCCCCAGGAATACCAGGTGGCTGGCGATGCGGTTCAGCTCGCAAAGGATCACGCGAATGTACTGAGCCCGCTCGGGTACTTCCACGCCGCCGATGCGCTCGATAGCCTGCGAGATCGCGAGGTTGTTGTTCAGCGATGCGAGGTAGTCGAGCCGATCGGTGAAAGGGATGTTCTGGCGATAAGGCCGCCGCTCGAACATCTTCTCCAGGCCGCGGTGGAGATATCCGATCACGGGCCGGCAGGACTTCACGATCTCCCCATCCAGCTCGACGATCAACCGAAGCACCCCATGGGTGGAGGGATGCTGCGGCCCCATATTGATCGTCATCCCAGGGCTGGTGATTTCGGTGGCGGTGAGAGTCATTTCGTTCATCGAAAGGGAGGAATGTCGGTTGGTAGTCCTACTCTCATGAAGAATCGCGCAAAAGCTTGGGATAGATGTTCGCGATAGGGTGGAAGTAGGCGAAGCCGTGGCGATTCTCTGGTCGCGCGTACTCGTACGAAGCCGACAGGCAGGGCGTACACACGCCGAAAGTCGACTATTGAAACTTCTCTTTCTGACTCGGGCAAGACCGCTGCGGCCAACAAATGATAGCCCGGCATATTGCCTCGGCGAACCTCTTCCAGACCCTTGGTGGTGCTCAAATGGCCGCTTGTGATCTTTGATCGAGCCCAGACGGGGCACATAAGTACTTCGGCCACCTTCTCACGCTCAAAGACAAGATCGCATGACTGGGTCATTATGATCACGTCCTGACGATGCCACCGAAATACCGCCTCTGTCTCAGAATCGTCAGTCAAATCTGCCGGCGGATCAAAAACCGGACAGCCTCTAAGTATGTCACCCTGTTCGATCTCAGATCCTGTTAGGGACGCATACCAGGGATAATCAGCTTTCCCTCCGGTAGACTCAATCCTCATGGGGATCGACTACTGGTATTGGCGCGGATTCCCCGGCATAAACCAGGCGAACCGTGATTGTGCCCTCCGCGTCGTACGGCGGATCGTGAATATGTGCGTCCCAGTCCAGGTGATCCATTTCCGCTAATACGCGAGGTTTAGGTTGGACTATTTGTTTTTTTCGCGTCCTTGCGGGCGCTTTACGTGTTCGACTCTTCATTCGTGTCTCCGTTAGTTGTATGCGGGACCAACCGAGCTCATACTGAACACGGCTGCGGCGAGATGTTTTCTCGTTTTCAATTCGTCTCCTGCGGACCATGCAGCGGATCGCCCGAAAAGACCGGCTCGTAGTCCTTGCGGAACGGGTGACCCTCCCAGTCCTCGGGGAGCAGGATTCGCATTTGCTGGGGGTCGCCGGAGTCGGGGTGGCCCTTGAATTGGATCCCGTAGAGGTCGAAGCACTCGCGCTCGTGCCAGTTCACCCCGGGCCAGATGTGGGTGACGCTTGGGACCTCCGGCTGCTCGCGGGACATTTGGACTCTAAGGATGGCCGTTCGATTGTCGGCCATCGAATACAGGCGGTACCAGACCACGAGCTCCTCGCCCGTGTCCCATGCCGTCAGATCAGCGGGGTAGTCAAAACCGGCTTCATCACGAAGATATGTGCAGAACGCCGGGATACCGGATGGAGTAACCTCAAATCGAAGCTCTCCCTCCGCCTCTTCCGCGGAAATCAGCTCATCCCCAAACCTCTGCTTCAGTACCTCCAAATCCAACTCTGGTTTCCTCTGCGTTCTCTGCTGTTAGTTGATTACTATCGGTCCACACGGCGGCGCCGTCTGCCCACGCCGGGTCATCGACTTCTCCGACATGATCTTGGCTTGCAGCTTCACGATCCCATTGATCAGGTTCTCAGGTCGCGGCGGGCACCCATAAACGTACACGTCTACGGGAACGACGTGGTCGACCCCTTTTACGATCGTGATGCTGTCACGGTAGGGACCGCCGGAAGAAGCGCATCCGCCCATCGCGATCACGTATTTCGGCTCCGGCATTTGATCGTAAAGCCGCTTGATAAAAGGCGCCATTTTCACGCTCACCCACCCCGCGACGATCATGACGTCGGCCTGGCGGGGAGTCGCGCGAAAGATCATTCCAAACCGGTCCAGGTCGTACTTCGGCGCCGCCGTAGCCATCATCTCGATGGCGCAGCAGGAAAGTCCAAACGTAAGTGACCACATGGAGGACTTGCGCGCCCACTGTGCCGCACGGTCCAGCGGCGCCATAATCACCGCGCCGCCCGGGATCGGTACCCGCCAGGAATCGATCTCCGATTGCGTTAAAGCCTTAGCCATTGGATCCCTACTCCCACTCGAGTCCGCCGCGTCGCCACGCATACATGAGCCCGAGCCCGAGAAGGGCGACGAAGATGATCATCTCGGCCACGGCATATGCGCCCACGCTTCGGAACGCCAGCGCCCAGGGAAACAAAAACGCCGCCTCCACGTCGAAAATGACGAAGAGCAGCGCGAAAATGTAGTAGTGCATATTGAACTGCCGCCACGCATCGCCGAACGGCAGCGGCCCGCACTCGTAGGTTTCCAGCTTATCCGGATTGGGGGCGGAGGGACGAAGCAGCCGCGCCATCGCCAGCGTAACGCCGACGAATGCAAACCCCATCGCGGCAAACGCGGCAATTGTCACATAACTCCCCAAACGCCGATCCTCCCGATCTGGGCATCATCCGCAATGACTGCCCTTTCAACTGACCTACATTATGACATACCTTATTTCTTGTCGAGAAGAAGCTCCCCAGGATTGGGGCGGGGGGCTGTTGGAGGGAGTGACCGCCGAATCGGGGAAAAGGGAGGCCCCCCCGCCCCAATTATGCGGAGCTTCGTGCACATCTGTACAGCGGCGAGCATAGCAATTCACTTCGAAGCAAGCCCACATGTCCACTGCTCCTCACGCTTCACGCCTCACGCTCACGCCTCACGCCTCACGCCTCACGCTCACGCCTCACATGCTATACTATCGCACCAAGGAGAAGCAGCGCGTGGACATAGTGGAGGTCGCCGATCCCAATGCGATCGCCGCGATGCGGGACGAATGGAACGATCTGCTCGACCGAAGCGCTACCCCCACCATCTACCAAACCTGGGAGTGGAACGACGCCTGGTGGAGGTCGTTTGGAAGCGGTAAGAGGCTCCGACTCCTCCAGGTCCGTGACAACGGCGCCCTCGTCGGTATCGCTCCGTTCTATGTCAGCAGACACCTCAAACTTCCCCTGCGTCGCCTGGCCCTGCTGGGAACGGGACCCAGCGATTACCTGGATATCATCGTGCAAGACGAGAATAGGCACCAGATTATCTTGACGGTGATCAAGTATCTATCATCATTCCGAGGATTCGACCTGGCCGATCTCCAGCAGCAGCGTCCCGCAAGCCATCTGCTAGGCCACCTTGACTTCATGGAAGACGCGGCGAATTCTCCGGGCCGATCCGTTGTCATTGAACAGGAGCCCTGCCCCTACGTCACCCTGCCCGCTCACTGGGACGAGTACGCAGACTCCCTCGGCAAGAAGATGCGCTCAAATCTCCGCTATCACGAACGGCTCCTAACCCGCAGCTTCTCAAATGTGGAGATCACTCCGACGAACGAGGGGCGCCTCAGCGCTGACATGGACGCCGCGTTCACGCTGCACCAACAACGCTGGAATGCGCGGCTTCTGCCGGGTGTCCTGCTGACCCGGCGGATCAGGGACTTCCATATGGACGTCGCTCGAAAGTTCCTGAAACGCGGATGGCTGCGGCTTCATACGGTCCGGCTGGACGGCAGGGCGGTGGCGTCCCTCTATTGCTTTCTGTTCCGTCGGCGGTACTATTACTATCTAGGTGGCTTCGCGCCGAACCTGGCGCGATTTAGCTTGGGAACAATTCTCACGGCCAGAGCGATTAAGGATGCGATTGAAGAAAAATGCACGGAATTTGACTTCTTGCGGGGCGCTGAACCGTATAAATATAGATGGCAGCCGCAAGAGTGGGTCAATTCCCGCCTTCTACTTTTCCAGTCGAACAGCCTCCGGTCCAGGCTGCTCGTTGGGCTGAACCGGCTGGAGCGCGCCGTCGAACATCGCGCCAAGGCCTTCGCGGCGTCGCGGGGCAGGAGGAAAGCCAAGTGAAGGGTTTCATAGCCGTTTTGGTTATCGCGCTGATCGGGTTAAATGTCTACAACTACATGCAGGTTCAGGACCTCAAGCAGCAGGTAGCCCGCCTCGAGGTCAAGCTGAACGAGGCCCAGCAGTCGCAGGGAGTGTCCGACCGGGTCGTCGCCGAAGCCACGCGCGCCCTGGCCCAAGCCCGTGATGCGATTTCGCGAATGGATACTACCACCGCCCGCAATTACGCGGAAAACGCCCGTCAGACTTTGGAGCGCGCCGGTAAGAGCGCAAGTGAGAAAGCAAGCTCCACCATCAAATGGCTGGGAGAGCAGACGTCCGATCTGCGTAAGAAGATCGAAGAGCGCAAGTAGGTCCTATTGACCTATTACGACTTATTTGCCGCTGAAAGGCAACGCCCATGAATGGCATTATGAATAAGATCAAGACCGGTGGACTGCTGTTTGCCGGAATGTGTGCCATGCTGCTTGGCGCGGCCAGCTGCGGCAAGGGCACGATCTGGAGCACCAAGGACGAGGTCAATATCGGCAAGCAGGCATCAAAAGAGGTGGAGCACGAATACCGGCTCGACGAGTCCTCCGACGATGCCAAGCGGGTCAAGCGAATCGGCGAGCGTCTCCTGGCCCACACCGATGTCAGGCCGGGCGTGCCATACTCCTTTAGAGTTCTCGACACAAAGGACGTAAATGCAGTATCACTTCCGGGCGGTCCGATCTACATATTTCGCGGACTGATCGACCTGATCGGCGAGGATGATGACGCTCTCGCGACAGTGATCGGGCATGAGATCGGTCACACCAACGGTCGGCATATCGCGCATCAATATACGAAACAGCTTCAAGCAGGTCTCCTCCTCGGCCTGATCCTGCAAGGACAGGGACGGACTGTACAGAACCTGGCGGGAATCGGACAGGAGCTGCTGGGTCTCAAATTCACGCGCGACGACGAGTACGAAGCCGACCGGCGGGGACTCTCCTATGCGTTCAAGGCCGGATTCGACCCACAGGGAATGATACGCTTTTTCAAGAAGCTGCAGGAGCTGGAGAAGCGTCCGAGCGGCACCGGCGTTGGGGGAGGCGGTGGCGGTCCGGAATTCCTCAAGACCCACCCGGTGACCAAAAGCCGTATCGACAAAGCCACGAAGCTTATCGAATCCGAAGACTACAAATTCGGACAATAGGCCAGGCTCGAAAGGCTGCGACAACAAAGACATCATTGCATAGTGTATCGCCCTGGATCAGGAGAAGCCTGTTGAAAATCGCTGCGGTACTACCCGCTTATAATGAAGAAACCCGCGTCAGAAACGTCGTAAGCGCGGTTCTAAGGGCGCCATCCATCGACGAGGTGATCGTGGTCAACGACGGTTCGAACGACCGGACGGCCGATGTTGTTCGATCGATCCCGGGCATTGACCTGATCGATCTCCCCCTGAACACCGGCAAGGGCGGAGCGATGACCGCCGGGGCGGAAGCGACGGACGCGGACATTATCGTGTTTCTCGACGCCGACCTGATCGGCCTGAAGCCCGAACATGTCGAGGCACTGATCGCCCCGGTCCGCTGCGGAAGAGCGAAAATGGCCGTCGGGAGCTTCCGTGGCGGCAGGAAATTAACCGACTGGGCCCAGAGGATCACCCCCAACATCACCGGTCAGCGCGCCATCCGCCGCGACATCTGGGAGCAAATACCGAACCTCGACCACGCCCGTTATGGAGTTGAGATGGCGATCACGCGCTTCTGCCACTACTACCGCGTGACCACGGCCATCGTGCCGATCCCCGGCGTAACCCACCCCATGAAGGAAGAGAAGCTGGGATATGTCCGCGGCCTCATCTCTCGCGCGTATATGTACAAAGAGATCTTCAAGATCCTGATCGATCTCCGCGCCCCCCGGCGGATTCGTCCGCGCCGGCGCAGCCTCATACGCACCATCGCCGCCACCCGCCGCCGCATGGGCAAACCCACCCGCGCCACCGATTGGCTCTACCGCCGCGAGCTGAACTGGCGCCGCCGTCGCCGCGAAGAGCGATCCAGCCGGAAACGATAACCATTTCGTAGCACTTGACGTCATTCCGAACTGAGTGAGGAATCTGCTCTTGTACTCGGGATCGCCCTGTGCGAAGGCGGATTCCTCACTCCGTTCGGAATGACTGCTCTTCGAACTCCTGAAATCAAGTTCACTCTGCAGTAAGTCCCAGCCTCCCCGCGCAATCCCCCAAGATCTCCCGCTCCCACACCGGCCGGACCGGACTCCGCGGGTGCGTTTGATTCGTGGGTATCCTCCCTAGCATGTGCAAGAACACCGCCGCCGAATGCTTATACGCCGGCACCGGCGCCCGGAACGCCACGTTGCCCAGATGCTGCAGTGCGTCAGAAAGCCCGAAATAGGCCGGATCGTCCGTCTCCCACAACCGGTCCCTTTCCGCGAACTTTTCCGGGCAGAATGTCGCCAGCCCGAGCAGGTAGTCGCTCCCGAACTCGATCATGTCGATCCCCAGGTCGTTGCCCGTGTATATCCGGAACTCCGGTCGGACTCTATCCCGCAGTTCCAATCGCTTCAGCTCAGCAACCTTGTCCAGCGACGAATGCTTCATCCCGGTTATCTCCGGAATCTCCATCAGCCCCGCGACGGTCTCCTCGTCAAAGATCTCCCCATTTGGCGCGAACATCCGCCCCAGCTCGAATCCCAACACCTCCGGTACGCCGCGACAGACCTCCCGATAGACCGACACCTTCTCCTTCGCCGTCATCCCGTGCAGCCGCGCCGTTTGGAAGAGGATTGGCGTTCCCCCGAACTCCAGAATCCGCTCGATCTGGCGCCTGTAGAGCGAGACAACATCCCCGTCCCGCCCCTCAATATAAGCCCCCGCCACGAACCGAACTCCCGGCCCCAGCCCTTCATGCGTCAATTCCAGAACCCGCAGCTTCTCCTCATCCGTTAGGAAGTTGACGTACCCCGTGTCCATGTTGACGGCATTGGTCAGCCCGGCGGCCCGGGTCGTGCGGAGATGTGTGACAAGGGCCTCTTCGGCGATATTCCCGCCGGAGTCAAAGGGTAGCAGGGCGGCTGAAATCCCAACCGGTTTGCGGCCAGCAGTAATGCGATCGAGATATCTGGATAGCATGTGCCTATAGGAGTCAGTACCCGACGGTCCCCATATCCCCGCCCGCCCAGCGCAGGAACAGCCAGGCGCCCACGATCACGGACGCCAGGATGATTGGCGCGGCGAATTGGATCGGCATGATGGCGAGGAGGGTGAGGGCAAGAATCAGAACGGAAGCGGTCGTGATCCACGCCCGAATAACCATCTTTGGCCCGCCCTCCCGGGCGAGCGCGAGTTTCATCCCGGCCCGCGTCCCGAACGGCGCGCCGCATTCCACGCAGTGGGTACATTCGGGATGGTTTTCGCCCTGGCACCGATGGCAGTAGATCGGCTGAGCCACCCCGATCCGTTGCCGGTCCCGCTTCCAGGAATCGAGCTCCGGACGGATCCTCATGCTGAGCGCCGGGAACTGCTGCAGCGTCCACTCCATGTGCTCGATGGCGAGATCCATCTGCCCCTTCTTGTAAAGAGCTTCCGCCAAGGCCATCCGCGCCGCCGCGTTCATGGGGTTCTCTTCGAGGGCACGGGCGTACGAAGTCATCCGCTCGCTGTCGATCCGGTTGTGCTGAACCTGTTCGGAAACTTGACCCAGGATTGGCGCAGCAATGGCAGACGCGACGATGATCAGGAAGATGACCGCGGCGATTACGGCCGGGGCTGCCGCCATAAAGACGACAAGAACCAAATACATGGAGATGCTGAGCATCGCCAG
>ORMF010772492.1_pt1 | contig 11194 bp, 11 predicted proteins | sample 1779871 | NCBI WGS metagenome assembly ORMF01 (sample SAMEA104232316, study PRJEB22302) | groundwater metagenome | biome: forest; feature: aquifer; material: groundwater | place: USA | collected 2011-08-07 | depth 5.4 m
GCTGCCCCAAGCCGACCTTCCCCGCGTGGCCGGCGGGGTCCGGCACGATCGGGCAACCCCCGCCGACACCGTGCGGGTTGACCCGCTCGTCGGCGGCGAGGCTCAGTGCCACGCGCATCGCCGAATCGGTCGGCAACCCGACCGAGGCCAGACGCTCGCCGGCGAACACCTCGCCAACCCAGTTGCGGCCGGCGAGAAAGCGCTGCACCCGCGCCGGCAATGCACCGTTCGGCTCGGCGAAGTAAAGCGTCGCCGAGGTGCCTTGCGGCGCCCCGACGACATCGCCCGAGCCGGGGCCGCGCTTCAGCCCCTCGGCGATCAGCAACTCGTCGAGGTTGATACTGTCCGCCACGGTCTCCATGCCGTGGTCGGAGCCGGTGATGAACAATATCTCGTCGCCGTTGGGGTCGAGCCGCCGCACCGTCTCGAACACCTGCCGCACATTGGCGTCGGCGGCGGCAATCGCGCGGCGATGCTCGGGCGAGCCGAGCACCGAATGGTGGCCGGTATAGTCCGGCTCCGACAGCCACATGATCGCCAGGGACGGGGCACGCTCCTTGACGATCTCGTCGCAGAACCGCTCGGTCATCGCGCGATCGCCGGCGATGCCCTTCTTGAGCGCGGCGCTCGCCGGGTCATCGACCGGCCGCCGTCCGGGGCCGTAGCTGCCGGCCTGGTGATAGACATAGCCGTGGCCGTCCGGGTCCTGAAAATAGGCCGCGCCCGGCGACACGTTGGCGCACGAGATCGAGGTTTCGCCGTGCCAGCGTAGCCGCTCGGCCAGCGTCGGCACATGCAGGGTGCGGCCGGTGGCGCGGCGCATGCGATCGGGGAAATCGGGGTGCCCGGCCGAGTGGCAGACCAGCCCCTCGCCCTCGTCGAGCGCCATCGTGTTGCCGAGCAGCCCGTGCCGCGCCGGCAGGCAGCCGGTCGCGATCGAAGCGGCACTGGCGCGCGTCGTCGAGGGAAAGACGCTGCGATGCGCGCCGAACGAGGCGGCGCGCTCCGCCAGCTCGGTCAGGAACGGCGCGTCCTGCGGCGTCACGAGGTCGCGGCGCAGGCTGTCGCAGATGACGATGACGACACGGCGGTCCCTGGCCATCGGCGATGCCTCCCGTTCACATTGCGACGCCGTTCAGCGCGAAGTCGAAGATATCGAAATTGCGCAGCCGACGGGAGCCGGACAATTGCCGGTACGCGGCATTGAGCGGCTCCGACAGCAGGAACGGCACGCATTGCTCGCCGCGCCCACCATGCGAGCGCAAGCGGTGGCCGGCCAATTCCGACAGATCGTGCTCCGCGCGCCGCGCGCCCAGCACCGTGTCGCGGTCGCCGGTGACGACGAGGTCGGCCTCGCGGTCCCACGGCAATTCGTACTCGACGGCCGCCGCCTCGCGGTCGAGCACGGCGTCGATGCCGGGCAACTCCCGCACTGCCCGTGCCAACTCGGCGAGCGGCACAGCGGTCTTGCGATAGACGCGCACGAACGAGCCGAGCGCCCCGTGATGCCGCACGAACGGGTCGGTGATCGGGCAGATCACGCGCACCGCGCCGGCGCCAAAGCGTTCATTCAGCAGGTCTTCGAGGAACAAGATCTGCGGCGTGCCGTCGGGTGCGGCCTTGTCGTTCATGCCGTGATCGGCGGTGGCCGCGACGACACAGCCGAGTTCGCCGAGCCGCGCCAGCCGGCTGTCGAGTTCGCCGTGAAACGCCAAGGCCTCGGGTTCATCCGGCGCATGGCCGTGCTGCACGTAGTCGGACAGCGACAGGTACAGCAGCGTCGCGCGGCCCTGTTCGACGAGGCGGATGCCGGCATCGAGCACGAACAACGACAGATCGGCCGAATACATGTCGGGCTTGGCGCGCCCGACCAGCGCTTCGACATCGGCGATGCCGTGCTCGGCGGCGGCACAGCGATCGGCCATCTCCGAGGAAAAGCAGATGCCGCCGGCACCGATGTCGAGCCCGTGGCCGAGCATGCGGCGCAGTTTGTCCTTGGCGGTGATCGCGGCGGTCGCGACCCCGGCCTGGGACATCAGCGCCAGCAGGGTCGGGCTGCGTACCAAAGCCGGCTCGGTCATCATCACTTCGGCGCCGCTGTCGCGGTCGAGGCAGAAATTGCCGGCGATGCCGTGCACCGAGGGCGCCGCGCCGGTGACGATCGAGAGGTTGTTGGGGGTGGGGAAGGTCGGCATCGCCGCGTCGGCCAACCCGAAAAAGCCGTGCTCGCGGTAACGCGCGACGGTCGGCAACACGCCGGCACGCAACCCGGCCTCGAGATATTCCGGGTCGCACCCGTCGGCACAGACCACCACGGTCGGCCGGATCGGCGGGCGGTAGGTGCGGCCGTTGAGGGTGATGGATTGCATGCGCTCCCTGGTCTCCGTCAGAAAAAGAACGCGGGCGTCTCGCCCGCCCCTTGGGTCGCTAGCGGCCGGGACGGCCGCGGTCCTCAGAATACTGCGCCCGAAGCAAGCCAGTGCCGCACGATCTCCTCGCCGGTGGCGAACCACACGCCGTCATGCGCCGCGATATAGCCGAGCGCATCGTCGAACACGCCGATGCGGTGCGGCACGCCGATCAGGAACGGATGCAGGCAGATCGCCATGACCCGGCCGGAATGTGCTCCCTCGGCATAGAGCACGTCGAACTGGCGGCGGATCGCGGTCGCGAACTCGTCCACCGTGCCGTTGCGGTAATAGAGGAACGGCGAGTCGTTGATCTCATAGGAATAGGGGATGGACACCAGCCTGCGGCCGCCGACATCCATCAGATAGGGCTGGTCGTCGTTGACCCAGTCGGCGACGTAGAGGCAGCCCTCGTCAACGAGGCAGTCGAGCGTGTGCCAGGTTTCCGCGAGGCCGGCGCCGAGCCAGCCGACCGGCCGCTTGCCCGCGAGCGCTGCGATCTTGGCCAGTGCGCGGGCGATCGAGGCACGTTCCTCGTCGGGCGACAAATCCGTGAGGCGGATCGTGTTGGTCTCGTTGTGGCCGAGGATTTCCCAGCCCAGTTCGACCGCGGTCGTCACGATCTCCGGGTGGTGGTCGCAGACGTCGCTGTTAAGGGTCGGGCTGGCGCGGATGCCGCGCTTTGACAATACCTCCATCAAACGCCAGATGCCGACCCGGTTGCCGTAGTCGCGCTGCGCCCAGGCGCGCACCGAGGGCGGGTTCGGCCGTGCCTCGCCGGGATGGCCAGGGAGGCCGCGCGACAGCGGAAAGAACTCGATATTGGGGATGATCCACACCGCCAGCCGCGCGCCGCCCGGCCATTCCAGCCGCGGCCGCCGGTGGATCGGCACGTAGGGGAACGGGCCGTAATCGCGCGGTTCCATCGTCGCCATCCCCGGGGCAGGATCACCGAACCTTCGGCAGGATTGCCGCGAACTATAGAGCGAAAAGCGAGGAACCGGCGTGAAGTTTGACCCGAATGCGCTGTCCTTCGAGTGGCGCGGCTTCGCGGCGATGGCGCCGGCATTGCTGTACGACCTGTTGCAGTTTCGTCAGGCGGTCTTTGTCGTCGAACAGCGCTCACCCTACCCCGACCTCGACGGGCGTGACCGGGATGCGCGGCACTTGCTGGCCTGGGCGGAGGGTGCGCTCGCCGGCTGTCTCCGGCTCATTCCGCCGATGGAAGACGCCGCGGTAAGGATCGGCCGCGTCGCGGTCGGCTCAGCCCGGCGCCGGCAAGGGCTGGCCCGCGCGATGATGGAAGAGGCGCTGCGACAATGTCGGGAGGATCACCCCGGCTGTCCGATCAAGCTCGGCGCCCAGACCTATCTCGTGCCGTTCTATCGGAGCCTCGGCTTCGCATCGGTCTCCCCGTCCTACGACGATTACGGCGTGCCGCATATCGACATGGTGCTGGGATAACGCGCCGCTCGTGCGTACCACCTCCATCACGATCCCGGCGAAAGCCGGGATCGTGATGGAGGCGTCCGCCGCGAAACTCTACGACCGCCGCAGCGGCGGCAATATCTCGGGCGCGAGGATCTGGTCGATCAGGTGATTGCGGCCGATATCGGCAAGGTGGGCGCGTTTCTCGTCCGGGGTCAGGCGGGTGCCGATGCCCCTGGTCATCAGCATGACCAGCGAGCGGTCGCTGAGCCCCAGCCAATAACCACGCCGCGTCAGTTTGTCGTCGCCGTCGCGGGAGAAGGGGTCTTCCTCGACGCCATCGAGCGGCGGACGGTAAAACCCTGACATGTCTGCCTCCCTCGCGCGCGGGGCCGCCGATGCCGGCCGCCGATCATAACCCCGGCATCGGCGCTGTCATCCCTCCCCGAATGACGCCGCGGCAGAGCTGGCTGATCCTTGGCGGCGCCTTTGCCGCGTTTACGATCAGCGCCGGCGTGATGCACGCCTATGCGGTCTACCTGGTCGCGTTTATCGAGGAATTCGGCTGGAGCCGGGCCGAGACGTCGATCGCCTATTCGGTGTCGCAACTGGTCGCCGGCGCCAGTTCACCGCTGGTCGGGATGCTGGTGGACCGTTTGGGACCGCGCCGTCTGTTATTGCTGGGCGGCGGGCTGATGGTGCTGGCGCTGGTCGCCAGCGCCTACGTAACGGCGCTGTGGCAGATCGTTGCGCTGTACGGCGTGGTGATGACCGTCGGCGCCAATTGCCTCGGCCTCGTCGCGTTCGTGCCGCTGCTGTCGCGACATTTCGTGCAGCGCCGCGGCATGGCGATCGCGATCGTACAGTCGGCCAACGGCTTTGCGCGCGCCGTCTCGGCGCCGGTCGTGCAGATGCTGATTTCCGGCATCGGCTGGCGGCCGACCTATATCGTTCAGGCCGTGTTCATGGCAGTGCTGGTCTTCCCGCTGGCGGCGCTGTTCCGGCGCGTCGATCCTCCACTGCCGGCTCCCACGCCGATACCCCTTCCCGCGGCGGCGGCAACGCCGCCGGCGCCGGCGCGACGCGGCTGGACGCTCGGCGAGGCAATCCGCACGCCGCATTTCTGGCTGCTGTTCGTGGTCTATATGTGCACCGGCCTCGGCAGCTTTTTCGTGTCCTTGCACCAGCTCGCTTTTGCCATCGATATCGGCTTCGACAAGCTCTACGCCGCCTATGTGCTGGGCATGGGGGCGTTGCTGGGGGTGGTTGGAACGATCCTCACCGGCACATTGTCGGATTATCTCGGGCGCGAGGTGTCGGCGATCCTGGCCTACGGCTTCTCGATCCTCGGCGTCGCGTTCGCGCTGTTGATCACCGATGCCGACCAGCACCTCCTGCTGTGGCTGCACGCCTGCCTGTTCGGGTTGACCTGGGGAGCGCGCGGCCCGGCGATCACCGCCAAGACGGCCGACCTGTTCCCCGGCCCGCAGCTCGGCGCGATCCTCGGCGTCATCACGATCGGCAGCGGCCTCGGCGCCGCGCTCGGCTCGTCGGGCGCCGGCTGGATTTTCGACCTGTCGGGCAGCTACCGGCTCGCGTTCCTGCTGTCGATCGCCTCGTATCTTGCCGGCTGCGTCGCGTTCTGGGCCTTGCGCCGCCCGCCGGCGAGATGACGGGTTGCCGATCCCGGCGAGACAATCCGCCGGTAGCGTCGGTTTTTCGATATGCTCCTGCGCGGCGGGAATTGGTGGAGCCGAGGGGGATCGAACCCCTGACCTCCGCATTGCGAACGCGGCGCTCTCCCAGCTGAGCTACGGCCCCTTGCGTCGTCTGCCCGCCGGCAAACCGGACACCGAAAGCGGTGGCTGAAATCCCTGGCCGGGCGCGGCGGACTATGGTGATCGCCCCCGCGGGTGTCAAGCGCAGGGCCGGCCGGGACTGCACGCCGTCGTGGCTCTGCGCGCATCACGCGAGCTTGCGGTCGGGGCGCCTGCCGGGTACGGTCACGCGCCACGATCGGGTAGGGTTCTGTGCATGTATGCCGTGCTCTGGCTTGTCGACACGCTGATCGAAATCTACATCTGGCTGTTGATCGGCCAGGCGATCCTGAGCTGGCTGCTCGCCTTTGGCGTGATCAACCGCTACAACCGCGGCGTCGCGGTGATCGGCGATTTTCTCTACCGTGTAACCGAGCCGGCGTTGCGCCCGCTGCGATCGTTTCTGCCGAATTTCGGCGGCATCGATATTTCGCCGGTAATCCTGATCCTCTTGCTGATGTTCCTGCGCCGCCTGTTGGCCTACGACGTCGGCCCCTACCTGCGGTTTTAGGGCGCTGGCGACCTCCGCGGCGACCGGATTGCGGATCGCGGTGCGGCTGACGCCGCGCGCGCGGGCCGAGCGCATCGACGGCATCGCGCAAGACGCCGACGGCAGCCCGGTGGTGAAAGCATCCGTCACCGCGCCGCCGGAAGACGGCCGCGCCAACGAGGCCCTCCTGCAACTGCTCGCCCGCGAATGGCATGTGCCGCGGCGCGACCTGACGCTGGTGCGCGGCGTGCGCAGCCGCAACAAGATCGTCGCCGTCGCCGGCGATCCGGCGGTGCTGACCGGCAGGATCGGCACGCTTCCCCAATCATCTTAAGACCGGGCGTTCCCGCAACGGCTTGCGCCGGGATGGGCCGGGTGAATTATCGCGCTACACTGGGCGACTACCCTCGCCGACAACCCTCAATGGAGGCCGCCATGCTGTTGCCGCTGCCGGGACGCCGCATCCATTACGACCTCGTCGGCCCCGAGACCGCGCCGGCCGTGTGCATCACGCACTCGCTGGCTTCGGACGGCGGCAGCTGGGCCGAGCAAGTGCCGCCGCTGATCGAGGCCGGCTTTCGCGTGCTGCGCATCGACATGCGCGGCCACGGCGGCAGCGACCCGGTCGCCGGCGACTACACGATGCGCGCCCTGGCCGACGACGTCGCCGCCGTGCTCGACGCGCTGGCTCTGCCGCGGGTGCATTACCTCGGCCTGTCGATCGGCGGCATGATCGGCCAGGCGCTTGCGTTGGCGCATGGTGGCCGCCTGATCTCGGCGATGTGGTGCGACACGTTGCCGGCCAGCCCCTCGGGCGCCAAGGCGGCGTGGGACGAACGCATGGGCATCGTGCGCGGTGCCAACTCGCTGGCGCCAATCGCCGACGGGACGATCGCGCGCTGGTTCACCGACGCCTTCAAGGCAAGGAACCCCGGCCGCTGGAAGCAGATCCGCGACACGATCGCCGCGACCACGCCGGCGGGCTATCTCGGCTGCTCGGCAGCGATCATGGATTACGATTTCGTGCCGCAATTGCCGGCATTGCGATTGCCGGTGCTGGTGGTATGCGGCTCGGACGACCCCGGCACGCCGGCCGGCGAAAACCGCAAGCTCGCCGGCCTCGTACCGGGCGCGCGCTATGAGGAAATCGCCGGCATGAAGCACTTCCCGAACGTCGAGGCGCCCGACATCTTCAACCGCATCATGCTCGGCTGGCTGGAGGCACAGCTCCGATAAAATTGATCGACATTGAATGGAGACCTATTGAATGACGAAATGCGAGCGCTATCTCTCGGAGCCACATCGCGGGCGGTGGCGAACGATTCTGAATTGAGTTAGAGATGTAACGAGTTTTGGAGGCTGGATCATGACCGAGAAGCTGGCTGCTTTGATCGAAAAGGCTCGGTCCGTGCGCATGACCGCACGAGAGAACGAGGAACAGCGACGGAGTTTCGCCTACGGTAATACCAAAATTGAGAATGACCGTATTACCCGGGCTATGATCGATGAACAAGCGGAGGCGCTGAGAAGCGCAAGTGAGTGATTCGGGCAGCGAGAGCCGATACAGCGAAGCCGCTTCTGCCTTCCTTATATCGGACCCTGAAGAGCGCGCTCGGCGAGAGGCCGAAAATGGGCTAAGGCAATTTGATTCTGTTGTTGGCTTAGTCCAACGTTATCTTGCAGAGCATTGGCGATTTGCCCTCCGCGTATCGACAATACTCGGGCTGCATCGAGACGCTTTGCTCGGTGTTCACCCATTAGCCGGAAATTTTCGGCCATCGAGCGTTGAAATACGAGGAAGCAGGCACGTCCCGCCCGATGCCTGGCAAGTGCCGCCACTCCTCGAAGAAATGTGCGATTACGGTAATGATCACTGGGAGACGGCAACGCCCCTGCATCTCGCCGCCTATGTGATGTGGCGTCTTAATTGGATCCATCCGTTTGCGGATGGAAATGGACGTACCGCCCGTGCTGTTTCGTACCTCATCCTGTGTATGAAAATGGGAGGCAGAGTGGCAGGCACGCGTACCATTCCGGACCTGATCTCCGAAAATAAACAGCCTTACTATGACGCCTTGGAAGCCGCCGATGAGCGCTGGGCTTCTCAGCAAAAAATCGATTTGAGCGAGCTTGAAGAGGTACTCGGCGGCCTGTTAGCAGAACAGTTGGTTTCCGCTCTTGAGCAGGCTAGCGGCAGGTCGATAAGTTAGCCTAACCATCGTTGTCCCGCCTTGCCGCGAGCCTGAGGCGCAGCGCGTTGAGGCGGATGAAGCCTTCGGCGTCGCGCTGGTCGTACACCTGGTCTTCCTCGAAGGTGACGTGGGCGAGGCTATAGAGGCTCTGCGGCGACTGCCGCCCGACCCCCCGGACGCCGCCCTTGTAGAGCTTGAGCCGCACGCGGCCCTCGACATGCTCCTGGCTCTTGTCGATCAAGGCCTGCAGCATCTCGCGCTCCGGCGAGAACCAGAAGCCGTTGTAGATCGATTCGGCATAGCGCGGCATCAACTCGTCCTTGAGGTGCATCGCGCCGCGGTCGAGGCACAGGCTTTCGATGCCGCGATGTGCCGCCTGCAATATCGTGCCGCCGGGCGTCTCATACACGCCGCGCGACTTCATGCCGACAAAGCGGTTCTCGACCAGGTCGAGCCGGCCGATGCCGTGGCGCCCGCCCAATTCGTTGAGGCGCGTCAACAACACGGCGGGCGACAGCGCCGCCCCATCCACCGCGACTGCGTCGCCGCGGGCGAAATCGATCTCGACATATTCGGGCCGGTCGGGCGCCGCCTCGGGCGCGACGGTACGGCTGTAAACGTATTCCTCGGGTTCGTTCCACGGGTCTTCCAGCACCTTCCCCTCGGCCGAGATGTGCAGCAAATTGGCATCGACCGAAAACGGCGCCTCGCCGCGCTTGTCCCGTGCGATCGGGATCTGGTGCTGGTCGGCATAGTCGATCAGCCGGGTGCGCGAGGTCAGGTCCCACACGCGCCACGGCGCGATGACCTTGATGTCGGGCGCGAGCGCGTAATAGCTGAGTTCGAAGCGCACCTGGTCGTTGCCCTTGCCGGTGGCGCCGTGCGCGACCGCGTCGGCGCCGGTCTGGCGGGCGATCTCGATCTGGCGCTTGGCGATCAGCGGCCGTGCGATCGACGTGCCGAGCAGGTACTGGCCCTCGTAGAGCGCGTTGGCGCGGAACATCGGAAAGACGAAATCGCGAGTGAATTCCTCGCGCAGATCGTCGATGAAGATCTCCTTGACCCCCAGCATCTCGGCCTTCCTGCGGGCCGGCTCCAATTCCTCGCCCTGGCCGAGATCGGCGGTAAAGGTGACGATTTCGCAGCGGTAGGTCTCCTGCAGCCAGCGCAGAATGACCGAGGTGTCGAGGCCGCCCGAATAGGCGAGCACGACCTTCTTGACGTCGCCGGGTTTGACCGCATCGGGCATGGCATGTTCCTTCGCGAGCCACATATAAGCTGGGCGCGACCATAGCATCGGCCGCACCGTGCCTGTCGCATTCTGGTGGCGGATCAGGGGCGCGGCGGGCCGACGCGGCGGCCCAGAAAGTCGAACAAAACATCCAGCACGCCGAACTGCGCCAGATTTTCATGGCCGGCCTCGGGCGGAAACCACCCCTCCTTCGGCTCGTTCGCCGCCGCCAGCAGCGCCCGGCCCAGCCGCACCGGGATTACCCGATCCTGCTCGCCCTGGACGATCAGGATCGGCGCCTTGACCGAGGCGATGCGGGCAAGCGAGTCGAAACGATCGCGCAACAGCAGGCCGACCGGCACCCAGGGATAATGATGGCCGGCGGCGTCGGCGAGGCGGGTGAACGGTGCTTCGAGGATCAGCGCAGCGGCCGGGTAGTGCGCCGCGGCCCACACCGCCACCGCCGAGCCAAGAGATTCGCCGTAAAGCGCCAGCCGCGCCGCCGGCGTTGCAAGTTCGCCGGTCGCAAAATCGAGCGCGGCGGCGGCATCGCGATAAAGGCCGTCTTCGCTCGGCGCGCCGCGATTACCGCCATAGCCGCGGTATTCGACCAGCAGCAGCCCCACCCCCTCCTCGGCAAAGCGCCTGAGACGGTTGCTGCGATAACCGATATGACCGCCGTTGCCGTGGAAATAGACGACCAGCGGCCGTCCGTCGCGCGGCGGCAGGTGCCATGCCAACAGGTCGAGACCGTCCGAGGTAGCAAACCGCACCTCGCGCGCGCCGAGCGCCGCCAGCGCGCCAAGCTCCGGCCGGGTGCGATCAGGCAAATACAGCAGCGACCGCTGGACGAGATAGAGACCGGCCACCGCCAGCACATAGCCAATCGCCACCGCCACGACGAGGCCGGCGAGCAGCATCCTGTGCGGGCGGCGGGGGAAGCTCAGGCGGCCGGCCCCGGCGCCGTCGCACCGGGATTGCGGCGCGCCCGCACGCTCTCCGATTTTAGCTGGCCGCAGGCGGCGAGGATGTCGCGGCCGCGCGGCGTGCGCACCGGCGCCGAATAGCCGGCGGCAAACACGATGTCCGAAAATGCCGCGATCGCCGCATCCGACGAGCATTCGTACGGCGCACCCGGCCAGGGGTTGAATGGGATCAGATTGACCTTGGCCGGTATGCCCTTGAGCAGCCGCACCAGTTCGCGCGCCTCGGCCGGGCTGTCGTTGATGCCGTTCAGCATCACATATTCGAACGTAATGCGGCGCGCATTGCTCGAGCCCGGATAGGTGCGGCAGGCATCGAGCAATTCGGCGATCGGGTATTTCTTGTTGAGGGGGACGAGCACATCGCGCAATTCATCGTTCACCGCATGCAGCGAGATCGCCAGGTTGACGGCCATTTCCGCACCGCAGCGCGCGATCGCCGGCACGACGCCGGCCGTGGACAAGGTGATCTTTCGCCGCGAAATCGCCAGCCCCTCGCCATCCATGACGATCTTCAGCGCAGCCGCGACTTTGTCGGAATTGTAGAGCGGTTCGCCCATCCCCATCAGCACGATGTTGAACGGTGTGTTCCGCATGCCGAGGACGCTGGCCAGCACGCGGACCTGGCCAACGATCTCTCCGGCA
>ORMF011608328.1_pt1 | contig 11188 bp, 5 predicted proteins | sample 1779871 | NCBI WGS metagenome assembly ORMF01 (sample SAMEA104232316, study PRJEB22302) | groundwater metagenome | biome: forest; feature: aquifer; material: groundwater | place: USA | collected 2011-08-07 | depth 5.4 m
CCGCCGCGCAAACGGTCACTGGCTGGGCGACCCCGATCAGCGCCGGCCCCGCGAATGAATCCGGCCAGACGCTCATCTTCACAGTGAGCAACAACAACAATGCCCTTTTCTCCGCGCAGCCGGCGGTCGCAGCCAACGGCGCGCTCACCTACACGCTCGCCGCCAACGCCAACGGCAGCGCGACTGTCACCGTGAGCTTGAGAGACGACGGCGGCACGGCGAACGGGGGAGTCGATACCAGCGCGGCGCAAACCTTCGCGATCAACGTCACGCCTGTGAACGACGTGCCCAGCTTCACGAAGGGCGCGGACCAGACGGTCAACGAAGACGCCAGTGCCCAGACCTTCGCCGGCTGGGCGACCGCGATCGGTTCCGGCCCGGCGGATGAAGCCAGCCAAACACTGACGTTCCAAGCGAGCAACAACAACAACGCGCTCTTCTCCGCCCAGCCCGCGCTGGCCGCGAACGGCACGTTGACTTACACGCCCGCCGCCAACGCCAACGGCAGCGCGACCGTGACGGTCTCGCTCAAAGACGACGGCGGCACGGCGAACGGCGGCGTGGACACGAGCGCGGCACAGACCTTCACCACCAACGTCACGTCGGTGAACGATGTGCCGAGTTTCACGAAAGGCGCCGACCAAACCGTCAACGAAGACTCCGGTGCGCAGACTCTGGCCGGCTGGGCCACGGCGATCAACTCCGGCCCCGCGAATGAATCCGGCCAGACGCTCACCTTCCTCGTCAGCAACGACAACAACGGGCTGTTCTCCGCGCAACCCGCGATCGCCGCGAACGGCACGCTCACCTACACGCCCGCCGCCAACGCCAATGGCAGCGCGACGGTCACGGTGAACTTGAAAGACGAGGGCGGGACGGCCAACGGCGGGGTGGATACCAGCGCGGCGCAGACGTTCACCATCAATGTCACTCCGGTGAACGACGCGCCGAGTTTCACCAAGGGCTCGAACCAGACAGTGCTGGAAGATGCCGGCGCGCAAACCGTCGCCGCTTGGGCCACCGCGATCAGTGCGGGTCCGGCCAACGAGGCAGCGCAGGTGTTAACCTTCCAGGTGAGCAACGACAACAACGCGCTGTTCTCCACGCAGCCCGCGCTTGCCGCCAACGGCACGTTGACCTACACCCCCGCCGCCAACGCCAACGGCAGCGCGACCGTGACGGTGAGTTTGAAGGATGACGGCGGCACGGCCAACGGCGGCGCGGACACGAGCGCAGCCCAGACGTTCAAGATCACGGTCAACGCCGTGAACGACGTACCCAGCTTCACCAAGGGCGCTGACCAAACCGTCAACGAAGACTCCGGCGCCCAGACCGTGGCCGGCTGGGCCACGGCGATCAGCCCCGGCCCCGCGAATGAATCCGGCCAGACGCTCACCTTCACAGTGAGCAACAACAACAACGCGCTGTTCTCCGCCCAGCCTGCGCTGGCCGCGAACGGCACGTTGACCTACACGCCCGCCGCCAACGCCAACGGCAGCGCGACCGTGACAGTGAGTTTGAAAGACAGCGGCGGCACGGCCAACGACGGCGTGGACCCCAGCGCCTCGCAGACGTTCACGACCACGGTCACGCCGGTCAACGACGCGCCCAGCTTCACCAAGGGCGGCAACCAAAGCGTCAGCCAGGACGCCGGCGCGCAAACCGTCGCGGGTTGGGCCACCGCGATCAGCGCCGGCCCCGCCGACGAAGCCGGTCAGACGCTGACATTCCAGGTCAGCAACGACAACAACGCGCTCTTTTCCGCACAGCCGGCGATCGGCGCCTCCGGCACGCTTACTTACACACCCGCTGCCGGCGCGACCGGCAGCGCCACCGTGACCGTGAGCTTGAAAGACAGTGGCGGCACCGCCAATGGAGGCGCGGACACGAGCGTGGCACAGACCTTCACCGTCAGCGTCAGCGCCGTGGGCGGCGACGTCGTGCTCGAACCCGGGACAGCGATCAGCGAAGGCAAGTTTGAGGTGACCATCAAGGGCGTCAAAGGCCGCAAGATCGAAATCCAAGGCTCGACCGATTTGTCGAACTGGACGACACTGCTTACCGTCACGCCGCCCGACGACGAGTACACCTACGAAGACGTTGCCGCCGGGAGTCTTGACCGCCGCTTCTACCGCGTGTTGGTCAGCCAGTGAGCGGGCCGGCCTGTGCCGGCGGAGCGGCGCGCTGTGCACTGAGCGACACAGCCGAGCGCGCGCGGCTTGGCTTTTGCCGGCTCAGCGGAACCAGCCGGCGACGTCGAAGTTGAAAACAAGCTGCACGCCTGTGAGGAACGTCAACGCATAGACGATCCGGCTGAAGTGGACCTCCGGCACGCGCCGGTTCAGCCACACGCCCAGCCACACGCCCACTGGCACCAGCGGCAGGAACAGCGCGCTGCGCCAGAGCGTTTGGCGCGTGATGATCGAGTGCTCGATGAACCACGGCGCGTCAATCAGGCTCCGATCCACGATGAAGAACGGCAGCTTGAGCCAATTGATCCACGTGAACACGAGCACGGTCGTGCCCACGTAGATTTCCTTCGGCAGCCGCTGCGGGATGAGAAACACGCTCACCAGCGGCCCGGCGCCGTGCGCAAAACTCGACGTGACGCCCGCGCCTACTCCGAAGGGAAACCCGACGAGATGATTCGGCGTGAAGCTGCCCTCCGCGCGAAAGATCATTTCTTTGGCGAGTTGAAACACGACGAACGCCACGGCCAGCACCCCGATGGCGAAGTTGAGTTGCCGCGGCGAAAACCTCCCGATCAACTGCACGCCGATCATGACGCCGATCAGCACGCCCGGCAGCAGGTAGAGCAAATTCCTCCATTGCCATTTGCGCCAGTAAGGGTAGAGCGAAAACAGATCACCGGCGCTGAGCAGCGGGAGCAAGATGCCGATCGCGTCCCGGCCGCCGAACGCCAGGCTGCACAACGGCGTCGTCAGAATCCCCAGCCCGCCGCCAAAGCCCGCCTTCGAGATGCCGACAAACAGAATCGCCAGCGCCGCGACACCCCAAGAGATCAGTTCCTGCACGCGGCTCGTGTACGGGTTGAACGCCACCAAGTCGAGTGTCGATTGGGCCGCGTGCATCTTCGAGTTGTCGGTGCTTGCCCCGACCCGCCAGTGAACAGGAACGCCGGATTCATCCGGCAGCGGCCTCGGCTGGCCGCCGCCCTGCCGGATGAATCCGGCGTTCCACTCCCCTGGCGACCGACAACCTGGGGATGCACCGGATTGGGCCGCCGCGCGTGGAAATGAGTTGGCCACGCAGCCCGGCTCCGGTAGCTTCGCAGCGTCACGGTATGCACCTGCAACAAACCAGAGCCGGCAGCCGGGCCTCGAGTGGACTGCATTGCTTCGCAGATCGACCGAACTCTCCCGCGACGCGTTACTCCCCAATCGAGCCGCTCCTCGAGGCCATTCCCGCGGCCCGCCAGGAAGACGCGCGCCATTACGGGGTCCACCCTTATTTCACTCGCCGGCCGCCGAACGTCGTGCGGAGGTACCTCGAGCACTATTCGCGCGAAGGCGACGTCGTGCTGGACCCCTTCGGCGGGACCGGAGTGACCGCAATCGAGGCGTTTCTTTTGGGCAGACGGGCGATCCAGAATGATCTGAATCCGTTCGCAAATTTCATCGCGCAGAATATTGCCGACACCACGCTGCCCTCCACCGGCCCGTTGCGCGAGGCGTTCGCGCGTGTAGAGAAAGCCTGCGCGGGGCCGTTAGCCGAGGTGGCCTCCGCAAGCGACAAGGTGCTTTCGGCCTGGCGCCTGAAACTCCCATTGCCTGCAAACATCCGGCTGCCCAGGAACTCGGACGCTGAGTTCTTTTACGATCTGTTCACGCCGCGCCAATTGGTTGGCCTGGCGCTGATCAAACAGGCGATCGAGGGGGAGCCCGAGAGTGTCACTCGAAATCTTTTGTTGCTCGCGTGGTCGGCCGCGGTGGCCAAATTGAACAAAACTTTCTTGTCGGCAAAAGGGCGGGCCGCGAGTCGCGGCGGTTCCAGCATCTTCAGCATCTACCGCTACAAGCTGGCGCAAGAATGTGTGGAACTGCCCATCTGGCAAACCTTCCGGGGCCGCTTCCTCAACGTGCTGGCGGCGAAGGAAGAGGTGCTTCGGCTGCGGGATTACCGGCGGCGCCAGTCCGTCGGCAAAGTCGTTTTGGACAGCCGGTCCAACTTCCGCGTCTTGGCTGAGGATGCCGCGGCGCTGGAGGAGTTCATCCGTCCGGGCAGCGTGGATTACATCTTCACGGACCCTCCGTACGGCGCGTTCATCAGCTATCTCGATCTGTCCATCCTTTGGAATCACTGGCTCGGTTTCCACGTCAGCGAGAACGCGCGCCAGGAAGAGGCCATCGTGGGCGGCGAATGTGCGCTGTCCGAAGACCACTACAAGGCCAAGCTCGCAGAAAGTATCTCGACGTGCTTCCGACTGCTCAAGCCCGAGCGGTGGTTCTCGGTGGTATTTCAGCATTGGGACGCGAGCTACTTCGCGACCATCTTGGAAACCGCCGAGCATTGGGGGGCAGACCTCAAAGCTGCGATCACCCAGACCGGTGACGTGATCTGGTCGATGCACAAAAAGAAGAACTCCGCCAGCGTTCTGGCTGGCGAGATGATCCTCACGTTTTTCAAGCCTGCCGGAAGATCGGCGAAGCAGTCGCCGGCGGACCGACCCCGCGCCGAGGATTTTCCGAGCCTGCTCGATCGAGCGTTCGAGGTGTGCCTGGGCAACGGCAGCAGCGCGTTCACCAGCGAAGCGCTGTTCAATCGCCTCATCATCGAATTGTGGCAACGCCGCGCGCTCGGCTGTTTGAATCTCGACCGCCGCGAGTTCGCCGCCCGCCTGGAACGCCGCGGTTGGACCTACCATCCGCGCCAGCACCTTTGGCTCAAGGGGCAGAGCGCTCCATCTGCCGAAGCGGAGCTTCAACTCGCGTTCGAGGAACGTACGTGAAGGGTTCGTTCAGAATCGTCTCGCCGCCGACTGAGCCACCATTATGTAGTCCAAGCAAACCCTGCCGATGAACCTCAGCCCATGTAGCGCAGATTTCCAATCTGCTGTATCGCCGATTTCCAATCGGCAAAATGTTAGAACGGTCCAGCGCGCTCGGTCTGCCACGGCCCGCAGGCTGGAAGCCCCGCGATACAGCAGATTGGAAATCTGTGCTACGGACGCGGCGGCCGAGACGAAACAGTTCACGGGCGCACGGCGCGCAGGAAGTTCGGGGAGTTCTCACTCCGACCCGGTGGGAAAGGAAGAAAGGAGAACCTTCGCTGATCCAGGGACTGGCTCATGACCAGCGACCGATGGAAAGCCTCAACCCCGCTCCTCTCCCTCTCAGACGAAGATAGGACTGGGGTGAGGGTCTCGTCTTACTGAACTATTACTGCAGAGATGCTCGAACGGTTTTTCAGACTCTCCGAACACGGCACCACTCCCCGCACCGAAATCACCGCGGGCCTGACGACCTTCGCCGCGATGGCCTATGTCCTCGCGGTGAACCCGGCGATCCTCTCGACGACGGGGATGGACCTCGGCGCGGTGATCACGGCCACGGCGCTGGCCTCCGCGCTGATGACGGCGCTGATGGCGCTGCTGACCAATTACCCCATCGCGCTGGCGCCCGGCATGGGCGTGAACGCGTTCTTCGCCTACACCATCTGCCAGGGGATGAAGATGCCGTGGCAGGCCGCGCTGGCGATGGTGTTCCTCAACGGCGCGTTGTTCTTTGTCCTCTCGGTCACCGGCGTTCGGAAGAAGATCATCGAAGCGTTTCCGTTCGAGTTGAAGGTCGCGATCACGTGCGGGATCGGGTTGTTCATCGCGTTCATCGGGCTGAAGAACGGCGGCGTGATCGTCAGCAGCCCGGCGACGTTCGTGACCGCCGGCGACCTCGGCGCGCCCACGGCGGTGCTGCATTGGCGGAAGGTGCGCGGCGCGATCATCCTCTCGGTGCTCGCGCTGACGGTGGTCGGCTTCTTCGTCCCCGGCCCCCCGGACAAAGGCGGGGCATTGACTCAATTGCCGGAGAAGCTGGTCGATGTGCCGGCCTCGCTCGCGCCCACGTTCCTGGCGCTCGATTTCAAGTACGTGTTCGCGCACTTCCGGGAAACGCTGCCGCTCATCCTCGCCTTCCTGTTCGTGGATCTCTTCGACAACATGGGCACGCTCATCGGTGTCGGCAATCGCGCCGGCCTGCTCGACCAGCACGGCAACCTGCCGAAGATCGGCCGGGCGCTCGCGGCCGACGCCACCGCGGCGATGGTCGGCTCGTGTCTCGGCACCTCGACGGTCACCAGCTACATCGAGTCCGCCGCCGGTGTTGAAGAAGGCGGGCGCACGGGCCTCACCTCGCTCGTGGTCGCGCTGTGCTTTCTGCTCGCCTTGTTCTTTCACCCGATCATCCGGATGATTCCGGCGGCGGCGACGGCCCCGGCACTGGTGATCGTCGGCGTCTTCATGATGCAAGGGATCGCCGCGCTTGACTTGAAAGATTTTGCCAAGGCCGTGCCTGCTGTGCTCATCATGCTCCTGATGCCGATGACGTTCAGCATCAGCGAAGGCTTGGCGATCGGGTTCGTCGTGTACGTGGCGTTCAAGCTCGGCACGGGCCGCGGGCGCGAAGTCCCGGTGATGGGCTACGTGCTGGGGGCGTTCTTTCTGGCGCACCTGATCTGGCGATGAACGCTGCCGACTGACGGGCCAGCGAAAACGATTCTTGAAAACGCCGATGAAATTGACTTGGTGGGCGAAGCCGTGGCGGTGCGGACGGCCCCTACCCGTTCGACGAATCCTGCCGAGTGAGGACGGTACTCTCGTTCGCGAGTCCTCTTCCCCCTCGCCATGAACCTTCGTTGGGCCGCCAGGTTTTGGACTGCGCCAGTCCTCTGGCGCCTTGGCTTGGATCGCCCGGACGCTCCAACAGCGCCAGGGGACTGGCGCACTCCAAGACGCTGGCGCGCGGACGCTGCTTCATGGGCGCAAAGCGTGCACTTTCGAGTGGGAGCATTCTCACCCCAACCCTCTCCCGAAGAGAGGAGGAGCGTTCGAGACGGCTTGTGGAGGATGCGAGCGCGCGTGGTCCAAGCCTCACGCCGGCTGCCGTTCTCCCTCTCCCCACGGGAGAGGGCCGGGGTGAGGGGGAAGGCGACCTTCTTGATTCACTGGCCATCGACCTTCGCCGCGTCCCCTGCCATCAGGAAAGTCCCGCCTGCTCCACCCTGGCTGAGTGGCTGCGCTTCGCTGCTCCTCCTGGCCGCGAGCTTCCTCTCCGGGCTTCGCGCCGCAACGCCACCGGCCTCACGCCCCGCCCGCCCCAACATCCTTTGGCTCATCGCCGAGGACTTCGGCCCGCACCTCGGTTGCTATGGCACGAAGGAAGTGTGGACGCCGAACCTCGACGCCCTGGCCGCCGCGGGCGTACGCTACACGCGCTTCTTCACCACTGCGCCGGTCTGTTCGCCGAGTCGCTCGGCGTTCATGACCGGCATGTATCAGACCACGATCGGCGCGCACAACCACCGTTCGCATCGCGACGACGGCTTCGCGCTGCCGCCGGGCGTGCGCGTGCTCAGCGATTGGTTCCGCGACGCCGGTTACTTCACCGCGAACGTGCGCGAGCTGCCCGAGCACTTCGGCTTTCGCGGCGCCGGCAAGACGGACTGGAACTTCACCTACACGGGAAAGCCCTTCGACTCCGATCGCTGGGCCGACCTGAAATTGCACCAGCCGTTCTTCGCGCAAATCAACTTTCAGGAGACGCACCGCGCCTTCCAGGCCTCGCGCCGCACGGACCCGGCGAAAGTCGAGCTGCCGCCCTGGACGCCCGATCATCCCGTCGCGCGCGAGGACTGGGCCAAGTATCTCGATGCCGCCACGGAACTCGACCGCAAGATCGGTCTCGTCCTCCAGCAACTCGCCGCCGACGGCCTCGCGGACAACACGGTGGTCGTGTTCTTCGGCGACAACGGCCAGGCCCACGTGCGCGGCAAACAATTCTGCTACGACAGCGGCCTGCACGTGCCGCTGATCATTCGCTGGCCAGAGAGCCTCTCGCCTCCGAAGCAGTTCAAGCCTGGCACCGTCGATGACCGGCTGCTCAGCGCGATCGACCTCGCGCCCACGATGCTCGCGCTGGCCGGCGCGCCGAAACCCGCCAAGATGCAGGGCGAAATCTTCCTCGGTGATCGCGCCGCGCGACCGCGCCGTTATGTGTTCGGCGCGCGCGACCGTTGCGATGAAACGGTCTTTCGCTTCCGCACCGTGCGCGACGCCCGCTTCCGTTACATCCGCAACTTCACGCCCGACCGCCCCTTCCTCCAGCCGAACGAATACAAAGAGCGCGCCTACCCGGTGTGGAACCTCCTGAAGGAACTCCACGCCGCCGGCACGCTCACGCCCGCCCAAGCCGCGCTCTGCGCGCCCACGATGCCAGCCGAAGAACTCTACGACCTCGAATCCGATCCGCACGAAATCCACAACCTCGTCACCTCGCCACCGCACCAGAAGGAGCTCCGGCGTCTCCGCCGCGTCTTGGAGAATTGGATCGACGAAACCAACGATCAAGGCCGCGAGCTCGAACCCGCCGACCTCGCCGCGCGCAAAGGCGTGACGAAACCCGGCACACCTCCCAACACCGGCTACACGCTGGACGACGCGCCGCCGCAACCCGCGAAGAAATGAAGACGCGCGCATGAGAACAAGCCAACACACCACGCAAACTCAGGACGGAACGCAGGTAGGTTCTGAGATGCGGCCCCAAGCTAATCTGCGTTCCGCCCTGAATCGGTGTGGAATCCTTTTTGCATTTGTCCTGGTCCTCGGCGTGTGCTGGTCCTTCGCCGCCGTGCCGCGACCTCCCGGCGTCGTCATCGCCCACAGCCCCGCTTCATCGGGCATCTACCTCGGCTCGCCGAGCATCGCCATTCTGCCCGACGGCTCACTCGTGGCGTCGCACGATCTGTTCGGCCCAAGCACGACGCACGATCGCACCCGTGTCTTCGCCTCGAACGACCGCGGCGCGACCTGGCAGCAACTCACACAGGTCGAGGGCCAATTCTGGTCCAGCCTGTTCGCGCACCGCGGCGCGCTCTACTTGATGGGCACGAGCCGGCAGGACGGCCACGCGATCATCCGCCGCTCGACCGACAGCGGCCGCACATGGACGACGCCGAAGGACAAGGACACCGGCCTCTTGCTCGCCGACGGCCAGTATCATTGCGCGCCCGTGCCGGTGGTCGTTCACAACGGCCGCCTCTGGCGCGCGATGGAAGATGCGATGGGGCCGAGCGGTTGGGGCAACCGATTTGACGCCTTCATGATGTCCGCCCCAGCCGATGCCGATCTCCTCAAGGCGGCCAACTGGACCGTCAGCAACCGCCTCGGTCGCGATCCGGCGTGGCTCGACGGGAAGTTCGGCGGCTGGCTCGAAGGCAACGCGGTGGTCACCCCCGACGGTCGCGTCGTCAACGTCCTCCGTGTCGATTTCCGCGCCGGCCCGGAGAAAGCCGCGATCATCGACGTCAGTGCCGATGGCGCGCGCGCGACGTTCGACCCGCAGCGCGGCTTCATCGACTTCCCCGGCGGCTGCAAGAAGTTCACGATCCGCCGTGACCCGCGCGATGGCGGCTACTGGTCCCTCAGCAACTTTGTCCCGGAGTCGCAGCGCGGGGCCAACCCCGAGCGCACGCGCAACACCCTGGCGCTCGTTCACTCGTCCGACCTCCGCCGCTGGGAAGTCCGCTGCCTCTTGCTGCATCACCTCGACCACGAGCGGCACGGTTTTCAGTACGTTGATTGGCAATTCGACGGCGACGACTTGCTCGCCGCCGTGCGCACCGCCTTCGACGACGACGCCGGCGGCGCGCACAATCAGCACGACGCGAACTTCATCACCTTTCATCGAGTGGAGAACTTCCGCCGCCTCACGATGAAAGACTCCGTGCCAGTCAGGTGAATGAGACTGCTTCCTTGAAGTGGCTGTATGAGTAGCGCGCCAGAGAAGTTTCAGTGCAAAATCCAACGCCTCCAGAGGAACCATCGTTTCTCCCTCGTCCCGACCCTCTCCCGCTGGGAGAGGGAGCCACGGCAGACAGTCTCCGAACATCCGACACGCCTCGCTTGTCAGAAAGCGCCGACTGCCGTTCTCCCTCTCCCAGCGGGAGAGGGCCGGGGTGAGGGAGAGACCGCCGTCAGGAAAAACGCGCCCGATCAGGTCACGATACCTTCGGTTCGGATTACCCGCTTCGCCGCATGACACTGGCTGAACTGCTCGCCAACGAAGAACTCCGTCAACACGAGTTCCCCGTCGCGCAGGAAAAGATTTTCCTCGCGCACGCGGGCGTTTGCCCACTGCCGCGCCGCGTCGCCGAAGCCGTGCGCGACTGCGCCGCCCGGTGGACGCAGGGCGACCAGGAGGCGCTGCTGATACACTACCAGGTTCGCCAGACGCGCGAGCTGGCGGCGCGCCTCCTCAACGCGCAGCCCGACGAGATCGCGTTCGTCGGCCCGACCTCGCTCGCGCTGAGCTTCGTCGCCGGCGGCCTCGAGTTCCGCAAGCACGACAACGTGCTCATCTATTTCGACGACTATCCCTCGAACGTCTATCCCTGGATGATGCTCGCCGAGCGCGGCGTCGAAGTGCGCCTGCTCAACCTGCGCGCCCTGGGCCGCATCCGGCCCGCGGACGTGCTCGGCCAGGTCGATGAAAACACGCGGCTGGTCGCGCTCGCCTCGTGTCACTTCCTGGCAGGCTGGCGCATTGACTTGGCGGGCATCGGCGAGGCGCTCCACCGGCGGAACATCCTCTTCTGCGTCGATGCGATCCAGACTGTCGGCGCGTTTCCGACGAGCGTCGAGCATGTCGATTTCCTCGCCGCGGATTCGCACAAGTGGATGCTCGGCCCGTGCGGCGCGGGGATTTTCTACGTGCGGAAAAATGTCCAGGAGCGCCTTCGTCCGACCACCTTCGGCTGGCACAACATTCGGTGCCCCGGTTTCGTCGCGCAGGAAGAAATCGTCTTCCGCGACGACGCGCGCCGATACGAAGCCGGCACGGCGAGCTGGCTCGGCCTCGTGGGTCTGCACGCCGCGCTCGAACTGCTGCTCGAAATCGGCATCGACGCGATCTCGGCCGACCTCCTGCGCAAGCGCCGCTGGCTCGTGCCCGCGCTC
>ORMF011082518.1_pt1 | contig 11187 bp, 6 predicted proteins | sample 1779871 | NCBI WGS metagenome assembly ORMF01 (sample SAMEA104232316, study PRJEB22302) | groundwater metagenome | biome: forest; feature: aquifer; material: groundwater | place: USA | collected 2011-08-07 | depth 5.4 m
GCTCTTTTATAACAAAGATTCTTGGATGTTTTCTTCTTGGAAACACTTTTTTAGCCGCTCATTATATGCTTTTCTCTAGTGATTTTGGCTTTTCAAGCTTTCTCATCGCCCTCTTTCATCTTCCTCCAACAAAATTTACTCATATGGTGGAAATGGGAATTTTCTCCTACTTGTTATTTGGGATATTTTGTTTAATATGGCATACAAATAAAAGAAGTTCTGTTTTTAGTCACTTCTCCTCTCTTTTTTCTTTGTTAATCTTTTTTCTTGGTTTTTTTTTCGTATTAACCCAGTTTCTCCCTCTAAAAATTCCTAGCACCTTTAAAGAAAGCTTTCCTATCCACAGCTACTCTTCTCTCTCTATTTTTCTTACGGGAATCGGATTAATCTGCCTCAATTTTTATTGGGATACTCAATTTCAAAGTGGCCTTACAAAAGTAAAATCCTTCACTTTAACTATAGGCTTTATTTTTTTTTCTATCTTAATCTCTTTAGGTCTAGTAGAAGAAAAAAATCTATTTGTAACAACCCTTCTCACTTCTCAATCTAATGCAGCAAAAAAACTCACTTTAGAACGTCTCGATCAGTCCCTTAAATTACTTAAAGGAAGTGCATCCATCCTTCAAAATGAAAAAGAAATGGCCAATGAAGATTGGCAATTGGATACAAAAAACTGGATGAATGCCAATCCATCTATCATAAACTTTTTTTGGCTAGATGACCATTTTAAAGAAATATTTAAAGCTACAGACGCTTCCTCTGCCTTGCCCATTGAAGTCATTACACAAATAGAGCCTTCTGCCTTAAAAAATGAACCTTATGTTGCCATAGTTCCTGAAGGCAAGAACTACACTTTAATTATGTGTTATCCTCTTTATTGGGATAACATGTTTCAAGGAGAACTCATAGAAGTCTTTGATACACAAAAGTATTTTGAAAGATTGTTTTCAGCTAACACTAATTTCACTATACTTGTTAAGTCAAATAACCAAACCCTAGCTCACATAAATGCAGAAACAATAAAGCATTCTTCATTAAAGATTGAAGTTCCCATTTTCTTTAACAATTTAAATCTACATTTGATTATATCCCCTTCAGAAGCTTTTATAAAGCTTCATAACAACAACATTTACATCTACATAGTCCTATTTGGGGGCTTTGTCATCGCCTCTTCTTTAGGAGCTCTTCTTTATCTATGGCAAAAAAATAAACTCCAATTATCTAATCTACAAATATTAGAAACAGAACATTCTTTTGTCCTTTCTGCAGCTAACATCGGTAGATGGTCTTTTGATATAGAAAAAAAAATATTTAAATTTGACCCTTATTCCCTTTATCTTTACGGAAAAGAGAAAGAAGATCCTTTTCTTTCTCTAGATGAATTTTTAAATACTATGATAGAAGAAGATCGAGATAAAATTCGAAATATACTTAAAAAAAGTATATTATCTTCAAGCTTGATCGATACAACTTTCAAAATACATTGGCCCAATGATTCCATTCATTCTATTCTTTTCAAAGGAACTCTAGTCTATGATAAAGAGCGCCCCACAAACCACTTCTCCGGAATCAATTGGGATATCACTCAACTTACCCAGTCTAAACAGCTCCTTGGAGCCTCAGAAGCTATTGCTAAGTTATTTACTGAATCGGAGAGTCTCACTGACTCTCTGAAAAAAATTCTCCAAATTTTACATCAATTTCTCGAGTGGGACGTCCTAACCCTCTGGTATAAAGATAAAAAAAGCTTAAAAATTCAATACCTTGAAAGCGCTACAATAGAAGGCCTCACAACCTCAACATTCATTGATTCATCAAAAAAGTTAGGCCCCCTTGCCTATCAAAACACCTTCCCCGATTCAGTTTTAATCACCTTCCTTCCTGTCCAGATAAAAGACATTACAAAAGAACCCGGATTTAGAAGAAAAAAAGCTGCCATAAAAGAAAACTTTCATGGAGCCCTTGCTTTCCCTATTATTGAAGTAGAAAGTCTAACAGGCGTTGTTGAATTATTTAGACGCAAACCACTTACAGATGAAATAACAGAACAAATGACAAATTTCATTATGACACTGGCTATTGAATTAGGACAATTTATTCAAAGAAATGCAACAAGAAATGAACTGAAAAAACTAGCTCATACTATTCAATCTTCTTCAGTTGGAATCTTCCATATAGACCTTAATGGGGCTATTCAAAGCTGGAACCCAGGAGCTGAAGCCATATATGGATGGACCTATAAAGATATGGTGGACCAGCTTATCACTAAAACATACCCCAAAGAGTCCCTTTTTGAATTTGACAGGCTTCTTCACAAGCTAAAAACCGGTAACAATATAGAACACCTTCAATTGGAAATGATTCGAAAAGACGGAAAAAAAATTTGGGTCGAAAACACCATTTCCCCTATGTACGGACCTAATAAGGAAATAACCGGTTACTCGGTTATTTCCTTAGACATCACAGAACAAAAAACCTTAGCGGATAACTTTCTTAAAACGGAAAAAAAATTCCATGACTTTGTAGAAACGGTTGAAGAATGGATTTGGGAAGTAGATACAAAAATGAACTTCACCTATTCAAATCCTTACATAAGTAAAATACTTGGCTTTTCTTTAGACGAAGTGATTGGAAAAAACATCCTTCTTTTTATTTTTGAAGAAGATCAAGAAAAATTCTCTCAAGAATGTGAAACCCATATACAGAATAAAAAAGGATGGGCTTCTCGTATCCTCACTCTTCGACATAAAAATGGATCTTTACGTTACCTAGAAAGTAATGCAGAACCAGTTTTAGATGAAAATAACCAACTACTAGGTTTTAGAGGAGCTGATCGCGATATTACAGAACGAATCAATATCGAAAAATCAAATAATGAATTCATCTCTATGGTAAGTCATGAACTTCGAACCCCCCTCACCTCCATCTACGGATCTTTAGGACTGTTATTAGAAGAAAATCTTTCTAAAGAAAATATCGAGTTGCTTGAAATGGCAGAGCGCAACTGCAAAAGATTAATTGCCATAATCAATGATGTTTTAGATAGTGAAAAAATCCAATTAGGGAAATTTAAACTATCTTCTAGAATAATTTCCATCACGAAAGTCTTAAAAGAAGCGATTCAAACCGCCTCTTTGATGGCCCAAAAATTTCAAGTTACCCTTAAACAGGAAGGCTCTTTTCCTGAAATAAAAATCTATGCAGATCCAGATCGTTTAGCTCAGGTGATTTTAAATATTCTTTCCAATGCAATTAAGGTTTCTCCTCCAAAAGAAACGGTTCAAATCTTCCTCACAAAAGAGCTAGATCATGTCAAAGTGTCGATCCAAGATAAGGGCCCCGGCATCCCCAAGTCCTTCCAACCTCATATTTTTGAAAAATTTGCCCAAGTCGGCACGGGCGATACAAGGTCCGCAACAGGAACAGGTCTTGGCTTGAATATTTCAAAAGGTATTATTGAGCAACTCAATGGAACCATTGGTTTTATAAGCGAAGAAAAAGTCGGATCTACCTTTTTCTTCACCCTACCCCTCAAGGAGTCTTAATGGAAAAAAAAACCCTAAAGAAGTTATTTATTACAGATGATGATTCAGATATTTTATTACTATGTAAACATTGTTTCAAAAAATCCCCAGAAATAGAGATTACTTACCTAAAATCCGGAGAAGCTACACTTAAAGAAGCTCTTATTTCCCCTCCAGATATGATGTTAATCGATGTGATGATGCCAAAAATGAGTGGCCTCGACTTAATAAATGCACTCCAATTGATTCCAACTCTTGTTCACATCCCTATTATTCTTTTTACAGCTAAAGCACAACAAACTGAAATTGCAGAATATACTAAATTGCCAGGGATTGTTGATGTCATTATAAAGCCTTTTAACCCCACTCTTCTTGCGCCTACCTTACTAAAAATTTGGGATACGTTTCAAAAAGATATGAAACAAGGAAAACAATAGTCATTACAGTCCACATAAACCCTTTAACTTAATAATGTTTTTAAAAAACTTTAAAAGGAAAAATCATTTCATGTCATGTTCATTTCATAAGTCCTTAAATCAAAAGCCATTCTCTTTTTTTGGAAAAATCCATAACTTATTAAAGCTATTTCAGACTGAACCGTCAGACTTTCTCAATACCGCCTCCCATCTTCAAGCTATTTTGGACACTACTGTGGATTCCATTATTACGATCAATGAAGAAAAATCCATCCTTGCCTTTAACAAAACCGCTGAAAAAATGTTTGGCTATCAAAAAGAAGAAGTCCTCCATAAAAACGTCAACATTTTAATGCCGGAGCCCTTTCATGAAGAGCATGATAGTTACATCGAAGATTATATTAAAACAGGTGTTAAAAAGATTATTGGCATTGGAAGAAATGCAATAGCAAAAAGAAAAGATGGTTCTACTTTCCCTATTAACCTAGCTGTGAGCGAAGTACTCATCGGAAATAAGCGTTTCTTCACAGGAATCCTTCGAGATATTAGCGAGCAACAAGCAGCAGCAGCTACTTTAGAGGCGAACATTCGCATGCAATCAGAAATATCTGCTAAAAATGAGTACACTTCCATTCTCAGCCATGAATTACGAACCCCTTTAACTTCTCTCTACGGCGCCTTAGGGTTGCTAGTAATTCAAGAAGGGCATTCCGCAAAAACAAAAGAACTTCTTACCATTGCTTATAACACAAGCCAGCGCTTAGTTAAACTAGTCAATGACCTTCTCGATCTTGGAAAAATCCAATCCGGCAAATTAATAATAGACTTTATGCCCGTTTCTCTTGATTCTATCATTAAAGAAGCCGTCAAGACGATTAAGCCTATATCAGATAAAATGAAAGTTTGTCTCACTATAAAAGAGCCGCTCCCTTCCATATCGGTCCTTTCCAATTCCGATCGACTCATTCAAATTATGATAAATCTTCTTTCCAATGCTATCAAGTTCTCTCAAGAACACGGAGAGGTCTTTATTTCCCTTAAACTTTCCAATAAGAGCGCCGTTATCTATGTACAAAATATAGGGATGGGCATTCCTGAAAATTTCAAAGAGAAAATTTTTACCCCCTTTTCTCAAGCAGAAAATAATACAAGTGCTCGATCCGCTGGAGGTGCTGGTCTTGGGTTACATATTTGTAAGTCGATTATCGAGCAATTAGGTGGCTCAATTGGATTCTCAAGCACTAAAGAGGGAGAGACTTCATTTTATATTACCTTACCTACTATTGAGGAAAAATCATGATCCAGCCTTTAAAAAAAATCCTAGCAATCGATGATGATGAAAATATTTTAACCATCATCAAGTATTCTTTAGAGTTACAAAAAAACACGACTATTCTATGCGCCTTATCAGGAGATGATGGACTAAAAAAAGCATTAGAATTTAACCCTGATTTGATTCTTTTAGATGTCTTGATGCCATCGATGGACGGGTTTACTACCTTTCGTGCCTTGAGAAAGATAAAAGAACTTACCCATTGCCCCATCATCTTTATAACAGCTAGAATTCAAGACTCTGAGATTCAAAAATATCTCGCACAAGGGGTGGCAGGAGTGATCATCAAACCTTTCGAACCATTAACATTATTCTCAGATGTGCAAAATATTTATATCAAACATAATTCGCATTAAAAACAGAAATGTGTTTTATTTAAAATAACCAAGGATAGATTATGTGCGGAATTTTCGGATATATAGGCAATAAAAAAGCAGAAAACCTCTGTTTAGAAGGTCTTAAAAAACTAGAATATCGAGGCTATGACTCCTCAGGTTTAGCTGGCATCCAAAACCACAAGCTCATCTTATATAAGACTCAAGGAAAGGTCCCCGTTCTAGAAAAGATCATAGAAGAGGCCAATCCGACATTTAGCGCTGCTATAGCTCACACAAGATGGGCTACACACGGAAAACCCTCTTTAAGTAATGCCCATCCCCATGTAGACCAACATAAAACACTTGCTATCGTTCATAATGGCATCATTGAAAATTACAACCTCATTCGTGAAAAGCTCCTAAAACAAGGTTCTATTTTTTCTTCTGAAACAGATTCTGAAGTCATCGCTCAATATATGGGATCTATTTACCAAGGAAATATCTTAAAAGCCGCTAAAGAGACCTTTGAAAAACTAGAAGGCTCCTTTGCTATTGCCCTCCTTCATCAAAACCACCCAGAGCAAATTATAGCAACGGCAAAAGAGTGTCCTCTCCTTATTGCTTTTTCCCCTTCAACAAAAGAGACCTTTATCTGCTCTGATACAATAGGATTGCCTGACCTAGAACTAGACATTACCTATCTAGTCGATAGAGAAATTGCTCTCCTTGAAAAGGATAAAAAGCCTGCTTTTTTTGATAAAGAAGGCAATCCTATCGTCAAAAAAACAGAAAAACACCACTTTGAAGATCATTCATTTTCCAAAGCAGGTTACGAGCATTTCATGCTAAAAGAGATCTTTGAGCAAGCAAACATTGTTCGAAATGTCATCACACCCCACATCGATGAGCAAAATCAGACAGCTTACTTTGAAAACCTTACTTTAAAGCCTGAAATAATCCAAGAAATAGAAAATATCGTTTTGATTGGTTGTGGAACTTCTTACCATGCAGCTTGCTTAGCTGCCTATTTTTTTGAATCGATTGCCAAGATCCATGCAGAAGCAGCGATAGCTTCTGAATATCGCTATAGAGAACCTATTATTCTCAAGAATACTCTTATCATTGTTTTAAGCCAGTCAGGAGAAACAGCTGATACCATTGCAGCCATGCGTCATGTGAAAGATAAAGCTAAATTAGTCATAGCCCTTTGTAACGTACCTAAATCGACCTTAGCTAGAGAAGCTGACAGCACTATTCTCATGCAAGCTGGCCCTGAGATCGCAGTAGCTTCAACCAAGACATTTACCTCTCAAACAACCCTCCTTTATTTACTTGCTATTTTTTTTGCTGAAGGGAAGGGAATGTCCATTCAAGATAGAACTCTTCTCCTAAAACAACTTTATGAGATCCCGGAACAAATCCAAGAAATCCTATCAAAAGCTGATGAAATCAAAGCTATAGCAGAAAAATATGCCCACTTTGAAGACTTTTTCTTCCTAGGGCGAGGACCTTTATTTCCAACAGCCTTAGAGGCTGCTTTAAAACTAAAAGAAATTGCCTACATCAACGCACAAGGATACCCTGCCGGAGAAATGAAACATGGGCCTATTGCACTACTTGGAAAAAAAGTTCCCGTAGTTCTCCTTTGCGCCAATCAAAGACTCCAAGTAAAGATGATGAATAACCTCATGGAAAGCAAAGCAAGAGGATCCCCTATTATCGTTTTTGGATGGAAAGAATTTGAAAAGGACATCATTCCTGAAACAGATCATTTTTTTTGGATTCCTAAAACCTCCGATCATCTAGCCTGCATTTTACTTACAGTTGTCACGCAGCTTTTTTCTTACTACTCCGCTAAAGAGAGGAAAACCGAGATAGATCAACCTCAAAATTTAGCTAAATCTGTCACGGTGGAATAAGTAAAGGTAAATCATTTTTCTCTTGAGACATACCCTCTTGTTTGTTATATTATAAAATAACTACTTTAGGTATTTTCATGCAGGAACTTCCTTTTTCCATTCAAGATTTCTCCAATATCCGCAAGTTTAATTATCTTTATGTCGATAAGACAAAGTATGCACACGATTTAGTTATTCAACAAGGACAAAGCTTTTTTTTATCTCGGCCCCGCAGATTTGGAAAATCGGTTTTTGTCTCCACATTAAAAGAAATTCTTTTGGGTAAAAAAGAGCTTTTTGAGGGACTTTGGATTGCAAAAAGCACTTATACATGGCCTGTTTATGGAGTCATTCATTTAGATTTTTCTAGGCTTGATCATACAAATGCCACCACCATAAAGGAATCTCTTTGTGCATGTTTAGTTCAAATAGCAAAACATTATGAAATTTCTGATACACTATCTTTAGTTAGCCCTAATTCCGCCTTAGAAACTTTAGTTAATGCTTTATTTGATAGATTTAAAAAAGTAGCTATTTTAATCGATGAATATGACCATGCCATTTTATCTAATTTGCATAAACCTCAGTTAAAAGAAGTTTTGGAGACAGTTCAAAGTTTTTTTGCTGCAGTTAAAAGTTTAGGGGGACCTATACATTTTCTTTTTCTTACAGGAGTAAGCAGCTTTGCAAAAGCCGGGGTTTTTTCCGGGTTAAGTCATCCAAAAGATCTTTCAAGACTTCCGGAATATGCTTGCGTCTGTGGGTACACGGAAGAAGACATTACTACCTATTTTACCCCTTATATAGAGAAGCTGGCAAAGAAAAAAAATACACCCGTTACCGAATTAAGAGCTGAACTTAAAAAAAACTACAACGGATATCATTTCACAGAAAACTCACCTGCCGTATACAACCCTTTTTCTCTTACAAAGGCTTTAGATACAGGAGAATTTGAAAATTATTGGTTTGACTCGGGAACCCCTTCTTTTTTAATAGAACTCCTTAAAAAAGAGTATGAAAAAAACAATCTAAATATCTTTCAGATGGAAGAATTTAAGATAAGCAAGATGGAACCCAAGTATTTTGATGCAAATGCTATTCCTATTCCGGCTATCTTGTTACAAACAGGTTATCTTACAATTAAAGATTTTGTGGATGGAAAATATACGTTAGGGTTTCCTAACCTAGAAGTGCAAGCTGCCATGCAGCTGCACATGCTAGGGATCCTACTAAATCTTAATCTCAATGAGCTCTCTAACTTCTCTACCGATTTAATCGGGGCGCTTACTAAAGAAGATGTCCTCACAATCGAAAGCCTTTTCAACACTTTATGCTCCCATATTCCTTCTACATTGCATATTTCTAGGGAAGAGTTTTATCACGCTTTACTCATCACAACTTTCCAGGCCTGTGGAGTTAAAACACTAGCTGAACACGCTACAGCTGATGGTTTTATCGATCTTGTGTTAGAACTTCCTAAACTATATTACATCGTAGAAGTGAAATTTAACGAGTCTACAGAAAAGGCTTTAAAGCAAATAGATCAAAAAGAGTATTATCAACCTTTTATCCATAGCGGGAAAAAAATCCGCCTCCTTGGAATCAATTTTCACCGTACCACACAAAAAGAAATGGGAAAAGAAGCTCATTTCACCGTTACAGTGGAGTCTAGGCTTTATAACGCTGATTCAGAATAAAATATTTATCATTACAACATTCAAGCAAGCCAAAAAAACCGCTATCTGCTATAAGTTGAAATATGGCTAAAAAATACGATGAAAGCACAGTTTTATCCCTAGATGCGCTAGCTCATATCCGGCTGCGCTCAGGCATGTATATCGGACGTCTTGGAGATGGTTCTCATCCAGATGATGGTATCTATGTCATGCTAAAAGAAGTCATCGACAACGCAGTTGATGAATTCATCATGGGGCATGGCAAGAAGGTTATCATCGAATTGGACGGGAAGACCTCTACAGTTTCTATACGAGATTTTGGGAGAGGAATTCCTTTAGGCAAAGTTATTGATTGTGTCAGCAAAATCAATACAGGAGCCAAATACAATGATGATGTCTTCCAGTTCTCTGTTGGGTTAAATGGAGTTGGAACGAAGGCTGTAAACGCCCTTTCCATCAGTTTCATCGTAAAAAGCATTCGTGAAGGAGAATTTGTCGAAGCCCATTTTGCTCAAGGCTTACTTCAAAACACAAAAAAAGGGAAGACTAAAGAAGCTGATGGAACCTGGATTCAATTCACCCCTGATACTGAAATATTCAAAAAGTTCTCTTTTCAAAAAGAGATGATCCTTAAGCGTCTTTGGCATTATGCTTATCTAAATATTGGCCTTACCCTTATTTTCAATGGGGAAGAAATCTTCTCGGAAAATGGTCTTTTAGATCTTTTAAATGAAGAAGTCAAAGAAGATCGCCTCTATGAACCCCTCCATTTTAGGGGAAAGAGCCTTGAATTTGCCTTCCTCCACTCTTCTAGTTATGGAGAGACTTATTTCTCCTTTGTTAACGGTCAGTATACTCAAGATGGAGGAACCCATCTATCTGCCTTTAGAGAAGGTATTCTTAAAGGAATTAATGAATATACTAAAAAAACCTTTCAGGGCATTGATGCTCGTGAAGGAATCGTTGGAACCATCCTTGTTAAAGTCAAAGATCCGATCTTTGAGTCTCAAACAAAAAATAAGCTATCTAATAACGAAATTCGTGCCGGAATCGTTCAAGATGTTAAAGATGCCGTCAAAGATCTTCTCTATAAAAATGAAGACATAGGCAAAAAAATTGTTGAACGAATCTTATTTAATGAAAAGCTGCGAAAAGAATTAGCCTCTGTCAAAAAAGAGGCTAAAGAAAAACAAAAAAAGATCTCCTTTAAAATCCCCAAACTACGCGACTCAAAATTCCATTTCGGCGATGGATCAAAAGAAGGGGAAAACTCTGTTATTTTTCTTACAGAAGGAGAATCTGCTTCTGCCTCTATTGTTATGACAAGAAATCCTCTTACACAAGCTGTCTTTTCCTTACGAGGTAAACCTCTTAACGTCTATGGCATGAAATTAGATCAGCTCTATAAAAATGAAGAGATGTACAACTTAATGTCTGCACTCAATATCGAAGAGGAACTCTCCAATCTTCGCTACAACAAAGTAATCTTAGCTACTGATGCAGATGTTGACGGCATGCACATACGCAACCTACTCATTACTTTCTTTTTAACCTACTTTGAAGGGCTTGTGTTAAACGGTCATCTTTATATCCTTGAAACCCCTCTATTTAAAGTCAGAAATAAGGAGAAAACCCTTTATTGCTACTCCGAAGAAGAAAAAAACCTAGCTTCTGAAGAGCTTAAAAAAGGGCTAGAGATCACAAGGTTTAAAGGCCTTGGAGAGATCTCTCCTGATGAATTCGAACAATTTATAGCAAAAGACATTCGCTTATTACCTGTGATCATTCAAAATCTTTCTGACATTAAACCAACCCTTGAATTCTATATGGGGAAAAACACACCCACAAGAAAGGCCTTTATCATACAAAACCTTAAGAGCAAAGATGGATGATCTAAAAAAGCAAATGAAGGATCATTTCCTTGAGTATGCCTCCTACGTTATTTTGGATCGGGCTATTCCTAATGTAGTTGATGGACTAAAGCCGGTACAAAGAAGGATCCTTGAAATTTTATGGAGACAGC
>ORMF010060110.1_pt1 | contig 11183 bp, 9 predicted proteins | sample 1779871 | NCBI WGS metagenome assembly ORMF01 (sample SAMEA104232316, study PRJEB22302) | groundwater metagenome | biome: forest; feature: aquifer; material: groundwater | place: USA | collected 2011-08-07 | depth 5.4 m
AAAATTTTGGATGATCGTTTAGCTCTAGGCGTAGGCATGGATTCGCCGTTCGGTCTTAAAACGGATTACGATTCAAATTTTTCAGCCGTGCATTATACGGGTTACGCAAATGCAATTCGCATGTATGCCATAAAACCTGTGGTTGCTATCAAACTGCATGAAAAATTATCAGTGGGCGCGGGCCCGATGTACTACCGCATATTTGATTTTACAGGTGTCCAGGCTTACCCAAATACAATTGTTGTTCCAGGGGCGGCTGACGGTCAAGTGCGCGTGCACACAAAAGGCCATGGTTGGGGCTGGCACTTAGGAGTATTAGCGAAACCAAGTCCGAAACATCAACTCGGTTTTTATATGCGCAGCGGTGTTACGGTTGGCACGAGTGGTCTGGTAAAGGTGGAAAGGTCGCTTTTGCGCGGCAATTTTGAGACCGGGGCGAATGCTAAATTCGACCTGCCTTTAAATTTCACTTGGGCTTATGCATTCAAACCGACACCGAAAGACGCGATTGAAGTTGATCTTGGTTATACGCGCTGGAAATCGTTTAAGCGTTTGTATATCAACGCGGATACCATCGTAAATCCGACAAGCGTCAATGATGACGCGATTTTAGCGGCTATTGGCCGAGTGGATAAAGATTTCAACAACAGCTTTAGTTTGCATTTGGGCGGTCATCACAAATTCAGTGAAAAATTTACAGCGCGCGGCGGCTGGTTTTTCTATTGGACGCCAATCCCCAAGCACAGTTTCATCCCGGCCATTCCGGACTCCAACAGCATGGCCTTCACCCTCGGTACCAGCCATAAAATCATGAAATGGCTTACGCTAGACTGGGCCTACATGGCGCGCATCTATTTTCCGCATGATGTGGATAACGGCATCAGCGAAACGCTGGGTACAACGGTGGATGGCAAATACACCTCTTTCTGCCAAGAACTTATGTTGAGCATGACGTATAAGCTTGACGAAATCTTTGGCAAGTCACAGCCCAAGGAAAAGGAAGAAGATAAAGAAGATGTGATGGCCAAAGAAATTTTAGGCATCCAGCAGAATGGAAAATGAAAACAGAGCGGCCGGCAATGAAAGCGATCAGCAAGCAGGAAGTCATCCAAAGCATGGAGAAGTTTGTCGAGGAAAACCTCAGCCTGCTCCAGCCTGCAGATAAATTATGGCAGCCCATGGATTTCCTGCCGCGGACTGACCGTGACAATTGGGAAGCGGAGATCCAGCGCCTGCAGACCAATGCCCGCAATCTTTCCGATGAGCTTCTGCTGGTCCTGATCGGAAACATGATCACGGAAGAAGCGCTGCCTTCCTATGAGACCTGGCTGAGCGGCCTTGACGGCATTGGCGGTAAAAACGGCATCAGCAGAAATCCTTGGGCGCTTTGGACCCGGGGCTGGACCGCGGAAGAAAACCGCCATGGCGCTATTCTTAATACCTATCTTTATCTGTCCGGCCGCGCGGACATGAAATCGGTTTTCAGGACCATCTATTATCTGATTCAAAATGGTTTTGATCCGCAGACCGGGACAGACCCTTATTACGGGCTGGTTTATACCTCTTTTCAGGAACGGGCGACGACGGTGGCCCATCGCAATACGGGCCGTGTCGCTTTAAAACAGGGCGATGAAAATCTCGGTCAAATTTGTTCCCTTGTCGCGGGCGACGAATCGCGCCATGAACGCGCGTATAAAAACTTTTTTCAAAAAGTGCTCGAGCTTGATCCGGAAGGCGGCGTCCTGGCCTTTGCGGAGATGATGAAAAGAAAAATCATTATGCCGGCCAAAAATATGGCGGATGCCGGCGAAAAAGAGCTGTTTATCCAGCATATCGTGTCCGCCCAGCGGCTGGGAATTTATACGGCCAACGATTATGCGGAAATTATCCGGCACCTCCTTGATTTTTGGCAGATCGACAAACTCAAAAGTCTGGGGCCTGAAGCCGCCGAAGCGCAGGAATATCTCTGCGGGCTTCCGAAGTTTTATGAAGGCAAGGCCCACAAACTTGGTCTGATGGCGAAATTGCGGCCCAGGATGAAATGTCCCTGGCTCTACAATCGAAAGGTCTGATATGAAACCCTATACGATTCAAGTCAAGCGCATGCTGCCGGCGGGCCGGTGGAGGATCCTAAGGCTGATCACCCGTATCGAGGAATTTCCGGCCTACATGCCGAACGTTAAAAAATGCCAGGTTATTTCGCGCGAGGGCAATAAAGTCGTGACGGAATGGAGCATTGATTTAAACGGCATTCCACTGCAGTGGAAACAGGAAGAGATTCTTGATTTTAAAAATTCCACCATCAGCTTTCGCGCGATCGGCGGCGACCTCGAAGAATTTAAAGGCGTATGGCATTTGACCGCCCTCGGACAGCGGCAGACTGATGTCCAGCTTACGGTCACGGTTAAAACCGGGCTTCCGCAGGTCGGCGAAGTGATCGGCCCCATACTCGCCGAAAAAATCCGCCAGAATTACAACGGCATGCTGGACATTTTTGAAGAACGGATCATCGTCCAGCGCTACCGGAAAGTCGCGGACCGCAAAAGAAGCGATGTCCGGGGCTTTGCCGTGATGTGCCATCCGTACAATTTTCAGCACCTCGTCCGCTACATGAAATTTTTCCGCAAAGACCTCGAACTGCCGTCGCGGGAATTTCTGGCTAAGGTTTTTGAGCTCACACCTGCCTATGCCTCGGTGGAGCTCAAGAAATTTACGTCTAAGACCGGCCGGACAACGCGCGGTTACTTTATCATGTGCCCGATTGTCCCGGACATGCTGGCCGTGGACCTTAAAGGGGTCGTGAAAAAAGTGATCGAGGGCTGCAAAGTCGCGGAGCGGCTGGGGCTGGGCATTATGGCCCTTGGAGGATTTACTTCCATTGCCGGCGAAATGAATAATCGCAGCATCCGCCAGATGGTCAATATTCCCGTGACGACCGGCAATACCTATACGGTCGCTCTGGCCCTGCAGGGGGTCCGCAAAGCCGCGCAAATCATGGATATTGATTTGAAACAGGCGAAGGTAACAGTGATCGGCGGCGCCGGCGACATCGGCAACGGCTGCGCATGCATTCTGGCCAAGGAAGTCAAAGAAATTATGATTACCAGCCGCAAGGAAAGAAACCTTGCGGACGCCGAGCGAAGCCTTTCTTATCTTGGCGGCGCCAAAATCAGGACAAGCCAGGACAACCGCAAGGCGGTTGAAGACGCGGACATTGTGATCGCCGCAGCCAGTTCGCCTCAATCCATTATCACGACGGATGACATCAAGCCCGGTGCGGTGGTCTGCGATATCGGCTATCCGAAAAACATTTCGCATTCCAAAACCGACCGCAAAGACATCCTGATTTTTTCAGGCGGCATTTGCTCCCTGCCCGACGAATTTGATTTTGGTTTCGACGTGGGCCTGCCTTCCACTTGGACGATGTATGGCTGTTATGCGGAAGCCATGATCCTGGACCTCGAGGAAAAATACGAAAATTTTTCCGAAGGAAAGGGAAATATCAGCGAAGAAAAAGTAAGTATTATTTCAGCGTTAGCGGAAAAACACGGCTTTGGTTTGGCGCCCTTCTTTTGGGGGGATAAGATGCTCAATGAAAACGAGCTCAAGGAATTGAGGGAAGGCCGCCGGAAAGCTCTCCTGAAAAATGCTAGATGAATTGCGCGAGTCCTTTTATTTTAACTGGTACGCCTTCCCGGTCCTCATCGTTGCCGTCCTGATTCCGGTCACGGGTTTCTACATTTATTATCAAAACAAAAAGTCGGCCACAAACCGCTCTTTTTTTCTTCTTTGTCTTGCCATCCTCTGCTGGCTCTTCGGCCAGGTGGGAGTTTACTCCTCAAAAGACCCTGAGCTGGCGATCCGGATTTACCGCACCGTGGCTTTTTTGGGAGTGACCCTGATCTCGCCCATGGTTTATTTTTTTTCCACGGTGTGGCTCGGGCTGTATGCCCAGAAAAAAAACTTAGTCCGCCTTGGATTTTTAGGCGCGGCTTTCTTCTATATTTTGGGATTATTTTCTGAGCGAAGTTTTCCGGGGGTGCGGACTTATTTTTGGGGTTATTTTCCTATTTATGGCGTTTATAACATGATTTTCCTGGTTTTTTTCTTCAGCTATTTTTTTGCCGCTTTCTATAATTTTTTTGCAGCACTGCGCCGGGAAAACGATAAAACGCGCCTGCTTCAAATCCGTTATATATTGATCGCGTTTCTGGTCTCGTTCTTGTCCTCCTTGGACTATGTCCCCAAAGTGATGTCCTTTAGCTTATATCCCCTCGGTTTTCTCTATGTCTTTTTCTGGATTTCAATGGTGGCCTACGCAATCATCCGGTACAAGGCCATGGATATTGAGACTGTTATCCATAAAACCATCATGTGGTTTTGCAGCGCCGTTATCGCCGTTTCTCCCTTTGCCGTTTTTGTTTATTCGTCTCAAGGGTGGATGCGCAATAGGGAAGAGAAGTTTGCGACCTTTTTTTACGTCATACTGCTTTTCGCCTTCTATTCTTATTTCCGCGCCATAAAGCCGCATCTGGACCTTTTCTTTCAGCGGCGCAAAGCAAATCTGCAGGCCGTTTCGAGCCAATTCTCCGCCGAGCTGGTTCATTTGAAAGATTTAAGGAACCTGCTTCAATCCACCGCCAGGATGCTGAGAAGAAATTTATTTGTAAGCCATATCTCGATTTTTCTCAAATCAAGTTACGGGGAAGAGCTCGCACCTGCCATTGTCAAAAAATTGAGGGGTTTGAAACCTTTTGCTCTGAGCAACCCATTTCTGAAATGGCTTGAGGAAAATGATGAAATCGCAATCGCCGAGTTCATGGGAGGCAATCCGTCATTGACTGCAATAAAATCTGAAATGAGCGACTATTTGTCCAAAGTGGAAGCGGCTGTCGTAGTGCCTTTTATCCTCGGAGGTAAATTGATCGGCGTGCTTAATCTTGGCCGCAAGAAGAATCTCCGGAAATATACCTCGGAAGAAATAATCTTTTTATCTGAAATTAAATCCGCGCTTACTATCGCATTTTCAAATTCGCTTCAGTTTATTGCCATGCAGGAAAATTTAAGTAAATGGAATGAAGAGCTCGAAAAGAAAGTTGTTGAACGCACAAAAGAATTGCAAGATACCCAAGCGCAACTTGTTCAGGCGGAGAAATTAGCTACTATAGGTACATTGGCGGGCGGTATTGCGCATGAAATTAATAATCCGTTAACGGCTGTTCTTACGAATGCCCAGCTTTTAAAGATGGGCGCTAATTCTGAAGATTTAGAATCTGTTGATTTAATCGAGCAAGGAGCTAAGCGTTGTCAGATTATCATTCAGAAATTGATGAAATATTCACGCAAGCCGATCGAAGCTGAATTGTTCGGTAAGGTCGATATAAACAAGGTAATTGATAATACCGTTGCATTCTTGTCTTATCAGATAGAGCAAGAAAACGTTGAACTTGCCGTGGAAAAAAGGACCAATAGCTCCATAATAGAAGGAAATGCTAATGAGCTTGAACAGGTCTTTACGAACTTAATATTAAATGCCAAAGACGCGATTAAGCAAACATCGAAACCAGGGGAAATTAAAATTACAATAACCAAAGATAAAAATTCCGTCATGGTTACGGTAACCGATAACGGAATCGGCATTCCTAAGATGAACATTTCTAAAATATTCGACCCTTTTTTTACAACGAAAGAAATTGGTAAGGGGACTGGACTGGGATTAGCAGTAAGTTATGGGATCGTCCAAAAGCATAAAGGAAAAATGAATGTGCTGTCTGAACCGAGCATTAAAACACAGTTCAATATCGAGTTTCCTCTGGTAGCGGATTACAGATGAGCCACATTCTACTAATTGATGACGATCCGCTCGTTTTGAAAACTTTCCAAAAGCTTCTAAGCCGTTCGGGATATGAAGTAACCTCTTGCGCTTCCTATGATGACGCCTTAATTGCACTAAGGGTGATCGGGCTTGATCTTATTTTGTCCGATATACGAATGCCGGGAAAGAACGGTGTTGAAACTGTCGCGGAAATACAAAACCAACTTAAGCTTGCCGGTAAATCCGAAGTCCCAATTATTTTCATTACTGGATATGCCGAATTTGGGGATCAGTTAAACGCAAGTTTTCTTGGCGAAGTATTGAATAAACCAGTTGATGCGGAAAAACTTTTAGGAACGATTAGGGACTACTTATGAGAAAAAGAGTTGTTGTCACTGGATTAGGCGCGGTTACTCCCATAGGAATAGGAGTTAATGATTTTTGGAAAGCGGCTATCGACGGTCATTCTGGCGTTGGCCCAATAACGTTATTTGATGCCAGTGCATATGAAATTCAAATAGCGGCGGAAGTTAAAAATTTTAATCCCGCGGACTTTATGCTTCCCGAAGTATTTCGGAAAACGGATCGATTTGCTCAACTGGGCGTTGCGGCTGCTCGCATGGCAATTGAAGACGCTGGTTTAGAGTCTCAAATTGATCAAAGCAAAAATAACATACCAGTGATTATAGGCTCAGGACTAGGCGGAAGTTTATTTCACGAAGAACAAATATTTAAATTAATAGAAACTGGAGAGCCTAGAAAAATTTTATCTAGTTCTGTGCCAAGAATCGCACCAAATGCTGTTTCAGCTTTCATTGCTATGCAATTCAAATTACGAGGCCCCAATTTGACAATTTCAACGGCTTGTTCATCAGGAGGTAATGCAATTGCGGTGGCTTCAAAATTGATTGAAGATGGGCTTTCAGAAATGGCTGTAACGGGTGGCGTTGAATGTCCGATAACTCCATTCACATTCGGTGCATATCAGTCTCTGAGAGTTTTAGCTAAGTCAACTAATGGGGAGCTGGTTCCTCGTCCATTTGATAAACAAAGAAACGGATTTGTTTTAGGTGAAGCTGCCGGGATATTAATTTTGGAAGAATATAAAAGAGCAAAAAGTCGTGGCGCAAAGATATACGCGGAGCTCAAAGGCTATGCAAGCAATTGTGGCGCGTATCATATGGCCTCTCCGGATCCATCGGGAGCTGATGCTGCAGAAGCCATAGAACAAGCTCTCAAAAGGGCCAGAATTCAGCCTAGTGACGTAAATTACATTAATGCGCATGGAACAGCGACAAAGCTCAACGATTTATGTGAGGCTGTTGCCATTAATAGGATATTTGGTATGGGAAAAAATGGTCCGCTAATGAGCAGCACTAAAGCAGAAACAGGGCACACCATAGGAGCGGCAGGTGCCATTGAAGCAATCCTAACGGTGCTTTCTGTCAAAAACAACATTGTGCCGCCCACGATTAATTGTGATGAATTGGACGATCAATGTAATATTAATCTGGTTAGAAATAATGCGGAAGAAGAAAAGATCAATTTTGCGATCTCAAACTCTTTTGGATTTGGCTCGAATAATTCCGTTCTTGCATTTGGGAAAAAATGAACCTATTTTCTCGCGTAGAAGACTTTATCTATAAAAAAATAATAAGAAAAATTCTATTAATGAGTCAATTGGGTAGGCAAAGCGTTTTAGGCGATGCGGCTACTGGCTACAATTTTGATTACATGTATCGGAATCAAGCGCACGGGAGCTATGGAGTTGGAAAATTGGTCGATCACTTTCTTTTGAGGTTGCCAGCTGTTAAAGCTACTAGGGCTAGAAAGAATAAGATCATAAAAATGATCGGAAAAGAAATCGAAAAAAACGAATCCAGTAATCAGACCATAAAAATAATGGATATCGCATGTGGTGCCGCAAGATATCTAATAGAATTACAATCTACATTTGGACGAAGAAACGTAGAAATACTTGCTCTTGATTATGACCATAAATCATTGCAGCTTGGACGTGAAATCGCTGAAAGCTATGGAGTGTCAGATGATCGCCTGCGCTTTATAAAAGGTAATGCATTTCGCATTTCGAAACTCCAGGAATTTGGCAAAAAGATTAATTGGATACCGGATATTCTGATAGCTTCTGGATTAATTGAGTATCTTAACGATGACGATGCTCAGGGTGCATTTAGAGAGATCTACAAAGGTCTTTCAGATGGCGGTGTCTTTATTTTTGCAAACCAGCAAAGAAATCCCAGCAGAAAATTGATGGAAAAAGTATGTATGACAAGAGATGGAGCATGGGTACTTAATTATCGAGAGCCAGATATTGTTTTAGATTGGCTTGCAAAAAGTGGATTTGTCCAGATTCGATATGAAACAGATGCATGGGGAATGTACAACTTATTTCACGCAAAAAAATCGGGAGAGATTAATGGCAACAATCAATAGAGATCAGGTTTTTAGCCGTCTTGAAAGAATTCTCAAAGACCTACTAAAAACTTTCCAAGCAGGAAACAATGTTCAAATTACTTGGGACACGGATATTGTAGATGATTTAGGTATTGATTCTGTGGAGACGTTAGATTTACTTAATGCAATAGAGGAGGAATTTAATGTGAACCCCAATATTAGCGAGGTAAATGTGAAAAGGAAAATCTCGGACATTATAGATTATATAATTGAATTAAAGGCGTCGAGTGAGTAAATATGCAACCCGACAATAGATTAGTTAATCTGCAGTATGAAAATCAAAATAAAATTTGGCTTTTGTCTATAGATAATCCACCGGTTAATAGTCTAACGAACAAACTATTAGATCAGTTGGGTGAGGCAATTAACACGTTTATAAAAGATCCGGCGGCGCAAATATTACTATTGACCGGTTCAGGACGAATGTTTTCTGCGGGAGCAAATATTGATGAAATAATGGCAATTAAAACGGCTGAAGAAGGTGCTTGTTTAGCGAAAAGGGGACAACAATTGTGCGATAAGATTGAAAATTCAGACAAGCCGATTTTTGCGATCATTAATGGGTTGTGCATAGGCGGTGGGAATGAAATTGCGATGGCATGCCATTTTAGAATCGGATCTGAGCGGGCAAAATTTGGTCAACCTGAAGTGAACATCGGTATAATTCCGGGGTTTGGCGGCACTCAACGTCTTACCCGGCTAATAGGCGCTGCTCAGGCGCGCAGGCTGATTTTAACCGGAGACTTAATTTCTGCTGATGAAGCTAGTAGTCTAGGATTGGTCGATATGGTAGTCGCCACTGATAAACTTATGACCTCAGCAATGAGTCTGGCAGGTAAAATAATTCGAAATAGTCAGGTGTGCGTATTACAGGCGCAAAAGGCGATAAGAGAGGGACTGAATCTGTCACTTCAAGACGCTCTCAAAAATGAAGTTGAATGTTTTAAGATGGTTTGTAGGTCATCAGATATGAAAGAGGGGCTATCTGCCTACAAAGAAAAAAGACATGCAAACTATACAGGGCATTGATAATGAATCGAAATATTAAGGGATTAATATTTTTCGGCGATAGCATTTTAGCCGGTACGGGGGCTTCATCTCGCGATTTATGCTGCGCTAAGTTAATAAAAGAGGCTCTCAAAATTCCCGTTTCGCTTCGTGCGAGAAATTGGAATACGAGTCAGGATGGTGTAGCCCGGTTGGAGAGCGAAGTTCTTACGCAAAAAAATCATTCTCATGTCATTATTTTATTCGGGAACAATGATTGCTGGCTGACGGATGCGGGGCAATCAAAAGTTGATTTAAAACAGACGATAGCAAATTTGCAATGGATGGCAAACTGTATTCTGAAGAACTTTCAAACGCCCATTTTTTGTAATCTTCAACCGATTAACATTGACAAGCTTTTTAAACGATACCCGCACTTATGCACTGAATCCAACAAACATCATCTTTCTAAGATTCAAGCTACTTATAATGACGAAATTGAAAAAACGATAGCAAATATGAAATTAGACTTGGTTGATATTCGCAGTAAGCTTGAAGATGAAATTAACGAAGTGCTAGCGGACGACGGTCTTCATCCGAATGATCGTGGCCATAAAATAATTGCTGATGCAATTATTGCACGGTTAATACAAATTGATCCAGTCCTGCATATGAAATCAAATGCCTGCTGAAAAGATATGAATTTCTACCGCCTCATCACATTCCTAACAACTATCTCATACTTTGGCTTAGGAGCTTTTGTTTACCTATCTAACCCGAAGCGGTTCTTGCATAAAATATTTTTGGCTTTTTGCTGCATGGTAAGTTTGTGGTCGTTTGGGTATTTTCTTACTTTGCTTCCGCAACTTACTTACCAGCAAGCAATGATTGCAAGCCGATTCTCACATGCTGCGGGCGCATTTATTCCGATCACATTTTTACATATGACTCTTGTGTTCATTGACGAACACAATAAGCATCTTCGTTTATTAATCGTATCCTATTTTATCTCAACCTTATCTTTTTTGGGCTCATTCACGGCTCTTATCGTTAGGGACTTATTACCCAAAATGGGCATGCCTTATTATCCTGAAAAAGGTTCTCTTTATCCAATTTATACATTTTTATACTTTATCTTTGGCCTTGGGTACTCGCAATTTTATCTTTTTAGAGCTTTTATTGTTGCGACGGGTACATACCGTAAGCGGTTAGTAATTTTTATTTTTTCGTCTTTTCTTGGTTTTGTCGGTGGAATAACATTGTTTTTGCTAATTTTTAATATTCCTTTTCCACCATATGCGAGCGTACTCATAGTGCTGTATCCATTTGTAATGAGCTACAGCATTGTGCGATTTCGCGAGTTCGATATTAATATCATTATTAAAAGGACAATCGTATTTGCTGGGTTAATGGCATTTGTTTTCAGTGTTTTTTCAGTCGCTACCTTTTTTGTGAAGGAAGTGTTAACGCGTTTTGGCGCCAATGATATATGGACTTATGGCAGTAGTTTGATCGCAATTGTTTTTGGGTATGATCATATTCGTAATATTTTAATTGATGCAACAGATAAATATCTTTTCCAAAAAAAGTATAATTATCAACAAATATTGAAGGATGCATCGCGTGGAATGTCGAAGATTGAGAGTTTGCAGCATCTCTTAGGCCTCGTGGCGCACTTTGTGACCATGAGAATGCGCATCCGCAATGCTGCGGTTTTGATGAAAGAAAGAAGATCTGGTGAATTTGAGTTGGTTTATCAAAGGGGCTATGAAAAGAATTTCTTGGCTTATCATTTGGATGACACGAACCCTCTTATAAATTATCTTCAGAGAGAAAGAGAGCCTGTTGAGCGAGAAAAAATTCATGAGTATATTGAAGCGGGTAATAAAAAGAAAGTAAAGGGTGA
>ORMF011052687.1_pt1 | contig 11180 bp, 12 predicted proteins | sample 1779871 | NCBI WGS metagenome assembly ORMF01 (sample SAMEA104232316, study PRJEB22302) | groundwater metagenome | biome: forest; feature: aquifer; material: groundwater | place: USA | collected 2011-08-07 | depth 5.4 m
CCGACGCCGACGCCGGCCAGCCCGGTGAACGGGTAGTGGGACTCGGCCCGGTGGGGGTTCACCACGGCCACGGCGCGCGGCAGCACCGGAGGGATGGCGTGGTGGTCGAGCACGATCATGTCGAGGCCGATGTCGTCGCCGTGAGCGATCTCCTCGACGGCGCTGGTGCCGGTGTCGACCGAGATGACCACGCCCGCGCCGCCCGCCCGCAGCTTGCTGAGCGCCGCCGTGTTGATGCCGTAGCCCTCGCTTTCGCGGTGGGGGATGTAGGGGGCGACCACTGCCCCGAGCGCTGCCAGCCCCTGCACCAGCAGGGCGGTGCCGGTGATGCCGTCGGCGTCGAAGTCGCCATACACCACCACCGGCTCCTGCTGCTTGATGGCCCGCAGCACCCGGTCGACCGCCTGATCCATGTCGGGCAGTTGGAACGGGTCGTAGGTGGGGCCCTCGCCGCGGGTGAGGAAGCTGAGGGCCTGCACCCGGCCGGTGAGGCCGCGGTTCACCAGCAGTTGGGCGATCAGCGGGTGGAACTCGCCGAGTGCGGCGCGCGTATCGGCGGTGATAGGGGGCGCGATCTCCCAGCGGTAGGCGGGCATCAGAGAGGGGAAGCTGGCTCGAGTCGACGGGGCAGCTTGAGAAGGAAGGCGGGCATCCTTAGGCCGACTGCCGTTCGCGCTTTAGCCGGGCCACGTCCAGTTCGTATGCGGACTGCAGGTTCATCCAGAATCGTGCTGAGATGCCGAGCGCGCGCTCCAGGTCCAGCGCCCACTCGGCTGTAAGGGACCGCCGCCCACTGACGATCTCGGCCAACCCCCTGGCCGGCCGGCGCATCTGTAGGGCAAGCTCCCGAACCGTGAGCTCGCGTACCTCGATCTCCTCACCGAGGATCTCGCCCGGATGGATTGGGGTATCCACGCCTTGGCTCTTGAAGAGTTCAGTCGCCATAGTGATTGCTTACCTCCTCTACCACGAGCATAGTGCGCTGGCGCGTGACGATGAGCCGCCATTGCGCGTTGATATCGACCGCGTACTGTCCCCTCCGGCCACCGCGAAGGGCGTGAAAGCGGAGGCTGCGCACGTCGAAAAGTTCCTCAAAGGTCTCCGCGGCCTCTAGCGACTGGATACGCGCCCGAAACAGGCGACCGACAACCGTCCCCCAAGCTCGGGCTGCCTCGCTGGTGGAATCATAGCAAAGCCGAAGGTGATTGGTGCGAAAGCGAACCTCCATGGCGAGACCAGTAGCTGCTCACCCTACTCCCGGAAGCGCTTGATGACCAGGCAGGCGTTGTGGCCGCCGAAGCCGAAGCTGTTGGACATCGCGACCTCGACGTCGACCTTGCGGGCCACGTTGGGCACGTAGTCCAGGTCGCAGTCGGGGTCAGGGTGCTGGTAGTTGATGGTGGGGGCTACGATGCCGTCGCGGATGCTCAGGGCGCAAATGGCGGCCTCGATGGCGCCGGCGGCCCCCAGCAGGTGGCCCACCATGCTCTTGGTGGAACTGACCGGCACTCTGTAGGCGCGCTCGCCGAACACGGTCTTGATGGCGGCGGTCTCGAACTTGTCGTTGAGGCTGGTGGAAGTGCCGTGGGCGTTGACGTAGCTGACGTCGGCGGCGGTGAGCCCGGCCTTGTCGAGCGCGCGCTGCATGGCGCGGGCGCCGCCGGCCCCGTTCTCGGCGGGGGCCGTCATATGGTAGGCGTCGGCGGTGGCGCCGTAGGCCGCCATCTCGGCGATGATGGTGGCGCCCCTTGCGCGGGCGAAGTCCAACTCCTCCAGCACCAGCACGCAGGCGCCTTCGCCCATCACAAAGCCGTCGCGCTCGCCGTCGAAGGGGCGGGACGCGCCCTGGGGGTTCTCGTTGTTGGTGGAGAGGGCGCGGGCCGCGTTGAAGGCCGCAATGCCGATGGGGCAGAAGGCCGCCTCGGCGCCGCCTGCCAGCATGGCCTTGGCGTCGCCGCGGCGGATGGCCTCGAACGCGTCGCCCACCGCGTCGGCGCCGCTGGAGCAGGCGGACACGGTGGCGAAGTTGGGGCCCTGCGCGCCGGTGAGGATGGACACCTGGCCCGACGCCATGTTGCAGATCATCATGGGCACCAGGAACGGGCTGACCCGGCCGGGGCCCTTTTCGTGCAGCACGCCCAGTTGGTCGGACAGGGTGATGATGCCGCCGATGCCGCTGCCGATGATGACGCCGATGTCGGGGGCGTTGCCCTCGTGGATGACGAGGCCGCTGCTGCTGAGCGCCTCGCGGCTGGCGGCGATGGCGAACTGGGTGAAGCGGTCGGCGCGGCGGGCTTCCTTGCGGTCCATGTAGTTGGTGGGGTCGAAGCCCCTCACCTCGGCCCCGATGATGGTGTCGTAGCCGGTGGTGTCGAAGGCGGTGATGGGGGCGACGCCGGAGGCGCCAGCCAGCAGCGCCTGCCAGGTGGTGGGGGTGTTGAGCCCGAGCGGGCTGATGGTGCCGATGCCGGTGATGACGACGCGTTGGGACATGAGTGGCTGTGCTCCTTTAGGGGTCGAACTAAGGCTACCAGACAACGTCTACCGGGTACCGGCGCAGGGTGGTGTCGTTGCTCAGGAGCGTCAGCCCCTCAAGGAGAGCCTGGGCGACGAGGAGCCGATCGAACGGATCGCCATGGTGGCGTGGCAGCCCGTAGACGCGCAGCGCATGACGCATCTGGACGGGCAGGGTGATGAAGCCGTTGTCAGCCACATCGCGGGGAATGAACGAGGGATCGACATTGAACCCGAACTTGGCTGTATGAGCCTTGATGGCTATCTCCCAGGCAGAAACTACGCTGAAGTAGACCTCGTTCTTCTCGTCCGCAAGTATCTGGTGGACCAGCCGCGAAAGTTGCGAATCGTCGCCAATCCACCAGAGGAACGTGTGGGTGTCGAGCAGGTAACTCACTCCGGGAAGATCGGTCCCTCGTAAAACTCCCTCAGCAGGTCTTCCGGCAGCGGGTCGTCGAAGTTGTCCGCCATCCAGAATAGGCCTTTGGCCGTTCCTGGTATCCGCTTCTTACGCACCGGCACCAGTCGGACCGCAGGCTCGCCATCGCGGGCGATGATGACCTCCTCGCCCGCGAGTGCCTGCGCGACCAGTTTCGAGAGATCGGTCTTGGCCTTGTGCATGTTGACGGTGATAGACATTGCCCACCTCCCGCTCTAGTTTAGCTAGGAAGCTTAGCTAAGGCAACCAGATGCTGCCTCACCGCTTCACCGGTGTGCGGCAAGGTTGTATAGGGACATCCCCATTTCACCACCCGGTTGGCGGTAGCAACAACACAGAAGGAGCGCCTTTGGGGCCGGGGACGGTCAGGCGCCGATCATGGCCTCGGGGCGTACGATCTTCTGCGGGATCGCTCCGGCGCCTTTGCGGGCGCGGCGCTCGATCATTTGGTAGATCCGCTGGTAGAGGCGGTCCACCGGATGCAGACGGTCGGTGTAGCGCTGATAGAGCCCTTCGCTCTCCTCCATTGTCCATCGCTTGTCGTAGTGCACCAAGCGCTTGCCGTTGTACTTGTGGTAAGGGCGCATCTTGCCCGGCGGCAGCAGCGACCCGTCCTCGTCCAGTGGCTTCAGCAGGTCCCAGTTGATGGTGGCGGGCAGCGGCGTGAGCAGGTTGGCCGTCTGGTACCTGCTCACCTCGACTGCCCAGTCGGCCATCTGCATGATTTTCTCTTCAGTGTCGTAGGGCAAGCCGATGATGGTCATTGCGACGTTGATGAAGCCCCAGCGTTGCAGGGCCCGCAGGTTGCGGTCCACGTCGTCGGGGTTCTGGCGCTTCTTCACGGCGGCCAGGTTTTCGGCGTTGTTGGACTCCACGCCGATGTACAGCATCTCCATACCGATGCCGCGCAGCGCCTCGGACATCTCGGGCGAGTCACCGAGTTCGGCACGGGTCTGGCAGATGAGCCACATGCCGTCGCTGCGGCCCTTCCAGGACTGTACTCGTTCCAGGCGCTCCTGGTAGAACTTGGCGGCACGCGAGGGGGGCGGATGCAGGTCGTCGGTGACGAATACGGCGAAGCGGCCGTCGGTGGGCGACCGCATGATGAGGCCGTCGTCGGCCAGTTGCTGGAGCTGCTCGATCCGCTTCCACTCGACCTCGCGGGCCACCATGCGGTAGCCGAGGAACTGTTTGATAACCTCGCAGTAGCTGCAGTTCTCGGTGCAGCCACGCACGGTCTCCAGCACGCCCGCGGCCCACGGCGACTCTTTGCTGAGGCCGACCACGGCGCGGTAGTCGGGCAGCACAACGAAGTCGGAGGGGATGGTGCGGCGCTTGGGCGTGAGGGCCACGGCCGGCCCGTCCCTGTAGGCGATGCCACCGACCTTGGCCAGTTCGTGGCTCACCCGGCCGGCGGGGAAGTGGAGGAGGATGTCGCACAGGGGGCCGATCACATCCTCACCCTCGTGCTGCACAATGACGTCGAACTCACCGTGCTCAAAGGCCTCGTCGTACATGAAGCCCATGTGGGGCCCGCCGCCCATGATTTTGATGTTGGGGTGGGCGGCGCGGGCGAGGCGGGTGATCTCGTAGCAGCGCGGGATCTCATTGATGAGGGCGCTCATGCACAGGATGTCGACGCCCTCGAGGTCGGCGACCGGGTCGATCAGGCCAACCTTGTCCTCGAACCAGATCCTGGTGTCGTAGGTCCAGTTGGCCAGCCGTTCGCCGCTCTGGTTGCCGCGCTCCACGTGCTGCTTGAGCGCGGCCGAAAGGAAGGTCATGCCCTGTCGGGGGATTGCAACGTACTCGAAGTTACCTCCAGCGGACTTTGGTTGCACGAAGACAACGTGCTTTGTCATGTGCTCCCCTTCCTAGCTACGCGTGAAAGTTCGCCCCTGGCCTGCGCCCTCGTATGCGGAAACACGCCCCCGCTCCGATCGTTACGCCGGCTCGCTCTAGTATAACAAGCTGCGCGCGCGGGGCCAATTGGCCGTGCAGAGGCTGGAGGGGTACATTACTATGGGACGGCTACGATGCGGACAAGGGGTGAGGCGTGGCGAAGTATGACCTGGCGGTGATTGGGACGGGGCCGGCCGGGCATCGCGCGGCGATGCAGGCTGCGAAGCTGCGCAAGCGCGTCATCAGCATCGAAAACCGAGCCCCCGTGGGCGGCGTCTGCATGCACACCGGCACCATTCCCAGCAAGACGCTGCGCGAGGCGGTGCTGTACCTCACCGGGTTCCGGCAGCGCGGCATCTACGGCGTGGGGTATGCGGTGAAGGCCAATATCACGATACAGGACCTGGTGTTCCGCTGCGACCAGGTGGTGAAGAACGAGGTGGACGTGCTGGTGGCGCAGTTTGCCCGCAACGGGGTGGAGGTGCTGTTCGGCAACGCCGAGTTCGTGGACCCGCACCGCCTGAAGGTGGTGGACCCCGCAGGCGGCGAGACGACGGTGGAAGCCGACTACGTGGTGATTGCCAGCGGCACCAAGCCCGCCCATTCCGACCGCGTCGCAATCAACGGTACCACCATCATCGACGCTGACGGCGTGTACCACTTGGACCAGATCCCGCGCACGCTGACCATAGCGGGGGCCGGCATCATCGGCGTGGAGTACGCCTGCATCTTTGCAGCTCTGGGCGCCAAGGTGACGGTGGTGGACAAGCGCAGCACCATCCTGGAGTTCCTGGACCACGAGATCTTAGAGGCGCTGATGTACCACATGCGGGAACAGGGCGTAACCTGCCGCTTCGGCGAGGAGGTGACCGAGGTGTACGAGGATGGCGCGCGGGTGGTGGTGAAGACGAAGAGCAACAAGACCATTCTGGCCGACTGCTTCCTCTACACCGTGGGCCGCATGGGCAACACCGACGTGCTGCAGCTCGGCAACGCGGGTATCCACGTGGACGACCGTGGCCGCATCCCCGTCAACGACTTTTTCCAGACCGACGCGCCGCACATCTACGCCTGTGGCGATGTCATCGGTTTCCCGGCGCTGGCGTCGTCGTCGATGGAGCAGGGCCGGTTGGCGGCGGGCCACGCCTTCGGCATCCACGAGGCGCGCATCTCCGAGTACCTGCCGTATGGCATCTACACCATTCCAGAGATCTCGATGGTGGGGAAGAGCGAGGAGGAACTGACCAACGAAGCGGTGCCGTACGAGTTTGGCATTGCCCGCTACCGCGAGATTGCCCGCGGCCAGATCATCGGCGACCGCAACGGGCTGCTAAAGTTGCTGGTGCATTCGGAGACGCGCAAGCTGCTGGGCATCCACATCATTGGCGAGGGCGCCACGGAGTTGATCCACATTGGCCAGGCGGTGCTGGCGCTTGGTGGCACGCTCGACTATCTGGTGAACAACGTGTTCAACTATCCCACGCTGGCTGAGTGCTATAAGGTGGCGGCGCTGGATGCCTACAACAAGCTGAGTACGGCGCCGGCCCCGGCATTGACCTAAGGAGACGGGATGGTTGTCGACCGCTACCACGGGTATTCGGTGTCCCGCCTGCGGGAGTCGAACTATAAGGTGAAGGAATCGCACGAGGTGTACCAGGTGTTCGACGAGCACACGGGGACGCTGGCCTTCACCTTCACCGGCTACTACAACCCCAAGCACATCCTGAGGACGGCGGACAAAGAAGCGCTTATCGGCGTACTCATGGTCCCGGTGCTGGCCGCCATCCGCGCCAAGATCGATGCCGGCGACCTGACCGACGGCTTTCTGCACGCTGAGGCGGCCGGGCACGAGGCGCCACCGGCTTCCCTGGTACCGGTTGCGACGGCCCCGTAGCCATGCGTATCGGCGCTCATGTTTCGTCGGCGGGCGGACTGGATAAGGCCATCGACCGCGCGGTCGCGCTGGAGTGCGAGACGGTGCAACTGTTTGCCTCGCCACCGCAGGGGTGGGCCATGAAGCCGCCGGCCCCCGAAGTGGTGGCGGCCTTCCGGCAGAAGGCGGAGGCGGCGGGCCTGGCCGGGTGGTGCTTCTTCCACGGTGTGTACCTGGTGAACCTGGCCACTGAGAACCCCGACAACCTCGCTAAAGGGGTGGCCTCGCTCAGCTTCTACCTGGACCTGTGCCAACAGACCGGCGTGAAGGGCGTCATCTTCCACGTTGGCAGCCACAAGGGGGCCGGGTTTGATGCGGTGCTGCCGCAGATAGCTGGGGCGATGCGGCAGGTGCTGGCGAACGCGCCGGGCAATGCCTGGCTCATCATCGAGAACAACGCGGGGCAGGGTCAGCAGATCGCCGGCAATTTCGCCGAGATCGGCCGCATTATGGACGCCGTGGAGAGCCCGCGCGTGAAGGTGTGCCTGGACACCTGCCACAGCCTATCGTCGGGTTACGACCTGCGCAACGAGGACGGGGTGGGGGCGGCGATGGACGAGTTCCAGCGGGAGGTGGGCTGGGAGCACCTGGTGGCGGTGCACGCCAACGACTCCAAGGCGCCGCTGGGCGCGGGGGTGGACCGGCACGAGAACATTGGCGACGGCTACCTGGGCCTGGATGGCTTCCGCGCCATCATGGCACACCCGGCCTTCCGCGAGGTGCCGTTCATGCTGGAGGTGCCGGGCATAGAAGGCGGCGGGCCCGACGCTGAGAATATGCGGCGCCTGCGGGAATTGCGGACGATCGTTTTGGGGTAGCCAGCCCCGAGGACGCGAGACCGCCCCGGCGTTCTGGCCGGGGCGGTTGTTTGTGCCGTGCGGTGCGGGCTAGCGCTTGGGACCCAGCCCGCCACCGATGGGTGACTGTACCGGGTCGCTGCCCTGGCCCTTGGGGGCGCCCACGCCAGCGGCGGGCGGTACCGAGGTCGGCTCCGACTTGTCGGGGATGATGCTGACACCACCGGTGGACGGGGCGAGCGGCGTCGTAGCGGCCGGGTCCGTCTTGGACGGCTCTACGACGGGCGTGGTGGTGGTGTCCTTGCTGGCCACGGGGCCGCTTGCAGGGCCGGTGTCGCCGGTCTTGGCCGGTAGCTGTTGGTCGTCGGGCGGCTGCGTGGGGGCCTGGGCCACCGGAGCGCCCTTTTGCAGGGGTTCGTCGGTGACGGCGCCGCCCTTCTGGGGCAGCGAGGTGGCCGGTGCGATTGCGGCTGACACAGGCACTGCGGGCGCTGCCGCCGGGGCCGGCATATCGACCAGGGCTTCGGGGGCCGCGGGCTGAGGCGCCGCCTGGGGCTGTGTGCCCTGCGGCGCGGCCGGCGCCGGCTGATTGCCATTGACTGAGAGGACGAGGGCAATGGCGTTCTGCATCTGTTCCGGTGCCCGCTGCGAGACCTTCTCCAGGCGCTTCTCCTGGCGGCTCTTCTCTACCATGGTTCGCTCGTGCAGGCCGGCCGTGGATGCGGCCAACTTCTGTGCCTCGGTCACGTTGTCCTTGTATTCCCTAAGCACCTGCTTAAAGCTTTCGGTGCGGCCGCTCTGCACCATCTTGTCCAATTCGCCCACGCGATGAGCGCCGACCCAGATGTGCACCTGGGTCTTCGCCTCATCAGTGAACGCCAGTGCAAGACGGCTCTGCTCAACCGCGGTCTTGACCGGGTAGAGGAGTTCGCCTGGAATGGTGTCCATGGAAGCCCAGACCGTGTTGGCGCCGGCGGCGGTGAAGGTCATGACTACGGCCAGGATGGCGGCGGCGGGGCGGGCCAGCGCATAGGCCATGCTGCTGGGGGTGAGTGCGCCGGCAAGGCTTTCCCACACCCGGTACCAGCCGGGGCGGACGCTGCGGGCGGCCATCTCCTCGCGGGCGGCCGACATCACTTGCGCCCGCAGGCGGGCCTTGCCGGTGGCCGAAGGCACGACATCACGCGGCAACTGCTTGAGCCGCATGTGGATGGGCAGTATCTCAGCTATTTCACGCTCCAGCCCGGGGTATGCCCGGTGCATGGCATGCGTGGAGGGCGACTCTTCGGCCAGCTCGTTGAGCTGGGCCAGAATGCGGTCTTCGCGTGTCACGGTCGACCCCCCTCAGCAGTGATGACCTTGCGCAACGCGATGAGCGACCGGTGTAGGATGACGCGGACGGCGCCCTCACTCTTATGGAGCGAGGAGGCGATCTCGGCATACTCCAACCCGTCGATGTAGCGCATCAGGACAACAGCCTGCTGGTCCTTTTTGAGTTTCATGATCGCCTGGCGCAACGACGCGCTGGCGAAGCTCCGTTCAGCGAGGGCCACCGGGTCGGCCGAGTCGTCTGCCGGGATGATGATGTCGTCAATCGACGAGCTTTCCCGGCGAGACCGATAGTGGTCGACCAGCAGATTGTGAGCGATGCTCAGCAGCCATACGAAGAATGGCCGGCCCATGGCACGGTAGCGGCCGATAGCCCGTAGCGCCTTGACGAACACCTGGGCGGCCAGGTCCTCCGCCTCGGCAGCATTGCCGACCCGATAGTACAGGTGACGGTAGACCCGATCGTAGAACAGATCGTAGAGTCGCCCGAAACTGTCGGCGTCGCCCGCTACCGCCCGCTCCACCAGGAGGTCCTCCTCCGGGTCCCGGGCCACGATACTGCGTTCGCTCACTCCCTCACCTTTGGGAACGACGCGCGAGAAACGCGCGTTACACGCGATTCGACCAGTTTTGTTCGCGAATTGCCGGTTGGCATGGGGCTAGGCACGGGCGGCGCCGCGCGCCCGATCAAACTCGATGTGGCCCGCCCACCCATGGGTCGGACGGAACCGAAAGGGCAGGAGGCCGGACCGGAGCAGGTGCTCCCATTCCGGCCGGTTGCTCACAATGCGCATGTCCTCGGGCTCCACCTGGGGCTGCAGCGCCCACGAGCGCCCAGCACCCTCTCGCAGCATTGGAACGGTGCGCCAATCATATCCCATTAGGCGCGTCGCCGCGATATCTGTCAAGACCGGGTGACGCCCGCCGATGAGCACGCCGCATGGCTTGGGGTCGGGGAACAGCGGCCCCTCGCCCTCGCCGGCCACCACGCCGTCGATGATGCCGAGCCAGCGGCGCTGGGGCGTGGGGGCCAGGCTGCCGCCGGTGCGGGCGTGGAACAGGGCGTCGTTCAGGTCCAGCGCCATGCGCCAGACGGTGTCGTTGCCGTACCAGTCGCCCTCCACAATGGCGGGCTTGCCGGGCGACAGGCGGCGGAACAGCGGCTTCACCACGCGGCCGGCCAGCAGCCGCAGCGGGCCGCCCAGCAGCTTGAGCCCGACCCGGCCCGCCGGACGGCTGAGCATGAAGTCGCGGAACGCGTCCTCCAGGCGGGCGTCCAGGCGGGCGTCGTCGGCCACCGCGTCGCCACCCTCGTGCGGCGAGCCGGCGCGATGGTGGGGCAGGCCGCGCTTTTCGTTGGTGATGCCCACCGCGTTCTTGAGGGTGAGGGTGACACCACCCTTGCGGTGGGTCTTCAGCTTGGCGATGGAGATGACGGCGTCGGCGTTCAGCAAAGTGTTGGGTAGGCTGTAGATGTTGTGATGCGGGCGGTGGAACTGCTCCATGACGTTCTCGTAGTAGACGGCAGTGCTGCGCATGCGGTGGTGCTGGGCGGCCACCTCGGCAAACATGCTGCGGTCGCCCAGGTCGACCTCGGTGTAGCCGGCCGGGTCACCGGGCAGCGGCGACCACTCCTCCATGAAGCCGGTACCGTTGCGGCGCACCTGGGCGTCGCGAATGTCCAGCAGTCCGAGCGTGACGTCACGGGTGTTGCGAGTGGCGTAGAAGCGCTGCACGGCCCCGATACCGCTCAGTTCGACGATGCGGTCGAAGTCCACCTCTTTGATGGGCGAGTCGGCGATGATGATGCGGCCGCGGCCCTGCAGCGCTAGCAGCACGTAGTCGACCAACGGGCGCAGCACCGAGCCGTGCACCACGGCCGCCTCGATACCGGGCTGGCCGAGCGGGTGCTCGCTCACCACGAAGTTGGGCTTGAGCACCACCGTGTTGCCCGGCTGCACCAACTGGCCCAGCGGGCTCCAATCGGGCGCGCCGAAGCTGCCGGTACCCAGATCCAGGCTGTGCAGCAGATTCCGCATGGCGGCGTAGACCGGGTTGGGGGAGCCCACCGCCTCGCCGAACGGGTACTCGGGGTAGGCCTGGCCGGGGTGAAAGGGCGCTGGCGGGTAGGCCATGGCGCCGCTGTCCCAGATGGCGACGTCGGGATGCTCAGGCATGGGTGGCGGACCGCGTGGCGCTGAAGTCGGGCGGCACATGGCTGATGGTGTAGCGGAACTTGCCGGACGCGCTGGTGGGGATGCGGTCG
>ORMF011448082.1_pt1 | contig 11179 bp, 9 predicted proteins | sample 1779871 | NCBI WGS metagenome assembly ORMF01 (sample SAMEA104232316, study PRJEB22302) | groundwater metagenome | biome: forest; feature: aquifer; material: groundwater | place: USA | collected 2011-08-07 | depth 5.4 m
ATATCGACCGCGAGCTGATGCTCGTGAAGATGCGCAATGCCTCACCGTTCAAGGAAGCCCTGAAGACGCTGATGACGCAGTACCGCATACAGGTCGTCGACGAGAACCCGAAGGTGATCACTTTCGAGTGCACCGAGACGCGTGAAAACACGAAAAAACTTTTCGAGCAGTTTAAACAAGCGGGGATCATCGAGATCGCGCAGACCGGCGCGGTCGCGTTGTCCAAAAAAGCGCCTAAAGATTAAACCGGAACAGGGGGATTGAAATGGCAGCCAAGATTTATTACGACAACGACGCGGACCTGTCCACCATCAAAAATAAAACCGTGGGCGTCATCGGCTACGGCATCCAGGGCCGCGGCCAGGCGCTGAACCTGCGCGACAGCGGCGTCAAGGTCGTCGTCTCGCAGAGGCCCGGCGGGCCCAATTACGACCAGGCCAAGAAAGACGGTTTCAACCCCGTCGATGCGGCCACCTGCGCCAAGCACGCGGACGTGATCATTATCCTTGCGCAGGACCCGCTGCAGGCAGAGATCTACAAAAACTCCGTCGAGCCTTATCTGACCAAGGGCAAGGCGCTGGCGTTCTCTCATGGTTTCAACATCCATTTCAAGCAGATCATCCCTCCCAAATTCGTGGACGTATTCATGGTGGCGCCCAAGGGGCCGGGGAGCCTGGTCCGCCGCCTCTACGAAGAGGGCAAAGGGGTGCCGGCGCTGGTCGCCGTGTTTCAGGATGCGACGAAGAATTGCAAAAAGCTCGCTTTGGCTTATGCCAAGGCATTGGGCGCCACGCGCGCAGGCGTGTTGGAGACGACATTCAAAGAAGAGACAGAGACCGACCTCTTCGGCGAGCAAAGCGTGCTCTGCGGCGGTACGGCGGCGCTGGTGAAGGCGGGATTTGAGACGCTGGTCAAGGCCGGTTATCAGCCCGAGATCGCGTATTTCGAATGCCTGCATGAGCTTAAGCTCATCACGGACCTTATCTATGCAGGAGGCATCCAAGGCATGAGAAAGCGCGTGTCTGACACCGCCGAATACGGCGACGTGACGCGCGGTCCGCGTATCGTGAACAAGCAGACGCACAAGGAAATGAAGAAAATCTTAAAAGAAATACAAAACGGGAAGTTTGCCAAGGAATTTTTGGCCGACTACAAAAAGGGCAAAAAGAATTTCAACAAACTGCGCCACGCCGATGACACGCATCAGATCGAGCTGGTAGGCAGCAAACTGCGCGGCATGATGAAGTGGCTGTAGCCTGGGAATAGTCATGGATGAGAATAAGCGCATTTACATATTTGACACGACGCTCCGTGACGGGGAGCAGTCCCCGGGCGCCAGCCTCGACGGCAAGAGCAAGCTCGAGATCGCCAGGCAGCTGGCCGAGCTCCGCGTGGACGTGATCGAGGCCGGATTTCCTGTGACGTCGCCCGGTGACGCGGCTGCCGTCAAGGCCATTGCCAGGGAAATTAAAGGCCCCACGATCTGCGCTCTGGCGCGCACGCTGCAAAAAGACATGGACATCGCGCTCGAGTCCCTTAAGCCGGCCAAGCGCCCGCGCCTCCACGTTTTTATCGCCACGTCCGAGATACACAGAAAATTCAAGCTCAACAAGGCCAAGGACGAGATCCTGCGTATCGCGACCACCTCGGTGAAGTACGCGCGCGACCGCGTCGGCGAGGTGGAGTTTTCTCCCGAAGACGCCTCGCGTACCGAGCCGCTGTTCTTGTACCAGGTGCTGGAGTCGGTGATAGACGCCGGTGCCACGGTGCTGAACATCCCCGACACGGTGGGCTACACGACGCCTTTCGAGTTCGGCAACCTGATCAAGGGCATTTTTGACAGCGTGCCCAACATAGGCAAGGCTATCATCAGCGTGCATTGCCACAACGATTTGGGGCTGGCGGTGGCCAACTCTCTGGCCGCGATCAAGTTTGGGGCGCGCCAGGTCGAGTGCACGGTCAACGGTATCGGCGAACGCGCCGGCAACGCGGCGATGGAGGAGATCGTCATGGCGCTGGACACGCGCAAGGACATCTTCGGCGACAAATACACCAACGTGCGCAAGGACCAGATCTGCAAGACCAGCAAAATGGTCAGCTCGCTCACCGGCATGGTCGTGCAGGCCAACAAGGCCGTGGTCGGCAGAAACGCGTTCACGCACGAGTCGGGCATTCATCAGGACGGTCTCTTGAAGTTCAGGAAGACCTATGAGATCATGCGGCCCGAGGACGTGGGCTTCGGCGAGACGCAGCTGGTGCTCGGCAAGCATTCGGGCCGTCACGCGCTGGAGAACAGGCTTACCAAACTCGGCTACAAGCTGAGTGCCAAGGAGCTCGAGGAGGTGTTCGACGGTTTTAAGGCGCTCGCGGATAAGAAAAAAGAGGTGTTTGACGACGACCTCGCGGCGTTGGTGGACAAGGAGATCGCGTCTGCGCCCAAGACCTATGAGCTGGACTATCTCAGCGTGTGGACAGAGAGTAACAAACCCCCCAAAGTCACTCTCAAGATCAAGGTCAAGGGCAAGACGCTGACGGCCTCGGGCACGGGTAGTGGCCCCGTCGACGCCGCGTACAAGATCCTGGACAAGGTCACGCGCCGAAAGAACCGGCTCCTGGACTATCAGATACGGTCGGTGACCGTCGGCAAGGACGCGCAGGGTGAAGTGACTGTCAAGATACAGGGGGACAAGGGCGAGAGCGTCATCGGCCAGGGACTCAGCACCGATGTCATCGAGGCCAGCGTCGAGGCGTATCTGGACGCGATCAACAAAGTACTGTACCGGTCCCGGAGTGCCAAGAAAGACTCAAAGACGCACGGGGTTTAAGGCTTGGGGGTCAGGCCCCGCCCAAGTTTCACCGGTGAACCTTGGGCAGGGTCTGACCCTTTTAATTTAAAAAAAATGAGCACGAACCATAGCAAGTTCAACATAAACGCCAAGACGCAGGTCTACGGGATACTCGGAAATCCCGTGGACCACTCGCTGTCGCCGCTTTTGCATAACGCGGCGTTTCAGGCGCTTTATATCAATGCCGTGTACCTGGCCTTTCCGGTGGAGAGGAATTCGCTCGGTCTGGCATTCGAGGCGCTTCGCGCGCTCGGGGTCCACGGTGTGAACCTCACCATCCCGTTCAAAGAAGACGCGCTGAACTATATTGACGAGGTGCCCGAGGACCTGGACCGCTGCATCGGCGCGCTGAACACCGTGGTCAACCGCAACGGCAAGCTCTACGGTTATAACACCGACGCCACCGGATTTCTGACGGCGCTGCACGAAGAGTTGGGGATGAACCCTGAAGGTAAAAAGGCGCTGGTGCTGGGAGCGGGTGGCGCCTCGCGCGGCGTGGTGTTCGCGCTGGCCCGGGCGGGCGCCGACAAGATTTGGATACACAATCGGACTTTCGAACGCGCCAGCGGTCTGGCCGAGTATCTTTCGACGTATTTTCCAGAAACAGAAATCGAGGCCATTGGCTCGCTGAGAGACTTGAAGGGCCAAAACATGGCGTTGGTGGTGAACGCGACGTCCTGCGGCATGAACGAAAACGATCCGCTGCCTTTTGACCTGGGGCTGTTGGAGCATAAGGCGGCCGTTTATGATTTGATATATAAACCCGCGGAAACGCCACTTTTAAAGAAGGCCAGAAGCCTGGGCTTGCCGGTAGCCAACGGCCTGAGCATGCTTGCCGCGCAGGCGGCGCTTTCTTTCGAACTGTGGACCGGAAAAAAAGAGGGGGTGCGCGAGAAGATGCTCGACGCCTTGAAGACATGCTCTATAACCTAATACCCTATCTCCTAATCTTCGTGTTCGGCGCCATGATAGGGAGTTTTTTGAACGTTTGCATCATACGCGTTCCGAAAGAGGAATCCATCGTGTTTCCGGCGTCGCACTGCGTTTCCTGCAAAAAGCCCATCGCCTGGTTTGACAACGTGCCCCTGGTGAGCTTCTTAGTGCTGCGCGGCAGGTGCCGGCACTGCAAGACGACGTTCTCTTGGCAGTATTTCTGGGTGGAGCTTTTGACGGCGTGTTTGTTCGTGGTCTTTTATCATGTCTTTGATTTCACGCCCAAAGGCGTGATCTACCTGGCCTTGAGCCTGGCGCTTTTGGTGGAGAGTTTTATCGACATGAAATACAGGATCATCCCCGACGGCATCACGCTGCCCGGCATCGTGCTGGGGTTGGTCCTTTCGGGGGTCTTCCCGGTGTTGCACGGAAAAACGCAGTGGTATGAAGGTCTTTTGGCCGCGTTTATCGGCCTGCTGGTAGGCGGCGGATTTCTTTTTCTGGCCGGCACCATCGCCGAGTGGGCGCTGAAAAAGGAGGCCATGGGAGGCGGCGACGTGAAACTACTGGCCATGATAGGCACGGTGATCGGCTGGCCCGGTGTGCTTTGGACGATATTCGCCTCGTCGTTCATCGGCTCATTCGTGGGTGTTTACCAGAGGCTCAAGCAAGGCGACGAGCTCATTCCCTACGGGCCTTTTCTGGCGCTCGGAGCTTTTTTGTATTTATTTTTTGGCCCTGCGATTATTCTATGGTATATGGGTACGTTGAGGACGGTTTGAAGCCAACAAGGGAGATCCCTATATGCTTCGTTTCCTGACTAGCGGCGAGTCTCACGGCAAATGCCTGGTGGCAATATTGGAAGGCATGGTGGCGGGCCTGGGCATTGACGAGGCGGACATCGACGCGGACCTGTCGCGGCGCCAGGAAGGTTACGGCCGCGGCGGCCGGATGACCCTGGAGAAAGACAAGGTCGAGATACTCTCCGGTGTGCGTTTCAAGCGCAGCCTTGGCGGGCCCATAGCGCTTTTGGTGCCCAATAAGGATTTCAAGATCAACGAGCTGCCGGTGGTCAAACGGCCTCGGCCGGGCCACGCGGACCTGGTTGGCGTGATGAAATACGGCCAAGAGGACGTGCGTGATGTGCTCGAACGCGCCAGCGCCCGCGAGACAACGGCGCGTGTAGCCACTGGCGCTGTGTGCAAAATATTCTTGAGGGAATTCGGCGTTGAGATCACAAGCCACGTGGTCTCCATAGGCGGCGTCACGGCCGACACCTCCGGCATGAGTTTTGACCAGATTAAAAAGCAGGCCGAGGGTTCTCCGATGCGCTGCGCCAGCAAAGAGGCGACAAAAAAAATGATGGCGCGCGTCGACGAGGCGCGGGCGTCCAAAGACACCATCGGTGGCATCTTTGAGGTGTTGGTGAAAGGCGCGCCGGTGGGGCTGGGTAGCTTCGTGCATTACGACCGGCGCTTGAGCGCCAGACTCTGCGCGGCGCTGATGTCCATACAGGCCGTGAAAGGCGTGGAGGTCGGCGTCGGTTTCAAGGCGTCGGAAAGGCTCGGTAAGCACGTGCATGACGAGATATTCCACGATGTCAAAAGAGGTTTTTACAGAAAGACCAACAACGCCGGAGGCCTTGAGGGCGGTGTCACCAACGGCGAAAATATCGTGCTGCGAGCGGCGACCAAACCCTACGCGACGCTGATGAGCCCGCTGCAATCGGTGCACATCGACTCCAAACAAAAAGACGTCGCTACGGTCGAGCGTTCGGACGTCACGGCCGTGCCCGCCTGCGGCGTCGTGGGCGAGGCGATGGTCGCTTTCGAGTTGGCCAAAAGTTTCCTCGAGAAGTTCGGGGGCGACAGTCTCAAAGAGACCCGGCGCAACTTCGAAGGTTATCTCAAGCAGTTGAAGGAATTTTGAAGCGCAACATCGTCCTCATCGGTTTCATGGGCACCGGCAAGACCAGTGTAGGCAAGCAACTGGCCGCCAAGCTGAAGCGCCCGCTGGTGGACATCGACCATTTTATCGAGCAGAAAGAAAAGGCGAAGATACGCGATATCTTTGAGGCGCGCGGCGAGGCCCATTTTCGCGCCCTGGAAAAAGAGGCCGTCGCGGTCGCGGCGCGCGGCCAGGGACAGGTGATCACTACAGGTGGCGGCGTGGTGCTGGACGCCGAAAACGTGAGAATGCTGAAAGAGACGGGGATACTCGTCGCGCTTGAGGCGTCGCCGGAAACAATTTATAAACGAGTCAAAGACTCCCGCCACAGGCCGTTGCTCAAAGGGGATGATTTGATGGCGTCCATCGAGAGTCTGTACCATATAAGAAAACCGCTGTATGAAAGCGCCGAACTGCGTTTTCAGACCGACGGCCGCACGGCGTCCGAGGTGGCGGCTGTTATCGACGAGGCGTTGAAAGGGAGGATGGAGTGAAGGCGGACGCCACGCTGCGCCAGACCGTCGCGCTCACTCTGGTGAAAGACCTGGGACCCGTTCGATTTAAAAAACTTATGGAGGCCTTTTCCTCCGTGGGAAACGTGTTCAAGGCAGGGCGCGAGGAGTTTCTGGCCAAAAGCGGTCTGCCGCCGCGGTTTTTCGAAGGCATTCAAGACCGCGCCTTGCTGGAAATGGCCGACGAGGAAATTCGCGAGGCCTCCAAAAACGACACCGAGATACTGACGTTGTCCGACAAGCGTTATCCGGCGCTTTTGAAAGAAATATTCGCACCACCGGCCTTGATTTACGTAAGAGGTCGACTGCCCGACGACAAGGTGTCTGTAGCCATCGTGGGGTCACGCAACGCCTCGCTGACGGGAATGGCCGCCGCCAAGCGCATCGCAGGCGACTTGGCTTGTTCGGGCGTCGCCGTTGTCAGCGGCATGGCGCGAGGCATCGACACAGCGGCCCACGAAGGGACGCTGGCCGTCGGCGGTAGCACCGTGGCCGTGTTGGGCGGCGGCATCGCCCGCGTGTACCCGCAGGAAAACCTGCGCCTGGCGGATAAGATTGCCGAAAACGGCGCGGTGGTGTCGGAATTCCCTATGACGGCCCCGGCCAGGCCACAGAATTTTCCCATACGCAATCGAATTATCAGCGGCTTGTCGCAGGCGGTGCTGGTGGTCGAGGCCGGAGAAAAAAGCGGGGCGCTGATCACGGTAGACGCGGCGCTGGAGCAGGGGCGCGACGTGTGGGTGGTGCCCGGCAGTGTGGCTACGGCGAAGACCGCGGGAAGCAACTGGCTGCTCAAGCAGGGCGCCAAATGCGTCACCGACGCCGACGATATTTTACAAGAATTAAAAATCAAAAAAGCAAAGGCTGCCGGACCTGTGCCGGCTACCGGCGCTCTGAGTGACGAGGAGCGGAAGGTGCTTTCGCTCCTGGACGGCGAACCGGTGGGCTTTGAGGAGCTGGTGGCCAAAACCAAATTCCCGGCAGGCAAGACCGCGTCGACACTTTCTCTTTTAGAGATCAAGCGCCGCGTGCGGCAGCTGCCCGGCAACCATTATGTGAGAGAACGCTAATATGCCTATGAGTTCGCCCCAAACCATTCATGTGAAGCTGAACGGCGAGAAAAAGACTTTCGACGGTGAGTTGACGCTCTTGCAGATGCTCGAGCGTCTGACACTTGAAAAAGAAAAGGTGGTCGTCGAGCACAACCTGCAGATCGTCCCCAAGGCCGATTTGGCCCAGACGCGCTTGAAAGACGGCGACGAAGTCGAGATCGTGCATTTCGTCGGCGGCGGCGCTATTGAACCCCACGCGTTGGTTATTGTTGAGTCGCCGGCCAAGTGCAAGACCATTTTCAAATACCTGGGTCCCAACTACGAGGTCGCCGCCTCGATGGGACACCTGATCGACCTGCCCAAGAGCAAGATGGGCATCGACGTGGACAACAATTTCGAGCCCAAATACATCGTTTTGAAAGACAGGAAGAAGACGTTGGGCGAACTGAAGAAAAAGGCCAAGTCCAAGACAGAGATCTATCTGGCCTGCGATCCCGACCGCGAAGGCGAGGCCATTAGCTGGCACTTGAAGAACGAGCTGGGCAGCGGTAAAAAAGTGCTTCGCGTGATCTTCAACGAGATCACCAAAGAGGCTGTGCAAGAGGCGTTTAAACACCCTTCAGAGATCAACATGGACCTGGTGGGCGCCCAGCAGGCCCGGCGCGTGCTGGATAGGCTGGTCGGCTACTCGCTGAGCCCGCTGTTGTGGCAAAAGGTCGGCCGCGGTCTCTCGGCGGGCCGCGTGCAGTCGGTGGCGCTTCGTCTCATCGTGGACAGGGAAAGAGAAGTCCGCGCCTTTATCCCCGAGGAGTACTGGAGCATCGAGGCCGAGCTTAAGAAGGCCAAGGGCGACACGCGCACGTTCGCCGCGAAGCTCGAAAAAATCTTGGACGAGAAAGTGGACATCAAGGATGGCAAAGAGGCCGCCGGTTACGTGGAGCGCATACGCTCGCGGGCTTTTGTCGTCAAAGAAGTCAAGGCGCAGAAGAAAAAAAGAAACCCCAGTTCGCCTTTCACCACCAGCAAATTGCAGCAGGCCGCGTACAACCAGCTGCGTTTTCCGGCCTCCAAGACCATGCGTGTCGCGCAGACGCTGTATGAAGGCGTGGAGCTCGGAGACGAGGGCAGCGTGGGTCTCATCACCTACATGCGCACGGACTCTGTGCGCATCTCCGACGGCGCGCTCAAGGAAACACGGCAGCTCATCTTGAGCGACTACGGCAAAAAATACCTGCCGGCGGAGCCGAACGTCTACAAAGCTAAAAAGCAGGCCCAGGAGGCGCATGAGGCGATACGCCCCACATCTATCGCGCGTCGTCCCAAAGACGTCGAACAGTACCTGACTCCGGACCAGTTCAAGCTTTATTCTCTGATTTGGGCGCAAACGGTGTCCAGCCAGATGACGCCGGCCGTGATCGCGCATGAAACGGCCGACGTGCTGGCCGGTGATTTTCTTTTCCGGGCCACGGGCAGCCAGGTCGAATTTTTGGGCTGCCTAGCCGTTTATGGCCGCGACGAAGAGGAGGACAATCCACTGCCCAGCCTTGTGGCCGGCGAGACGCTGGATCTGATCAAGCTCGACAACTATCAACACTTCACCAAACCGCCGGCGCGTTTCACCGACGCGTCGCTGGTCAAGGCGCTGGAAGAACGCGGCATCGGCCGGCCTTCAACTTACGCGCCGATTATAATGACGCTGACAGGCCGCGATTATATACGCCGCGAAGGCGGTAGTCTCGTGCCCACGGACCTGGGTATCCTGGTCACTGACCTCTTGGTACAGCATTTCGCCAAGGTGATGGATTTTGAGTTTACGGCCAACATGGAAGGTGAGCTCGACCGTATCGAAGAGGGCGAGACAGAATGGGTGGGCGTGGTCAGGGAATTTTATGACGCGTTCAAGGGACAGGTCGAGGCGGCCAAGGAGCAGATGCAGACGGTGCGCCGCGAAAACGAGCCCACAGACGAGATCTGCGAAAAATGCGGCAAGCCGATGGTCATCAAATGGGGCCGGCGCGGCCGGTTCATGAGCTGCTCGGCCTGGCCCGAATGCAAAAACGCCAAATCCATACCCACCAGCGTCGCCTGTCCGCAGTGCCAGATCGGCAAGCTCGTCGCGCGTCGCGCACGCTCGGGCCGAGGCCGCTTGTTCTACGGCTGCTCGCGCTATCCCGAGTGCAACTGCATGGTCAACCGCCTCCCTTCGGCGGACAAGGCCGACAAAGGCCTGAAGGGCGAGGCCCCCGCCGCCGCCGAAGAACCATCCGATCCGGAAGCCCGTGGAATTGAGGGTTGACGGCCCGCATGGACCATCATGCGGATAAATTCCTTACTTATATAAAAGTCGAAAAAAATTATTCACCGCACACGCTGACCGGCTACACGCACGACCTCAAGGATTTTTACGGGTTCCTCGGCGAGCAGAGACTCGAGCAGGCGGACAAGCATTTTTTGAGAAAGTATCTGGCCGCTCTCAAGGAAAAAGCGCTGTCCAAGCGCACCGTCGCGCGCCGCGTCGCCTGCCTGCGCAGTTTTTTCCGTTTTTTGAAACGCGAGGGGTTGGTCGACGCCAACCCGATGGCGTTGATGCAGAACTTGAAACTCGAGAAAAAGCTGCCTCTGGTGCTGGACGAGACCGAAGTGGGTCTGTTGCTCGAGGCGCCCGAGGACGATCTGACCGGCCGTCGCGACAAGGCGCTTTTGGAGACGCTGTATTCCACGGGCATGCGCGTGTCGGAGCTGGTGAAGCTGGACCTGGGACGGGTGGATTTCATCGGCGGCGTCTGTCGCGTGATGGGCAAGGGCGGCAAGGAGAGGCTGTGCCCCATAGGTGACAAGGCGCTGCGCAGCATACGCGGTTATCTGGAGCTGAGGGACAAGGCCAGGCAGTTGTCGACAGGCGCGGTGTTTCTCAACCATTCCCCGAACGACCGCGGTTCCAGGCTCACCGACCGCAGCGTCAGGCGCATCCTGGAGAAATATATCGCGCTTACCTGCCGCAAACAAAATATCTCGCCGCATACGCTGAGGCACTCGTTCGCCACGCATCTCTTGAATCGCGGGGCGGACTTAAGGTCGGTGCAGGAGCTTTTGGGGCATGAAAACCTGTCTACCACGCAGATCTACACGCATGTCTCTACGCAGAGGCTGAAAGAGGCTTATGACAAGGCGCATCCCAGGGCCTGACCGATGACACGTTTTTTATACGACGTGCTATTTTTCTTTTTTGCGCTGCTCTATCTGCCGCTGTTTTTTTTAAAAGGCAAGCACGCGCGCGGTTTTTCTGAGCGCTTCGGCGTCGTGCCCCAGGTGCTGCGCGAGGAACTCAAAGGCAAAACGGTGGTCTGGGTGCACGCGGTATCGCTCGGTGAGACGCTTCAGGCGGTGCGCGCCGTAGACGCGTTCAGGCCGCGAATGCCGGGGGCGCGTTTTGTTTTTACCACGACCACCGCTACCGGCCATCAGGCCGCCGAACGGCTCAAGCGCGAGGAGGACAGGCTGCTGTATTTTCCCGTGGACTTCAGTTTTGCGGTCAAAAGCTTCGTGAACGGCGTTTCTCCGTCCGCCGTGGTCCTGTTCGAAACGGAGATATGGCCAAATCTGATAGCCGAGCTTTACGCGCGGGGCATCCCCGTTTTTATACTCAACGCGAGAATATCGGACAAGGCCATGCGGCGTTACCGCTACGCGGGCTTTCTCATGAAGCCCACACTGAAGCGCGTCACCGCCATCGCGGCCCAGGACGAGCTTTCGGGCGAGCGTTTCCGGAGATTGGGCGCCGATGCGGGCCGGCTTAGCGTCACAGGGAACATGAAGTTTGACTGGCAGCCGCCTGCCCCCGACCCGGCGCTGGCGCAGATCGAGACGATATTGCGGGAGGGCAAGCCTC
>ORMF011095762.1_pt1 | contig 11178 bp, 13 predicted proteins | sample 1779871 | NCBI WGS metagenome assembly ORMF01 (sample SAMEA104232316, study PRJEB22302) | groundwater metagenome | biome: forest; feature: aquifer; material: groundwater | place: USA | collected 2011-08-07 | depth 5.4 m
GGATCCTAATGCGAGTACAGGTCAGTTCCCTCGAAGGAATTCTTCACAGACATGTGTTTATGGATGTCATCCACCAAGTCCAGCGCCTAAGCCGCCCCAGAACTGGACAAAGGAACAAAAAATGCGCGTTTGCGAAATGAATTGCCATTTGGCTTGTGAGGCAATAGAACATGCATGTGGAGTTCATGATATATCCACTTCGATGTCAACATGTGCATTGGGATGCTTTTATTTTTGTCATTTTCTTATTGGCGACTAATAGATGGAGGTAGGGGCGGTGAAAATCTGGCATAAGTCATTAGTAGTTTTTTTAGTTGCTGTGGCTCTACTATTTTTTTTCGGTGCAAAAAAGCAGGCAATTGGACTTATGGCAATATATGCCGTGACAATTCCTATCACGTACTTTGTGGAAAAAAAGAAACAATTGCCACTATGGCAAAAAAGGCTTATTATGTCCCTTATAGTTTATCCACTTCTTTCGTTGTTGATACCAGCAGGCGATGTTTTCAATTTTTTTATAGCATCTCTAATTTTTACTTTATTACTATTGGTAAGTGGAAGATTTAGGAGTGGAAAAGATCAAGAAAATAGGCCGGACTGGGAAGGAGAAGATAAAGAGAAATAAAGGAATGAGAAGAATGGGGTCAGGCTTGACTATTGACATTTGCATATACTTATGATAATTACGGAAACAGGATAACAATGACAGGGACTATGGGAACAACAACTTACGCCTACGACAACTTTAACCGCCTCTCATCAATAACCGATCCAAACGGCAAGATAACAAAATATACCACTGACAATTTCGGAAGAAGGACAAAGGAAGAACTGCCGAATGCAATAACTACAACTTACTCATATGACGACATCAGTGTCCTGTCCGCTCGTCCGCAAGGGGTTTTCTGTTGATTTTTGATTCAAAAACTCATCGAGTTGTCCGCTTGACTGAAATATTTTTTCTTAAACCACCTCTTTTTTCTCTATCCGGCTGCCGCAAACTTCGAGTTTTCAGCCTTATCTTCTAATTGAGCACAAACCTCTCCGGACACCTTTCTTTTTGAATCTGATATACCCCTCTCCTATCCCTCTCCCACAAGGGGCGGTGACAGGTTAAAGCTTCAAATAAAACCCCGTGAGCAATCCATCCCACGCCTCAAACCAGTATTCCTGCTTATACCCCTTTGTGAATATGTCCCTCCCATTCCAGACCTCTGCCGGCGTCCGTCCATTCAGATTCTGATGAGGGCGGATGTGGTTATACCAGAAGCGAAACTGAGCAAGCGCATTGTTAAGCTGCTCCTTGCCATCTATTTGCCATTGGTCAAGTTTCTCCTTCAGAGTCCCGAAGAACCGTTCTATCCTTCCGTTCTGCCACGGACAGCTTTTCTCTGTAGGCTGATGACGAATGCCTATAAACCATAAACCGAATCTGAAAAGCCACGAAGTGAAGACAGCTTCATTATCCGTCCGAATAAATTTAGGCTTGCTGTAAAACTCAATCGCATCAAGCAAGCAGCGAAGTATTGTGATAGATGCTTTATCCTTCAAGGAGGATAGAGTAAGGCTCATCCTGCTTTTATGTTCAACTATTCCAAGCATGTTATGGAGATTGCCAAAAGAATCTTTTTTGCCTGTTATATCCAATCCCCAGACAAGATTCTTCGGCATGCCTCTTGGTTTTCTGTTTTTAATCTTTTTCCTCAATATCTGAATCTCATATTTGTGCTTTCTTACAGTCTCGTTCAGAAATGTCTTGCTCACAGTCATCTGTTTTTTCTCTTCAAACCTGCGGTTGAATGTATCGGCAATTGTTCTACAACCTACCTCAGCCATCAATGCCTTGAGCCGGATTACTTCCTGTTTTACCCATGCAGGCTTGGGCCGGCTGCGGTAGAAAGTCTTTTCATCTGTTTTTGTTTTTCTTCGTCCGAATCCGGAACGAGATATGGATGGAAAGATAAAGGCAAGGAAGGTGTGCAGCCAGCGCATACAAGCGATACAGAACCAGTTCAAGAACGGGAACATATGGGGAACTCCTTTATCTGATTTTTTTATTGAAACAAAAGCCCTAATGAGGTTACAATTACTTTAAGCTATTTGGAATATAATTAAATCATGAAAAAACTGAGAATCTATCTTGATGTATGCTGCTTGAACAGGCCATTTGATGATCAATCTCAGGACAGAGTGCATCTTGAATCAGAGGCAATCCTTACAATTCTCAGCCATTGCCTGAATTCAGATTGGAATCTGATGGGAAGCGAAGTGATAGATATCGAGATATCTAAAATGCCTGACGATGAAAAAAGACTGAAGGTGAGTATATTGGCATCTATGAACCAGTCTCACATTATTATTGATGATGATATTGCAAAGCGTGCTGTTGAGCTTAAAAAATTTGGGTTTAAACCGTTTGATGCTTTGCATATCGCATGTGCTGAAAAGGGAAAAGTGGATATTTTGCTTTCAACAGATGATAATTTGATAAGAAAGTCTATGAATGTCGCTTCACTTAAGATTAAAATTGATAACCCACTCAAATGGGTGACGGAGGTGTTTAAATGAGCACACAAACAATGAATCCGGCAGTATTAAGAAAGACTGGATTGGCGGCTATATCTAAAGCCTTGGGACCATTAGGCTTGGTTCGTTTTCTGCAGCAATTTGAAACCGGAAGCGGAGACTATACAAAAGAAAGAACCCAATGGTTAGAAAAGATGGATATAAAAGATATCGTATCTGAGATAAAGCGCAAGCGGATTAATGCCGAGCATCAGAACAGATAGACTTCATCTCCAGACAATTCTCCTTATCCAAAAATTCTACATCTATCTTTTTGTCCTTATCCGACTGTCCGCAAAGAAGGAAGAAATAAATTTGAGAATGATTGAAGAAAATACCCAAATATCGGCGCGTGGATATTAGCTATGGGAAATCAGTGGAAGCCGGTATCTAAAGTCGGGTTAGCGGCAGGAATCGTTATTGCTGTTGTTTTCTGGATTTATGCAATAACAGACGATGATGGCTTTCTCTTCCTTGATTATGTAAACCTTCCGTTTCACGAATTTGGCCACTTGTTTTTTGGACCCTTCGGCGATACTTTAGGTGTCTGGGGCGGGACTATCATGCAGCTTCTGATTCCACTCGGTATTCTTATAAGCTTTTGCCTGAAGAAGGAGACGTTGGGAGCAGCATTTAGCGCCTTCTGGTTTGGAGAGAATTTCCTTAACGTTTCTGTTTATATGGCTGATGCAAGAAAAATGGAACTTCCTCTTGTAGGCAGCGGCGACCATGACTGGAACATAATCCTTTCGGAACTCGGAATGCTTCAATTCGATACCTCAATAGCAACTGCCGTCAAGGCTATCGGCTGGCTTATTATGGTTTCGTCTATATTGTGGCTTGTCATAATAGGTTTGAGATCAGAGGAGTGAATGATAATATTCTTCCAGGCGCAAATATTGATTAAATCCATATGGCTGTCCAGTGCAATAAAAAATAGCGCTCTTATACTGGTTTGGAGTTATGGGAAATTCTGAAAAGGAGCTTTTGCCTCGGATGCAGGATTCCACCCAATAACGTATTTATTCTTAAATCTCCTATCGTTGTCATGGTGGAGTTGAATTAATTAACCATTAACCACTTCATTAAATGAAGATAAAAAAACGAGTAATTTTCCTACTCCCTTTATAAAAAGGTCTAACTGCCTCCCCAAACCTTGCATTGCCGATCATACTCACAATCTTTGCACATAAAACTCTGGCGGGGAGGATATCCAGTGCCAGGATGGGCGGCATCTCCAGTTCTTTAAACAGTTTTTGAGTGCAGTGGATAATTCGCATGATAGGAGTTTATCAGGATTATTTTTAAAATCTCAAGGGTGGGGAAAATCAGGAAAACCGTTTCCTTCAAAAATCCTTCCAATAATTTATAATAGTACATCATTGTCTTCAGAATATGGAAAATAGGCTATTGGAAACAGGCGGAAGATATTGCCGGAAAGAACATGTGGTCTTTGAACGCGGGAACGTGAACATCCGGTCATAAAAAAAGGGACGGATTTTTTCCGTCCCGCTCACATTAGAATGTGCAAAATCACTGTCGTAGAATTGTAGTAGAATTGTGCGAAAGGGGCAGAAAATGCGGAAACGGGCGGAAAATCCAGAAACAGTAATTCTTCTTTATAATAAAGGAGTTAAGCCCAAACCCATACCAGATGCCGATTTAGCAAAAATGACTGATTTTCACGCTCAAGGCTCAAACACGGGTTCAAATGCCGTTGGGACCGCCAAAGCATTTGCATCTGTTCTGCATTGAACTTTTTAAAACTTTAGTTGCAAAACATCCCTTATATATGGAAAATGTATATGTTATGAAAAAGGCAGCGTTAACAGCTGTAATTTTTTTAGCGGTATTGGTTATTCCTGTTTTTGCACAGGAAAAGACCGATGTCACTGTCAGGGCAGGGAGGCAGGAAGGAATTCTCCGGTTAGTATTTGAGGCTGAGGAATCTTTTCTGAAAAAGACAAATGTTTCTTTGTCAGACATGCAGATAAATATTGAGTTTCCTTTTGTTTTTAATCTTAAACCACAAAAAGATTTTAATCTTGAAATATCAGCAAAGGAAAGGATCCTGACAATTAACCTCAAGGAACCTTTTGAGATGAAGGTCTTGAGGCTTTCTTCTCCGCCGCGGCTTGTGGTAGACATATTGACAGTAAACGCAAAAGGGCCTGCAGACATAAAAGCGCAGGCAGAGGTTATGTTATCGCAGAAGGTTTTTGTTATTGACCCGGGCCACGGGGGGTATGATTTTGGAATTATGAGCAGTGAATTGAAAGAGAAGGACATTGCCCTTGCGATTGCAAAGGATATAGAAGCTATATTGATAAAGAGGGGTAAAGCGGTTTTTCTCACGAGGAAGAGTGACCAGTCTGTGCAGCTCAGGGACAGGGCCATGTTTGCTAACCAGAAAATGCCGGAGATATTTATAAGCATACATACCGCAGCATCTGAGAGCTTTGTCTTGTACGTGCCCATGATTGCTGAAACGGGTTCTGAACAGCCGGCATCAGATGCGTATGGCCTAAATTCAAGGCAGAGAAAATATGCCCAGAAGAGCATGAAACTTGCGGAGGCTCTTGGAAAGGCTGTTAAGGAGGAGTTTAATCTTAATGTTGTCCGGAGGGAGATGTCATTGCCTGTGCTTAATTCTGTTGGCGCGTCTGCTGTTTTAGTTGAGGTGCCTTCATTTAAGATTATGAGTTATGACCAGAAGACACGTGCAAGGCTTGCAGAGGCAATCATAAAAGGAATTTCTTATTATGGGCAATAAAAAATATCGGTGGGCAATAATTCTTGTTTTGTTGTTTGCGGGCGGCCTGGCAGGGGGTTTTTTTTATTTTTCAAAAAAATTTCCCTCACAACTCTCTCCTGAAAAAGAGGCAGAAGAGACAGGCATCATGCCGACAGGAGACCTGTTTACGCTGAGAGTCTATTATCCAGTGGAAGGCCGTCTCCAGATGGAAGAAAGAAAAGTGCAGAGGAAAATGGCACAGATGGCTGTTGCAGAGGCGGTGCTCGGTGAATTTTTTAAGGGGCCTGTTAATTCAAAAGGTTCGGAGGTGCCCAGGGACACAAAACTCCTTGGGTTATACAGGGGCAGTGACGGTATCCTGTATGTTGACCTGTCGGATGAATTCAGAAGGAATTTTAGCGGGGATATAGCGGCAGAATTTTTGCTGTTGAAAGGTATTTTTGAAAGTCTTATTTCAAATGTACAGGACATAACGGATGTAAAAATATTGATAGAGGGCAGGGAGATGGAAAGTCTCGGAGGACATATATATCTGCTCTATCCGTTAAAAGATACAGTTTCACAGGAAACCGGAGCGGCTAACAAAAGTGGCCTCTGAGAATAACAGTCCCATAGGGGTTTTTGATTCCGGAATAGGCGGGCTTACAGTCCTGAAGGAGATATTCAGGGTGTTGCCTGCTGAAAGCACTATCTATCTCGGTGATACAGCGAGGGTCCCTTATGGCATAAGGTCTTCTGAAACTGTTATGAGATATTCTTTTGAGAACACCAGGTTTCTTATATCAAAGGGCATAAAACTATTGGTAATTGCATGCAATACCGCATCTTCTGTCAGTCTGGCTGCAATCAGGAAGAGCGTGTCTATCCCGGTTATCGGTGTTATAGAGCCCGGTGCAGAGGCAGCGCTTAAAAGCACGGGGAATAAGAAAATCGGAATAATAGGGACAGAGGCAACAGTCAGAAGCAGCGCATATAAAAAGACAATAAAGGCACTTGACAGCAGCGCAGAGGTATTCAGCCTTCCATGCCCGCTCTTTGTACCATTGGTTGAAGAAGGGTGGACAGAGGGCGAGGTTGCAATGATGGTTGCAGAAAAATATCTCAACGGCATGAAGGATAAGGGCATAGACACCCTTGTCCTGGGTTGTACGCATTATCCTTTGCTGAAAGATGTTATTTCAATTGTTATGGGCCCGGATGTAATGCTTATAGATTCTGCTGTCGAGACCGCAAAAAAGATAAAAGATATTCTGAAAAAAGACAGCCGGGAGAGGAAATTAAAGGGAAAGCCCTCAAGGGAATTTTATGTTACTGATTCTCCTGAAAGATTTATAAAAGTCGGCGAGAGGTTTCTCGAACAGAAGATAAAATATATAGAAAAAATAGCTGTCAGCTGTTAGCTGATTGCTGAAGGCATAGCTTTAAGAATGGAGGATAGATGAGGCCTGACAAGAGGAAGAACACTGACATGAGAGAACTGAAAATAACCAGAAATTTTATAGGCACTGCAGAAGGTTCTGTGCTTATTGAGATGGGAGACACAAGGGTTATCTGCACTGCATCAATAGAAGAGAAAGTCCCCCAGTTTCTGAAAGACCAGAAGAAGGGCTGGGTGACTGCAGAGTATTCTATGCTGCCTAAATCATCCAGGACAAGGATAATGCGTGAGTCGAGTGCAGGCAGGATCGGGGGCAGGACTCATGAGATCCAGAGGCTTATTGGAAGGGCCCTGAGGTCTGTTGTTGACCTGACTATGATTGGTGAAAGGACGATCTGGATAGATTGTGATGTTATTCAGGCAGACGGCAGTACGAGGACAGTCAGTGTAACAGGCGCCTTTATCTGTCTTGCAGATGTACTGAACTATGCCTTGAGGAACGGGTTAATAGAAAGGATGCCATTAAAAGATTACCTTGCAGCAGTAAGTGTCGGGGTTGTAAATGGCGAGCCGGTCCTTGACCTTACCTATGCCGAGGATTCGTCGGCAGAGGTTGATATGAATGTAGTGATGACAGGCAGCGGGAACCTTGTAGAAGTGCAGGGCACTGCAGAGGGGCTGCCGTTTTCAAAAGATACGCTGGACAGGCTTATAGAACTTGCATCAGATGGGATAAAGAGACTGGTGGATATCCAGAAAAAGACTATAAAGATAGAAGGTAATGTCCTGAGCTTTTAAATGTGGTAAAATAGTAAACTATATAATATATCCTTAGGAGGCAATCTTGAATAAATACAGGAATCTGTTTATCTGGGTCTTGATGGCAGTAATGACAATACTTCTGATCAATCTCCTGAATACACCAAAGAAGGCTGAGGAGGAAATGATATTCTCAGAATTCATAGCAAAGCTTGATGCAGGCAATGTCGAAGAGGTTGTCATAAAAGAAAATTATGTTATGGGCCGCTTGAATGATGGTAAAAAATTCAAGACCTATCTGGCGGAATATCCTGACCTTGTCAAGGAGTTAAAGGCAAAGGGAGTGAAGATTACGGCAAAGCCGCCTGAACAGAACCCATGGTATGTGAATTTCTTTTTCTCCTGGGGACCGATAATCTTTCTTGTTCTGGTCTGGATATTCTTTATGCGCCAGATGCAGACAGGGGGGAACAAGGCATTATCATTCGGAAAGAGCAAGGCAAAGCTTGTGTCTGATAAGGCTGTAAAGATAACCTTTGCTGATGTGGCAGGGATAGAAGAGGCAAAGTATGAGGGTCAGGAGATAATAGATTTTCTCAAGGCCCCCCAGAAATTTTCAAAACTCGGCGGCAAGATACCAAAGGGCGTGCTCCTTGTCGGCGCTCCTGGCACGGGCAAGACCCTTCTGGCAAAGGCAATTGCAGGAGAGGCCGGCGTTCCGTTTTTTTCGATATCAGGCTCTGATTTTGTTGAGATGTTTGTAGGCGTCGGGGCATCGCGTGTAAGAGATTTATTTGAACAGTCAAAGAAGAGCGCCCCGTGCATAATCTTTATAGATGAAATAGATGCTGTGGGCCGTCACAGAGGAGCAGGGCTTGGAGGAGGCCACGACGAGCGGGAACAGACCTTAAACCAACTGCTGGTAGAGATGGACGGGTTTGAGGGGAACGAAGGAGTGATAATTCTTGCAGCTACTAACAGGCCTGATGTGCTTGACCCTGCACTTTTGAGGCCGGGAAGGTTTGATAGGCAGGTCGTTGTGCCGGTGCCTGATGTAAACGGCAGGCACGAAATATTAAAGGTGCATACGAAAAGTATTCCACTTGATGAGAATGTGAATCTTGAGCTTATAGCGCGGGGAGTGCCTGGATTTTCAGGGGCTGACCTGGCCAATCTTGTAAATGAAGCAGCGCTCCTTGCTGCAAGAAAATCAAAGAGCAAGGTTGACATGTCTGACTTTGAGTTTGCAAAGGATAAAGTTCTGATGGGCGTTGAGCGTAAGAGCATGATAATAAGCGAATCAGAAAAGAAGAATACAGCCTATCATGAGGCAGGGCATGCCCTTGTGGCAAAGCTGACGCCTGGAACAGACCCTATTCATAAGGTGAGCATCATCCCGAGGGGAAGAGCGCTTGGTGTAACACAGCAGCTTCCTATTGATGATAAATATACTTATTCAAAGGATTATTTATTGCAGACACTTGCAGTATTTCTCGGCGGGCGGGCTGCTGAGGAGCTTGCGTTAAAACATATGACAACAGGCGCCGGCAATGACCTTGAGAGGGCAACAGACCTTGCAAGGAGAATGGTTACGGAGTGGGGGATGAGTGAAAAACTTGGGCCATTGACTTTCGGCAAAAAAGAGGAACAGGTATTCCTTGGAAGGGATATAGCCAAGCATAAGGATTACAGCGAAAAAACAGCAGAGGACATAGACGGGGAAGTTAAACGCATAGTCATCGAGGCTTATGAAAAAGCGAAGGCGCTTCTTGCGAGTAACTTTGATACCCTTGATATCTTTGCAAAGATGTTGCTTGAGAAAGAGACAATGGATGCAGTGGAGATAGACGCGATGATTAAGGAGATTGATTCAAAGAAGGCTTTACAGGTTTGACGTTTTTAGCTCATAAGAGATTTAAAAACACTGCCTTTTTCTGTTAGAATCTTCTGTGTTCGTCCAACAGGTAATCAACGGTCTTACGGTCGGAGGCGTCTATGCGCTCATAGCCCTGGGCTATACAATGGTCTACGGGATACTCGAGCTGATCAATTTTGCGCATGGAGAAATTTACATGCTCGGCGCATATCTCGGGATTATATTCCTTGGTTTTTTTACAGCCATCGGACTTACATCATACAACCTTCCGTTAGCCCTGGCGCTGACATTTGTACTTTCCATAGTTTTTTGTTCAGCGTATGGTTTTACAATAGAAAAAATAGCCTACAAGCCTTTGAGAAATGCATCAAGGCTCAGTCCCCTGATAAGCGCCATCGGTGTTTCGATCTTTCTTCAGAACTATGTAATGCTCACGCAGGGCGCAACTGATAAGGTCTTTCCGCATCTGTTTGAGGAAACAGGCTTTGAGATGCAGGGCATGACTTTTACATATATACAGATTTTTATAATCGTTGTTTCGGCTGTTTTGATGATGCTCCTTAATCTCTTTATAACAAAAACAAGGATGGGTAAGGCCATGAGGGCAGTGGCGCAGGATAAGACAATGGCGTCATTAGTCGGTATCAACATTGACACTGTTATATCTGTTACCTTTGTCATAGGCTCCGGGCTTGCCGCAGTTGCCGGCCTGATGGTTGCGATGTACTACGGGCTTGTGAATTATTCCATAGGTTATATCGCGGGTATAAAGGCATTTACCGCAGCAGTGCTTGGCGGTATAGGGAGTATTCCCGGCGCGATGTTCGGGGGAATTCTCCTTGGCCTGGTTGAGAGTCTAAGCGCGAGTTATATATCCCCTGAATACAAGGACGCATATGCATTTATAATCCTGATTATCATTCTGCTCATAAAGCCGTCCGGCCTTTTTGGAAAGGCTCATGAGGAAAAGGTATAGAAAGTGAGGGAGCAGAGAATACGGATAAAAAAAGCCCGGGGTTTGTCTTAAGGCCGGTAATAATTGCATCATGGCTTGCCCTGCTGTTTCTGCCTTTCAGAGGAATTAAAGATGCATTAATCCTTTTTGTAACGCTCTCAATATTACTATTCATTTTTAGAGCGCTGTCTGGTTATGCAAAAACACTAACGGAAAAGTTCAATGCCATAAGACAATCTGTAAGCAGCAGCCTGGAAACTGTGTATGCAAGGCCTAAAACTCCCCGGTTTGTTGCTTATTTGCTTTTACTTGGTTTTATTCTTTCTGTCCCCTTTTTTGCCAAAGATTATTTTATTGACGTGCTGATACTTGCGGGCATCTATGTAATATTGGCGCAGGGGCTTAATGTTGTTGTCGGCTTTGCAGGATTATTAAATCTCGGGTTTGTTGCCTTTTATGCAATAGGCGCTTATTCTTACGCGTTGCTTAATACAAAAATGGGATTGGGGTTCTGGTCAGCCCTTCCTTTGTCAGTCGTGCTTGCCAGTTTTTCAGGGTTCCTGCTTGCGGTCCCGGCGTTAAGGCTTAAAGGAGATTATCTTGCCATAGTTACCCTCGGATTTGGAGAGATAGTGCGCCTTGTGCTTAACAACTGGGATTCTGTGACAAAGGGCCCTAATGGAATAGGAGGTATAGAACCCCCTTATTTATTTGCTACGCCCCTCGTAAGATTAAGTTACTATTATTATTTTATCCTGGCATTTGTGGCGCTGACAGTATTTATGGTCAGAAGGGTTTATAAATCGAGAACCGGAAGGGCATGGGTTGCAATAAGGGAAGACGAGATTGCATCTTCTTCAATAGGCATAAACACGACCGCGTATAAATTA